>Ga0310124_10002085_pt1 | contig 13858 bp, 13 predicted proteins | sample CB11b_AW_Bot5_MG_FD_203507 | JGI IMG/M metagenome (GOLD analysis project Ga0310124, IMG submission 203507) | Marine microbial communities from Western Arctic Ocean, Canada - CB11b_AW_Bot5 | ecosystem: Environmental > Aquatic > Marine > Oceanic | place: Canada: Western Arctic Ocean | collected...
CGATAACCGCTATGCTCGTGCAGGTGTAAACTTCTTATTAGCGCCTGTGTACGGTATTACAACCGCAGCCGACTATGTCGTATTCAACTCACTTGAATTTTGGACAGGTAAAAACCCAATCAGTGGTTCGCCACACGTATTTGATACAAAAACAGATACACACTTCGAAGTGAACGACGACCTAGACCCAAGCCTGAAAGAAGCCCCTGTAGGCCCAATTTCAAACAATCGCACGATTGAAACGGGTGAGATGATTAAGATTGACGAAAACACGGTTCAAATGGACATCGTCTATACCTCTGGTGAAACGGCAACTCTGACAGGTATCAAAGAGGGTCAAAACGTTAGCTATTACATGGATGGTCAGCTTGTGTCACAAACGACCATCGCTGAATTAGAGAAGATACAAGGCACTGAAGCTTAAGGTTTGTAGCTCACACTAAGGCTTAAGATTCGTAGCCCATAGGGAGTTCAATCTCAAAGCTAGGTTTGACTTTAAAAAGCGTAAAACAGAACAAGCCCGGCAATTGCCGGGCTTGTTTGTATATGCTCTATTATTTGTATACGCTCTATTGGGATTGAGACTGTGTAAGCCGAATACTCACCAAACTTGCCACCATTATGGCCAAGTAAAAACTGCCGATAATGGATTCCATAAACACGAAGAACTGAGCAATAGGTAATGCCGGTGATATGTCACCATAACCAACCGTAGTCAACGTGATAAAGCTAAAGTACATCGCATTAAACAAATTGGTTAGCCAGATTTGCTCTTCTAACCCATTAAAGGCGTTGGGAAATATTTCTAAAATCAACAAGTAGATGGTCGACCAAGCGAACCCCAACAACAAGTAAATACAGATCGAGCCGATAATGTGATTGGGTGTTACCGTTTTTGCTTTCATCACCTGTTTTAACGCCGAGTAAATGTGTGAAAACAAGAACACAGCCAACGCCGATAGAGTCACTATCGACAGGTTATAGCCTTCCAAAAACGAAAACACACCAGACACTAGCGCCGTAATCAATAACAGCCCATACCAAGAGCGATACAAAGCTCGCTCTTTATGGATACCAACAATTGAACTCGCTAGCGTAATGATGATGAGAAATAGTATTGTTTTCTGTCCTTGCGGATAAAACTGCTGCATCACCGCGCAACCAAAAAACAACACCAACAGTGCATAGAATAAGAAGTAGAAGTTGTCGTCTTTAGAGACTGGCTTCATCTATTTTTCCTCTGCCTCTGCTGGTTTTTTCTCAGTTTCTTGTTGGTTTTTCTCTTCAAGCCCAAGCCACGCCATCATCAGCTCATAGCTTAAACTCAGTATCACAGCACCAACAAACAGACCAACGATGCCTGACATCGCCATTCCGCCCAACGCACCAAGCAAAATCACCAACATTGGAATGTGAGAGCCACGGCTCAGTAGTACTGGCTTCAAGATAGCGTCACTGCCGCTTACCAAAATACACCACACTAAGAACAAGCTCGCCGCCAGTGTCGATTCAACACTGAACATGTAAATAATGGCAGGTAACAAAGCAAGAATCGGCGGCAACTGAATAATAGCGACCAGTAACACCGCTAGCGCCCACAATGCCGCGGCTGGAACACCCGCTATAACCAAACCAATTGCTGACATGATAGATTGAATCACAGCAACACCAATCACACCTTGCACAACGCTGCGCACAGTCGATTTAGATAACTGCACGAGCTCTACACCTTTGCCATCCGTTAAACGAACCACTAAATGAGTCACACCGGTTTGACATTTATCGGCGTTACTCATGAACGCACCTGCAATGATGGTTGAGATAATAAATTGGACAAAACCACCGCCCAAGGAGCCTAAGATCGATGCCATTTTAGAAGCAAATACCTTAAGTTCGTCTGCATACGTGATAAACACGCCCTCTATATTCGAAGAAGCATGGACCAAGGCGGCATAAACTCTTTCGCCAACTAATGGGATATCTTGCAAGGACTCTTTGGGTTTCGGCAGAGACAAGGTTCCGTCCTGTAGCCCTGTCATTAGGTCCGAAGCACTGGTGTAAATACCGGAAGAGAGCGCAACTAAAGGAATGAGCAGTAACAGTACTCCAATAAAGCTCAGTAATGCGCTGGCTTTTCCTTTCGACATTCCCGTCTTATTTGAAATGGCGACAGCAACTGGATAGAGCGCAGTCGCAATGATCGCCCCCCAAATAACCAATAGAATGAATGGGCGCAAAATCGAGAAACACCAATACACGAGCATGGCAATTGCTGCGATCTTGATGGCAGCGTCTATCGCCTGTTTTGAAAAATCATCGGTTAACTTCATGAGACGTCCTTGTAAGACATAATTAAGGCTGATTTTGTAGGAACTTCCAATTCCGAGTTTCTAGGAATAAAGAAGCCAAAATCATATATATACCAATTAACACTAATTGGAATATGCGTATAAGAGTGTTGCTATCGATGTCGCCTGAGCTCATCAAAGTGCTACCGACAAGTACTAACAACGTACTAAATGCAGTGGCGAAAATTGGCGCTTTTTCGGGAACCGTATAGATCTTCTTGGCGATCACAATAGCGACCAAGCCTATGAATAAAGAGTAGAAGATAATATTAGGAACAATCGAAAGGATTGAAAAAGCCGCTATCGCGAGCAATCCCCCGATACCGTTACTTATCACTAAAAAAGCACTCAACTTTATCGACTTCTCTGACGTAATCATCAACGATAACAGCGCAATGAACATCATTGTCAATAAAGCTTCAGATATTTGAAAGATAAAGAAAAAACATACCACTGGATAGGAGATAATCATCGCCCTAAAGGCCGCATACCAACGCTGTTTCTTTTCGAGTGGCGCAGCAGCGAAGCCTGAGAACTCCGATTTAGGCTCAGGGAAAAACAGATGCACTAACGCAAAGATCATCACTGAAACCACCCCAGAAGTTGCTAAGCCAGATGCCAGCATTACCGAAACGCCAGGGTTATCAATCGCCATGAATGGCAGCATCAAGACAGCAATCAACAGTATGGTGGCGAACAGGTTCCATTTAGGGTCGACAAACAAGTAGTAACCCCACAGCATCATTAACCCCACCAAAATCAGCAATGGAATGGGATAATGGGTAATTCCTCGCGACAGCAATAAACCTAACCCCATCGTCACCACAACGGCCAAGAGCAATTCGTAGACCGTTTCCTTATGGAGGTTTGATTTATCAATTAAGAACTTAGCAGTGAACACTGGCGCCACAAACGCAAGTGGCCAGTTTATCCACGCCGCCAAGAAAACAGCCAACGTAACCCCGACAGTAAATCGCAAGATACGTTGCTGTGTTTGTTGGTCAGGAATCGGCTTATCGGACATAAGACAATACGCTAATCAGACGAATCCATACTTTGCCTATCGCGTTGAACACAAAGTTGTCACCGCTATAAACAATCACATCCGCTTGGCCACCCACTCGGAGCATGCCTGTCACTTCTTCATTATCAAATTCAATGGTGATAGGAAGCATCTGTGTTTGGCGCAACCAACCCGTTTGTTGGCTAGCTTGCGCAAGCTTACCTGCTTGATCATTTTGCCCCCAATCAACACCCCAATCGATACTACTTACGCGCCCTTTTACCACTTTGCCCGGTGCGAAATCTAACGCCACTTCAACTTCATCACCGACCGTGACATTACCTAGGCTGTTCTCTCGATAATAAGCTTCAATCCAAATATCTTCGGTTGAAACAAAGGTCATGATTGCTTGCCCTGCTGATGCATAGAAACCTTCAGACAGGCTAAAGTTAGAAACACCACCTTGTGTCGGTGCAGTAATCACGGTGCGCTCTAGGTTCAATTGAGCTTGTTCAAGTGCCAGCAACGCCGCTTTCACTTGACTGTTTTCTTGTCCCTCTTTACCCATTTGTTGCTTCGCACCTTCAAGATCAGCCTCTGCATTCACAACAGCTGCTCGAGAGGTCGCTAATGCTGCTCGCGCTTTATCTGCATCTGATTTAGAGACCACACCTTTGTCTGCCATCTCTAAAACACGCTTGGCTTGCAGTTTGGTGTTTTGTCTTTCAACAATCGCTGAAGTGAGTTTTGCTTGAGCTGAAGCAATGCTCGCGGTTTGAGCACCGACATTTTGGCCTGCAATCTCTAAATTTTGCTCGGCTTGTTGTACTGCAATTTTGTAATCAGACTCATCTAAAATGGCTAACTTGTCGCCTTGATTAACCAGTTGGTTAGGTTGAACCAGTATATCGAGTACTTTACCCGACACCTCTGGCTTGATTGGAACGATATAACCTTTTACACGAGCATTATCAGTAATAGGGATGATTCGGTCTGAAATGACACTGAAGATCAACATGAATGCAACAAACAACAATAGGTAGTTTGTGACCTTTCTTACTCTGTCTTTTCCATTTTCTTGCTGGCCAACTTCTTCATTGGCTTCTTGCTTATTCCCTTTGGTTTCTGACATGGGACTCCCTTCTAGATAACTAACATCAACAAAATTAATACTTTAAAAATAAACCCAGCGATGGAAAACTCAAGTAAATAGGGTTAGATTTAGTAAACAAAACGTTGCAAATGATATGCACGTCTAATAATGCAACAATATATACAGGATTGTATTCCAATGACCTCTAGTCACTACCAAGTCCCGGTAATTCAAACGAACTACGCTAAAATTCTGGTTCAGGTTTTTTCTGACTATGGTCTTGATTTACATCTGTTGCTTAAAGATTCCGGTTTACCACCCGACCTTATCGAATCAGAAAGTGATTTTGTGCCATCGGAATCCATTAAGCGTTTGATTTATCTTACATCTGCACAACTCGGCGTATCTCGGTTCACCGATATTCTTGGACTCGCATTTCGACGTCGAATCATCCCAAATGTCTTGCATCAATTTACCGAATTCGAAACCATTGGTGATGCACTAAAACAGATCAATTCAATCTTTGCCTACGACTCCCCAGGCAGCAAAGTCGAGTTTATTCAAGAACACGGTCAGAGCTGGTTTTGCCGTACTGCCCCGGAAGACAATTCCCCTATGTTTCAATGGGGAGAAGCTTTTGCGATTACATATATCATTGAATTAATAACCATTTTATCCCAATCACCATGGGTACCTAATAAGGTGCGTCTGCAAGGACATGACATCGATGTCGTCAAAACACTGGTGCCAAGTAGCTGCCAACTGTTTGTTGATCAATCGTCGACGGCTGTGCTTATTCCTGAAGAAATATTACAACTCCCAATTCGCCTAACCTCTAAAGAACTCAGTGCTAAACCGACACTTATTGAGTGGCATACCAGCTTTACCGATAGCGTTTATGAGCTTCTAAAGCCGTACATGAAAGAACAAGATCTCTCTCTTGAAGAAGCCGCTGAGCTACTCAACTTTTCGGTGCGAACGTTCCAACGCAAACTCAAGAACGAAAACACCACTTATCGAAAAATCAAAGAGAACCTGATGTTTTCGGTAGCTTGCGAACTGATGGAAGAGGGTCACACGCTGACCTACATCTCTAGCCAGCTCGGTTACACCAACATCTCGCATTTTTCTCGTGCGTTTAAGCGTGTGTCTGGTCTTACTCCGAAGATTTACCAACGCTCAATCTCGGCTTAGATACCACACTCACCGATTAACTAAGTGTGACCAACTCTTAGCCAAGGGCAATAGGTGTCGCGCAGCCTGGGCTAGAGCTACACACTCTATTTCGCCCATTACCTTTAGCGCGGTAAAGTGCCTTATCTGCACTGCGATAGGTCGCTTCGGCTTGCGCCTGTATTTCAGACACACCACTGCTCACAGTCAGGTTCAGTGTTGTTCCTTTGGAAATCACTTCTTTCAATCGATACATCGCCTCAAACGCTTCTGCCAAATTAGTTTCGGGCATTAAGATAGCGAACTCCTCGCCGCCTACTCGCGCGACGATGTCGGTGTCTCGACTGTTATTTCTCAACAGTTCTGCGACCTCTTTCAACGCTGAATCACCTTGGTCATGACCATGATTATCATTGATGGCCTTGAAATGATCTAAATCGATCAACGCCAAACAGGAATGCGTGTAACCATAACGCTCCGCTAAGTTTGAATAATGATTAAGATCTTTATCAAAACGGCGGCGGTTCCAGCACCCTGTGAGAGAATCTGTGTCCACCAACATTCTTAATCGACGTTCTAATACTTTGCGTCGACTAATATCCGTAAAGGTCACCACATATTTATTATTGTGCGACAGTATTTCAACTAACTTTTCGACAACCACATTCACAGTAAAATGTTCACCAAGTCGACTAACTCCACTCAACTCACCCTTCCATCTCTGGTTTTCCTTGAGTGAGCGAGTAATGGTAGATATTAAACTGCTGTTATTCATAAAACAGAGATCAGAAATCGGGCGAGACTCGACTTGATTAAAGGCATAACCTGAAACTCTAGAGAACTGTTGATTGACTTGTATTACCCTCAATTGACTATCGAGGATGATAAAACCAGCGACGCCATCAATGATCGCTTCAGACAAGCTATTTTTGCTTTGAACCATTTCATGTCGATATAGGCGTGCAGTAATGAGGGTGCTGAGCAAAAACAACGCACACACAGAAAAAGCCATGACTGCCGAAGAAGCCATACTCAATAACCACAAGCTAACTGCCATATTAAGGGCAAGTGTAGACACCACGTATAGCGGCATTTTTCGGTCCAAACTTAACTTATTCATAGTCTGCTCTAGTGATGGGCGAATGACTATGATGGCTAAGTTTTCACTAAGATATTTACCATTTTACGACACATACAAATTCAAATTATATGAGTACCATTAAGATCAACAACTTATGCTAATTATTGAGTAAGAATAGCAAGCTACCGCCACTGAGTGAGCTGCCATAATTGAAGTTAATTCCAATCCCGAAGTTGTCAAAAAAGTAAGAGTCATAAGGCACATCAAATACTAATCCTGCCCCAAATTCATAGTAATAGTGCGTATCTAAAGGAGCCGTCAAATCACCCGCGACATCGATTCTGGTTAAGTTATAGTGGATTTGAGGGTTATTCAGCGACCAAGCATCGAGCGCTACATTTTGCCTAAATTCTAGTTCATTAATGAATCGCATCCCTTCTGGGTTACCGATATCGCCATCGTTCGCTTCGCCCCAGCCTGTTCCATAAAAGTAACGAACTCTTGAAGACACATTCCAACTGCCCCACTCCTTGGGTTGCAAGTATTGAAGTTTGACTGAAGGTTCTGCAACAAGCGCCCATGCTGATGTATTCAACGCGTAGCCGTCTAGCTGAGATTGAAATGCTTGAGAGTAGCTGTTGTTGTATTCGTATTTATTGCGGTAATAGAGCAAGTGAGTGCCTAAGCCATAGGCGATAGACCAATGTTGGTTTAAATGGTTTTGCCCTCCAAAAAAGCCATACAGGCCCAATACCGAGTCTTCATTTGGGTTAACACGACGGTCAGGAGTCACATCTGATGAGATCTCAATATCCTGTTCAGAAAGCGCATAAGACCCTCGCACAGACCAAATAAGGTCGAAGTCAGGGTCATCCGTTTTAATCACGGAAGAGTAAGGGATGGAGCCCACACTCACTTGGCTTCGAGTATCGATGGTTTTATCGGATCCAAAACCACTGTCGTTTAAATTGATAAACGAATTAGGATCAAAATCCACAAAGCCAATTGAAATGGCATCGCTGTCAGTCAGCGCAATTGATACAGAAAATATCTTCTCTAAGCGGTTCTGAATCAATTCATTAGAAGCATAGGCCGAGGAAGAACTGAGGCCCATTAAGAGCAGAATAATAGAACGGGGATAGTGCGGCGATAGGGGTGAAAGCATTAAGTTGACTCCATTCAAACTTATGCTTTAAGTGTAATTGGTAACTTAACTAATTCAATCAGAGAGTTAACGGTGTGGTTGATACTGCTCTCAGTTCCAACTGCAAGAGCGTTGCTAAATCGATGGCTCCCCAAAGTTCTTCTACGTCTTGGATTCTAAAATGAATAATCATATGCGCCTCTGTCTAAATTGGAGTCTTATCTTGAATCATTATTAAAACCCTTACTTACCATAATGCGCCAAACTGACTTTAAGACCTGTTTCGCATATAAAACAATAAGCGTTTGAAAATTATAAGTTTATCTCCTAAGTTTTTTATAACCCTTTACTCAGGAAGATGTAGATGAGCAATATAGAAAAAGTATATGGATTTAATACGCCCCAACGACTCTTTGTCGGATACACGCTTGCGGTACTCGTCGATTTAACGGTTCTTAATTTTTTTGATGAATACTGGGACTTCGTCAATATCGAGTCTTTCACCGTCTCATTTGCAGCTGCGATTCTGCTACAACTCCTGCTCAAACTGTCTATTGGCTTAGAACATAAGCTCGCAGATTACTTCAAGTCTAAACCCGGCACTGCGCCTAAGATTTATCGTGGTTTATCCAGTTACGTCATCTTAGTAGGTTCTAAGTTTGTGATGTTGGAAGCCATCAATATCTTGTTTGGAGACAAGGTAGATTTCACAGGCCCTTGGAATGGTGTGGTGGCGTTTTTCGCTGTGGTATTTACTATTTTGGTCGCAGAGATTATTGTTTCAAAGATCTACTTCGCACTTGATGACACGCCCAAAGCCGAAAAATCCTAAGCGCTCGAATAGATTAGGTTTAATCAAACTAGAAACAAAAAAGTGAGCCACTATGGGCTCACTTTTTACGTTTAGCTCTAAGTCTAAACAAAATTACGTTTAGCGAAATTAGATAAACACTCTCGCTCTAATACCGAATACCCAAGCGCTGCTCTCATTGGAAAACGCAGGATCTTTAATGTATTGAATATCAGGTGTCACTTGGATGAAATCGTTGAGTTGCATGTTGTAGTAAATTTCAGCCGTCCATTGCTCTGTATTACCACTTATTGCTTTCGCATCAGCTGCAAAAGAATCACCATTCACTTCTGCCCAATTAAGTGCCACGCCTAAATTGTTGGTTGGTTTTCCTAATCCAAAGTAACCCATACCAACAGAAATCGATTTATCGTAAAGGGCAACATCCCCTTCAGAGAAACCACCACGTACAAACGGCATAACTTGATCAGTCATGAACTGACTCCATGAGAAGTTAACGCCCGAGCCACCTTCCGCAGCAAGGCTATTGCTGTGGCGCGTATCGTCACCAAAATCCCAGAAAGTCACATGGAAGTTATCGGTGTAGATCTGCTCTTGCGAAGCCGTCCAACCTAATTCCAGAGTGGTGAAGTAAGACGCATCACTACCAAAAGCGCTATCAAAGCCATCAAAAATATCATCTGACTGACCATTTGCATCAGCGATACCACCGACAACATAAAAATTCTCGCCCAACATATGACCAACAGAAAGGGCCAATACACCGTCATCAGGTAAGCCCATCGCACCAGAGCCTGTCGAAAATGCTAGGTTAGTAAAGCCAGACCACGGGCTTGCTAGAGCGTAAACATCCGCATAGTTCGTTACATCCTGCCAACCGACGACAATGGTGCCTTTGCCATCATTGATTTTTTGCTTCCAATTTAAGTCCGTAACACGGAACCCTTGGTCACTGTATGCAGGGCCAATTGCACCGACATAACCAAGAGGGCCGAATGAATAGTCTTTTGGCGCAGTATCACCATAAGCATGCCTATGTTCCACCTTCCAAACCAGGCTACCTGAGTTCTGTGTGCCCTTTCCCAATAGATGCCATGAACCGTATAATCGTGCCACACCCGACGATGCATCAACGCTATCGCCGCCAACCCCATCCCCAGAGGTCAGCCCCAAAGCAAAGTAATCTGCACCAAATGTAAAACCATCTTCAGCTAATGACTCCCTCCAAGATTTCTTTTGTGCTTTCTGCTCTGCAATTGTATTTTCAACAGAATCTGGGCCTTCAAAGTTAGCGCCGTAAACAACGCCGCTCATTGTGCTCGCTGCCATCACAATTGCCATACTTACTTTAGAGAATCTTGAGTTCATCATGTCACCAGTGCTTTTTAAGTTAGTTTTATTTTAGTTATTACTCACATTGAAAATTGTCATTTGATGACAACCATTAATTTTCTTTTTCATAATAGTCTTCGATCATCGAAGCTTTCATTTCATAACCCATAGTGAGGTTACTTTTGCCATCGACTAGGAAGACCTCTTCAGTCACTTTGTTCGAGCTAAAGTCACCTTCTACCCACACTGGATACTGAACGTTCTGTACCTGAAAGCCTTCAGGGAAAGACACGCGCACAATCTGGTTTGCAGGTGGTGGTGGCATATGGATACACGCACCCGCCACAGGCACTAACAGAAACTCGGTTGCGGTCATGCCCTCGGAGAACTCCAGTGGAACGATGAAACCGGGAACTCGTACTTTCTTGCCATCAAACTCTGTCGTGATAGCTTCGGCGTTTGCTTTCATGGTTTGCATGTATTCATCACGCAGTGCGATCATTTCGTCTGCGTCTACACCCTGCTCTTTTAGCGTTTGTTTGAATAGTAAAACCTGTTGTTGAGCTTGCTCTTCCTCTGATGCACTCATTGCTATCACACCTTGTAATAGACGCATTTGTTGATCGGTGAGATCCGGCATTTCTACTTTCATTTCGTGAGACTCTGAGTTCAGATCTTGCCACTCAAGATTCATCGCTGTTTCAGCAAAAGTAGGTAAAGCAACGACCGCAAGTGATGCCACCGACAGGATAAGAGAAAGCATTTTTTGCATAAGGAACACCTTGAAGAGAGGTGACCTACCCAAATAGGTCACCCGTTAAAGCTTAATTTTTAACTAAGTTGTCGAACTGAGTTACAGCGTATTTTTGTAGACTTTGCCATCTTTCATGATGACTTTAATGGTATCGATTTCAGGGCTACGCGGCTCTGCATCGAACCATTTTTCGTTTGCCCCAATCACTGACAAGTCTTCAAGTGGGTTGCCTTCAACAATAATGATATCGGCGTATGCACCCGCTTCAATCACGCCTAACTTACCCTCTGGGTATGGGTCCATCACGCCAGATAACTTAACGATCTCACCATTTACCGATGTCATGCCTTTCAAAGTGAAGAAGTTGCCTAATTCCTTACCCGCTAGGAAGATCGTGTGGTCGGTTTGTTTGATACAAGAAACCACGTCACCGACACAGTCTGTGTGGAAACCCCATTTCGGTTGGTACTTATTTACATTCGAGATGTAGTCTTTGAATGCTTTGGTTGCCGACTCCGCTTTACGCTTAGAGGCAGGGTTCGAGTTGATCGCTTCGATCTGCGTCAGGTAAGGTGAAAACGCGGTCATGTTGGTTGTGATGTAGGCGTCTTTGTCTTCCATCTTGTCGGCGATATCGCCATCGAACATGAAACCGTGCTCGATCGTTTTAACACCCGCATCCAAATTACGCATGATCGCTTTTTTACTGTAAGCGTGAGACATCACGTAAGAGCCATACGCATCAGCAATTTCTACGGCAGCTTCAATTTCTTCCGCAGACATCGCATTCAACTGCCAAGGGTCAAATGATGATGCAACACCACCCGATGACATGATCTTAATTTGCGTATTGCCTTGCTTGAAGTTTTGGCGAGCAGCCGCTTTGATTTCGGTAATACCGTCGGCATTAAAGCTAACGCTATTTCGCGCCATACTGGTCGATGAACCAAATAAGTGTTGGTTAGCCGTGGTTAGGTTACTGAAATCGGCATGCGAACCCGTCGGGCCTATAAACGCGCCTGATGTGTAAAGTCGTGGGCCCGGCAACATGCCAGAATCGATTGTTTTACGTAAGCCAGTATTCAAGCCACCAGCATCACGCCACGTGGTGAAACCTGATTGAAACGCAGCGTTCGCGTTGACTGTCGCTCGCGCAGCTAACTCTTCGATCGTTCGGTTGTTCTCGTGGTCGCTTAGGTTACCGCCGTTCAGCAGTAAGTGTCCGTGGCCTTCGATTAAACCCGGCATTAGCGTTTTGCCTTCGCCGTCGATCACTACAGCATCACCAGCCTCTATCGGGCTCGCAGAGATTTGTTTGATAAGATTGTCTTCGACTAATACATGATGGTCTTCGTACAATTTGTTTTCTGTACCATTGAACACATCGACGTTAGTAAAGAGCGTTGATGCTGCATTTGCAGAAAGAGCAAATGAACACGAAAGAGCAACAACAGAGAGTTTTAAGCCTGCATTTTTCATTTATACACCTTGATTCCGTTTATGAGTGGAGTCCACTTCCCATAACGATTCCGTAACTACTAATGAGTGTCATGAGGTTTCAAAGGTGTTTTTGTCAGCCGCGATAATCACAAAAATCTAATCAAAATTCTGGGAAAAAGTCGAGGCAAAAACAACTCATCAACATTCAATAACTTAGTAGTGATACTGCCAGTGTTCAAGGTTGATAAATGGCCATTTGGTGACAATAAATAATTATGCGTTCAGGCTCCGGTTTCTGCTTAATAGCTAGAGTTTTTACTTATTGGCTAGAGTTTCGCTGCAGAGCTATTATTGCCGAAGCTCTTACTGGTAGCTTGGTACTGTTGCTTATCGACGTTAGCTGTGCTCTTTTCGGTACTGTCTTGGCGTCATGTTCATCTGTCGTTTGAAGGCTCGGGTAAAGTGGGAAGAATCGGAATAGCCCATTTTTGCACCTACTTGCGTGACCGATAAATCGGACTGCTTAAGCAATTCTAAAACCTGCTCAAGAACCATCTCTTCAATCAAGGTTTTGTAGACCGCCCCTTCACTTTCCAACCGGCGCTGGATCGTTCTGACATGAATATTCAGAATCTCAGAAGCTAAGCTAATTGGGAGTTTCCCCATCGTGAGATAAGGTTTAATAACAAGCTTAAAAGCGCTCAAGAATGAGCTAGGTAAAGGCTTAGTGAGATCTGATACTTGAGCAATTTTGGGTAAAACAATCGGTGCAAGCATGATGTCTTCAGGGATCTCAAAGGCAGTGACCGGTCTATGCGTATAAAACTGAGCACTGCCCATTTGTGGTAGAGATTGAAAGCATTCGAGATCGCCATTCTGAATGCCAACCTCAGACGGCTTCCAACGACCTTGCGTTAATACTGAAAGTAGCTCGTTGATGAAAATGACAGAGAACAATTCAGCGAACTTAAACCAAGGTGCGTTAGTAAATGGCTTCTCGCGAACCAACCACCACTTGCCTCCGGATTGCTTGGTATAGACATTCGCACCATTGGATACGAGCTTCAACTGCTCACCAAATTGGTCTAGCGCGTTTTTCAATGAATCCTGCTGGCTTAGCTTAGCCACAAACCTTGGCACATAGGTTTGCTTGCAATAACTCCACATAAACAGCGAAAACTCTTCTCTCGACGCAGATTCCCCCATAATCTTGACCACGTTCTTAACCGTTGTCTCAGGGAGATAATCGTAATGGTCATTACTGGTGAGAATATCATTAGGAATTTGGGCACTGCGTAGTAAGGTGTAGATTTCACCATCAATATGTTTGAACAGTTCCGCGAACAATTCGACTTCTTTCTTATCGACAACTGTCATTATCTGAGGGGTATTTGGCATCCTTTCCCTTATCTATTCGTTCACGAACTCAAATTATCACCTTTTTTAAGATAGCAGAACAAACGCCGCGTTACCTAGACCTACTAACCGGATGTCTCCGTCAAAATAACGAATAAACAAACGGTTAGTAGCCAAACTCGTGTTTACTGACTTGGTAGATTACTGAACGGCTAAGTCCGCTCTGCGTACCCAGAATGCTCGTATATGATCGTAAATCAGATTAAACACAAACGCGTAAATGGTAATAAAAATGGTCACGCCGATATCCATTAAAAATGCCT
>Ga0310124_10002087_pt1 | contig 13853 bp, 16 predicted proteins | sample CB11b_AW_Bot5_MG_FD_203507 | JGI IMG/M metagenome (GOLD analysis project Ga0310124, IMG submission 203507) | Marine microbial communities from Western Arctic Ocean, Canada - CB11b_AW_Bot5 | ecosystem: Environmental > Aquatic > Marine > Oceanic | place: Canada: Western Arctic Ocean | collected...
TATGGAAAGCATACAACATATGTAGGAAACGGTACTCGACGCCGCCGGGCACTTGTACGCAAGGTGAGAAGTTTTTCACAACTGACAATATTCATGCAGTGGCAGATGTATTGCGCCATGCAGACATTCATTGTGGATCGTATGCAGACGTAACGCTTCGCGATGGCGACTACGTGTACGCCGATCCACCGTATCGAAGTTCGTCTGTGGACTATCAGTGCAATTTCGAAGAAAGCAATCACGTTCACTTGGCGAAGTTTCTCACCACACATAACGGACCGTATGCATACTCAAATAAAGTGATTGGTGATGCCTTCTACATTACCCACTTCCCGGCCACACAGATACACCAAGTGGCTGCGACGTACACGGCGGGTCGCGGAGACGCGGTATCTGTCGATGAAGTAATAATTACTAATTTTGAACCTCAGCGTAACGCCACACTATTCGATTAGGAGTACACATGTCGTCTACCTTTATGCGGATAATGCTTTTTGTGACGGGCATCGGCCTCTCTAGCATCGCCGCATTCTACTCAGTTACCGGATTAGCATACATCTTTGTGAGTGTGTTCTGGCCTATTGTAATCATGGGAGGTACACTCGAAGTCGCCAAGCTCGTCGGCGCGTCGTGGGTATTCCGGTATTGGCGCACCTCACCGAAACCGTTAGTCGCTTATGTGAGTGTCGGCGTCTTTGTGTTGATAGTGATCACGGGTATCGGTATCTTCGGGTATCTTTCGCGGGCGTACCTGACACAGCAAGCACCGATGGCGCAACTACTCGCAGAACGTTCCGCAGCAGAACGGAATGTTGAGTTAGCGAACGTCGTCTATACTCGCCGCGCAACAGCTATCACCACGCTCACAAGCAGCGATCTCGCGGATCAAGTTATCGAGGGACTTGTGGTGAACGACCGACTCACCAGCATCAACGGTGCGGTGAATGTGTTACGAGAGCAGCAAGTCCTTGAACAAGAACTTCAAACGCAATTGAATATCTCGGGTGAAGCACTCCAGATCGCAGAGCAGGAATTGTTGGCGGTGAATCAGCGTACACAAGAGCAGTCCGTTGATGTGGGCCCGTTGATGTTTGTGGCGCAAGCATGGTATGGCAGCACCGATATCAATATTCTTGATCACGTCGTGACCGTGTTCATTCTTATCATCATCTCCGTGTTCGATCCAATGGCCATTGCGTTGTTGCTTGCCTCGCAGTCAGTTCCCGGTAAGCGCATTACGCCGAGTAGCGTACCGGACATTGACCAGAATACATCACCACAGGTAAAGAAGACTGTGAAGAAGACTGCGAAGAAGGCCGTGAAGAAACCTAATAGTGTCCCACCAGATACACCAGTGGATATACTGAAGGCTCAGGCGTGGGTGGATACCGCGGTCGACACCGAAACACTGGCGGAACCGTCATTAGAAAATACGACACTGGACGCCATTCGCCCAAAGTCTATACGTCTCGGTAGACGTGCCGTCCGCGTCCGCCGCGACCGTTCTGTTGAATAATATCGCGAAAGTGTGATAAAATAGTTAATATGAATAAAGACAGGAGCTTGAAATTATCATGGCCAAAGTAGACCTTTTTAGGCAGTTCGTTGTGGACATCGGCGATCCCGATACTGCATTGGCATCAGACGGCAAGAGTGCGGCTGAATTTACGGGGTTCATCGACAGCGGCAGTTACATATTGAACGCCGCGTTGTCGGGAGATATGTTTGGTGGTCTCCCCAATAATAAAGCGTTAGTCCTCGCGGGTGACCCGGCAGTAGGGAAGTCTTTTTTTGCGCTTTCTATTATGTCGCAATACTTGGCAGCCAATGATAAAGCACGGGTCGCATACTTCGATACAGAATCAGCGGTTACGAATGCCATGTTTTCTTCACGGGGTATTGATCCTGAACGTGTCATGAAGTCCGAGCCGGAATCCATTGAACGGTTCCGCACCGTTGCATTGAAGATGTTGGATACCTATGCGAACATCCCAGAAGAAGATCGGTTTCCGTTTCTGATCATTCTCGATTCTCTGTCTGCGCTACCGAGTGGCAAGGAAATCGGTGACATGACAGAGGGCAAAGACACCCGTGACATGACGAAGAGTCAGTTGATCAAGGGTGCGTTTCGTGTGTTGCGTCTGAAAATGGCGAAGGTGCAAGTACCGATGATCGTTACGACCCACACCTATGCTGTGATCGGCGCGTATTTCCCAACCAAGGAAATGGCGGGCGGTTCAGGTGCGAAGTATGCCGCAGACACCATCGTGTTTCTCAGCAAGAAGAAAGAGCGGGATAGCGACAAGACAATCATTGGAAACATTGTCAAGGCGAAAATGGTCAAATCCCGCATGACGAAAGAAGAGTCAGTGGTGGAGACGCGCATCCTGTTTGACGGGGGACTGGATCGGTATTATGGGTTGCTGCCGCACGCGGTGAACTCGGGGCTGGTGACGAAGGTCGGAAACAAGTATGTGTTCCCTGGCGACATGAAGGCGTTCGAATCACAGGTTTACGCTAAGCCTACTAAATATTTTACGGACAGCCTCCTACAGGACTTGGCCCCGCACATGAAGGCGACGTTCCTTTATACAGGCGAACCGGTTGTGAATATTACAGATGAGGTGACGGCCGATGAGTGAATCAGAATCAAACATTCTCGAAATGATCATGCCCCGATTGATTCCAAAGAAGAAGGGCGAAGCTATTTTAGGTCTAGAAATCATAGCCGGTCCGTATCGTGGTGTCGTATTTTCCTTCAAAACGTTTCGTGTTTCGAAGAAAGTTGGCCCGGACGGTATGGTACCGACAAAGTTTGAGACGGAAGTATATGAGTCGCCTAAAGGGTTTCATGCCACAGAGGACTTCGATTATTTCTGTGGTGAGGTGTTGATGGCGTGGTTAAGCTATATTTCGCTATCAAATTTTGATGCGCTTCTCAGTTCGGAGACGAAAGGCGTTCACTGATGCTCTTGTTTGAGCGAATAGTGCTTCGACAATTGTACGCATCACAAAGCTATGCCGAGCGGGCGGCGCCGTATCTCAAGGGTGAATATTTTCCGACTGGAGAATGTGCGACCGTCTTTGGTGTGTATCAAAAGTTCTTCGATGAATACCACCAACTTCCTTCGGTGTCGGTTCTACGGTTAATGCTGGATGATGTCCCGAATCTAAGTGAGGCGGAAGCGAAACAGGCGAACACGGTCATCGACGAGCTTGAACAGACCGAACCACAAGATTCATCACAGCACGAATTTCTCATCGCAGAGACGGAGAAGTTCTGTCAAGAACGAGCGTTGTATATCGCTCTACGTCATAGTGTCGGAATGCTTGACAACCCGAAAGAGAACCCCCACGCAATTCCCGACATTCTCAAAGAAGCGTTGGCTGTCTCATTCGATACACACGTCGGCCACGATTTCTTCGGTGACGCTGAAGAACGGTACGACTTCTATCATCGTGCAGAAGCGCGGATTCCGTTTGATCTCGACGTGTTCAACAGCATGACAAAGAATGGCATTCCTAGAAAGACATTGAATGTGGTGCTGGCAGGTACGAATGTCGGAAAGAGTTTGTTTCTTGTACATATGGCGGCCGCGTGTGCCCGCATGAGTAAGAAGGTGCTGTACATCACATTGGAGATGGCGGAAGAACGCATTGCTGAACGTGTCGATGCAAACCTCATGGACATTCCGATTGATGATGTGATCGCGTTGTCGCGGGATCGATATCTCAAGAAACTGGAAATGCTCCGACAAACTAGCAGCGGTCGGTTGATCATTAAGGAGTATCCGACCGCGGCCGCACACACAGGGCACTTCCGTGCGTTGCTCCACGAATTGAAGCTCAAGCAGGACTTCACGCCGGACATTCTGTTCGTGGATTACCTGTCGATCTGTGCGTCCTCGCGCATAAAGATGGGCAATGCCGTCAACAGCTACACTTATAACAAATCTATTGCGGAAGAGTTGCGTGGGTTGGCGGTGGAAATGAACATTCCCGTCTTTACGGCCGCGCAGTTCAATCGTGATGGGGCGTCCTCGACAGCGCCGGGGTTAGAAAAGATTAGTGAGTCATTTGCCATCGCACAGACGGCGGACTTCATCTTTGCCTTGACCACAAGCGATGACTTGGATAAGAATAATCAGATACAGGCATATGTATTAAAGAATCGATATGCCAAACGACAGAGTTTTCAGAAGTTCATTCTGGGTATTGATACTTCTCGTATGAAGCTGTATGATCCGAAGCAGATACAGACTGCACCGGCACCAGACCAATTTGTCGCAACCAATCTTACCAAGCCATTTCGTGATCGCACCGCTCGGCGACCACTTGCACACTTGAAAACTGATGACTAATAGGTCTGAGTCACGGCGAGAATGGCCGTGAGGGGTACGTCGCGTCTGGCGACTACAAAGTTACCCGGGCCAACCCAATCGGCGATTTCGAGCATCTTCGTCGCGGCCGTGCTACGTCGCGATTGTCCAGTCAACTTGTGTCCCGCATAACCCGACACGGAACGGGGTACGAGCTTCATGAAACGGTCGTAGAGTTTTGCGCGAGAACTTTCCGTGGCACTAAAGTAGATGAGGGCGGGATGATACTTGGTAATGAACTCTTTCATCACAGCAATCACGGTCGCAAAGACACTAAACGCATGTCCGGTGCGCGAGACGCCATACGTCTCCGTATCGGTTTTCGGATCACCGGGCGCGCCGCTTCCGTGTGTGCGCTTAAGCGCGAACGTAAATTCCCACGGCTTTTCTACACTCTCCCACCGTGGCTCGATCACTTGACCGCGGCGGTCGGCGCGAGGAATATTTTGCTCTACGCGTTTCGCAAAGTGAACATTATACTTCAAGCCGGAAGTGGCCACGGTAAACTCGGCCTCAAAAACACCGGGGCCACCGCCGCTTCCCGTGCCCCGGCTGTTGACAACGCGGTACGGGTAGGGTTTGTCGAGAGCTTCTGTGATATCCCGGCAATGTTCGCGAAAGGATTGCATAGTCCTATTTAGGGGTGCCTTTGTTCCCCCTAAATAAAACAGGAGGCACAATGCAAGTCGAGGCACTTCAACGCCGAGTAATAATGGACGCAGTGGTATTACAGGATGCGGTGAAAGATGTCTTTCCGGTGAAACAGCCGGACTGTTATCGAGGACGTGCGTTTAATTTGGCGTCATTTTTAGACCGTCTTAATGCCGTCACGGAGGAATATGGTGTCTTAAATGTTGTCGGCAGTGGTGAAAAGGGTATACCCAAGAAGTCCGTCCTGATCACGGCACAATGGTTGCCAAACGAACTTCTTCCGCTTCAACATTCTTCGGCTGATGTGCGACTTGAATGGCATGTAACTAAAGGGGGGCGACGGCAGCAATGGTCGCGCAAAACGTGGGCCATACGCCGTTTCTATTTTTGGTCATACCTGCTACACGAATTGGTTCATCGACATCAAGATGTGTATCGGAGTGTTAAGGGAGAAGAGACCAATGCCCGTGTGTATCGTTCTCAGGCGGATGGTATCGATCTGAAGGCGGAACAAACTTATCTGGGTGACTATGACGAAATCGAAGCGTACTCGCACGACGTAGCATTAGAGATGTGGGCGATATATGGCGATCTTAATTACCGTGATGCGTTGAAACAGATGAAAACCGAAATTTTTCCGTGGCCGTTTATCGCGAAATCCACGTATACGGTATATACAAGAGCGTTCAAGACGACACCGAAACACGCTGCGCTGCCAGTGTTTCATCGGAAGATCAAAATGTGGTGGGATTTGATAGTCGCACACCCCGAGTTTTACAAATCGCTTCACTTGGAGATACGATGGCGCTAATTTCATTTGCACGACATCTACAAGAATCTAAGGCCGGTAAACTGACGCATCTTCAACATCTTGAAGATTTGATGTTGGATGACGGTGCCTCAGGTGCGACGTTTGCACTGGATGTCCTCAAGAACTTCGGGCACATGCTGGAACACGGTGGTGTGTCTCGCTCGATGAACGTCACAACGAAATGGGATGGTGCGCCATCGGTGGTGTTTGGTCCTGATCCCGCCGATCACAAATTCTTTGTCGCAACGAAGTCCGCGTTCGCCAAGAACCCGAAGCTCATGAAGTCGAAGGCACAGATTAACGCGACCTATGGCAGTAGTGGACTTGGTGCGAAACTCCAGGCGTGCCTTAAGGAACTACAACCGCTTCACTCAAAGCAGATTCTTCAGGGTGACTTGCTCTTTACTGACGATATCAAGTCACAGACCATAGACGGGAAGTCCTACGTAACCTTCCGTCCTAACACTATTCTCTATGCGGTCGAAGCAAACAGTAACCTCGGGCAACAGATCAGTCGCGCTCATCTGGGCATTGTCGTACATACCATGTATAGCGGCCGCGGTTCAACAATTGACAGTTACACCGCTTCACCCATTACCCCTGGCGCCTTTGCGTCCTTAGGCAAGTCCGGCCGCGCGGTTGTGCTGGATGCTTCGTTTGACGATCTGTCCGGTACCGTCACCTTCACTAACGCGGAACAAAGCGACTTTACGCTTGCTCTGTCGCACGTCACTGCGTTACAGAGTCAGGTTGCGTCATCTGTGTACGAAGTCATGACACACGAACCTCTGCATATGCTGGTACAGATGTTCATCAATCAGCGTGTGCGTGGCAACAAGGTGTCTGCATCGACCGTCGGCGAACTGATGGAGTTCCTCGCTACGCGTCGAGAGAAGGAAGCCGGGAAGCGGGGTTCCGAGAGAGGCAAAACGGATCAGGAAGCAAAGTTCAATGTGGTCATGAAACAGATTCGTGGCAACCCTCGCGGGTTCCTAAACTGGTTTCAGCTTCATCAAGCCGTCATGAACGCTAAAACGATCATCGTGCGAAAGTTGGCGCAAGTTTCCCGTATCAGTACGTTCGTGCCAACAGCGAGTGGGTTTCGAGTTACAGGCCCTGAGGGCTTTGTGGCAACCTCCCACGGGGGGAAGACGATAAAGCTCGTAGACCGTCTGGAGTTCTCCCGATTGAACTTCCTCGCACCAAAAGATTGGCAATAGTGGGAACACATTTTCTCTAAATAGTCTATAGGGAAAACTATGCCATCATCTCGCACCGTCGTTCTCGTTTTTGGTCGTTTCAATCCACCGACCACTGGGCACGGCGCACTCGTTAACTTCGTCAATCAGATTGCCCAGCGCAATAGTGCTGATGTGCGTGTGTACCCCTCGCAGACTCAAGATTCGCGAAAGAACCCACTGCCGTTCAGAAACAAGGTCGCGTTTCTGCGGAAATTCTTTCCAAAACTGTTCGTTAGTAGCAATGTGTCAGTACGAACGCCAGTTGATGCGTTTGCGGAGGTGTCCTCTCTCGGCTATCGTCGAATTCTGATGATCGTCGGTAGTGACCGTGTGCGTGACTTCCAAAAGTTCGCACAATATCTTGTCCCTCGCAAATCTCCTAAATATAATGCAGCCAAGCATATTGACATTGACCACTTTCAGGTTATTGCGGTGCCTGGTAATCGCGATCCCGACGCAGACGATGTGTCGGGGATGTCGGCATCTAAGATGCGGGCACTCGCGAAAGCGAACGACTTTAAGGCATTTGGGGCGGGGATTCCGTCACATGTGCCACAGAAGGTAGCAAAAGACTTGTTTAACCAAGTACGACGACATATGGGGCTACGCGAAATGTTTAATCTCAGCGAAGGACAATTTAATATCGGGTTGCTTGAGGCTCCACAGACATTTGCTATTGTAGCCATTGTCAATAATAAGGTGGTGGATCAACAGTGGGATGTCAGCAAGAAGGAACTCCCCTATGGGGTCCAAAACTTCCAACGCGACCACCCAAAGGCCACTCTTTCTATTGAGAATGATCGTGGTCGCGTGGTGAGTGTTATCAAACCAGGTCAGCAGTATAAAGAAGGATTGGCTGAGTTGGCAACTTCGACTAAAAAGTTCGGTTGGTCGCTACGGAATCTGAAGCCCGGTACACGCGTAAAGATCAGTGGATTCGACCGAGCGCGGGCCCGCGGCGCAGACGGAGGCGATCTCGCGAAAGGGAGAGTTGTTAGTTACCACCCTGCGCGTGGACTAGCGCCTCGACCGAATCGCCCAGCAGCTTCCTCAGGTCCGTATGCTGGAGACGCATATTACATCGTGGATTTTGGTGCGGCCGGTAAAGATAAAGTTAGCGCAGACAAAGTGATTGTTGCTGGGGAGTCCTACGTGAAAGAAGGCAAGCGCGTTTCGGCCGCGTCCCAACGTGCATATAACAAGGCGATTGAGAAAATCATAGCTAAACATAGCACGGTACACGCCAATCCGAACCGTGGTCTTGTCCTCGATCCCGGTACATGGGTAAAGATTAGCGATTCGCCGAGCCGCTCTGGACGAGGGAAAGTTGTTCGTTACGACAAAGGCGACCGTCACGGCAGCCCGTTTTACATCATCGACGTTGGTAAGTATGAGTCGGAGAAAATTCCGGCACACAACGTGGTGAAAGAAGATGTCGAGCAGATAGAGGAAGCCAACTTCGCGGATCAGAAGCGCCATGCGGAAGCTACCTATAGGAAACTGACCGCTCACGGCTTTGGGGGTGGATCCGGCACTGCTGCTCGCCAGGCGAGGTCATCTATACCCAACCGCAGCCGGGATGCCGTTAATGTTGCGGTAGAGATATTCTTACACAGTCGTCATTCTGACCAAGACTGGCGTGCCGCTGGTAAGATGCTGGACAAGGCCAGCGATCTAGGCATCCTATGGGATAAGAAAGTACTTAAACCGATAAACCGCCGACGATTGGGAATAGACGAGGAAGCCGGGGAACAAATGGAGGAAGCTGCCAAGCGCCGGGTTAACGCCAGCCCGCAGGATCAGAAGCGCGCCGCATCGATTATCTTTAAGGCGCTGACAGACAAAGATCCAAAGAAAACGTACGACGCAGCGAAAGGCCTCGCGACCAAGGCGTCCGATCAAGCCTCAGTTGTCATTGATCACGCGATAAAAATATTCAGGAGTGGTCGTCATACCCCAAAAGGATGGCGCATCGCTGGCCAAATGCTGAACAAAGCCACCGAGCTAGGCATCAGATGGAATTCATCGTTAATTAGCCCGGCGACCCGACGTGCCATGAAAATGGACGAATCGACTATAGACGAAGCACCGTCGGCCCGGTCGGGCTTCGCCGCCAATCCTGACCAGCGCGTCAAGGTTGGTGACAAGGTTCGCGCCGGACTTCGCGTTCGCGGAGGTGCTGGATTTGATGGGAAAGTGGAACGCATCGATGGTAATTGGATCTATGTGAATCTAGGGCCGGAGCCGGGTTCCAAGTGGGGTGATCGTATTATCAAAGCACCCCGTAAATATGTGATGGTGGAGAAGGACGATCAGTGGGTGAAGGAAGCTGCTACCCCACCGGCTGTAATAAAACCTCCAACCGAAACGGAGAAATTGCGAACGACGCAACAGCAAGAATTGATCGCTCTAAAGACCCGTCAAGCGAACACAATGATGGCGGCAAAACTTCGGGATGTGCAACAGAAGGCTCGCGAGCAGCAAGCCAAGGCTAATCAACCGAAGGGCGCCGCCTCGCCGGCATCATCTTAATCAAGGAGTACGAATATGTCTGGATGGGGATCAGATCCAACTGACGCGAATAAGCCAACATGGGGGCAGCCGAATAACGCTGCCGCTGCAAACACGTATGCCACTGAACAGGGTTGGACATTTAGACACCCGTGGGGTGAAGAGATTATTGTTGCGATAGGCGGACAGGTTACCGCGAACTCTGCATCACAGAGTCCGTCACCGTCATATAGTCCGTCTTCGTCGCAGTCGAATAGTCCATCTGCATCGTTCAGTCCGTCGAGTTCGCAGTCGAACAGTCCGTCGAGTTCGCAGAGCCCGTCGAGTTCGTACAGTCCGTCAAGCTCAACCAGCTTGTCGCAGAGTCCATCTGCGTCGCAGAGTCCGTCTGCGTCGGTCAGTCCGTCAACTTCGACCAGTCCGTCGAGTTCGGCTTCAGCTTCGGGAAGTCCGTCCGCGTCGACCTCGCCGAGCTAAACTCGGTGGTAACATCATGGGTAGTTGGTGTCTTCGGACGCCAACTGCCATTTTCTGTTTGTCTCAAAGGATTATTCTATGTCACCAACGCTCAAACAAGACCTGTGTGACCTCTTTGGTGTCTCGTCCGAGTTAGTTAACGAGGTGTCTGACACCTTGGAAACGATACACGAAAGCCGCTACAAAAAGGGCGACGCTGTAACGGTGGACAAGGGCCCGCACAAGGGTGTTAAGCACATGGTCATGTTTATACACCCTGACGGAAAGATTAACCTTAAGCCAGACGTTTGGCCACCTAACCGTATTCGCTATCGTCTCGGGGCTGTTACAGCTACTCCTAATGAAGTGAAGCCGTGGGATCAGCGGGCCGCGGATCGACGGTCTAAAATGGCGCATTCGGGTCGTCCCCAGACGGACAAAGAAAAATCGTCCGTGGCTTCTTGGAGAAAATTGGAGAAGGAACTGTATAGGGACTTCCGAAAGGGAAAGAAATTTTCCGATCTACACCGGGAGTCACTCGATGAAGATGATCTGCCCTTCGGGTTAGAATCGTTTCAGGGTCCGGTAAGTAATGCTGAAATGAATCGTAAGAAGGACACGGTCGCCAAAGCGCCGGAGAAGGCGCAGGAAGACGACACGCCGTCTGACAATTTTAATCCAACGAAGAAATCGTCATCACAAAAAGAAGCTGAACGGGAAAAGAAACTTCGTGCGAAAGCGGATGACAAAGTGCAGGACGATTTGCTTCACAGGCATAACACGAAGAACGACGAGGTGACCTTCTATCCCTCCACGGAGCATTCCTCTGAAAGAAAACTTGGGACGTAGAGAATATAAACCCCCTCTACAGATACAATGACTCCACAAATTTATTGTGACATGGACGGTGTATTAGCCAACTTTGTCACGGCAGCAGAACGCTTCTTTGAGGTAGATATTAGAGGACACAGCGACGCCACCTTCAAAAAATTATGGGATTCCCCCCAAGGATCCGCACGTCTGGCAAAGGAATGGCCGACGTTCTGGATGGATCTTCCTATGCTACCACACGCGCAGCAGTTGTGGAGTGTGATCGGTCCGCTCCATTCGTCTATTCTCACCGCTGCACCGTCTAATTGGCCATCCGCTGGAACTGGCAAACTCATCTGGTGTAAGCGCCATCTTCACAATTTTCGCCCATCCATGAACAAATTTCACGCGGTGCGTCGTTCAGAAAAGCGACGGTTTGCCAAGCAACGAGATGGCACAGCGAACATCCTCATCGATGACTTCGCAAAAAACATTAACGAATGGCAGCAAGCCGGTGGTGTCGGAGTTGTCTATCAGGACGGTGACATTGCACATGTGAAAAAGGTAGTTCATCAATTGATCTAAATACCGGTAGAAAACACAATGGAGGTTGTATGATTGACGGACAGTACGAACAACATGAGAGGGATTGGATGAACACAAAACTGGATGAATTGAAAGAACTTCAGGGGCGGATCGTTAAAGAACTTGAAGGCTTGGAACAAGCCAAACAGACTGGCCTCGAACAGTATCATCGTGTAGCAGGAGCTATTGAAGTGCTTGAGGGTTTGTCCAAAGGTGAGGGTGATACACAACCGCCACCATCTGTGTAACAATGGAGTTTGTTAATCTGACATCAAAGAACGCGCTTTTGTACGCTACGCGATCTTACGACAACCCGCAGTGTGTCAGTATTAGCGAGTTTGCGGAAGATTATAAACGGTTCAAATACGTCAAACGGCTCTGTCGTCGATATCTGACGACCCGGCAGTTAAGCGAGCGGCTGATTCTCAATCATTTGATCGGACTGCTCAACGTCTTTGGACCAGAAGCCATGGTGCGACTCTTATTCGTCAAAAGCGACGATGAGAAGTCGTATCGTGTCCTCAAACCTTTTTTAGAGTATCTGATGGTACTGCCATCAGTGATCGTCGGTATCGATGGATATGATATTGTGACCGACACTATCCCGACTGATGCGCGTATCGTTCGGCGATTACAGGAGCTATAGAGTATGTCATTGTTTCAGAAAATTCTCCGTCAGTTGGATGAAGCTAAAGGCCGCGGCGCCGTCGATTGGCGAGACGTTGAATCAGTGTTGATCACACTGAACAAAAAATTTCGGCTTGTTAAAGGTAAGAACATACATAGTGAACTCGAAGTATCTTTTTCTCGCGACCCCAGAAAAACGTCCTTTATCGATATCACGGTTGTTGGGACGGGGGGGCGCCGCCTCGGCCTCGGAGGCCGACTGCGCCATCGCGGCCGCGAGGTCATCTTCACGGTTGACAAGTCCAATGGAAAGATCTACAGTGCCAAAGGATATGGAAAACCGAATACGAGCCACCAATACGGCACGGTGCAGGCGCCAGATATAAGGAATATGACGAAGTTGATGACGGGTCATCCAGAGTTACAGGAGTCATTACAAGAACGGGAACTTCCGTTGAACGTCACCGCCCGTGATGTGCAGCCGCTGGTGGACAAGCTGAATAAAATTCTCGCTAAAGCCAAAGACCAAAGCGGTGAATATACGCGTACCCCCAAACAAGACCGAGATAAACTCACGATCAAGGACAAATCGAAATATATCAATATCGATGCCGTGCAGGGCGGAGTCTCGCACGGGGGACGCGGCGTCTTTATGATCGACAAGTCTGATGGAAAAATCTACGGTATCAAGGGATACGGGACACCGAACAAGATTCCGAAACATCAATACGGCACGGTGGAGAAGCCAGAGATGAAGAAGATGGCGCTCAACGCCGCCGTGTTGGAAAAGGCCGAAGTCATGCGGATGCACATCGAGGACGCTTCAGCTAATGCCGTCGGTGGTGGTGAGGTTGCTGGTTTGGGTGTCGGACCGAAAGGTGAACCCGGCGGGCCGCCTCGAATAGGGTTGAGAAGAAAGAAAAAAGACGATGACGCGTAAGAAGATCGACGAAGCTACCTACACCGAAGAAGAATTCGTACAACTATACGAAGATACCTTCGCTGGTGCAGACGTACTCGAAACCGATATGGACGGCGTAATGGCGACCAAAGCACCGAAACGTCGGTGGGAACGCTACGCTAAGTATGTAGGCGTAGAAGAAGAGGGTGAACGAATTCGTCTACACGCTCGGAAAAGTAAACGCGACATTATCCTGCGCGATAGTAAAACCGGCGCCATGACATGGTTGCGGAAACAATCTTGGCATAAAGACCCTACGAAAGATAAAACCCACTAAGGAGATTATATGAGTTCAATTATTGCATTCGTCAAAAATCAGACCGGCGCCACCACTGCGGCGATCAAGCGTAACGGTGTTCTATGGGTGTTGCTCGTCATCGCGCTTGGTGTGGTGGGCTATATCGCGCTTCAGCAGATTCCCGTTCTTGTCTTCAAGAACTTGCAGGTCATCAATGCCATCGTTCTCGCGTATCTTGCAGACCGCACACTCTTCAGCAACACCGTTGCTGTGGATGAAACCTTAGAGAACTCCTCACTCGGACCCGCACGTATCCTGGCACGTGCTATTGTTGCCCTCGCGGTAATCGCTGGCTTGACCCTTGGTATCTAAGTGCGTGTTCTGTCCTCCCTTCTGTTGCTGTTCGTGTTGTTCTGCATTGCTGCTCCGGCCGCAGCGCAGATTCCACAACGCGCCTATACCTATCAACGCGCTTTAATCGGAAACGCCCGTTTTGTATGGGGCTTGAATGCTCCTATCGCAACGATGGCGGCACAGATACATCAAGAGTCCGCATGGCGTCCAGACGCGCAGTCACCATACG
>Ga0310124_10002091_pt1 | contig 13837 bp, 7 predicted proteins | sample CB11b_AW_Bot5_MG_FD_203507 | JGI IMG/M metagenome (GOLD analysis project Ga0310124, IMG submission 203507) | Marine microbial communities from Western Arctic Ocean, Canada - CB11b_AW_Bot5 | ecosystem: Environmental > Aquatic > Marine > Oceanic | place: Canada: Western Arctic Ocean | collected...
GGCGAAGAGGCTCGTGAATTCCTGGCCGAGATCGGCTACCTGGTTGATGACACTGGCGAGTTTGAAATCGAGACCCGGGGTGTCGACCCCGAGATTGCCACGATCGCCGGTCCTCAACTGGTGGTCCCCGTCGACAACGCCCGCTATTGCCTGAACGCGGCCAATGCCCGCTGGGGCAGTCTCTACGATGCTCTCTACGGCACCGACGCCCTGGCCCGGGAGGCGGACGAGTCGACCTCGGGCTACGACATCGCTCGAGGAGCTCGCGTGGTCGCCCGCGCCGAAGCGTTGCTCGATCAGCACGTCCCGCTGGCCGACGCCAGCCACTCGGATGCTCTCGGCTATCGACTCGAACTCTCAGACACCCGTCAGAGACTGACGGTTGAGCTCGAAGGGGGTGCGACGACGGGCCTGGCCGATGAGTCGGGACTGGCCGGGTTCAACGGTCCTCCCGAGTCGCCCTCGTGCGTGCTGCTGGTACACAACGGGCTGCACATCGAGATTGCGATCGACCGCGAGCATCCGATCGGGGCGGTGCATCCGGCGGGCGTGAAGGACGTGGTGCTCGAGTCGGCGGTGACCACGATCCAGGACTGCGAGGATTCGGTTTCGGCGGTCGACGCCGCCGACAAGCGGCTGGTGTATGCCAACTGGCTGGGCCTGATGAAGGGTGACCTGAAGGTGACGTTCGACAAGGGAGGCCAGCCGGTCACCCGGCGGCTGAATCCCGACCGCAGTTACACGGCTCCTGATGGAGAGATGCTGAGCTTGCCGGGCCGCAGCCTGTTGCTGGTCCGCAATGTCGGCATCCACATGTACACCGACGCGGTGACCACTTCGGCGGGTGAACCGATCCCCGAGGGTTTTCTCGATGCGATGGTCACCTCGCTGGCGGCCCTCCACGACCTCAAGGGCCTGGGCACCGTCACGAATTCCCAGGCCGGCAGTGTCTGCATCGTCAAGCCGAAGCAGCACGGGCCCGACGAGGTGTCGGCGACGGTCGAGTTGTTCGATCGGGTCGAGGAGGCTTTATCGCTGAAGGCCGACACGCTGAAGATCGGGATCATGGACGAGGAGCGTCGCACCTCGGTCAACCTCGGTGCCTGCATCCGCGCCGCTCGGCGGAGGGTGGTCTTCATCAACACCGGGTTCCTGGACCGGACCGGTGACGAGATCCACACGTTGATGGAGGCCGGGCCGGTGGTGCCCAAGCCGGAGGTCAAGGATGCGGTGTGGCTGGGTGCCTACGAGAACCGCAACGTCGATGTCGGGCTGGCCACCGGGTTCCGCGGCACCGCCCAGATCGGCAAGGGCATGTGGGCGATGCCCGACCTGATGGCGGCGATGCTCGAGGCCAAGAGCGGGCATCCGCTGGCCGGAGCCAACACAGCCTGGGTTCCCTCGCCCACGGCCGCCACGCTGCATGCGTTGCATTACCACGAGGTCGATGTGGCGGCCAGGCAGGACGAACTGGCAGGGCGGGAACCGGCCACGCTGGCCGATGTGCTGACCCCGTGTCTACTCGGGGAACGACGGCCCGACGCCGATCAGATCACTCGTGAACTCGACAACAACACCCAGGGCATCCTCGGCTATGTCGTCCGCTGGATCGACGACGGAGTGGGCTGCTCGAAGGTGCCCGACATCAACAACGTCGGCCTGATGGAAGACCGGGCCACGTTGAGGATTTCGAGCCAGCACATCGCCAACTGGCTGCATCACGGTCTGGTGACGCCAGACCAGGTCCATGCGACGTTCCAGAGGATGGCAGCGGTCGTCGACCAGCAGAACGCCGCAGATGCAGGCTACACGCCGATGGCTCCGGCATTGGACGGGCTGGCCTACCGGGCAGCATTGGAACTGGTCTTCGAGGGTCGCGACGAGCCCAACGGCTACACCGAGCGAGTGCTGACCAGCTACCGCCGCCAGGCGAAGGCGGCCGAGTAGCCGCGTTCGACGGGTTGAAACACCGGGAGTCTGGGGTCAGACGCCGCCCGTGGCGGGGCCTGACCCCGTCTGCGCGCCCTCTTGGTCCAAACAGCGGTTGATGGAGACATCCGTCGTGCGCCGACATATACTTATGTATCAGCAAGCGCCGATGGAGCTTCTGGTGTTGTTGGAGTGTCGGCGGTGCAGGGGAATGCACGGAGAACTGTCATGAGTTCCGGACGCTGGCAACACCCGGGAATCAATCGTCGCGCGGCCGTGCAGGCTGGTGCGATCGGTCTGCTGGGCCTGGGAACGAACCACCTCGAGGCTTTGCGGGCTGCCGGCCCCGAATCACAGGCCACTCCGGCAACGGCCAAGTCCTGCATCTACATCTTTCTCTCGGGCGGCCTGGCTCAGCAGGACAGTTTCGATCTGAAGCCCGATGCCCCCGACACGATCCGTGGCGAGTTCAACCCCATCGACACGGCGACACCGGGAATCCAGATCTGCGAGCACCTGCCGATGCTGGCTGCTCGCAGCCAGCACTGGGCCCTGGTCCGCTCGCTGACTCACCCGACCAACGGCCACACGCTGGGCCATTATTTCATGCTGACGGGTCGATCGATCAAGTCGGCCGCATTCAAGGGCGACCGCAAGCCCCGCCCCGGCGACTGGCCCTCGATCTCCTCGACCGTCGGCGACGCCGTGCCTCGCTACTCGGTCGGCCTGCCCAACAACCTGCCTCCGGCGGTGATGCTGCCCGAGAAGCTGGTGCACTGGTCAGGCGGAACGATCCCCGGCGCATTTGGCGGCCAGATGGGGTCTCATCGCGACCCGTTCATCATCGGGGCGACTCATTACGGCGACCCGTTCTGGCGGGGCGCCTACCCGGAATACACCTTCCACCAGTTGCCGATGAAGAAGGCGACCTCGACTCCGCCGACGGTCTTCCAGGCCCCCAGCCTGAAGTTGCCCGGCGAGGTCAGTGGTGGTCGCTTCGGCAACCGGCTGAACCTGTTGACCACGATCGACGGTCAGCGAGCGGCTCTCGAGGAGTCCGCCGCGGGTCAGTCGTATGACCTGCATCGCCAGAGTGCGATTTCGCTGTTGGCCAGCCAGGAGGTTCGTCGGGCGATCGACGTGACCAAGACCGACGTCAAGTTGCAGGAACGCTACGGCCGTAACAGTTTTGGCTGGAGCCTGCTGATGGCGTATCGATTGGCCGAGGCGGGCGTGCCGATGATCCAGGTCAACCTCTGCAACAACGAGGGCTGGGACACTCACGGCGAGGCCTTCTGGCGATTGCGTGAAAAACTGTTCCCGCCGACGGACCGGGCACTCTCGGCCCTGATCGACGATCTCCACGGCAGCGGACTGCTCGATTCGACCATGATCGTGATGGGCGGCGAGTTCGGCCGCACGCCCAAGCTTTCGACTCTGCCCGAGCACTACCGGGAGCCCGGGCGAGACCACTGGGGTGCGGTGCAGACGCTGTTCTTCGCCGGTGGTGGAATTCGAGGCGGCAACGTGGTGGGGGCCTCGGACAAGATCGGCGGCTACCCGGCCTCGGATCCTCAGAAGCCCGAGAACATGGCGGCGACGATCTACAGCGGCCTGGGCATCCCCCGCGACGCGGTCTGGCAGGACGAGCTCGACCGGCCGCACAACATCTACTTCGGCCAGCCGATCGCCGGGTTGTTGTAGCACGGCCCCAACCCCCCTGCTCACGACAACACCATGCCAGACACCTCGCGATCCCTCAGCGTCGCCGTCCTGGGCGGCGGCATGTTCTTCGACGACATCATCGGGCAGTCCTTCAAGGACCTCATCCGCGGCGGCATCGCCGGGTCCCTGACGTCGATTGGCATGAGCCACCTGGCCGCTGACGTCGCCGATGTCTCGATCAGCCTGTGTGCCGTCGGGACCCGCAGCGAGCAAAGCGGCACGGCGGGGCGGATTGTCGAGTGGTTTGCCGAGGAGTTCCCCGATTCCCCGATCGAGGCCTGCTACGGCGAGACGGTCTGGAACGACATCATCGAGCGGCACCAGCCCGATGTGATCTTTGTCGCCACCCCCGACCACCTGCACACCGACCCGATCCTCGCGGCACTCGATGCCGGCTGCGACGTGATCACCGAAAAGCCGCTGTGCCTGACCTGCGACGAAGCCGACACGATCATCGCCCGTGCTCGCCAGCAGGATCGCATTGTCGCCGTCGACATGCACAAGCGGTACGACCCATTCGTCCGCGACATGATGCTGAACTCCGAGTCCAAGTACGGGCCAATCAACCGCGTAAGAACGGTGCTCGAGGAGCCTCTGGAGGTCAGCACCGAGATCTTCGGGTGGGCCGAACAGAGTAACCCGTTCACCTATGTCGGCTGTCACTGGCTCGACGTCGTGCATCATTACCTTGAGGTCAAGCCGCGGAGCGTGTTTGCCACGGGTCAGAAGAACCTGCTCTTGCACTGGGACGAGCACCATCTGGAGGTGGCCAGGCGGCTGGGTGTCGACCCGTCGACCTTCAAGCGGCAGCACGCAATCAAGACCTGGGACAGCATCGACGTGGCGGTGACCTACGACAACGGCATGCGGGGCGATTACAGCAACAACTGGATCAATCCGGCCGAGTTCGAAGGTGCGGTGAACCAGGAGATCGAGCTGTACGGGATCTTCGGTCGCGGGATGGTCGACCAGCAGGACCGGGGCTTCCGCGAGGCGATCATCGGCGACGGTTCTCGCACGCGGAACCCGTCATTCGGCGGCCGCTTCCAGCACCACGGCGGTGAGCTCGAGATCTTCGGCTACGGCAAGGCGTCGATCGCGGCCGGCCTGTTGGCCATCATCCGCCGCCGCGTGCTGGGTGAGTCGATCGAGTCGCTCGAGGAGACGTATCCGACGGCGGCCAGCCAGCGCAACGTGGTGCAGGTTGCCGAAGCGGCCGAGGTGGTTGCCGAGAAGAACCTGCACTACTTCGAATCCGGACGCGGCACACCAGTGACGGCTTTGCTCAGCGACACCGAGATCCAGGTCCTCGAGCCCGAAGCGTAGCGGCCCGTTCAAGAACTGGCACCGGCGATCCGAGATCCAAATAACCGCGAAGCGGTTCCATCCCAAAGCCCAGTGTAGCCCGCCCGCATGTTTGTGAACCCCAACGGGGTTCCACATCACGACACGCCGACGTGTGAAACCCCTTCGGGGTTTTGTGATGGTGCGGGTTGCGGGATACTCTGACGGACAGTCCTGTTGGTTTCCCGAGCGAAAAATGTGGGCGGCAACCCCCGATGAAAACCAAACCCCTATCCCCCTCGCTCGCCACTATCGCATTGATGCTGGTGGCCCCGCTCGGCATCGCCGACGGCGGGGCTCGAACGGCTCCCGCAAAGCCGAAGTCGTCCTCGTATCCGATTCACATCGTCACGCTCGGGGATTCGATCACCAAGGGTGAGCGGCGGGGTGTGACCGACAAGCAGACCTTCGCGTCGCTGATCGAAGTCGGGCTGCGAGACTCGGGCCAGGCGGTCCGCGTGACCAATGTGGGGATCGGCGGAGAACGGACCGACCAGGCATTGAAGAGACTGGCAACGATCCTCGAGCTGCGGCCCGACGTGGTCACGATCATGTACGGCACCAACGACAGCTTCGTCGACACGGGCAAGACAGCCAGCCGGATCTCTCGTGACCAGTATCGAGACAACCTGGTGCGACTGGTCACCGAGTTGCTGGGGCGAGGCATCGCTGTGGTACTGATGACCGAGCCGCGCTGGGCCGACGACGCGAAGCCCAACGGGGTCGGTGAGCACCCCAACGTGCGGCTCGAGAAGTACGTCGAGGCGTGCCGCGAGGTCGCGGCGGCGTGGCGGGTGCCGCTGGTGGACCACTTCGCCGGTTGGTCGAAGGCCAGGAAGGACGGCGTGACGCTGCGTGACTGGACCACCGACGGCTGCCACCCCAACCCCGCCGGTCACATCGTACTGGCCAGGACGATGCTCCCGGTCCTCGAGCTGCCCCTGGGACACAGCTCACGGATCCGACAGCGGATGACCAGCAGCAAGCGACCGATCCGGGTCGTCTGCTTCGGCGACAGCGTGACCGGCGTCTACTACCACACCGGCAGCCAGAGGGCCTACACCTCGATGCTCGAGCTGGCCCTGGAACACGCCCTGCCCGGCACACGCGTGGATGCCACCAATGCCGGCATCAGTGGTCACACGACCGCCGACGGCCTGGCACGAATCGACTCCGACGTGCTGGCTCACAAGCCCGACATCGTCACCGTGATGTTCGGGCTCAATGACATGGTCCGCGTCCCGCTGGCCGATTATCGAAAAAACCTCGTCACGATCGTCACTCGTTGCCGGGCCATCGGAGCCGAGGTGGTCCTGGCGACGCCCAACAACGTGATCGAGACGCCCCGCAGACCGAGCAAGAAGCTGATCGAATACTGCGATGTGGTCCGCGCGGTGAGTCGCGAACTGAAGGTGCCGCTGTGCGACAGCTACCGCGGGTTCGACGCGGTGCGGCACCGAGATCGAGCTGACTGGCGGTTGTTGATGAGCGATCAGATCCACCCGAACATGGACGGGCATCGCCTGATCGCAACTCAGCTCGCACGCACGATCACCGGCCAAGGCGTCGATCTCAGCAACGTGCATCCGACTCAGCCGGCCATCTCACGCACTCTGGCGTTGCTGAAAGCCAGAAAGCCGATCCGGGTGCTGGCGATGCCTCCTTATGACAAGTCGATCGTGACGGTGCTGAACAGGTTGAAGCCGCGGGCGCGTGTCGAGGTGACTCGATGGGCGATCGCCGGGCTGTCGTTGAAGCAGATCGAGCAGGATGCGGCCCGGCGGGTCCGCTCGATGAAGCCCGACCTGGTGCTGATCGCCGTGCCGCGGACCGCTGCGGGCGCTTCCCAAGAGGAGTTCATCCACTCCTACTCCTGGATCATGAACCACTCGCTCAGCTTCTCGCACAGGCAATGGGACTGCGTGGTGATCCACCCGACGGTGGCCGACGTCGCCGAAGCCCGCCACGATGCCCTGGTCCGCCGACTCGTTCGCGCCCAGGACCTGCACCTGGTCGATCGACCCGCTGACAGCCGGTCGGGGCCGACCGAGGTTCTTCAGACGTGGTTTGGCCTCCAGCTGAAGTTACAATCCAAGTGAATCGTGTTCACAGAGATCAAGCGGTGTCGAGCCAGGTAGTCCGGATTTGCGTGGCGTGGGCGATGCTGGGCCTGTTGGCCCCGCAGGCGTCGTGGTCTGCTGATCGGGCGGTTGAGTTGCAGAGGTTCGAGCGGAAGATCCGGCCGTTACTGGTCAAACGCTGTAGCAAGTGTCACTCGGGGCCCAAGCCCAAGGCCGGTCTCAACCTGGTTGATACCCGGCTGCTGCTCACCGGTGGCCGCTCGGGGCCTGCCATCGTGCCGGGCAACCCGACCGGCAGCCTGCTGGTGCAGGCGATCCGCCGGGATGGCAAGAATCGCATGCCGCCAGGGGGCCCGCTGGATTCCGGCGACGTGCTCGAACTGGTGACCTGGATCAAGAACGGAGCCGTGGTTCCGGTGGCCGAAGGAGCAGGAAAACGCGAACCAGGCGGGGTGATCACCGATGATGATCGCCAGTGGTGGTCGTTCCGACCTCTGGATCCCGGCGTCGTGCCCGTGGTCCCCGGTGACGTGTGGTCGCGTTCGTCCATCGACCGCTACATCCTGTCACGGCTTCACGAAGAGAAACTGGCCCCATCGACAGCGGCCACTCGAAGAGCGTGGATCCGGCGTGTGACGTTTGACCTGTGGGGGCTGCCGCCGACTCCCGCAGCGGTCGGTGCCTTCGAGGCTGACACCGATCCGGGCGCCTTTGCCCGCGTGGTCGATCGCCTGCTCGCCTCGCCACGCTACGGAGAACGCTGGGCCCGGCACTGGCTGGACGTCGTCCGCTACGCCGACACCAACGGCGGCGGGTTCGATTACGTCTACCCCACCGCGTGGCGATACCGCGACTACGTCGTGAGGGCCCTCAATCTCGACCTCCCCTACGACACATTCCTGGTCGAACAGCTTGCCGGTGACCTGTTGCCCGGGACCGACGACGAACTGCGTGCGGTGGAGCGCAAACTGGCCACCGGCATGCTGACACTGGCTCCCAAGGGCCTGGGCATGCAGGACAAGGAACTGATGGCCATGGACGTGGTCGACGACCAGATCGATGTCCTGGGCCGTTCGCTGATGGGGCTCACCCTGGCGTGTGCACGATGTCACGACCACAAGTTCGATCCGGTGCTGACGGCCGACTACTACGCACTGGCCGGCATCTTCCGCAGTACCGTGTCGCTGAGCGACCTGGCCAAGAACCCCTCGTACTGGCCCGAACAGTCTCTTCAACGAACCTCGGATCGCCTCGCTGGCGAGCAACACGATGCCCGCACAAAGGCGACAGCGACGGCGATCTCGAAGATCGTCTCGGTGGCCAACCGACGCCTGGTCGTCGATTGCAGGAAGCGACTGGACGAGTACCTGCTGGTTGCCTCGGCGATGCATCACACTCGAGGCAACCGGGGCGCGGTCGCTCATTGGCCGTTCGACGGACCCTCGGGCAAGATCGTCGCCGCGACCTCCGGGCCGTCGGGGATGCTGGCCAACACGTCGGGAAAGAGCGGCGGCGTTGTGCCCACGCGGATCGACGATGGACAGGTGGGCCGGGCGCTGAGGTTCGGGACGGGGAAGATTGTCGAGATTGATGGCAAGGCGCTGAAGCCGATTGTCCTGGGCCGGACCAATGACTTCAGCGTCGGAGTGTGGCTGCGGGCTCCGGGTGGCTACAAACCGGCCACCGCCGACTCGATCGTCGCCGCCAACTACAAGTCGATGGCCATGTGGTTCATCGCGCTGCGACCCGGTACCTATAACGGCGTCTATTTCAGGCACTACAACGGCGCGGCAACAGTCGACATCAAGCCGAGCAGCAACCTGTTGCCCGTGCTGACTGACGGCAAGTGGCACCACCTGGCGGTGACGTCGGATCGGGATGCGATGGGCATCCTGTACGTGGATGGCAAGCAGGCCGGCCAGACGTCGATCGCCGCTGTGAGTACGACGGCCGACTACGGTGTGCCCGTGTCGATGAAGCTGGGTGCCTCGACCAACGGGTTCGCCGGGGACCTGGATGACGTGGCGATCTGGGACCGCGTGCTGGGTCCCGAGGAAGTCACCCGGCTGTTCGACCTGGGCCAGCGAGCCGACAGTCCCCAGGACGTGGCGACCGTCGAGCGGCAGCGGCCCAGAAAGCAGGGTGCCCTGTCGGTGGAAAAATTGCTGAAGTCACATCGCCTGGTCCCCAGCCTCGCACGCGGCCTGTCACGCGAGATCCTGGCCGCGGCCGGAAAACCTGGTGCTGTGCTGTACGAGCTGGCCAGGGAGATCCCCTCAGACGTCCAACAGGTTCGATCGCAGGTCGACCTCGACAGCCCCAAGCTGGCCAGCCGACTCGATGGCAAACAGACACCCCTGGTGCCCGGACCCGATGCCGAGGCGTTTTACCCGGCCCAGGAGCGGAAGGAACTGGCGACGCTGAAGGACCGGGCCGCGCGGCTGGCGTCGGTGACGATTGCCAGGCCAGTCAAGGCGATGGTGGCGTTTGACAGCAAGAAGCCCTCGGATCTCCGAGTGCATGTCGCCGGCGACAATCGAAGATTGGGTGAGGTCGTCTCACGAGGATTCCCTCGCGTGCTGCTCGGCAAGGACCAGCCGGCGGTGAAGATTCCCCAGGCCGCCAGCGGACGGCTCGAGTTGGCTCGCTGGCTGACTCGGACCGATCACCCTCTGACCGCCCGGGTGATGGTGAACCGGGTCTGGCAGTGGCACTTCGGCGAAGGGCTGGTGCGGACTCCGGATAACTTCGGGCAGTTGGGCGAGGAGCCCTCGCACCCCGGGCTGCTCGATCACCTGGCCCGGACATTCACCACAGACGGCTGGTCGCTGAAGCGGCTGCACACCCGCATCCTGCTCTCGGCCGTCTACCGCCAGGCGAGTGCATCTCGCGAAGGGCCGATGGAAGTCGATGCCGACAACCGGCTGTTGTGGCGAATGAGTCGTCGACGGCTGGAGGCCGAGGCCTTTCGAGATGCGATGCTGGCGGTATCCGGAGGACTCGATTCGCAAATGTACGGCACGCTGCAGTCGTGGAAGCCCAAGGAATTCAGTGTCGATGACGGGAACCGGGAAACGGCCAACTTCAAGACCCGGCGACGCAGCCTGTATCTCCCGGTCGTGAGAACGACACTGCACCAGATGATGGAACTCTTCGACGTGGGCGACCCCAACTCGGTCACGTCTCGACGTGCCAATACCACGGTGCCTCACCAGGCGTTGTTCCTGCTGAACAACCCGTTTGTCAAGCAGCGGTCGCAGGGCCTGGCCGCGAGTGTGCTGGCGTGGTCCGACGACGAGGCGCAGCAGGTCCAGCGGGCCTGGTGGCTGGTGCTGTCCCGGCCTCCCAGTAGCTCCGAAATGGCTCGCGCTCGCCAGTTCCTGGCGTCCGCCCGGCAGCCTGGCCTCAGCAGTGGCAACCAGGCATGGACATCCCTGGCCTGGGCCTTGTTCAGTCTCAACGAAATGCTTTATGTAGACTAGAAGACCATGGATTCTCTCAATCAGATCACTCATCGCGAGTTGGCCGGGATCAGTCGCCGGAGGTGGCTGAGTCAGGCGGGGTGCGGATTTGGAGGCGTTGCGCTGTCGGCCCTGGCGACCTCCGAAGTCCTCGGTGCCAAGACCCGGGCCGGGGGGCGGCCGACCCATTTCCCGGCACGGGCCAAGCGGGTCATCTTTCTTTACATGCACGGCGGGTGTTCTCACATCGACTCGTGGGATTACAAGCCGACCCTCTTCCAGCGACACGACGAGTCGTTGCCCGAGTCGATCAACACCGGCCGCAACACGTTCAATTCCGGCCTGCAGAAGATCATGCAGCCGCCCTGGTCGTTTCGCCAGTACGGCGAGAGTGGTCTGTGGGGCAGCGAGTTGTTCCGCGAAACGAACACGCGGATGGACGATCTGTGTTTCCTGTACTCGATGTACGGCAACAACAACGCTCACACGCCGGCGACCCTGGAACTGCACACCGGTTCCCAGACCCTGATGCGACCCAGCATGGGGTCGTGGATCAACTACGGCCTGGGCACGATGACCGAGAACCTGCCCGGTTTCGTGACGATCTGTCCTCCGCTGACCTACGGCGGCCAGCGGAACTTCGGATCGGCCTTTCTGCCCGCCTCGAACCAGGGCACGATGATCGGCACCAACCGATTGCCGGTGGCCCAGTCGCAGGTGCGAAACATCAAGGCCTCGCGGCCGGCCACCGAACAGCGACGCCTGATCGACTTCATCGCCGCGTCCAATCGCGAACAGCAGCAGGCCGGAGCGGACAGCACGCTGGAGGCGCGTATTGCGTCCTTCGAGCTGGCCTTCCGCATGCAGCAGGCTGTGCCGGAGGTGATGGACCTGGCCCGGGAATCGAAGACGACTCATTCGCTGTACGGCATCGACAACAAGAAGACCGAGAACTACGGCCGCGAGTTGTTGCTGGCCAGGCGGCTGATCGAGCGGGGTGTGCGGTTTGTGCACGTGGCCCACACGGGCGGACGAGGTGGTCGCTGGGACCAGCACTCCAGTCTCAAGAGTGCCCACGAAGGGAACGCCCGCAGCTGCGACAGGCCGATCGCGGGCTTGATCGCCGACCTGAAGCAACGAGGTTTGCTCGAGGACACTCTGGTGGTCTGGAGCACCGAGTTCGGCCGGACGCCGGAACGGCAAAACGGCACCGGTCGTGGGCACCACGCACAGGGTTTCACCTTCTGGCTGGCCGGCGGCGGCGTGAAATCGGGATTCGGTTACGGGGCGACCGATGAATTCGGTTACCACGCTGTGGAGAAGCCCGTCAGCATCCACGACCTGCACGCGACGATCCTGCACCTGCTGGGACTGGACCACACGCGGTTGACCTACAGGTACTCGGGCCGAGACTTCCGCCTGACCGATGTCCATGGTCGGGTCCTTCACGACGTGCTTGTCTAGAGTCCGGGTCGGCATCGTGAATCGCGACGCTCCGTGGCAGGCCGAGTGCGAAATTGATGTCGAATTGGCACGGCGGTTGATCGAAGAGCAGTGTCCTCAACTGGCTCCGGCCGATCTCGAACCGGCCGGACAGGGCTGGGACAACACCGTGTTCCGAGTCAACCGGCGGTGGGTGTTTCGATTCCCTCGTCGTCAGATTGGGGCCGACCTGCTCGATGCCGAGGTGGCGATCCTTGCCTGCAGCACCGCGATCTGTATGCCCGCCACCTGCTGCTTGATGAACGATGCCACTTGACCGGGGTAATTGACTGGGGCGACCTGCACGTGGGCGATCGCGCCGTGGATCTCTCGGCCGCCTGGCTGGTGCTGCCGCCAGAGGCGCGGGAGCGGTTTCTGGAGACTTACGGGGCGGTTGATGAGGTGACCTGGCGGCGGGCCCGGTTCCGGGCCGTGTTTCACGCCGCGGTGGTCCTGGTGTTCGCCAGCGAGACCCACGAACCGGCGCTGCAGGGCGAAGCCAACCAGGCGCTGACCTGGCTGCTGTAGGTCAGGCTGTGCCTGACAAGAGCACCGACCGGCGACCCACGAGAAAGTGAGCCAAACTCAATCCCCATTTGTTGCCGATCTCTGCAAAGGGTAGAATCTCAGGTGAAAGGACCCTGGTCGTGACAACTCACCCAACACACTCTTCAACCGGCTGCAGTCCGTTGCAAACGAGCCTCTGGCAGCAGATGTCACGGCGCGAGGCTCTGCAGATCGGCGGACTGGGCGGCGTGGGGCTGACGCTGCCGGAGTTGTTTCGCGGTCGCGAGGCTGCCGCCGCCGATGGGACGAGGCCGACATTTGGTCGAGCCAAGACCGTGATCATGATGTTCCTGCACGGCGGGCACCCTCAGCAGGAAACCTTCGATCCCAAGCCCGATGGTCCGACGGCGGTTCGAGGCGAGTTTTCGTCGATTGCGACCAGCCTGCCGGGTGTGCGATTCAGCGAGGTGCTGCCTCTGACTTCGCAGCTGGCTCACCGGTTGGCCGTGATCCGCTCGATGAGCCACAGCAACCCCAGTCACGTGCAGGCTTGCCTGCCGGCTCAGACCGGTCACGTGCATCCCGACGAGTTCCGTTCTCGAGGCGATTTCCCGCCGTCTGCTACCGACTTCCCACCCGTCGGCGCCGTGCTCGATGCCGTGCAGCCGGCGGTCGGCGACCTGCCGACGTGGGTCCGAGTCGGCCCGCTGATGCGCCGCAGCAACGGCACCACGCTGCACGGGCAATTGCCCGGCCTGCTGGGGGCCCGGCACAGCAGCTTTGTGGTCGACCAGAAGCTGACCGCAAAGGACGTCCGGATCGAGGCGATCCGGCCCAACGATGACCTGACGTCGATTCGCCTGAAGGGTCGTCGTGACCTCCTGGCCCAGTTCGACATCCACCGCGGCCTGATCGACGAAGTGGCCGGGGCACAAAATCTCGACGGGTTCTACCAGCGCGCCTTCAACCTGCTCTCCTCGCCAAGGACACGCAACGCGTTTGCACTGGCCAGCGAGAAGCAGGAACTCCGCGAGAGGTACGGCAAGACCGAGTTTGGGCAGAGGTGCCTGTTGGCTCGACGACTGGCCGAAGCGGGCGTGCCGCTGGTCAATATCAGCTACTGCCATACGCCTCGAGGCAGCTGGGATACTCACAGCCGCAACTTCACCAAGATGAAGGACTCGCTGGGCCCGACGCTCGACCAGTCGCTGAGTGCGTTGATCGAGGATCTTGCCGAGCGGGGCATGCTGGATGAGACGCTGGTGGTGGTCAACGCCGAGTTCGGGCGGACGCCCAAGATCAACAAGA
>Ga0310124_10002092_pt1 | contig 13837 bp, 7 predicted proteins | sample CB11b_AW_Bot5_MG_FD_203507 | JGI IMG/M metagenome (GOLD analysis project Ga0310124, IMG submission 203507) | Marine microbial communities from Western Arctic Ocean, Canada - CB11b_AW_Bot5 | ecosystem: Environmental > Aquatic > Marine > Oceanic | place: Canada: Western Arctic Ocean | collected...
AGCCGTGAGGTGCGAGCCCGGCCAGACCATGAAGCTGCCGCCCCTGTGCTCCACGTCGCTGAGGTAAATCGTCACCGCGAGCATGAACCGGTCGACCGTGCCCTGCGGCACTCCGTTGCTCGGCATGTAGTAGCCGTCGATGTGCCCCACGTGAGGCATCGACCAGTCGTCGCTGCCCTTCGGGTAATTGAGCGCGGCCTCGGGCCCGCAGGGACGAAGCGTTCCCTTACCGGCGAGCTCTTCGGCGATTTCGAAAACGGGCGATTCGGTCACCGTGGCCTCGAGCGCCGAGTGATCCGGCTCCACCGGCGAGCGCGGCCCCGCCCCGACCCAGGTGTCCGGGTCGTGGCGGTCCGCGCGGATGCCGGTCCAGAGGGCATCCAGCGCGTTGGTGATCTGCTGTTCGCTGAGAACCTCGTGCTTAATGAGGTAGCCGTCGCGCTTGAAGAAAAGTTTGTCTTCTAGTGAAAGATGTGGCACTCATCGACTCCGGTCGGGGTGGGTAGCGCCGCCTCAGCAGCACTCGCCGGGCGCGCAGCAGTCGTCTGCATCGGCTTCGATCGTCGCGTCGTAATCCTGCCCCTTGGTCTGTCGCGGGTGGCGCACCGCGGCGCCGCGGCAATCGAAGGGCTTGGCATCCTCCACTGCGACGTCGTCCATAGGCGGCACGGCGTCGATATTAGCGCAGTAGGGACCAGAGGCGTCTGTGTAGACCCAGTACGTCTTGTCGCAGACGGCCATGCGCCGGCCGCGGTGCAGGACGTGTCCGTCGTCGTCGTGAACCGACTTCCACGGACCCTTGTAGATCACCGCCTGGTTGCGCTCCAGGCACGGACCTTCCTTGCCCTTGTAGGCCCGCACGGTCAAGGAGCGAAACTCGACGCCGTCGATCGTGCGCCACGGCTCGCTCGCGCGTGCCAGGATCTCGACGCCGTAGAAGTCGGCTTCCTCGAACATCGCCAGGAACCGGTCTTCGCGAAACGCACCGGCGATACAGCCGCTCCAGAGTTCCGGGTCGTTGAGGATCCGCGGCGTGGGATCCTCGTCGCAGACGATGTCGCTGATCACCGCGCGGCCGCCGCGTTTCAGGACGCGGAACAGCTCGCCGAACAGTTGTTTTTTATCCGCGGTCTTGACCAGGTTCAACACGCAGTTCGAGACGACGGCGTCGACCGAATCGGACGCGACCATCGGTTCCTCGCTGCGCAGCCGCACGCACTCGGTTTCGAACGCCGACAGATCCTCGACCGTCCTGATGGGATGGTCGGCGAGCCACGCACTGGCCCGATCCATGTCCAGAGCAAGGTCCTGGATCCGGCCCTTGACGAAACTCACGTTGTCGTGGCCGATCTTTTCGGCGATGGACGGTTGATGGCGGCGGGCCAGGTCCAGCATCGCGTCGTTGAAATCCACGCCGATCACGCGACCGTCGGGTCCGACTTTCTGCGAAAGGATGTAGCAGACCTTGCCCGCGCCGCTGCCGAGATCGACGACCGTGTCGCCCTCGTTCACGTGCGCGGACGGATCACCACAGCCGTAATCCTTCTCAAGGATATCGCTTGGAAGCACCTTTAGGTAGTCCCCCTCGTAGTCGGTGATCGGGCAGCACAGCGCCGGCTGCACGGCATCGGCCGCCGCCGCGTACCGTTGCCGCACCTCATCCTCCACGTCGTAGGGGTCAGCATACGAAGTTGAGGATGGTGATTCCGCGGTGGTTCGCGTCATGGCGTTAGTTTTCTCGAAAGACCGTGGGAATGCAGGACTATAGGCATCCAGCTTCCGCGAATCGTACTCGTGCTCGAATCTGCATCCCACCGCATCTTTCGCCGAGGGCCGCGTTGGAACAATCTATCACTTCAACGTATCAGAACCCAAACAATGATCACAATCGCAACGACGACAATGAGTGCGAGTATGGTCACGACCGTTCATTATCTGCGGTCGATCGATCGCGGCAAGTCTCCGCACAGCCTAGACGCCGGATTCAGGCTTCGTGGTCAGTTCGTTTCACGCCCCCAGCATCCGCCACGCCAGACACCCAAGACCGGCCGCGACCGGCAGCGTCGCGGCCCACGCGAACAGGATCCGGCCGACGACATGCCAGTGCGCCTGGCCGTTGACCATGCCGATTCCGAAGAGGCTGCCGCAGCTCGTGTGCGTCGTGCTGACCGGGACGCCGAACTTGAGCGTCGCGAGCAGGACCAGCGCCGCGGTCACGAGATTGGCGGAGAAACCCTGGCCGTCGTTCATGCCGGTGATTCCGTTGCTCATCGTTCGGGCGACGCGCCTCACCGCAAGCAGTCCGCCCAGAACGATGCCGAGTCCGACACCGGTCAACGCCCCCTGGGGGGCCGCGGCACCGGCCGCGATCAGGAGGGCCGCGATCTTCGGCGTGTCGTTCAGCCCGCGCGCGAAGCTGAGCACGCCCGCGGTCAGGACGTGACTGACGTCGAGCACACGCTGCGCTTCGACTCCGACGACGCGCCCGGCATACGCCTGGCGGCACGTGGCTACCTCATCCCGGTGCAGAACCACGCCAGCTGCGGTCATGGCCGCCACGCCGTCAGCGCTGACCGTCACCGGAACGTATTTGCGGTCAACGCAGATGCAGGTCTGCTGTGTGAGGCCCAGGTGCAGGCGCCATCGGCGCAACGCTCCGTACACGCCGACGACCAGGACCATCGCAAGAAGCGGCGAGGCCAGTAGCGGAATCAGGAATTTCGTCACAGCCGCGCCCCAGAGCAGGTCGCCGGCGGCGAGCCCGACGCCCACGATCGCTCCAACGATCGCATGGGTCGTGGACACCGGCATGCCGATGCGGGTCGCCAGCAGAACGGTCACGGCGGCCGCGGACGCCACGCAGGCGGCGAACGCCGGGGACCCCGCCAGCTCGGCGCCGACCATGCCGTTGCCGCTGAAGCGATCGATCAACACGCCGGCCAGGAAAATCGCCGCGAGGGATCCGAGCAGCGTCGTGGCCGCCGCGAAGACCAGGGCGGGTCGCTGCCCCATTGTCCTGCTGCCGATCAGCGTCGCCACACCCTTGGCGTTGTCGTTCGCGCCGTTGGCAAACGCCAGCAGCAGCACCGACACGGGGAGGATGATCGTCAGAGCCAGCATGATCCGATGTCCCTGCCAATCGTCGAAGGGACCGATTTATTTCAATGGATGAAATGGATGAAATGGATGATCAGGAGTCGAAAGATCCATATCGCGCAACGCATACCGATTGCGTGTGGTCACCCCTGCCGCCCTGCCCGTTCACTGATCGCCACCGCGACCCCTGATTCCCTTTGTCTACACCTCGACGGGCTTCAGCCACGGCATCATGCGGCGCAGCTCCCGGCCCACCTGCTCGACGGGATGATCGTGGTCCTTGTCGCGCTGCTTCTTGAACCAGTCGAAGCCCTTGTCGTAATCGTCGCGCAGCGCTTTGGCGAACTTGCCCGACTGGATGTCGGACAGAACGTCCTTCATGGTCTGGCGGGTCTGGTCGTTGATGATCTTCGGGCCGGTGAAGTAGTCTCCGAACTCGGCCGTGTTGCTGATGCTGTAGCGCATGTAGCTGAGCCCGCCGCGGATGACCAGGTCGATGATGAGCTTCAATTCGTGGCACACCTCGAAGTAAGCCAGTTCGGGCGGATAACCGGCTTCGACGAGCACGTCGAAGGCGGTCTTGATCATCGCGCTCAGACCGCCGCACAGGACCGCCTGTTCGCCGAACAGATCGGTCTCGCACTCATCCTTGAAGGTGGTCTTGAGAACGCCGGCGCGGCCGCCGCCGACGCCGATCGCCCAGGCCATCGCCAGGTCGAAGGCCGACCCGGACGCGTCCTGATGAATCGCCAGCAGGCAGGGCACGCCCCCGCCGCGCTCGAACTCGCTGCGCACGGTGTGCCCGGGCCCCTTGGGCGCGACCATGATGACGTCCACGTTGCTCGGCAGCTCGATCGTCTTGAAGTGCACGTTGAAGCCGTGCGTGGCGCCCACGGCCATACCCGGGCGAAGGTTGGGCGAGATCGACTCGTTGTACACCTGCGGCTGGACCTCGTCGGGCAGCGTCAGGACCACCACGTCGGCCCCCTTCACCGCGTCGGCGACGGACAGCGGATCGAAACCGTGCTCGATCGCAAGCTTGCCGTTGTCCGACTCGCGCCGGTTGGCGACGATCACCTGGACGCCCGAATCACGCAGATTCTGCGCGTGGGCGTGACCCTGGCTGCCGTAGCCGAGGACGGCCACGGTCTTACCCTGCAGCGCGGTGATGGATCCATCTTTGTCGTAAAGCGTTTCGATAGCCATTGTGCGGCCTCCTTTTAGCGGCGGTCGTCACAGCGACCAAGCCTGAATAATACCTTCATGGGTCGGTTGTCGCGACGTTGACCGCAGCAGTGACGTCAACCGCCTTAGAGCGGTTTAACTTTCACTGTAGCGTCCTGAGCTGGCTGCACCTGCGCCTGGCTTTGTCGTGCTGCATCGCCGACCCACTGCGGGGTCGCCTCCTTCGCCCTCCGCGCCAGACTTGCTTCGCCGACGCTCAAAACGCTACATACAAACTTAACCCGCTCTAGTCGCAAGTCAAAAGTGGTGAATGTCGAAAGTCGGGAGGAGCAACGAGTTGAAGGCTGGAGGAGTCGAATCTGCCCCACAAAGTAGTCCCCCTCCTCTGTGACTTTCGACTCTCACCACTTTCGACTCGCGACGGTTGCGCAGCGACCGTCGCACTCACATCGATATCCCCGTCAATCCGCGCGTCACCTGAAAGTCCGTATACCCCTGTCCAGACAGCTTCGGCGTATAGCGCCGCGAGGCCACCTCGAGCACCAGGTCCAGCAGGTCGTCGGCCACAGCGGTCGGTTCGCTGTCCGTTACTCGCAGAACACGATCCACGTCTGCGAGTTCCAGACCGCTGGTGATCTGCACGATCGGTACCATCGGATGGGCCTGCAGCGGCCGGGCGCCGACGTGGGCGACGATCACCTCCACGCCCGTGGCGCACAACCCGGTGATGGTCTCGGCGGCGTGCCGTGTCGGCGTGTCCATGAGGTGCAAGCCACTGTCCACGGCGATCTGCCCGAAGGCCGACGTCGCCGCGATCGGTGCCGCGACCCCGATCCGTTTGGCGAACGCGTCGCTACCCGGCAACGCAGCGTTCGCGGGAATGACCACGACGCCGCCGCTTCCCGCCACCCGCGCCGCCAGCTCTGCAAGTGGTTCGGCCGCCGAATCATCGAACGGACCGTCCGACATGATTCCAAGCCGCAATCGGTCAAGGCCGACCTCGGCCGTCGCGGGTTCGCCACATCCGGTCAGCGCCTGGTCGAACCAGTCGACCACCTTCGCGACGACGGGGTCGATCCCGCCGTCCATCTGAACGCTGGCCCAGCCGAAGTCCTTCAGGTCAACCCCATACCGTTCGAGCGTGTGGGTCATCGCGTCGTTGTGGGTCTTTTCGCAACCGTGTTCGAGAAACAGGCAGCGCCTCACCATCGGGTGGACCGCGTGGCCGATCAATGTTCGAAGGTAAAGTTCTTCTCCGTCGCCGCTGGAAGCGCCGCAACCTTCGGTGTGCACGAACGTCACGTACTGCGATACCGCGGGTCGGTGCAGGGCCATCGAGTTCAGCCTGTCGACAATCAGACGTGCGATCTGGCCGGAGCAGAGGCTCGTCGGCACCACGACGCCGACCTGATCGGTGGCGACTCCCCGTTCCGTTCGATAAGCCCGGAACCGCCCGACGCCCGCGAGCTGCGCCGAAACCGCCAGGGGACGACCGCCGGGCTTCGAGGCGGATCCGCCGACCGCCACACGCTGTTCGGAACCGACCCTCCAGTTCCGCCAGAGCTGCACCTGGGCGTGGCCCGCCTTTTCGCCGGCGCTGCGAGTGCCGGACGCGACGTCCAGCGCCTGCTCGAAGGTTTCGGCGCCAATATCGTCCAGCGGCACACCCTCAAGAATGCGTCCCGCGTTCACGTCCATATCGTTGCGGATCATGTCGAATCGGCCGGTCGTGCTGACAATCTTGATCGTCGGCACGAAGGGGAAGTTCGTGATCGATCCGTTTCCGGTCGTAAAGAGGATCAGGTTGGCGCCCGAGGCCACCTGGCCGGCCACGCTCTCCAGGTCGTTGCCGGGACTGTCCATGAAGTAGAACCCCGGCCGCGTCATGGGCTCGCCGTAATCGATCACGTCGTCGATGCGCACCTGCGGATCCTTCTTGCGGGCCGCGCCGATCGATTTGATGGTGATGTTGTAGAGCCCGCGGAACTTGTTGCCGCCGCTGGGGTTCCCTTCGGCGCTGTGTCCGTGCCTCACGGCGCGATCCCGGAAGATCTCGATCTTCCGCAGAAACGCCCGGGCGGTCGCGGCATCGCGCACCGTCTGGAGCACATACGACTCGGCGCCGATCAATTCGTCGGTTTCGGCGAGGTTGGCTGAACCGCCGCAGCGAATGGTCTGTTTGGCCACCCATCCCGCCACGGGATTGGCGCAGACGCCGGAAAAGGCGTCGGACCCGCCGCACTGCAGTGCGATCTTCAGGTGCTTCAAGGACTGTGTGGTGCGCGCGCACGCGTTGACCGCGCCGAGCCACGACCTGACCAGCCCTTCGCCCTCGTCCAGCGCCGCGGCCAGGCTGCGGCTGCCGTTGAGGCTCATAAACCGCAGAAACGGGGCGTGCTCGCCTTCGAGCGCATCGCCGCGATCGACCATGAAACGACGCAACATCGCGTTGTGGATCGGTTCATCGCCGAAGTCGACGGCCAGGACGGCAGCAACGTTGGGGTGCACGACGAAACCGCGCAGGGCCCGCAGGACGAATTCCAGATTATTCGGCCGATCCTCACCCCCCTCGGTGTGGGCCACGGCCACGACGCCGTCGACATTCGCGAATTCTCGGCCGATGCCGGTGAAGCGTTCGGCCAGCGACCTGGCGTACGTCCCGGTGAGCGAAGACGTACCCAGAATCAGGATTGTGTTGCGGGTGCCGACGCCGCGCCGCCCACGGTCGTAGCCTTCAAAGGTGCGCGGTGTCGCCGCTGCTTCGACCTGCGGCACCGGTTTGATCGCGTCCACGTCCACCGGCGGCATTTCACCGAGGTCGGCGAAGTTCGCCTCGGCGGGCAACGCGAAATCGCCGCGCCGCTCACTCAGCGTCGTCAGGATCGATTCGTTGCACAGGTATTCGCCGGGCTCGATCCGGCGCAGCGCCGTGCCGAACGGCATCAACCACGACAGGATCGGCCGACCCTTGTCGATCGGCGCGGTCGCGAACCGATGCCCCTCGAGCACGCAGTGCGCAATCACGAACGGCCTGCCGTCGGCGGCGATTTCGGTTCCGGCCTCGAGTCGACGTGACGCGATGGCCGCGTTGTCACCCGGCGCCGCAACGCAGGCGGCCTGTTCCAGTGTAATCGCCAATTGAATCCCACCTCTTCGAGACGATGACCAACATCTTAACACCATCATAACAGAGTTGAAGTCTCGTATCACGTGGGTCGACGTGGGCCGAAGTGGTCGCGTAAAGCAGGAACGCGGAAGAACAGCGAAGCAGGAAATCGGGAAGTTGGAATGTGGCCCGACTCCTGTTTGCTGCTCTGCTGCTCTTCCCCTTTCCTGCTCCTAACGCGATGCGACCCGGTCAGGAAAGTCCCGTTCCGGCCGCTTCGTCGTCAAGAAACCATGTCAGGCCGCCCCCTTCCGGACGGATTCCAGTGACCGGTAACTCCTGCGGATTCGGGCCCGATTCGCGGATCCTTTCACAGACCCGCTGGATCGTGGATGCCTTCTCCGGGCCGGTCACGAGGATGGCGATCTGGCAGGAACTGTTCAATAGAACGTAGGTCATCGTCAGCCGTGCGGGTGGCACGACGGTGGGCCCATCGTTGACCACGACCCACCGTTGGGTCTCGTCGAGAGCGTGGGAGGCTGGGAAAAGGCTCGCCGTGTGGGCATCGGCCCCCATACCCAGCAGGACGAAATCCAGGCGGCCGCGTGGGGCAAGTTCGCGTCGCAGTTCGCTCTCGTAGCGGCTTGCGGCATCCTCAGCCTCGACCGGCATGCGATGGACCTGCCGACCGCGGGTCGGCACATGGTCGGCGAGGGTCTCGCGGATCATCCTGAAGTTGGATCGCTCGTCGTCCGGCGGGACGCGCCGCTCATCCACGATCCAGATATGCGTCTGCGCCCAGGGAATATCCCTGAAGATCGGGTCAATCATCAGGCGGACATAGAGCGGTTGCGGCGATTGGCCACCGGATAGCGCCAGGTGAAACACACCGTTGTCGGCAACGGCCCTGGTCGCCGCCGTCATCATGGCGCGGCCGACGGCGTCGTAGAGTTCATCGGCCGTTGGGCAGATGTGGACTTTGCCAGGTAGTGCAAGGGTCATGGTTGGGGCTGTTGTTTGAGAATCGCAAGTTGCTAACCGTGAGTCTCAAGTCAGGAAGAGGAATCGAGTCGAACGCGCCAGGCGTCAAAGACGATACGGCAAAGTAGTCCCCGTTCCTTCGGACTTGAGACTTTTGACTCTCACCACTTGCGACGCGCGGCGGACGCCGCGTCACGGATTATGCCACTGTCTCTCATCCCGCGCCATCATAATGTCCGCCGCGGACGGGCCCCAGGTTCCGGCGGCGTAATTCGGCAGGTCGTCGCGCGGGTTCTGCTTCCAGTAGTCAAGGACGGGCTGGACGATCCGCCATGACCGCTCGATCTCCTCGCGGTGCTTGAAGAGCGTCTGGTCGCCGCGCATCGCGTCGAGCAGAAGCGTGGCATACGCCTCGGGCGGTTCGGCGTTGAATTGCTCGATGTAGTCGAAGTCCATCTCGACGTCACGGATGTGCATCCCCGCGCCAGGCACCTTGCCCTCGAAACGAAGGCTGATCCCCTCGTCCGGTTGCAGGTTGATCACGATCTGGTTGGGCTTCAGCGTGCGCGTCGCCCGCTCGCGGAACAGGCAGTGAGGCGTGTGCTTGAATGTCACGACGACCTCGGTCAGCTTTCGGCCCATGCGCTTGCCGGATCGCAGGTAGAAAGGGACCCCACCCCATCGCCAAGTGTCGATGTGCAGCCGGATCGCGGCGTAAGTCTGCGCCTGGCTGTCCGGAGTCGTTCCCTGCTCGTCTCGATAGCTGGGCACGGCCTGGCCGTCCATCTGGCCGGGGCCATACTGCCCAAGGACGGCCGCGTCGGCGACTTCGTCGCTCTTCGGGATGCGTGTCGCGGCGAGCACCTTGGTTTTTTCGTTGCGCACGTCTTCCGCGGTCATGGAGACCGGCGGCTCCATGGCCACCACGGCCATGACTTGCAGCAGGTGACTCTGGATCATGTCGCGCATCGCCCCGCCGCTTGGTGAGTCGTAGTAGCTGCCGCGGTCTTCCACGCCAACCGTCTCGGCCGCCGTCACCTGAACGTGGTCGATGTAGTTCTGGTTCCAGATCGGTTCGAAGATGGAATTGGCGAAGCGGAAAACCATCAGGTTCTGCACCATCTCCTTGCCGAGGTAGTGATCGATGCGGTAGATGTTCTGCTCCGGAAAGACCGACCCGATCACGGCGTTAAGACGCGATGCCGACGCCGGGTCGGAACCGAACGGCTTCTCGACCACGACGCGCTGCCACGCGGGGTCGCTGCGGTCCAGCGTGCACCATGTGCGACCCTCGGTAATGAGGTTCTGTTGACCGAGCTGCACCACGATCGGCTCGACCAGTTGGGGAGCCACCGAGAGGTAGACCAGAAGGTTGCTGGAGGTGTCGTACTGCTCGGCCAGTGATGCCAGGCGGGTCTTGATCGAATCGTACGCGTCGGCCCTGGTCGGGTCGGCGGCGTGGTAGTGAACACGCCCGGCGAATGCCGACCAGTCGCGTCCGTCGTCCGCCGAACTGCCGGTGTCGATGAACTCGCCCAGGCGTTGTCGGAACGCGTCGTCGGTCATCTTCGTGCGGCTGATGCCAAGAACGGCAAAGCGTTCGGGAATCTGCTTCTGCCGGTAAAGGTCGAAGAGTGCCGGAACCAGCTTTCGCTTCGTGAGGTCTCCGGAAGCGCCGAAGATCATCACGACACATGGGGCGGGGGTGTCGCTGGCGGGCATGGGGCTATCTGAACGGAATGCATGTCCGGCTGCAAGGCGGGTCGCTCCACGAGAGTCGCAAGTCGGGGATAGGAAACGAGTCGAAGCTCACAAAGTCAATGCCTGCTCCGCAAAATAGTCCCCATTCATTACGACTTTCGACTTGCGACTCTCACTACTTGAGACATGCGTCGCCCAGCGACGCGCCACGTCGCGCAGCGACGGCCAACACCATGACATCCGCCGGATTGACGCCCGACAATCGCGAGGCCTGCCCGAGCGTGGCGGGTCGAAAGCGGGCAAGCACCTGCTGCGCTTCGCGGCGCAGACCGGTGATTCGCTCGTAGTTGAACTCGGCCGGCAGTGCGGTGGTCTCCTGGCGCTTGAGCTTCTCGATCTGCTCGTGCTGGCGTTCGATGTAGCCGGCATACTTCGCCTCGGCCAGCACCCCGCCGATCACGCGCCGATCGAGGGCCGCGGCCGGCAGCGAACGGGCGTCAAGACGGGCAGCGACCCATCGCTCGTCGACATGCGGGCGGCGCAGCCAGTCGATCAGCTTGATGCCGTCGTGACGGCGCTGCGCAAGAACGCGGCGAAGATCGTGCCCCGCGGCCCGGCGTCGCTCGAAAGCGCCCCAGCGCCGGTCGTCGACGAGCCCCAGTTGCCTTCCCAACGGTGTCAGCCGCTCGTCCGCGTTGTCCGCGCGCAGCAGCAGGCGATATTCGGCGCGGCTGGTGAACATGCGGTACGGTTCGCGCGGCGTCTTGGTCACCAGATCGTCCATGAGGACGCCGATGTACGCCTGATCCCGGCCCAGGCGCACCGGGGTCTTCCCGCCGGCAAGCCGGGCCGCGTTCAGCCCCGCGAGCAGGCCCTGCGCGGCCGCCTCCTCGTAACCGCTCGTGCCGTTGATCTGGCCGGCAAGAAACAGGCCTTCGACGCTCTTGGTCATGCACGTAGCGTCGATCTGGTGCGGCCACACCATGTCGTACTCCACCGCATAACCGTAGCGCAGGATGCGGGCGCGGCCGCACCCGTGCATGCGACGCACGATGACGTCCTGCACGTCGTCGGGCAGGCTCGTGGAAATGCCGTTGCAGTAGATCTCATCGGTGTCCAGGGACTCGGGTTCGAGAAATACGTGATGCGCGTCGCGGTCGCGGAAGCGCATCACCTTGTCTTCGATGCTCGGGCAGTACCGCGGCCCGACGTTGTCTCGGGCGATCTGGCCGTTGTACATCGGCGCCCGATCAAGGTTCGCCCGAATGATCGCATGAGACGCCTCGTCGGTCTGCGTCAGCCAGCACGGCCTCTGCTCGATCGACGGGAACCGGCAAAGATCGGTCATGTCCGAGAATGCCACGGGGTCCGGATCGCCCGGCTGTGGTTCCAGCGCGTCGAAGTCGATCGTTTCGGCGTCGAGGCGCGGCGGCGTGCCGGTCTTGAGCCGGCCAAGTTCGAAACCCAGGCGCCGCAGGGCGCCGCTGATCCCGACGGCCGGGGACTCGCCGACCCGGCCTCCGCGCGTCTGCCGCTCGCCGGTGTGCATCAGGCCGCGCATGAACGTGCCGGTCGTGAGCACCACGCTGGGCGCGCTGAGGCGTGCGAGTTCGTCGTGGGCGCCGCCTGTACGGTTGACCGCCACGCCGGCGCAGCGGCCCGATCGGATCAAAACGTCCTCAACGCTACCCGCGATGACCTGGATGTTGCGGCGCGACGACAGCAGCCTCCTGACTTCGCGGGCGTAACGGTATTTGTCGCACTGGCATCGCGGCCCGCGTACCGCTGGGCCCTTGGTGGCGTTGAGCACGCGAAACTGGATCCCCGTCGCGTCGGCGGTGATTCCCATGAGCCCACCCAGGGCATCGACTTCGCGCACCATCTGGCCCTTGGCCAGCCCCCCGATCGCCGGGTTGCAGCTCATCGTGCCGATCTTCTGCGGATCCATGGTGACCAGCGCCACCCGGACACCCAGATTGGCCGCCGCCCATGCCGCCTCGGCCCCGGCGTGACCTCCGCCGACGACGATCACATCGAATTCAATTGCGTCGTGCATCTGAACTTACCCGCCCTCGCGCAGTTCCGCGTTCAGTTCGCGTTTGAGCCGGTCAACCACTTCACCGATCTGCTTATCCACCTGCTCGTGTCGCAGTGTGGTATCAGCGGAGCGAAAAATCATGCGAAAGCTGACGCTCTTGTACCCGGGCGGCACGGGCATGCCACGGTAGATGGTCAGGAAGACGAGGTCTTCGAGCAGTGGTGTGTCGACAGGCTGCACCAGGCGCTTGATGTCGTCCCAGCGCACCGCGTCCTGGACAACGATGGAAAGGTCCCGCTCGACGGCCGGGAAGCGCGGCAATCGAACTACCTGCGGCAACGGCGGATATTTCTCGATCAGCGCTGCGAGGTCGAGTTCGGCAACGGCGACCGGCCCATGGATGCCGAACATATTCTGAAGCGCCGCATCGGCAATGCCCGCCACGCCGACCTGCCGACCGTGCAACTCGATTCTCGCTGACGATTCGAGGTTCTTCACCGGCGCCGCCGCAAAGGCAATCGCGTTGCGGCCAACCAAGTTCGACGCCAACTCCTCCAGCGTGCCGCGCATCCGGCGCATCATCTTCTGCCTCTGGTCGGCCACGTCGCTATCCGACGACACATCGCTGATCATCGCCAGTACCTGTCGCTCGGCGATGTCTGCGTCGCGGCGCGACCACGTGGATGCGACTTCGTACAGGTTCAGGTGCGTGTTGCCCGCGTCCTGGTTGGACTTGCGGCACACCAGGAGACTTGGCAGCAAGGAGGGTCGCAGCACGGATCCGCCCCCCCCGCTCCTGGATTCGTCGACGCGGACGGCCCGGGCCCCGTCGGGTACGAACGGATCGCCGTACCTGGGAAGCAGAAAGGTCGAGGTGATCGTTTCGTGGAATCCGTGAGCGGTCAGGACGCGACCGAGGCACTGGCGGGCCGCAACGTTCGGCGTGACGGGTCGGGCCACGATGCGGATTCTCTCGTTGACCTGGATCTGATCCAGCCCGTGCAGACGCGCGACCTCTTCAACCAGATCGACCTCGCGGTCGAGGTCCAGGCGGAACGAGGGGATCGAGCACGCGATGCGCCCGCCGGCCAGCCGCGGATTGAGGCCCAACCGTTCGAGCAGGTCAACCATCCGGTCGCCGTCAAGGTCGAGTCCGAGTAGCGCCCGGCAGCGATCGACGCGCATGGTGACCGCTCGCGACGAGGGAGCATCACCGCCGACGCTGATCACGCCCGGCGCCAATCGACCGCCGGCCACCTGGCAGATCAGGGCCGCCGCACGCCGGCTCGCCACCTCGACGCCCAGAGGATCGACACCGCGCTCGAACCGGTAGCTCGAGTCGCTGGCCAACTTCAACTTGCGGCTGGCGCGCCGGACTGCCAGCGGGTCGAAGATCGCCGATTCCAGAAGGACGTCGGCCGTGTCGGGGCCGACTTCGCTTTCGACCCCGCCCATGACCCCGGCGACGGCCACGGGCTGCGCGTCGTCGGCGATGACCAGCACCTGTTCGTCCAGCATGTGTTTCGAGCCGTCGATCGCCACGAACGATTCGCCGCGCGCAGCACGGCGCACGACGATGCGGCGCCCCGCCAGCCGGACCATGTCGAAAGCGTGCAGCGGCTGGCCGGTCTCGAGCAGCACGTAGTTGGTGACGTCGACCACGTTGTTCACGCTGCGCAGACCGACGGCCTCGAGCCTTCGCGCCATCCAGGCCGGGCTGGATCCGACCT
>Ga0310124_10002093_pt1 | contig 13832 bp, 16 predicted proteins | sample CB11b_AW_Bot5_MG_FD_203507 | JGI IMG/M metagenome (GOLD analysis project Ga0310124, IMG submission 203507) | Marine microbial communities from Western Arctic Ocean, Canada - CB11b_AW_Bot5 | ecosystem: Environmental > Aquatic > Marine > Oceanic | place: Canada: Western Arctic Ocean | collected...
TGGTGGTTTGCTGCTTTCAACAATTGGTTTCCAATATGCAGTGCTTGCGATGGCTGCTGTACTGACATTAGTGTTCATCGGCAGCTTGGTGAGCTTAGAAGCGGACATGGGTAAAGCGAAAACCAAGCCTAAGTTCAAACAGATCTTCTCTAAGTCTGAATCCATCAACATCCTATCGGCTGCGCGTATGTTCCTGTTTGGTGCTCGTGATGTGTGGTTTGTGATTGCTTTGCCGATTTACCTCGGCAGCGTGTTTGGATGGGATCACTCATGGGTGGGTGGCTTCTTAGCGGCTTGGACCATCGCATACGGCTTTGTGCAGGGCATTGCGCCTAAGATTACAGGTAAAGCACAAGGCAAGGTGCCAGATGGCCATGCCGCGTTGTTATGGGCAGGTGCGTTGGCTATCGTGACTGCCGGTATTGCCTATGCGGTGCAAATTGGCTGGCAACCCGAGTTCGTTATTATCGGTGGCTTGATGGTGTTTGGTGCCATCTTTGCGGTGAACTCATCACTTCACTCATATTTGATTGTGAGTTATGCGAAAGGCGATGGTGTTTCTCTTGATGTCGGTTTCTACTACATGGCAAACGCGATGGGCCGTTTGACTGGTACTATCTTGTCAGGGTTGGTATTCCAAATGGCCGGTTTGTCTGCGTGTCTGTGGGTATCTTTTGCGTTCTTAGCGATAACGACGGTGATCTCTCTCCGTTTACCTAAAGTGCCGCAAATCTCAGCGGCATAAGCTTCAACCGCATGAGCCTCATTTGTAAGAGTGAAAGTCGCATAAGCTTAAGCCGCACGAGCTAAATTCGCGATAAGCCTCTCCTTTAACAGTAAGCTGACTTGGTATTTATTCCGGTCAGCTTTTTTATTGCTATAGTAGAATGATTGAATATTAATCAGGCATTTACATGAAGCAGCGAATTCTCTTTTTTGATTTAGCACGATGTGTCGCGGCCATAGCAGTTATCGCGATTCATGTTTTGGCGCCTTATCGGAATGAATTAGGCACCATTCCTTTCGGTGAGTGGCTGACCGCCATTACGGTGAACGGTTTCAGTCGTTGGGCGGTGCCGGTGTTCATCTTGATTACTGGTGCACTGATGCTCAGTGATCAGCGCCCGTTTGACGCCAAATACTACCTCAAGCGTCGTCTGGGCAAGGTACTGATCCCTTTCATTGTCTGGTCGCTTTTCTATACCTATCTGTCGGGTTGGTCGGCAATGGGCTTCGATGCTGACGTCAGTTGGGATGTGCTACTCAATAGCTATCATCACTATACCTACTATCACCTTGGCTTCTTTTATTATTTTATCCCACTCTACTTTGTGATTCCTTTTTTACAGATCATGGTCAGAAAGTACGGTGATAGATCGGTCTATGCCTTTACGGCGGTATGGTTGTTCACTACGTTATTGTTCTTATTGAAAATCGATGGCCCTTGGAGTCACGAATTGTGGTTGTACACCGGTTACTTACCATTGGGTTACTTGCTCTATAAGATTGTGCCACTTAACAAGATGACAGTTGGCATGAGTGTGTTACTGGGTGGGTTAGCGTTACTAACCACGGTTTATATGGTGGTTGATGCAAGCTTGGTGGCAGAAGAGTACACGGTAGGGCGCTGGCTATCTTACAAAACGTTGAATACCGTATTAGCCGCGAGCATGGTGTTCATGGTATGCCGCTACTATGGTGAAGGGTTGTCTGAGAAGAGCAATCAAGTGGTTGGTTTTATCAGTAAACACAGCTTAGGTATTTACCTGCTGCACCCGATTTTCTTGTGGCCAATGAAAGAGTTCGGTTGGTACCAAGGGCACCCTGCTTGGGTTATTCCCCTATGGATCGTGATCAGCGGAGCTGGTGCGTTATGGATGAGCTGGTTGGTCTCTAAGTCAGAGAGAACGCGTTGGTTATTGCCTTAGCGGTGGGAGCTAAGGCTTTCTGATGGGCTGCTTAGAAGAGACAGTTGAGGCGGCTAGGGTTAGCGCTTCAACGCAAAGTGTAAGAACTTATCGCCTTGGTAGGTTAAGGTTCCTTTGTCGCCAGGGTTAAGGGCGTGGAAGTAGTGGATGCCGACTTGGAATTCTCGTTTTGGACCAACGACACCACGTTGAACGTAAATCCAGTACTCTTGATCTTCTTGGCCTGGTTCTGCGTCAGGAAGGTCGATGGATTGTTTGTCTAACACCGTGACATTCACTTTCTTTTCTGGCGCATTTTCACCTTGCGAGTGTTTTCGATAGAAACCAATAAATACCCAAGCCGCTAGACCAGCAAGTGCAAAGATGGCAAAAAAGAGTGAATTAGGCATATAACCTCCATGTAGTCGTGATGGTTATTCTAGTCTTTCAAGCAATAGGGATATGTGTTTAAAGCTGTTATTCGTGAACTGTTGTAAGCCAAGCTGATTATTTTTCGGCAGACATCACATTTAGTGGCTTGTTTGGGATAAAGCATTGTTATTTATTGTCTCTTTCTCACGTAAATATCAGTAAATTTGTATAAAAATAAGGGAATGCTCGACTAGAATTATAGTGTGGAGTGGGAGGGCCAAGATGACCGATATTGAAAAAGTGGTGACAAGAACTCGCAATATAGAGAAGTTATTGAGGCTTCAATATCATGCCGAAGGCGAAGGATTGCATGAGCTTGTAACAAGCTGTGAAGAAAGGCTACCGCACGATATGGTGAGCAAGCTGCGTTATATCGCAACGTGTCGTAATAAGGTAGTCAATGAACATGAGGCTAAGTTGGAAGACCAACATAAGTTCATCATGATGTGTAACGACTGTGAGAAGGAGCTGACTCCACGTAGTGGTCGTTTTATCTGGCGAGTTGCGATCTTACTGATGATGGCAATGACTTTAGCAGCCGCGGGTTTCTATTATGCGAACTGGGATGTGCTAACACTGCATCTGTTTTCGAAGTGAAAAAATTGAACAAAAAAAGGGACGCTCATGGCGTCCCTTTTTTTATTTGTAACTTGCTTAGTACATCATCGGTAGTGTCATTAGACCTACAACTACCGCGATCATTACAAGTCCTTGTCTTTGCGAAGATGAAATCATAACACTACTCCTAAATTTGGTTGTCTCTCGCTATGTTTTAAAGAATAGCACTACTTATAGGTTTAGATCAAGAATTACTTTCGAAAGCTTTAAAAGTAGTAGAAAACTATTGGTTTTTGGCTTGTTTGGGTGTGTTTAACTGTGTCTTTTGGTGTGTTCTTATTTTATACGTTGTGCTTCATGTTTATCCATTTTTGATTTAAGTTGTTGTTTTGTAATGGTCATTTTGTGTAATTTATATTGTTAAAGGTTGTTAAACTGTATTAATAGGGGTTGGTGGTTTCTGGCTTTGATTTTGTTCTGTTTTAAATTTTTCGGATTGGTTTTTGTAGGAATTTTTACAGAGGACTTGAAAAAACCTGACAAAGTTGGGTTTTAAGAAAGCAAGCCACTTACTTTATAAGTCTAGAGTGATGTGGTGTTTTCGTTTCCCTATTAACTCTGGATTTGTTTGTTTAAGTTGTTGTTATAATTAATCTTAAATACGATATTTTTTAAATTTCAAGTGCGGTATTTGATGATATATGAGGGTTTTATAAGGAGTCTATAGGTTAGAAGTGACTAAAATTCAAGTCTGGACGCTCTAATGCCAATTTAAATAAGTTTGTCGATGAATCGCTCTAGTTTTAAAAGAATAGCCATAGTCATCATAGTAATTGTTACGACTTCAATCTAAAGAGGCTCTTTTTAGTGGAAGCGTAATCAAGATCCAATTTTGAGGGGCTGAGGCTTTACATCAACACTCGTGTGCCTAGACTGGCGACGATTTAAAGCAATGGGGCAAATGGTATGTGGAGTTGGTTGGCGGTTTCCTTATCTGGTATCGGAGCAATAGTAGGAACGAAACATGGACATATCGGTCAGGCCTTGTCGTATAAGGTATTTACCTTTGTATTATTGGCGACCATTGCTTTAACTCAATCTGTCGTTTCTGACTTTACCTATTGGATAGTCGCTGGGTTGGCGATCTCTGCAATCGCAGATGTCCTTCATACGGTTACTCAAAAGCGTCCTTTGCATTTTGTGTGCTTCTTATTGGCTCAGCTCTGTTACAGCAAAGCATTTTGGTTACAGCTATCAGGAGAAATGGTCTGGTGGTTGTTCGCGCTCCTATTAGCGGCTTGTGTCGTTGCTTTCTTCTTACTTCTGCCTCGCTTAGACAAACTCGTCTTTCCTGTGGTCATCATGGGTATCGTGCTTATTCAGCTTGCATGGGCTTCTGGTGAGCTCTGGTTGCTTGATCCTCAATTGTCACATGCGGTTGGTTTTGCTGGCTGTAGCGTGTTATTACTTTCGGCACTGGCGTATGCGCTAAATTTCTATCGTAGCCCAATCAAAGGTGCCTATTTTTGGGTGACGGGCAGTTATTTTCTCGCGCACGCTCTCATTGTTGCTTCCCTTACCATTTAGGGTAGAGCTCGCTTAACTCTGAGCTACATCAAGGCAGCTCAGATGAAAGTAGGTACTCTACGTCTAGTTCATTAAACATGAGATAGAGTTATGACTACCGAAATTCATGCACACAACGTTTTAAACCTACTGAGTGAAAAGCCCCTGACTCGTGAAGAGTTGATGCTAGAGCTCGCTCAAACTTACGGCGCAGAAGCTCGCTTCCATACGTGTAAGCTAAATGGTCTGGATTTGGATGGCCTGCTGAAATTTTTCCTGAAGATGGAAAAGGTCGTGGTTGTTGATGACAAACTTTGCACCAATCGCGAACGTGTGTGTAACCACTAATCTCGAGTAACAACTGGTTTTTTGAGCCTTTTGACTTTTATATAAGATGAGTTGATGCGATGTTTTCGGCTCCACTCTTTAAATTATCTCTTCTAGCTTTCTATCTGCTCTCGTAAAATTCCCTTCTAATTACGTAAATTAATCCTTTTATTACTGCGTTCGAAAATCAATGTTGAGGCTGCTATACTCCGCGCACTTACGCTTTTCGAGACAAACTTATGGAAATTTTATCTGCAGCGACCATGCTGTTTCTTATTATGGATCCGCTTGGCAATCTACCAATCGTGCTCTCTATCCTTAAGCATATTGATCCGAAGCGTCGCCGTATTGTTCTTGTTCGTGAACTGATGTTTGCACTGATTATCCTGCTGTTGTTCTTGTTTGCTGGCCAAAGCATTATGAACTTCCTGCACGTGCAGCCTGAAACCTTGAGTATCTCTGGCGGTATTATTCTGTTCATCATCGCGATTAAGATGATTTTCCCAAGTGCGGGCAGTATTACCGGCCTAGCGGCGGGTGAAGAACCGTTTATCGTGCCGATGGCGATCCCTATGATTGCTGGCCCTTCTGTGATTGCTGCATTGATTCTGTTGTCGACACAGCACCCTGACAACATGTTAGAGCTTTCAGGCGCAGTGATGCTGGCTTGGGGCGCGACCTTCTTTATTCTGATGTTTAATGGTTTCTTCCTGCGAGTGCTGGGTGAGCGAGGCCTTAAAGCCATCGAACGCTTGATGGGCTTGTTGTTGGTTATGTTGTCGACGCAAATGTTCCTAGATGGTGTAAAAGGCTACATGGGCTAACATCAGTATCATTGCTGAATAAAAAAAACGCCGCTCAAATGAGCGGCGTTCTTGTATTTAATGTTTCTGTCATGATGTTTTCTGTAGCTAAGCGTTTTATATCTGAGCTTAAGCTTGATTACATCATGTGCTTGCGTCGGATATCGAGGAGGGCAAAGACTCCGAAAATCAATATTGACCACTTCTCCCAACGTGACATTTCGATCTTATCGCCGAATGCACCGATAAAAATCAGCATCTGCAGGCCGTGCATGAAGAACAAGAACGCTGTCATGATATAAAGCGCAATCGCAGCATTACCCGGGAATGGGTAGAAAATATTTACGATTAAGATAAACCAAACAAAGGCGATGGCTACTTTTGCTAGTGGAAGTAAGAACTTCATTCAATAACTCCTATTCTTCAGTGGTTCGATTAAACAGTCGGTAGCTAGACTGGCCAGTGGTCTTATCGCGATGCAATTCCCAGTTCTCTGGCATAGCCTCAAGCTGCAGCTCTTTTTCTGTCTCGACGTAAATGATGGCGTTGTCTGCCAACCAGCCATTGCTCTCAAGCAGTTGTACAGTTTCTGCAAGTAAGCCTTTACGAAATGGTGGATCAAGGAAAACCATATCGTAAGGAGTACCTGGCTTCTTAAGGAAAGAGATAGCATCAGTATTCACGACATTGATGTTGTCTGCCTTAAGCTCTTTCGCGTTATCAGAAAGCTGTTTGGCCGCCTTTTGATTCATTTCGAGCAGCGTCACCATTTTTGCTTGGCGAGAAGCTGCTTCAAAACCTAGACCGCCAGAACCTGCAAATACATCCAAGCAAGTTGAATGTGGGATATCTTGAGCCACCCAGTTAAAGAGTGTCTCTTTTACTCGGTCAATGGTTGGGCGTAATCCTTCTAAATCATGAACAGGTAGCTTTCTACCTCTCCATGAGCCACTAATAATTCGAACAAAGCCTCCGGATGGCTTTTTTTGTGATGTGTTTTGCTGGCGACGTCTTACCATAGATTTTTTGACCGCTAATAAAGTGATACTATACCGAGCCCAATTTAAGTGGGTTCGAGTATTAAATAAATTTGCAATGACAAAGTGTATCAAGCTAAAAGCAAACTTATCACTGCTTTGTCATTTTTCTTTACTATTCGTTTGTACAAGCTTGTATTGTATAACAATAGCAAAGAGTCGACGTGTATTAAGTCAATACAGCTAATTAGTAGATCTAGGAAACTCCTCTGATGACGGAAAAAAAGAAGCGCGGATTATTATCGTGGCTTGGTTTTGGTGACGAAGAACAAAGCCCAAAAACTCAGAATGAAGCGAACGTAGAAAACGTTGAAGATCAAACTGAAGTTGAATCACAAGTCGAGGCTGAACAGGTCGCGCCTGAAGCTGAACAAGCTAAGCCAACTGAATCTAAGTCGGTTGAATCTGAGCAAACGCTTGAAGAAACTCAACAAGAGCAGCAACCTGTCGCAGCAGAAGCAGAAGCAGAAGCAGAAGCAGAAGCAGAACAGGAAGAAGTTGCTGTTCCTCAAGCTCAGGTTGAAGAAGTTCAAGATAAGCCGACAGAAAGCTTCTTTGCGCGCCTTAAGCGTAGCCTTAGCCGCACTAAAGCAAACATCGGTGCTGGCTTCTTTGGCTTGTTCAAGGGTAAACAAATCGATGAAGATCTGTTTGAAGAACTAGAAGAGCAACTTCTGATCGCTGACGTGGGCATGAATACCACGGTTAAGATCATTGAAAACCTGACAGAAAAAGCATCTCGCAATGACCTAAAAGACGGTGAAGCTCTATATGGTCTGCTCAAAGAAGAGATGGCAGATATCTTAAGCCAAGTGGAACAGCCACTGGTTGTTGATACGACTAAAACACCTTACGTTATTTTAATGGTTGGCGTGAACGGTGTCGGTAAGACAACCACCATCGGTAAGCTGGCTAAACAATTCCAAAGTGAAGGCAAGAAAGTGATGTTGGCGGCGGGTGATACCTTCCGTGCGGCAGCGGTTGAACAACTTCAGGTTTGGGGTCAACGTAATAACGTTCCTGTGATCGCTCAGCACACAGGTGCCGATAGCGCGTCTGTTATCTACGATGCCATTGAAGCGGCGAAAGCGCGTGGTGTTGATGTTGTGATTGCTGATACTGCAGGTCGTTTGCAGAACAAGAGCAACTTGATGGAAGAGCTGCGTAAGATTGTTCGTGTAATGAAGAAGATTGATGACTCTGCACCGCACGAAATCATGTTAACGCTAGATGCAGGTACCGGTCAGAATGCTATCAGCCAAGCGAAGCTGTTCAGTGACGTGGCACCAGTAACGGGTATTACGCTCACTAAGCTAGATGGTACGGCGAAAGGCGGCGTGATTTTCTCAATTGCTGATCAGTTCCAGATTCCAATCCGCTACATTGGTGTGGGTGAAGGCATTGATGACCTGCGTCCATTTGAGTCTAAAGACTTTATTGAAGCACTATTTAGCCGCGAAGAGTAACGCGAGTAGCAAAGTGGTTTATCCTTAACCTGCTACCGTTTTAAATTTGATATGAGTGATCGTAAGAGGAATTTTCGGTGATCAAATTTCAGCAAGTGAGCAAAGCCTACCGAGGCGGACGACAAGCGCTCCAAAAAGTGGACTTTCACCTTAAACGTGGAGAGATGGCTTTTTTGGGTGGGCACTCTGGCGCTGGTAAAAGTACCTTGCTGAAGTTGATCTGCGCCATCGAGCGTCCAACTGATGGACGTGTTTGGTTTAACGATCACGATATCACTCGTATTCCAGCTAAAGACATTCCCTTCTTACGTCGTAACATTGGGATTGTCTTTCAAGACCATCGCCTACTGATGGATCGCTCTATCTTTGATAACGTCGCACTGCCTATGCGTATTGAATCTATTTCTGAAAATGAAATAAAACGCCGAGTCAGTGCTGCGTTGGATAAAACCGGCTTACTAGACAAAGCCCGTTGTTTGCCAAGCCAGCTTTCTGGTGGTGAGCAGCAACGCGTGGGTATCGCTCGCGCTGTGGTTAACCGTCCAACTCTGCTTTTAGCGGATGAGCCGACCGGTAACCTCGATCCTGAATTATCTAACCGTGTATTACGTTTGTTTGAAGAATTCAACCGCGCAGGTGTCACGATCATCCTAGCGACGCACGATATCGGGTTAGTGAACACTCGTCCTCAGTACCGTCATCTTGAATTAAACCAAGGCTTTTTGAGTGAGGTTGAAGACTATGGCCGCGAATAAGCGCATCAAGAAACCTCAATCCAATCGAGCAGTAAACCGGGCTTCAAGCGACGGCTTCTTTGTTGTTCATTGGAAACAAGCTAAGTCATCGTTCTCACAAATGTGGCAACGTCCGTTGGGCAACTTGTTGACCCTTGCGGTGATCTCAATGGCTTTGGCGATGCCAGCTTGTTTGTACCTACTGGGTAAGAACGTTGGTGAAGTGGCTCAAGATGTCACCAGCCCGTCACAAATAAGTGCTTATGTAGAGGATGGTATTCCTGAGCCGAGAGTAATGGTGCTTAAGGATGAAATTGAAAGTTGGGATCAAGTCGAGCTGGTGGAATACATTTCACCGCAACAAGGGCTTGCGGATCTAAGCCAGTATTCTGGTTTTGAAGATGCCCTGACTATCCTAGATGATTATTCATTGCCAGGTGTGTTGGTGATTACGCCAAGCGTGCACAGTGATGTCTTAATCAAAGAATTAGCAAGCAACGTTAAAAAGCAAGAGCTAGTGACCGATGTTCGTTTAGACGAAGATTGGTTAGCTCGATTAGATGCGATCAAAGCATTAGCAGCTGTCATCGTTATTACCCTAACGGTATTGATGTTGGGCGCGGTATTTTTGATTATTGGCAATACATTACGCTTTAATGTGTTGGCGCATAAAGATGAGATTCAAACCATGAAGCTGATTGGTGCTACCGACAGCTACATTCTTCGACCATACCTTTATGCTGGGATGTGGTTTGGCGTTTTAGGTTCGATTAGTGCTTGGGTAATGACGGCATTGATTACCGTATTGCTCAACAGTGCAGTGGATGACTTGGCTCAGCTTTATGATAGTCATTTTCGCTTAATTGGCCTGAGTTGGGATGAATCTTTATTACTTTTGATCATCGGAACCCTGCTTGGTAGTGTGGCTGCGAAGCTTTCTGCACAGCGTCACCTAAAAGAAATTGAACCAGTTTAGGTGAATAGAGTCATATTTATACGAAAAATAGGCAGTTCTTAACCAGTTTTTGCCTTGTATAGACGAATTGATTATGCATAATTACTTCCCCCTCCTTGAAACCTGTTCATTTTAGGTTCAAGATTGTCGGGTTTTAATAGATGTATTACTCCAGATCAGAGATTGATGAGGAACCGAATGGCAAACCAAGCGTATCAAATGGCTTTAGTCACACAAGATAGTTTAGATAGCTATATCCGCTCAGCGAACAGCTACCCTATGCTGACTCCTGAAGAGGAACGTGGACTTGCAGAGCGATTACATTACAAAGGTGAGATCGACGCTGCGAAAGGCTTGATCCTTTCCCACCTAAGATTCGTGGTGCACGTTGCAAGAGGCTACTCTGGCTACGGGCTACCAATGGCTGATCTCGTCCAAGAAGGTAACATCGGCTTGATGAAGGCTGTTAAGCGCTTCAATCCAGAAGTTGGTGTTCGTCTAGTCTCTTTTGCTGTTCACTGGATCAAAGCTGAGATTCATGAGTACGTTTTGCGTAACTGGCGTATCGTTAAGATCGCAACAACGAAAGCACAACGTAAATTGTTCTTTAACCTTCGTAAGTCTAAAAAGCGTTTAGGTTGGTTCAATAACGGCGAAGTTGAGACGGTTGCACGTGAGTTGGGTGTTGAGCCTTCAGAAGTTCGTGAAATGGAATCTCGCTTAGCGGCACAAGACGCTACGTTTGAAGCCCCGATGGATGACGATGACGGTGGTTCTGCTTACACGGCTCCAGTTTACTACCTAGAAGACAAAGCGTCAGATGTTGCTGAAACGGTTGAAGCGGCGAACTGGGAATCTCATACCAATAATCGCCTAGGACTCGCATTGAAGAGCTTAGACGAACGCAGCCAGCACATTGTGCGCTCACGTTGGTTGGATGATAACAAGTCGACACTGCAAGACTTAGCGGATACCTACAGCATTTCTGCAGAGCGTGTTCGCCAGTTAGAAAAGAATGCGATGAAGAAATTGAAACAAGCCGTTGGCGATTTCTAATAGCATCTAGCTTCTACTTTCTAGTAGAGCTAACAAATAGCTGAATTTTGAAAAGGCCGAGATCGAGAGATCTCGGCCTTTTTGTTTTGGATCGATTTCTCAATTTTTGCGATCGAAATTTGCAAAGTGATTTTGTGGATAACTCTGTGAGAAGTTTATTCGTCAGCTGTCTAAAAGCAGGGTGTAGTAAGGCTTTGAAGGGGTTTTTCGAGTGGGGATATGTTTCAGTTAACCCACAGCTAGATCAGGATCATTACTACATGTTGTGGATCTATTTTAAAAAAAGCACTTTATTCACGCAATTCACAGGTTTATCCACAAATGGTGTAAAAGTGATCGCTGGTGGATAACCTTATTAAGTGGATGTGATTGTTAGCCTTGGGATAGGTTACAATGGCAGCAAAGTAAATCAGTATAAAAGAGAAAGTCATGGACCAGTTTAAACATATCGATGTTAAAGGTGCTCAAGCCCTTATTGAACAAGGCGAAGCTCGACTTGTCGATATACGTGACCCGCAGTCTTTTGCGGTAGCTCACTCAAAAACCGCTTACCATCTTACTAACGATACCATGGTGTCGTTCATGGATGAGGTTGAGTTCGAACAACCAATCTTAGTGATGTGTTATCACGGTATTAGTAGCCAAGGTGCGGCACAATATTTAGTGAACCAAGGCTTTGAAGAGGTATATAGTGTTGATGGTGGATTTGAAGCTTGGCATCGTGCTGAACTTCCAGTGATCGCGGGTTAATAGCCTTTATCACTTGAACCGCTTCAAGCATCTCTCATAGCATGAATAGGAAGTAACAATGATTAGATTGATGGTGTTAGACAATCCACGTCTTGCTCAAGCGTTTATTGATTATATGGCCTCTCGTCAGATCCCTATTCAGATGTCACCTGAGGGAGAAGGGCGTTTTGCTCTTTGGCTTCTTGATGGTCAATATCAGGTTGAAACCGAGGCCGAGCTCAATCGTTTCCTGTCGGAACCCAATCATAAGCGCTATCAAGCAGCATCTTGGGACATGGCAGAGACCAGAAAGAGCAACTTTCATTATCACACGCCAAGTTTTATGGGCATGATAAAAGCCAAAGCGGGCCCCGTGACACTCAGCCTGATGTTGGTGTGTGTGGTGATTTTGGCACTGCAGCAAGTCGGTTTTGGTCAAGCTATTTTCAACGCCCTACATTTCCCTGCGGTTGACGGACAACAATGGCAATTGTGGCGTTGGTTAAGCCATGCTGTTCTGCACTTCTCTGTTATGCATATCGCATTTAATATTTTGTGGTGGTGGCAGTTAGGTGGGGATATTGAGAAAAAACTAGGTAGCCTCAAGCTACTTCAGATCTTTGCTGTTTCTTCTGCGCTTTCAGGTGCTGGGCAGTATTGGGTTGAAGGGGCGAATTTCGGTGGTTTGTCTGGTGTTGTGTATGCCTTGGTTGGCTATCTATGGGTGGTGGGTGCAAAAGCCCCTCAGCTTGGTTTAGGTATTCCAAGACAGATCGTCGGCTTTATGTTGGTGTGGCTAGTGCTTGGGTACATGCAACCGTTCATGGCCATTGCAAACACCGCTCATTTGGCTGGCCTAGCCGCTGGTGTCATTATTGGTTGGATTGATGCTATGAAAGCACCGAGTTCAGCACGAAGTGAGTAGATGCTTTTTGGAAGTAGCTAAATAATAGTGTCTCGTCCTAAAATACGTTGACGATTTTAGTAAGCCAGTAACGCAAGTTGCTGGCTTTTTTCATGCATCTTATTTGGCGTATTCATACCTAGGCTGAGATGTGGCCTCATTTCGTTGTACGTATATATTGACTCTTCAACAAGTGTTTTCAACTCGCGAAGATCTTTGCACTGAGTAAGCAAGAACTCTTGCTTGAGGATACCATTGACCCGCTCAGCTAACGCGTTTTGATAACAGTCATAACCATCCGTCATTGATGGAGTTATACCATGCTTTTTAAGTTTCTCTTGATAGAGGTTTGAGCAATACTGAAGCCCTCTATCTGAGTGATGGATTGTCGCATGACAATAACATCGAGTTTTTACCGTCATATCTAAAGCCTTCACAACATCGCTCGCTTTCATTTCATTACTGACTTCATAACCCATAATTTTACGACTGAAGGCATCGGTAACCAATGACAAGTAATGAACGCCCTCGTTCGACTGAACATAAGTGATGTCGCTCACCAGAACTTCTTCTGGTTTTGACGGAACGACTTCTTTTAGCAAGTTCGGATGTTTTTTCATCCAGTGTCTGCTGTTCGTTGTTTTGGTGTAACTTCGTTTCGGCTTAACGAGTAAGCGCTCTTCTCTGAGGTAATTAAACAAAGCATCACGGCCAAGTTTTATTCCCTTAGCTATCAACTTTGGCTTCAGTAAGAAATAGAGCTTACGAGCTCCCAGCCGAGGCATGAATCGTCTTAGCTCAAGTACCATCCCTTTCACAGGAGCAAGCTCAGCCTGACGAGTGGTCTCACGCTTTTCTCTCTGATAGACGCACTGACGAGATATATTGAGCAATGAACAAGCTTTACTTAAGCTTACTTTCTTCTCTTTTTGAAGGCTTCTTGCTCCTTCGCTATATACTTTTTTCTTAGCGACATCCCGTGCTCAGCATCAAGAATATCAACAACCCTATTGAGAAGAAGGCATCTGAGACGTTCATCTTCGAGCGCTTGTTCAAGTCGTTTTATTTTTTGGGCAGGTGTTTCATTCGCTCTCGGTGATTTAGGCATCGTGCTCTTCCTTGGGTTGGTAGTCCAATCCATTTTGCCATGCTTTCTTAACCAAGTAAGAACAGTCGAACGACCTTGTATGCCGTAAATTGATTGGGCTTGTTTATAGGTCATGTCGCCTTTTTCGATGGCGTCTACAACCTGCAATTTAAAGCCTAGTGTGTAATCACGCTGAGTGCGCTTAACGTAGTGTTTATTTGGAATGGTCATCATTAGTCCTCAATGTGTAAACACATTTCAGGACGGGACA
>Ga0310124_10002095_pt1 | contig 13830 bp, 10 predicted proteins | sample CB11b_AW_Bot5_MG_FD_203507 | JGI IMG/M metagenome (GOLD analysis project Ga0310124, IMG submission 203507) | Marine microbial communities from Western Arctic Ocean, Canada - CB11b_AW_Bot5 | ecosystem: Environmental > Aquatic > Marine > Oceanic | place: Canada: Western Arctic Ocean | collected...
CCATTCCGGATCGTCATTGGGCGTGATGAAGAAGAGGCCACGGCAGTTCCTGTCGCGCGCCGTCTGCTCGCCCAGCCATTCGTTGCCCGAATGCCGTCCCGCGTCGTTGTCCGGCGACGCATAGCCGATAAACAGTGCGCCGGCGGTGCGGTCACCGTGGATATCCGCCATGGTTGTCATGTACGTGTCATAGCCGACCTCGTCGGGACAATCCGGGAAGGACCACGGGACGTACTGTTTTTGCCACAGATGGCAGTGCGCATCGAAGATCCGGTCGGGCAGGAACGAAGCGAGCTCGCGTTCATAGAATTCTTCGTCTTCAGGTTTTCTCATTCGGGACTTCTTGTGTTAGTGGGTCATAGGTTCTGTAACTGCCACAGCAGTCGGGTGGATGTGTCGATGATGCGGTCGGCGCTGCCTTTGGCCGGGGCGAGCCGGAGGTTGTCGGTGAGCAGAAGCAGCTTCCAGAACGAATCCGTTTCGTAGCCGCCGCGATCGATTTCCGCATCGTCGCCGAGGTAGCCGAACAAGCCGTTGGTGTCGCCGCAGATCAGGGTATGCGCGAAGGGTGAACGCAGACGCACGTTCATGCCGGTGGCGGTAAAGTTCTCGCCGTGCGAGAGCACGGCCGCTACGTCGCCGAGGCGCACGGCGCCAAGCGTGAAGGACAGATTGGGCGGCCCGGACTCGCCGGCATCGAGGATGCGCAGGCCTTCCTGGAAATAGTTCATTTGCCCTTTGACCGAGGCGCGTTTCTGGTCTGCCGTATATTGCGTAGCTTCCGGTAGGTTGATTCCGTCGAACCATACCGCTGTTGGATCGGTGTCGAGGCTGTCCATGAACGATTGGCGGATTGCCATTGCGTCCTCCAGTTCGTCACGGCTGTGCATCGCTCGGCAAGCGAGTTCGATGGTCTCGAATGTGTAAGCGAAAGGTGTCGTGCGCACCGGAACCAGCGTCGGCAGAGCCGCTGCTGCCGCCTGTCCCAGACGCTCGCCGCTGGCCTTTGCCTGGGCCGGTGTGCCGAAGATGTGGTGACAGTTTACGTCACCGCAGAACCCCTGCACGAACATTGCCGGGGCACCGTCGAGAGCCGTCTCGATTTCGCTGCGCGCACTGCCGACCCAGTCCGGCGAGATGTACTTGTCGTTGATCATCGTGGCCGGGTGCGAGCAGAAGTTGAAGACCGCGCCGAGCACGTTGCCGGTCTCGTCCTCGAAAACGACGAGACCGATAGTCGGATCAAAAAACTTGCCGCTCTGCAGCCCTTCGCCATGGTCGCGGCTGAACTTCACGCCGCCGTTGGGCATGGGGAAGCGCGTATTGTAACTCATCGTGTCGCAGTACCCACGTCCGGCCCGGATCTGCACTGGCCGCAGGCCATCGATTGCCTCGCGCGCGGCACCGATGCACAGGTCGAGAAAAACCCGGCGTTGTTCGTCGCAATAGGCCGCATCAAACTTGCCGCGCACCGTGATGCCGGAACCGCCCGGCATGTTTGATCCGGGCAGCGTCGGGCTGGAGTGCGTCTGGCTGGTGGACCATATCACCTGCTGGATATCGATATCGATGGCGGCGGCAATCTCGGCCCGCAGCTCGGTTGTCTCCCACACCGGGTTGCCGCAGAGATCGAGTCCGAACCAGATCAGTAACCGCTCGTCCTGGCGGATCGCGAGGCACCTTCCCAGCAGTGGCAAATCCACTTCCGTCATCCCCGGTGTCGTGCCCCATGCACCATGCTCGGGATGAATCGGCGGCGTAAAGTCGAAGCCGGCGATGTTCGCCTGCAACGTGTCAGATCTTGTCTGTCGGGTCACGCCTGCCGCTCCTCATGTTGACGTTGTCAGCCGCTGCCGGTGGTGCCGATGTCGCATGCTTCCCAGTAGGGTGTTACGTCGACGACCGTGCCGGTGTCCATCGCGTCGTCGATCGCGAAGCAAGTGACTGCCGACACCAGTCCTTCGATCAGGCCGACCGACGGCGGGATGCCATCGAGCATGCTGTCCGCGAGCTCTCGGGCCAATATTTTGTCGCCGCCGCCATGGCCTCCCGAGCCCTTCGTGGAGAAGTCCTGTGTTTCGCTCTCCCATCCGATCCGCCGCAGCTCGATGGTCCCGGGCATCACATCCGAACGAATGGTGCCCTCGGTGCCGAGGATGTACATGCGCCGTTCAGGGATCGCGGCGTTGGTGTTGGTATGAAAGGTTGCACGTGCGCCGTTTTCGTACTCTACGATAGCCACTTGATTATCGACGATATCCTTGTCGGTCTGGAAGGGGTTCAGTTCCACCAGTCCACGCCCCTGCCAGGTGCCGTAGGCTGCTTTGCCATCGTCGCGCGGCCCGACCCGCTCGATATGATGGGCGTTCTCGGGCAGGAAAAAATCAAGGCCCCCGAAGGAGGCGACCCGACTGGCGCGTGAATTCAGCATCCAGTTCACCAGGTCGATGTCGTGGCAGCACTTCTCGAGGAGGTGTGTACCGGTGTTCTTTTTCAAGCGTCGCCAATCGCCCATGATGAAGGCGCCATGGTTGAAATCGATCGTCTCATTGAACTCGATGCTGATAATGCTGCCGATGCATCCGTCGTCGATGAGTTGTTTGATCTTGCGGTAGTGCGGTGAGTAGCGGAGCGTAAAGCCGACGTTGAAATGCTTTTCGCCGCTGGCCTCCCAGGCGTTCTTCATGCGGACACATTCGTCGAGGCTCAAGCCGATGGGTTTCTGGCAAAACACGTGTTTGCCTGCCTCGAACGCCGCCACGACCTGCTCGCTGTGATAGCAATTCCAGGACGCGATCATGACCCATTGCACATCGGGCATGGCCATGACTTCGCGATAGTCCGGGCAGATTGCCGGGGGCGATTCAATCGCGCCGAGGGCTTTATCCACGGATCTGCTGTCCGGATCGCAGATTGCCGCGACCTGCAGCCGTGGGTCACATGCCAGCAACGCCTCAACAACCCCCAACCCCATCGCGCCGCAGCCGATCACGCCGATATTTGTCTTATCCATGGGAGTTCACTCCACCCGGTATCGTTCAAGCGCATCCAAGTCCAGCTCGATACCGAGGCCGGGCGCATCGGGCACGACGGCAGCGCCTTCGATCATCTCGATGGGCTGCACGATCAGGTCGTCTTCACGGAACATATGCCCGACAATGTCGGAGGGCAACTGGCAGCCGGCGGCGGCGGCGCAGTGGACGGAGGACATGTCGCGGACCCCCAGGTCCATGCCTGTGCCGCGCCAGGTCGGGCAACCGGCGGCCCGGGTCAGGCGGCCCCACTCGGAAAACTCCTTGAGCGGGCCGAGCAGATTGTAGTAGTCGGCGGCGTCGGCGCGCAGTGCGGGGATCAGGTCGGTAATCGAAGTGAGGTGCAGGGCGATCTTCTGCGGGATCCGTCCACGCAGCTCGACGTACCAGTCCAGGCGCTGTTGCGGCACCGGGCTCTCGAACACGATATCGTCGAAGCCGTCGAGTGCCTGGGAGACTTCGATCGTCTGCTCGATCGTTTCGAAGCGTTCGTTGGGATCGAAGACGATCGAGAAATGCGGTGCCGTGTCGCGTACAGCCTGCACGCGCTCGGCGATTGGATCGCCGTATTTGCACTTCATCTTGACGCCCTGGAACCCTGTCTCTGCTGCCATCGCGGTACGTCGCGCGGTCTCCTCCGGATCAGCCCGGCCCATCCAATAATCCACCGGTACCCGGTCGATCAGCTTGCCGCCGAGCAGATGATGCACCGGCACACCGAGGTGTTTGCCAAGCAAATCCAGCCACGCCATTTCATAAGCTTCATAGATGATGTAGGATTCGTACAGGTCGGTGTGAGGCAATGGTAAATTGCCGACCGGCAATTCCGGTAATGTCTTGCCGATGATCAGATCGGCGTATTGCCGTAAGGGTTCGTACAGATCGCCGCGGCGTGGTTCGCCCAAGCCAGTCAGGCCGGTGTCGGCGACCAGCTCGATGATCCACTTCGGGAACTCCCAGAAATCCAGGCTTCTGCCGGTGACCGGATCCGGCCCGCACAGTTTGTCGTTCACCCCGGGCGAGTTTACTTTGTCCGGCTTCATCGGTACGATGATTTTGTGAATGCGTACGTCGACGATTTTCATTGCGTTTCCGCAGGATCGATTGCGGTCAAGGTTGAAAGCGGACAAGGCAGCCCGTTCTGCAGGCTAAACGTAGCCGCCCGCAGCGATAATTGTAGACGGCGGCTATTTGAGTGGTGTGTGCCGCGTTATCATAGGCGAAAGAGAGGGAAGGGGATGAAGATGGGAGAACTGGCAACGGATTGATGAAACGCCCACGGATGGGAGAAGGATGAGATGAAACCTTGTAAGGACGAACCCAACCTCTTTCACCCTTTCATCAATCAATTCAACGGATCCGTACAATCTCAACCAAAGGGAAAGCTGAATGGAAACCAGGCGTATCGAGGTGAGTGAGACGGTTGACACCCTGCTGGTGATGAGCGACCTCCATTCCTTTATCGAGCCGCTCGAGGTTCTCGATGAAATCATCGACTCATGGCCCGACTCAGCGCAGGTGGTGGTGGCCGGCGATATTCTTTCCGGTGGCGCCAGCCCGGTCGAGACCATGGAATGGGCCCGCACTCGCGCTGGCGAATTCGCCGTGGCCGGCAATCACGACGAGGGCTCACTGCAAGAGGGGGCGCTGCGCGGCGGAGAGGGTGAGCACCCGCCGTATTCTGAGGCGGGCGGTTTTCTCAGGCTCGATCAGCGGCAGACCGGGTACCTGCAATCCCTGCCGTTCATGCTCGACCTGAGCTGGAAGGCTAAGCGCATACGGGTCACGCACGGCCATCGCAGGTTTACGGGTGAGGGCGTATCGTGGATGGCCAAGCCGTCCGAGCTGGTTTCCTGGTTCGGCGATCCGGCGGTCGCCCTCACAATCGTCGGTCACACCCATTTCCCTTTCGTCGGGGAACAGGATGGTGGTCGCGTGGCGAACTGTGGTTCGACGGCCGGACTGCTGCTGGGCGTGCAGCATCCGGATGGATCGATATCCTCCTGGGGCGATGAGGCAGTGTTCGAGGCGCCCGCGCAGATCTACAGCACATTTCTCGCAATCACCATCGAAGGCGGTGAACTGCAGGTAGCCATCGAGCGCTTCGATTACGACCGGGTAAAGGCGCTGGCGCGGTTGCGCGAAGCGAAAGACCCGTACCTCGAGGACCGAATACGGTGGCTGGAGACCGGCCTGGTGCTCGGTTGACGACCAGCAGAGGGATCCGCCGCCGGCCGGTGAACTTCAACCTTTGCTGAACGGCGGTACGACCCGGTTCGATCCTGCGCGGCAGATCAAGGCCGAAGCCTTACAAGCTGTGCCGTCGCAGGAAATCGAGCGTGACCCGATTGAATTCCTCCGGGTTCTCCACGTTATGCAGGTGGCCGCCGCCTTCGAACACGACCAGCTCGGCGCCGGGGATGCGCGCCGCCACTTCCCGGGCATACAGCGGCGGTGTCGCCAGGTCGAAACTGCCGACGGTGACGAGTGTCGGAGCCTGGATGTGACCGAGCCGATCCAGTGCGTCGTGCGCCAGGTCGGCGCGATACTGGCGGACAAGCGACTCGTTCGAGGGGTTGTTGCTGACCGCCGCATCGATCTGCCGGGCCACCAGCGCCGGGTGTTGCTGCATGAATTCCGGCGTCATGAACCACAGCACATTGATCTCGTAGAAGGCCCGCATATCGAGCGACTGCAGCATGCGGATCTGGGTTTCGAACTTGCGGGCTGCGTAGCCGTGGGCGCGTCCCCAGGTGCCGTGCAGCTGCAGTGTCGCGACGAGCTCGGGACGCATCAGCGCGAGTTCCTGCGCAACACAGGAGCCGAGAGATAACCCGGAGACATGGGCGCGCGAAATGCCGAGCCCGTCCATCAGCCCGGCGGTGTCGACAGCCAGTTGCTGCATGGTGATTGGTTCGTCCGGCGCTTCGCTCTTGCCGGTGCCCCGGTTGTCGAAAGCGATACAATCGTACCGGGGGGCATAGGCATCGACTTGAGCGTTCCAGCAGGTGTGGTCGAGACCCGTGCCCATGATCAGCAGCAGCGGCGGGCCATCGCCGCGTCGCTCATAATAGAGTTTGACGTTGTTCGGAACTGTCTGATAAGGCATAGGTCGACAATATACACTGCAGGGAGAATTTCTCGGACAGGAATTATTGGATTGACTGGATCCTGTCCTGTCGAGAGTCCTTTCGATCTGCTGTCAAACGGTCATCATCTGGTTGGCCGTCAGTGCGATCCTGGTGCTATCGGCTGGCGCATGCTGATCTAAAGAGATTACCACGGGTAAGCGAACAACAGGGGCATCATTCCCTAACGTTCAACGATCCGCGGGTTGCACTGGATACATTGTGCATACATCTTGGGTGCGACACCGTCGTGGGCCCGGCCGAATGTTCCGCGACCAGAGTCTGACCACGCACTTCAACCAAACCCGAATGTCGTGCTGACCCAAAAGCAAATCGATGAATTTCACCGCGACGGATTTCTGCGCATCCCGCAGGTCTTCCAGGGCGAGGAACTGGCGCTGCTACGAGCTGCGGCGGACGATGTCACTGCCGCAGGAATTGCCGGGCAGGGCGAAGACCACCTCAATGAAAACATCGCTGGGCGGGAGACCTACTATCGCAGCGAGATGATGTGGAACCGGGGCGACATCTTCCGCGCCGTCACCGTGAAGCCGGAACTGCTCGCTGCCATCGGTCAGTGCTATGGCGAAGCGTTCCTGCCGCTCAATGATTCCTATGTCTGCAAGACGCCGCGTTCCATGGTCCCGATCCTGTGGCACCAGGACCCGCCCTACAGGGACGCCGAGGCGTACCCGCTCACACAGTCGACGCCGAATTTCGACACCGATATTTACCTGGACCACTCGACCATCGAAAACGGTTGTGTCTGGGGTATCTCCGGCCATCACCTTGTGGGCAACGTCCAGATCGAGGGACGCTCACAGGAAGAGATGTTCAAGGATCACGGGGCCGTGCCCATCGAGATGGAGCCGGGCGACGTGCTTTTCCACTGCATCAGTGCGCCACACGGCTCGGTCGGCAATCCCACGGACAGCATTCGCCGCATCTTCTATATCCACTACATGGCGTATTGCCTGGCCGAGCAGATGTGCAAGAACTGGCAGGGCACGCCGAAGAGCGGCCGTGGCTGGAGTGAGCAGGGCTTTGATCTCACCGAAGATATGCTTGCCGCTCGCGATCGCCTCGGGCTGAAGACCGATCTGGCCGCGTCGAACGTTTGTTACGAGCGCGACACCGGTTTCTACTTTCACGCTTATCCGAGGACACCGTACAAGCACTGGGGCACCCTGCTGCGCGAGATGGATGCCGAGGAGATCGAGGCCAAGAAAGCGCTGCGCTACCACTGAATGGTGCGGCCTCGACCAGCGACATGATCGGACAGTCCCACCTTTAGCTGTCACCGCTGCCGACAGCGAAATCCTTGTCGGTTGCGGGTGAGGGCGAGAAAGTCAGGATTTTTTCATTGTCGTTTCTGCCATTCGGCGCCCTGCGGAAATTCAAAATCGTCGAGAGACGCCGGCTTCATGGTGATGCTGTAGCCCGGCTGCGACGGCAACTGATAGCGACCATCGCGCATGACGACCGGATCGATGAAATGTTCGTGGAGATGATCAGAGTATTCGATCATGACATCATCGAGTGACGGTGAAACAGCGACGTAATTGAAAGCGGCCAGGTGCTGCACATGCTCGCACAGTCCGACCCCGCCGGCGTGCGGGCACACTGGAATGCCGAACTTCGCAGCCATCAGGATGACTGCCAGCACCTCATTGATCCCGCCCAGCCGGCAACTGTCGATCTGGCAGAAGGACATCGCCCCCGCCTGCATGAACTGCTTGTGCTGGACGGCATTGCTGATGCACTCGCCGACGGCCACCCCGATCGGCGCCACCGCTTTGGCAATCGCGGCGTGCCCGAGGATGTCGTCGGGGTGTGTCGGCTCTTCGATCCAACGTGGGTCGAGCGGCGCGATATGCTGCATGTATTCGATGGCCTGCTCGACACCCCAGACCTGGTTCGCATCGACCATGAGTACGCCGTCCGCGCCAATTTCTTCGCGGATGAGGGCGGCTCGCCTGACTTCCGCATCGACATCGACACCGATCTTCATTTTGAAGCGGGTCCAGCCGGCAGCCATGTAGGTGCGCACCAGATCACGAACCTGATCATCACTGTATCCCAGCCAGCCCGCGCTGGAGGTGTAGGACGGCAGGCCGATACCGGCAAGTTCTTCAGCGCGGGCAGCGCGCGTTGCCGCGTGCTCACGGAGGATGGCCAGTGCCTCGTCCGGTGTCAGTGCGTCGCTGATATAGCGGAACTCGACACAGTCGACCAGCGCTTCCGGCGACATCTCGGCGAGCAACTGCCACAGCGGCTTGTTTTCTTTCCTGGCATACAGATCCCAGACCGCATTGACCAGAGCACCGACGCCGAAGTGCAAGACGCCCTTTTCCGGGCCGAGCCAGCGGAACTGCCCGTCGTTGGCCAGCTCGAACCAGAAGCCGCGCATGTCTGCGATGATATCCTCGAGGGTGCGACCCACAACGATGTTCTTCATCACCTCGATCATCGCAGCACAGACTTCATTGCCGCGTCCGAGCGTGAATGCGATACCGTTTCCGGTCAAGCCCGCGACGTCAGTCTCGATCGTCACGTATGGGCATGAATAATCGGGATCTTTGTGGAACGCATCGGAGCCGTGCAGGCCTTCGGATGTAGGGAAGCGAATGTCGCGGACGGAGATGGAGGTGATCTTGGTCGGCATGTGTTTCTCCGAATACGTTAGTTCCTTGGGATACGGTGCATTTCTGCTCGTAAGATTGAACTGTAAAGCAGTTCGTCACTTTTTGCATGACGTGAACTTCCATTTTCCCTGGTAGAACGGACCTCTGCGCCTGTTCAATCCGGCGGGAACCCAGGCCCTGAACCGATCGGCCCGGAATTGGAAGGGCGCAATGGCAATGCAGCGATTGTCGGATAATTTTTCGTTGCGACAGAATTCAGTGTTGATCTATCATGTGAGGAATTGAAGATGGCGAAAAAGAAAAAGACAATCAGGCTCACAACCGCCCAGGCGGTTGTACGCTTCCTGTCGGTTCAATACAGCGAACGCGACGGTTCCCGGCAACGGCTCATACGTGGCGTATTCGGCATCTATGGTCACGGCAACGTATGCGGGCTGGGCCAGGCACTGGAGGAATACGGCAAGGATCTGCCGTATTTCCAGCCGTGCAACGAGCAGGGAATGGTTCACATAGCCAGCGGTTTGGCCAAGCGCACACAGCGGATGCAGACCCTGGCATGCACGTCATCGATCGGTCCCGGTGCCACCAACATGGTGACTGGTGCCGCCACCGCAACGACCAACCGCCTGCCGGTCCTGCTGCTGCCGTCCGACTACTTCGCGAACCGCTGTCAGGGGCCGGTGCTCCAGCAGCTGGAACACCCGGTCAGTGCCGATATAAGTGTCAACGACGCGTTGCGCCCGGTCAGCCGTTTCTTCGATCGTATCACGCGCCCCGAACAACTGCTGACAGCGCTGCCGAGTGCGATGCGGGTGCTGACGGACCCCGCGGACACCGGCGCGGTTACGATCTGCCTGCCGCAGGACATCCAGTCGTACGCCTACGATTTTCCGGTTAATTTTTTCGAGGAGCGCGTCTGGCGTGTCGAGCGGCGCATTGCGGATCCGCAGCGTATCGATGAGGCTGTGGCGTTGCTGAAGAGCGCCCGTCGGCCGATGGTCATTGCCGGCGGCGGCGTACACTACTCCGACGCCGGCAAGGAGTTGATGAATTTCTGCCGTAACCTTGGCATACCGGTGAGCGAGACGTTTGCCGGCAAAGGCGCGGTGACGCAGCAGATCAGCGGGTTCGTCGGCGCCCAGGGCGTCGAGGGCAGCGGTGCTGCGGCCAAACTGTCGGCCAAAGCGGATCTGGTTATTGCGGTAGGCACCCGGCTCACTGACTTTTCGACCGGATCGCAAACTGCCTTTCAAAATGCCAAGGTCCGTTTTATCGGTATCAATGTGAACAGCATGGATGCGCACAAGAACGGTTCCGTCCCGATTCTGGGTGATGCCCGTGAAACCTTGAAGCGCCTCGGCAGTGCGGCGCGCAAGGCCGGCGTTAAGCCGAACGCGAAATATCTGGCAGAGGCGGACAAAGCCTGGGCGGCCTGGGAACGGACCTTGAAGAGGGAAGCGTTTGCCCCCGTCAAAGGCTCCGCCATGCGGCAGGGCGAGGTCATCAATCAAGTGCAGAAGGCCTCGCGCCGCGGCGACACCGTGGTGGCGGCGGCCGGCAGTATTATCGGTGACGTCAACAAATGCTTCCATGCGTTCGACGGGCGCACGGCAATGCTGGAGTTTGCGTTCTCATGCATGGGCTGGGAGATTCCCGCTGCTATCGGTGCACGCATGGTGCAGCCGAAAGGCGAGATTTATGCCATGATCGGCGACGGCGTGTACCTGATGAATCCGACCGAGCTCGTGACCGCCGTACAGGAGAACCTGAAAATCACCGTCATCGTAACCGATAACCACGGGTTCCAGGTGATTCGACGGCTGCAGATGTTGCGGGCCGGTATCAGCTTCGGCAACGAGTTGCGTGAGCGCGACACGAAAACAGACCGGCTCGAGGGTGACTATGTCGAGATCGATTTCGCCGCCAACGCCCGCAGCTTTGGCCTTGCCGCATGGCAGGTTGCAACGCCGGAGGAGCTCGCCGATGCACTGGCGGAAGCACGCCGGGAGAAGGGGCCGTGCCTTATCGTGGCGGAGATCGAAAAGCATGAGTTCGGCCCGGGCGGCGGCGTCTGGTGGGACGCGTTGCCGGCCGAAGTTTCCGGCAATGCCGTCACCCGCAAGATTCGCAAGGGCTATGAAGGTGATCGTGACAGCCTGCAGCGCTTTTACTACTGACCAACCCAGGAGTGGCAAGTGGCCGGTAACTACAAATCAATTGCGGCGCAGTCGCTGCAGGACCCGGAAGGTTTTTGGGCGGAGGCGGCCGAGTCCGTCCACTGGTACAAGCGCTGGGATCGGGTTCTCGATGACAGCAACGTGCCGTTCTATCGCTGGTTTACGGGCGGCGTAGTCAATACCTGTTATAACGCCGTTGACCGCCATGTCGACGGCGGCCGTGCCGATCAGCCGGCGCTGATCTACGACAGCCCGGTCACCGATACGATCAGGACGATCACCTATCAGGAGTTGCGTGACAAGACTGCGGCGTTCGCAGGGGCTTTGGCGGCACTCGGGGTCGGCAAAGGGGACCGTGTGCTGATCTATATGCCGATGGTGCCGCAGGCCATCGTCGCGATGCTCGGATGCGCCCGCCTGGGCGCTGTGCACTCTGTCGTGTTCGGCGGTTTCGCGGCGAACGAACTGGCTGTGCGCATCGACGACGCCCTGCCGAAGGTGATCGTCTCCGCGAGCTGCGGGATCGAGGTGAGCAGGATCATTTCTTACAAGCCACTGCTTGACCAAGCTATCGAGCTGGCCACCCACAAACCCGATAACTGTATCATTCTGCAGCGACCGACGGAACGCGCGGAACTGACTGAGGGGCGGGACCTGGACTGGAAGGCGGTCATGGATGCGGCAGCCCCGCACGACTGTGTGCCGGTGGCGGCGACGGACCCGCTGTATATCCTCTACACCTCTGGGACAACAGGCGAGCCGAAAGGCATTGTGCGCGACAACGGCGGCCATATCGTGGCGCTGAACTGGACGATGAAAAACATCTACGACGTTGATCCCGGCGACGTCTACTGGGCGGCATCGGATATCGGCTGGGTGGTTGGGCATTCCTACATCGTCTACGGTCCGCTGTTCCATGGCAACACGACGATCCTCTTCGAAGGGAAACCCGTGGGCACTCCCGATGCCGGTGCTTTCTGGCGAGTCATCTCGCAGCACAACGTCAAAGCCATGTTCACGGCACCGACAGCTTTTCGTGCGATCAAGAAAGAAGATCCGGATGCTGCACTGATCGGCAAGTACGACCTTTCCGGCTTCAAGACCTTGTTCCTGGCCGGTGAGCGTACCGACCCGGACACCCTCGAGTGGGCGGAGAAACATCTCGGGGTTCCGGTCATCGATCATTGGTGGCAGACCGAGACTGCCTGGTCGATTTGCGCCAACTGCATGGGCATCGAGCCGCTGCCGGTGAAACCGGGATCGGTGGCGCAAGCAGCCCCGGGCATGGATGTGCGCGTCGTCGATGACAGCAATCGGGAAGTGAAACGCGGTGACATCGGCGCGCTCGTTGTCAAGCTGCCGTTGCCGCCCGGCACGCTGCCGACGCTGTGGAATGCCGATGACCGCTTTGTCGAGACGTATTACTCCGAGTTCCCCGGCTATTACAAGACGGCGGACGCCGGCTACATCGACGACGACGGTTACGTCTTTGTCATGTCGCGCACCGACGACATCATCAACGTCGCTGGCCACCGGCTCTCCACTGGTGCCATGGAAGAGGTGTTGGCGGCACACCCCGACGTTGCGGAATGCGCCGTGATCGGCGTTGCCGACGATTTGAAAGGGCAGCTGCCGCTCGGCTTCCTCGTCCTCAAGTCAGGCGACACGCGCAGTCATGACGAGATCGTCACGGACGTCGTCAAAATGGTTCGCGAGCAGATTGGTCCGGTCGCCGCTTTCAAGACGGCGACCGTCGTCAATCGGCTTCCGAAGACCAGGTCCGGAAAGATCCTGCGCGGCACCATGCAGTCGATCGCCGACAGCAGGGAGTACAAGATGCCCGCCACCATCGATGACCCGGCGATCCTCGATGAGATTGCCACGGCCCTGCAGACTGTGGGATATGCCGGGGGCTGAAAAGGTCTTCTCTCAAGATCACGGCAGCGGCAATTGAATCTCGATATCGGGGAATTTGCTGCTTATGAACCGCATTGCCGGCACAGTATGACAGTGCATGGGGTTCGGATTTTTTTGTGTCGGGCAGCTGCATCCAATAAATATATCTTTCTCCATTGCCATGGCTGCCAGACCGCAAGATCTGCGGGGAAAAACTTCAGGATACCCTTCGACTTGTCGGAGCCGCAGCGTTGTAAAACGTGATGCAGCGTGTGATTTGCATCGGCACTGCCATCTCTGGCTTCATCGAGATTGGAAGCTGTACTTGCCCGATTGTGCTGCGAAGACCGCACAGCCGTCCTCTGACCTGAGAAACTCGAACCCCCGAGCTTTGGTCGCGAGCTTGCCGTCTTCCTTCACCTTGGCCGCCGTCGGTGCCGGCACGAAGACTGTTGCCGTGGTGTTCGCAGGGATCGTCAGGTTCATCGCGAATCGGCCATTTTCGAGCTGCCACTCAACGGTGATTTTCCCTCGCACGGATTCGTAGCTGGCCTTCACCCAATCGATTTTCCGGCCCGGTCGTGGCCGGATCGCCATGTGCGCGAAGCCCGGTTGATCCCCATCGGGATTGATGCCGGCGAGGTGGCGCCACACCCATTCCCCGACCGAACCGAGGGCCCAGTGACGCGACCTTGCCGGAATTCCACAGGTCGGCCTTGGTTGGCGTGAGGATTTTTTTGTCCGCCGCGACGAGAATCTGGTAAGACGTCTGCAGCTACCCGCGCTGTGCTGATTTCACGGCCCAGCTCAAGCACGGTCGGCGGCCATCGACGCCCAGTGGATTCTCGAGATACTCGCAACGCATGCGGATGGGGTTGATGATCATTGGATTCTGGATTCTGGTTTCTGGGCTTCGTGACGCGCGATGAAGCGTGTCAGGTCGTTCCGTCTC
>Ga0310124_10002097_pt1 | contig 13828 bp, 16 predicted proteins | sample CB11b_AW_Bot5_MG_FD_203507 | JGI IMG/M metagenome (GOLD analysis project Ga0310124, IMG submission 203507) | Marine microbial communities from Western Arctic Ocean, Canada - CB11b_AW_Bot5 | ecosystem: Environmental > Aquatic > Marine > Oceanic | place: Canada: Western Arctic Ocean | collected...
ATTATCTTGTTAATGGAAGTAAAACATTCATTACTAATGGCTTATTAAGCGATTTTGTAATCACTGCAGTTAAAACTGATTCTAAGAAAAATGCGAAGGGAATTAGTTTATTAGTTCTTGAACGTGGTATGGAAGGATTTGAAAGAGGGAAAAAATTAGAAAAAATTGGTCAAAAAGCACAGGATACAGCCGAACTCTTCTTCAAGGATGTAAAGGTACCAAAAGAAAATCTTTTGGGTGAGGAAGGAAAAGGGTTTTACTATATGATGGAAAGTCTTCCAAAAGAACGACTATCTATTGCGGCTGGATCAATTGCAGTTATAGAATTTGTACTTGAACTGACTATTCAATACTGCCATGAACGTAAAGCATTTGGACAAAAAATTGGTAGCTTTCAAAACTCTAAATTTAAACTAGCTGAAATGACAACTGAGGCAGAAATAGGTCGTACATTTTATGATCAATGCGTCTTTGAGTTGAATGATAAAACATTAACTCCTGAAAAAGCTGCAATGGCCAAGTGGTGGTTAACAGAATTAGAGGTCAAGGTTGTAGATCAATGTTTACAGTTACATGGTGGTTATGGATACATTTTAGAGTATCCAATCGCTCAAGCGTATATAAATTCACGAGTACAAACAATTTATGGTGGTACCACTGAGATTATGAAAGAAATCATTGGGAAATCGTTAGGATTTTAATATGGGAAATAAATTAGAAGGAAAAGTAGCATTAATTACAGGTTCAGGTCGTGGTATCGGTCGTGAATTAGCGCTCATGCTAGCAAAAGATGGTGCGCATATAGTCGTTAATGATTTAGATGCTGATCCAGCACATCAAACAGTAGCAGATATTATTGCAATGGGTGGAAAAGCTGTGGTATGTGCCGGCAGTGTTACCGCTGATGATTTTGCTGATAAATTTATCAATACTGCGCTAGATACATTCGGCGGATTAGATATTATTGTGAACAATGCAGGCTATACTTGGGATAATGTGATCCAGAAAATGGGAGATGATCAGTGGCAAGCAATCTTAGATTGTCATCTTACTGCACCATTTCGTATTCTGCGTGCTGCTCAACCACATATCAAAAGATTATTTCTTGAAGAAAAAGAAAAAGGGATTACCAATTATAGAAAAGTGGTGAATATTTCTTCGACTTCAGGCATGAATGGAAATGCTGGACAAATCAATTATTCAACAGCAAAAGCAGGTGTAGTGGGAATGGCAAAAACAATGGCAAAAGAATGGGGTCGTTATAATGTAAATGTTAATGCAGTAGGATTTGGATTAATCAAAACGCGATTAACCGATGCCGATGCTGAGAAGGCAGAATCAACCATTGATATTGAAGGTAACACCATTAAAGTAGGGGTCAATTCAGCAGTATTTCAATCTGCAAAAACAATGATTCCACTTGGACGACCTGGAACGCCTGAAGAAGCTGCAGGAGCTATTTATATGTTCTGTATTCCTGAATCCAACTATGTTACCGGACAGATTCTAATGTGTCATGGTGGTGGATTTGGTCTCTAATAAAGACAGTTCATTTTAATGAAATACTTTTCTCCTTTAGTCCCATTTATTCTAGGCTGGGGACTTTTACTCTATACAGAGAATCTAAGCTCAATTAGTTTTACCAATGGTACATTACAACTACTATTATTTGCATTTGTAGTGTGTTTACCGACATGGCGTACTGGACGTATGTCCTATGTTGATATTGGTTGGCCATGGGGCGTCGCTCTTATTGGTATCATCACTTGGTTGTATGGCGAAGGTGATAGTTTTCGTATTGCTACAATTAGTATCCTTTATATTCTGATTGGTAGTCGTATGGGAATGGGTGCGCTAAAAATGTGGAGACTGGGGATGCTCAATACAGAATTTCCCCGATATGAGTATCAGAAAAGACGCTGGAAGAAAGCAGGTAAAAATAATACCATGCTTGCCATGCAGATCGAAGGAATTTTGCAAGGTTTAGCCAATGCTTCTTTCTTAGCTATGCCAGCTTTTATCATTGCAACCAATACCAATGCAACGATTTCAATACTTGAAATAGTGGGTGTTGTTGTTTGGTTAGGCGCATTTATCATGGAATCGATTGCAGATATGCAAAAAATATCCTTTTTAAGAAAAATGAAAGCATCCGGTGAAAAAAACAAAGTCTGTAATGTTGGATTATGGAAATATACCAGACATCCCAATTATTTTGCCGAGTGGATGGTTTGGAATGGGTTGATTATTGCATCTATTCCATCTTGGATTCTCTTATATGAAACAGAATCAATGATGCTATGGATATTACTAGGATTAGGACTGCTATTTACCTCTAGAATGATGTATACAACATTAGTGTATCATACAGGCGCTATTCCATCAGAGTACTATTCTCTAAAAAAACGTCCTGAATACAAATCTTACCAACAAACAACCAATATATTCTTCCCTGGACCTAATAAGTCTTAATGAAATCAAAAAAGGCCTCAACTTGAGACCTTTTTTTACTTAAACTAGTTATCAATATTATTTTTCTTCGTTTTGCTGGCTTGCTACTTTATAATAACTAAGATATCCTATCCCGACAGCAAGTGGTACTGATGCTAATACTCCAGCTGCTTGGACATCGCCGTCAATAATAAAAGCTACTCCAACAAACAATCCAATTAATGTCCATATGATGCCTTTGCGAAAATAAGATAATGGATTTTTTTCTTGGGCTAAGGGAACATCCACACCTTTTTCAAGAGCCATCATAATCTCTTTATTCAATAATTCCCTACTACGGATTTTTTCTTCTGTGCCAAGCTTCACGAACCCATAAATCATAGCCAAAGATCCTAATGGAATTAGAATCGCCCAATCCATTATTCGTCTCCCTTATTAATAGAGATCACATCTTTACCATTAAGATTCATTCGAATTTTTGCTTTAATCTGATTGTTATCATCAAAATTTTCAAATTCATCAATTTCAATCTCAAAAATCTTATCTCCACTCAAAATTCTCTCTTTCTGAGCTTTGAATTCATCTTCCGTAATAATATTTGCATCTAACGCAGCTTGAATATCTAATAATTCTTGGCCAGTACTAATATTCTTATTAATATGCAGTTCTGCATGTGGCTCATTAAATGATCCGCATCCAGTAATAAAAAGTAGTAACATTATCATAAGTATTTTTTGTTTCACAGCACTTCTCCTTCTTGGTTCGTTAATGATTTAGACTTGCTTAATTTAAAAAAGTTGCAACTTTTTCAATAAAACTTAGGTCTATAAGATAAATTGGATTATACAACAAGACATCAAATATTTATGCAAGCAATAAATACATATGGATCAAAACTGTACAATATCTCACTATTTGTACTAAGAAATGAGACATTAGCAGAAGATGCTACCCAAGAATCTTTTCAAAAAATTTGGAAAAACTTGGATAAGTTTTCATTTAAATCTTCCTTATATACATGGATGTATCGTATTACATATAACACAGCACTAACGATATACAACAAAGAAAAAAGACATCGAAGTGAAGAAATAACAATTGAAAAAGTTGCTTCTATTGATATAGTAAATAACTTATCATTAAAAGAAGCAATTACTAAGCTTCCCTTGAGTCAACGTCAGGCTATTATCATGTTTTACTTTCTCGATTATAGCATTAAAGAGGTTGCATTAGAATTATCTATGAATGAAAATACTATTAAGTCATGGCTCAGACGAGGGAAAAAACAACTAAAGGACTATCTTGATGAAAAATAAAAATTATCCACAAATGTTTGATGATAATCTTGTTGAACAAGAATTCTTAAGCTCTCTTGAAGGAATTGCGAAAGAACCTATTGCAGAAAAGTTTATAAAAAATATATATATCATTCCAGCTGTGGGATTTCTGTTGTTTTTTGATATTATTCTAGATATTTTTTTCAGCATTCAAAGCAGATATGCATTAGTTATTTATGATAAATTGATGCAAGTAGAAACTGCTACGGATTATTTAACAAGCATAGTTGAATATTTAATATAAAAAAGGGAGTAACACATGACATTAAAAGAAAAACTAGAGATTGCATTTAAATTTTCAGCTTTAGCTGTATTTGCCTGCTTAGGATCTCGCGCATTAGATCACAGAGAAGACGGTCAAATGCATCACTTTAGAGCAGGAATGCCCCATATGAGTGGCGCAGAAGGTATGTTTATTATGGAAATGGATGATATGAACCATTCAAAAGAAATGGATGTTCGCATTGAAAAAGAAATTATCGATGGTGAAGAAAAAGTAAAAATTACTGTCAATGGAGAAGAAATTTCAGAAGAAGCTTTCAAAAAAATGAAAAATAGAAAAGCAAATGTTATGGAATGGAATACTGACGATAATAAGAAAATGATTATCAAAAAGAAAAAGTTAAAAGAGTTTAAAGAGTTAAAAAAATAGCTCTTATCAACCGATAACAAGAAATGAAAAAAGTTTTAGTCACAGGCACAACAGGATTTATTGGACTACATTGTGTTCAACAATTACTCGAAAAAGGATTTGCTGTAAACGGCACATTAAGATCATTTGATCGAAAAGATGAAGTAATAAATGCACTATCTTCTCATAATACTTCTACTGAACATCTTTCTTTATTTGAAACTGATTTATTGGAGGACAAAGGATGGGATGAGGCTATCCAAGGATGTGAATATGTTCTTCATGTTGCATCTCCATTTGTTCTCACGCCAGAATCTGAAGATTTCTTTGTAAAACCTGCAGTTGAAGGGTCATTAAGAGTATTAAAACTTGCGAATAAACATAAAGTTAAGAAACTGGTTTTAACGTCTTCATTTGCTGCAATGGTAGATACTCTCGAAAAAAAAGATTCTTTCGATGAATCAGATTGGTCTGATCCAAATAAAAAAGGTATTCGAGCATATGGAAAAAGTAAAACTTTAGCTGAAAAAGCTGCATGGGATTATATGTCATCAGATAGCCCGTCATTTTCTTTAACCGTAATTAATCCTGTTGCTGTTACTGGACCATCGCTATCTAAAGATATTGGCACCTCTAACTCTATTATTGGACAAATGATTAATGGAAATGTACCAGGAACATCAAAAGTGCATATAGGGTATGTTGATGTAAGAGATGTTGCAACAGCACATATTACAGCAATGCTTAATAATCAAACCGATGGAGAAAGAATTATTGTATTTGAAAAAACATTATGGATGGATGAAGTCGCAACCATCCTTAGAGATGCAGGGTTTGATAAAGCTCCAAGTAAGGTAATGCCAAAATGGGCTATGCATATTATGTCTATCTTTAAAAAAGATTTAAAGTTTATTGTCCCACTGATTAACAAAAAAAGACATATTCATAGCACAAAAGCTACAGATCTCCTTCATTGGGAACCGATTAGCGCTGAAGAGTCAATTGTGGCTACAGCAAAACAATTGCAAGAATATAATTTAGCGTAATAAGCTATCGATTACACTTGGATCTGCTAAAGTAGAAATATCGCCTAAATCATCTGTTTCATTTTCAGCAATCTTTTTCAAGATTCTTCTCATAATCTTACCAGATCTTGTTTTAGGCAGTCCATCGCAAAATTGAATCACACTTGGTTTAGCATGGGGACCAATAATTTTTGTTACTGTAACTAAAATATCTGTTTTAATATCATCGGATGGCTCAACGCCAGTCATCAACGTAACAAAGGCATAAATTCCTTCTCCTTTAATATCATGGGTATAGCCAATAACAGCAGCTTCTGCTACTCCGGTTGCAGCGCCAATGGCTCCTTCGACTTCTGCGGTACCAATACGATGGCCTGAAACATTTAATACATCATCTACCCTTCCTGTAATCCAATAATATCCATCTTCATCAATAAACGCCCCATCCCCTGTAAAATAATTTCCAGGCGCTTGAGAAAAATAAGTGTCTTTAAAGCGTTGATGATCACCATACACGGTTCGCATTTGACCTGGCCATGATTGTGTTATCACTAAATATCCCGTTGTATTGGGTTCGGTAATTTTATTTCCATTTTCATCGAGTAATGCAGGTTCAATTCCAGGTAACGGCAATGTAGCTGAACCAGGTTTTGTTGGAACACAACCTGGGATTGGAGATATTAACACCCCGCCTGTTTCTGTTTGCCACCAGGTATCAACAATGGGACATTTTTCTTTTCCTATGACTTGAAAATACCAGTGCCATTCCGGTGATTTAATTGGTTCTCCGACTGTTCCTAAAACGCGCAGACTTGATAAATCATATTGATTTGGGAAATCATCTCCCTCTTTCATTAATGCGCGCAATGCAGTCGGTGCTGTATAAAAAATATTTACTTTATGTTGTTCTACGATTTGCCAAAAACGACCATGATCAGGATAATTTGGCACTCCTTCAAAAATAACTTGGGTCACGCCATTGGAAAGAGGTCCATACACAATATAGGAATGTCCCGTAATCCAGCCAATATCAGCCGTACACCAATAGATATGGTCTTTATGATGGTCAAATACCATCTCATGTGTATGCGAGGTATATACCATATATCCGCCTGTAGTATGCAATACCCCTTTTGGTGTGCCAGTTGAGCCGGAAGTATATAAAATAAATAAAGGATCTTCAGCATCCATGACTTCAGGTTCACATATTCTCTCACATCCTTCTATAAAATCATGCCAATATATATCTCTTCCTTTTTTCATGGCTACGTCATTGCCAGACCTATCTACAACCACAACCTTCTCTAGGGAAGGACATTCATCTGCAATATGATTTGCATTTTCTTTCATTGGAATATCGTGTTTGGTACCACGAACCCCATTATCCTGCGTAATCAATAACTTACATTCCGAATCATTAATTCTATTCTTTAATGCGTCGCTAGAAAATGCGCCAAAGACAACAGAATGCACCGCTCCAATACGCGCACAAGCTAACATCGCAACAATAGCTTCTGGAATCATTTGCATATAAATACAAACACGATCTCCTTTTTGAATATTTGCTTTTTTTAATGCATTGGCAAATTGAGATACATGTATTAATAGTTCATTATAGGTAACATTTTTGCTAACATTCACATCATTCGACTGCCAAATCAGTGCTGTTTTATCGCCTAAGCCATTATTGATGTGTCGATCAATACAATTGTAAGAAGCATTGAGCTTCCCATTAGTAAACCATTCAATATGTGCATTATGATAATTGGTTTTATTGACGTCAGTCCATTTTTCAAACCAGTCAATTCTTTCTGCAACTTGCGCCCAATATGTTTCGATATCTGCATGAGCAGATGTTTTGAGCTCTAGATATTCTTCGAGGCTATTAAAGCCAGTTAGGGATGAGAAATCCCCAGGAACATTGTATTTCTTATTCACAATGCCAATTTAAAAACAATCCCCCCAAAAGGTGAAGTTAATTATCGGCTATTTATTTGCAAACCACCAACAACCACCAGCTACGATCAATAATAGCCACCACCATTGTGTTAAAAATTCCATTTTTTTTCCTTTACTTAGTTAATATATAAAAAAAGACAAACCTCTATAATCAATACAGAACTTTGCCCCCCTTTAATTACTTTATAAGTTATAGAAAAATATAATAATAGGCGAGTTATACATGATTTTTGCTAGCATTTATGTATGCTTATGATGGTAAAATGTAAAAAAATATCGAAATAAAATGACTGAAACTTCCCGCAATGACAAATAGATGCCAAATAAAATGGTTGTACTTAATATGCTGATCCATCAAATAAAAAAAGACACCTATTAAATAAGATATACATCCAATTATTAACCATATTAGTCCGTCATATGGCAATAATTGTATTAAGTCGTTGGTATAAAAAATGCAGATTGCTCCCATTCCAATATACAAGAATGTTGAGATCAGATTATATTTCCCTACAGTAAACAATTTCCACAAGATACCAAACAATGCAATACTCCAAACAACTCCAAATAAAATCCACCCTCTTGTTCCTTGTAGCCCTACAAGAGCATAAGGAGTGTATGACCCTGCAATCATTGTATAAATAGCAAACATATCAAGCATTCTATATTTATGACGTTTGACAGGATTTTTTGATTTATGATATAGGGTCGAGGTAATAAACATTAACATCAATGCAATACCAAACGTGGTAAGGCTAAAAATATAAAGTGGAGTACCGTCACTAATCCCCTTCATGACAAGCAAGATAAAACATACAATACTACATAAAAAAGCATACCAATGGCTTAACACATTGAGTCGTTCTTCTTTTTCGGGATAAAAATGAGGGTGAGTGGCATCTTTATTATTCATTGCTTTAATTGTGAAGATTACGAAATGAACCTACAACATAATTATGGCTTTTTTTTAAAAAATCTTTGCTTCTCGAGTTCTTTAATATCTCTTTTAGATCGTTTTACTGCGCGGACATGCGGCATAACAACGCCATTAATATCTCCACAGTTTTCTCCAAGCGGTTTTTCTTTGATCCAGGCATCATATTGATAATTAGCAAACCACTGCTTAAAAGAATTTTTAAAGGTATTAATAATAAGAGGATGTAATGAATCTATCTCATAGGCATCTCCTTTTTCTGTCATAATTTCCACTCCCACAAAAAGAGCTATTAACTTACGAATTGATGTATACCGTCTATAGATTTGAATCTCAAAATGTTTGAAATGTTTATTTTTCACTTTTCCAAAACGCTTATTCAGCCAATTCCCTCGATATTTGTTAAAATGAAGAGACTGAATTAATAAGATATGATTAGGATTCTCTTTAATATCATACGATGGATGATTCCATAAATACTCCATGAAGACACTCACTTGGCTTTGGGTAAATTCTTTTTTTGATAATAAAGGTTGAAGCGAATGTCGCTTTAAATACATTTCTGCAATCAATTTCATGTCTTTTAGATTATGCTCTTTAGCAAATTCATTGCTATCCACTGCAAACCATGGGGCATCATTTAAATGGTCTACTCCTCTTGCATCAATAATAGGATTATAATATTCGTATCCATCTAATTCTGCAATATTAATACCATAATTATGAATACTTCGTTCAATCCATAGAATGCTTCCAAGATAATATTCTGTTCTTTGACGTTTATCTTTAATGGTCAGAAAAAAAGAGTACGTAGCATGCCACTCATGTAATAGATCTTTTACCACATTAAGATTTGGGTTATGTGTCATTAGCTGCTTCCAATACTCTCCATCCTTTTACCTTATGAACAGACATCCATTTAGAATGTTGATAATTTCTTTCCATATAGGTCATTATTTTAAAACTATTTTTCAAGACACTGTAGGAAATAATTTTATACTAATCTTTAAACTTGAGATTCAATCTTAGGATGTATATAATAGTAGATATTACTGAAATCAATATTGTGGGGAGGTTTTTTGAATATATAATTACTTAAAAACATATATTTTTTTCATTAATCAAGTAAACAAACATATAAAAGGAAATACAATGAAAAAACTACTATTAGTAGCCTTATTTACAACTATGGTCTTCTCGCAATATACTGATGGGAATACTGTTGTAACATGGTCAAAATACAAATGGGAGCCAATTGGTGAGAATCCAGATCTTTCTTGGATGGATAGAAGCACAGATGTTGCGGCATATCATTCAGCAAGAAATAAAGTCTCAAGACAACTAATGAGCTCAATGGTCTTAACTCACTTTTGGACAGGAGAATCAGCCGATGTTGCAATTGTAGGTGAATTTAGAAACTTAGGAGATGCAACTGACTATGCCGGATTTAACAATATTAATGATATGGCGTGGAGAGATTCAGATGAAAGAGCAACAGTAGTTTCAAATTACAATAGACATTTTCAATCTTATCATGAGGATGTGCATATTTTAGAACACTGGAAAGTCTTGGAGAAAAAAAATACTGCGGCATTAACCGGTGAAGAAACTATCAACAATGGAAATGTAGTTTCAGTAAGTATTAGATACTGGAAACCTATGAATCAAGTTGAAGATGGTTCTAGCGCAGATCGTTTAAACATGATGAAAAAATATGCTAATGAAGTTGTTAAGAAGAATCCTACAATTCTTAGTCAAAAAGTCTTAACACATTTATGGTCAGGATCTATTGAAGCGGGTGCATTACCTGTATTCTATATTACTGAATATGCGTCTTTAGAAGACATGGCTGCTGCTGGAAATGCAGCATTAGAAGATGCAGCGTTTGGTCCAGAAAATAGAGGAGACTATTGGAAATACTTCCATAATATATGGGACAACCATACTGATTTAGGTATTTTCAAAACTTTCGCATCAGCGAATAAATAATCTTTACATAAAAAGGGCTAGTATATTGCTAGCCCTTTCTTTTAATTTTTAAGGTGAATCATAAGCCTTATAACAATCTAAATAATTCAAAAAAAGAACAAATGATTACGATGTTTGATCGTATTGCTAGCACATATGATCGATTAAATAGACTGATCACATTTGGGATGGATAAAATTTGGCGTAAACGTGTAGCAAAAATGATTGCTGCTAAACATCCTACAACTATACTAGATGTGGCAACGGGGACGGGGGCTTTAGCAATTGATTTAGCAACACTCTCTCCAGCCCAAGTTACTGGTATTGATATTTCAGAAGAAATGCTTGCTATCGGTCAGGAAAAAATAAAGTCTTTGGGGTTGGATAATATGATTACCATGCAGTTAGATGATGCCGAAGCACTGTCTTTTGAATCAAACATATTTGATGCAGCTACCATAGGATTCGGGGTGCGTAATTTTGAAAATTTAGATCAAGGATTGTGTGAAGTAAATAGGGTTTTAAAGCCTGGATGTCAATTAGTTGTCCTTGAAACATCAGTGCCAAAATATTTTCCCTTTAAGCAGGGATACTACCTATATACAACATGGATTGTTCCTATGCTTGGCAAGTTATTTGCAAAAAACAAAGTGGCTTATGAATATCTATCTAGCTCTGCTAGTATTTTTCCTGACGGAGATAGATTTAATCAAATTTTGAAAAAAAATGGATTTAAAAACATTACTAGCTATCCAAAAATGTTGGGTATTGTAACTATTTACTCAGCATTCAAATAACTAAAAATGAACCATGAATGTAAAGAAAGTATCATTACCATTTCCACCAAATTCAACCAAGTAATTGTTTTTTAATAAACGTATTACTGGCAATATATTTTCATAGTTGTTGCTGTCTATTTGATGATTGGAATATTCACCTATTATCCAGACTGCCGTCTCTTTATAACTTGCTATTTTTGGTGTAAATGCTAGGCGGGCAGTATGTGTAATTGATTGATCATAAGAAGCATAATCAATCATATGCATGACCATGAATCGTCTAGTTTCCCAGTCAGCATGTAATCCCAAATTATACATAGACTTCTTAGAATTAAGATTTAACCCAATGCTAGATAATCCATAAATATTAGATTGATAATGACGATTATTCCATCGCTTTATTAGAATATTATTATTAGAAGCAACAAAGGATTCATCGTTGGATTTATGATCAACTACTCTAATACCAGAATACCAATTTCTTGTAAATGTTTTACCAAGTCTTATATCTGTAACATTCGGAGAATCAATTAACCAAACAACCTTACCGCCTTTGAAAATAACAGGGTGTGCTGCCTCTATGCCAGAAAATAAAATTAGGCAACAGAGAATAAGTTTTTTGATATTCAAAGATCTAACTAGCTAATTTAGGAACAGATTTCTTTTTAATGCCTTTAGAATCATAATTAGTATAAATAGCAATGGTGTCATACCCAGCATCTTTGACAAGTTGCATTGCTTCAAATTCATCAACTTTTTTTGACAAATCTATAGGGATATAAATCATTTGACTGTCTAAATCTACTTCAACTCCATCTGCTTTGAATTTTTTCTTGTCTAAGAATGAAAGTTTAGATAATCCTTCTTGAACTCCGAATGCGCACATAGCACATACCATTCCATTCACCTCTAATACAAGTTCATTTTTTTTAATATTAAAAGTTGAATCTTGCCCATAAGCAAATGATGCAAGTAGCATGACTAATCCTAGTATATATTTATTCATATCATAATCCTTTTTTATTTTATGAACAAATATACTAAAAAACCCATAAACTAATATTAAATTAATATCCTAATATGAATAAAATAACTCAACTAACTCTCCTATCGTTAATCTGCATATTACTTTCTTGTTCTGAACTAAAAAAATCAGATTTAGATATGTCTTATAATGATCCGGGAACCCCATTAATTTTAATTTCAATCGATGGATTTCGATGGGATTATTTAGAAAAAACAGATACCCCATATCTAGATGAACTTGTGGCCTCCGGTACACGATCTGAAGGACTTATCCCTTCTTACCCGAGTAAAACGTTTCCTAATCATCTTAGTATCGTTACAGGATCTTATCCTAATAATCATGGATTAATTGCGAATCACATGTATGATGAAGTCTTCGATGAGTATTATTATATCGGACAAGGTAGCACTGCTGCTAGAGATGGTAAGTGGATTAATAGAGAACCAATCTGGGTTACAGTAGAAAACCATTCCTTGCGTGCTATGACTATGTTTTGGCCAACATCCGATGCAGAAATTATGGGAGTAAGACCATCTAATTGGTTTGCATACGATGAATCCATTACTAACACACAACGCATGGAACAATTATTACGATGGCTCGATCTAGAAGGAACCAACCGTCCTACATTTCTAGCAAGTTACTTTAATGATGTAGATAATGCAGGTCATGGCTATGGTCCTGAAGCAGAAGAAACTAAAACAGCTATTAGAAGCATTGATAATGAAATCGGAATACTAATCAATGGCTTAAAAGATCGTGGAATTTTTGATGAAGTAAATATCATGATTGTTTCTGATCATGGAATGACAGAAAATTATACTAATAAAGTCATTTTTCTAGACGATTATATTGATATTTCCAAAGTTGAATTAATTGATAAAGGACCTTTTGCTGTAATGCGATTAATAGCAGAAGATTCAGATTCAACGGTTGAAAATTTATTTCCATTACTAGAAAATGCACACCCAAATATGACCGTCTATAAGAAAAATGGATTTCCTGAAAACTTTCATTTAACCGATAATCGTCGTATCCAAGATTTAACTGCAGTAGCAGATGATCATTGGCGCATTTTAACCCATGATTCTTTTAACCCAAATTATTTTCCAAACGGAGATCATGGTTATCATCCTGATTATAAATCTATGCATGGATTATTTATCGGACATGGTCCTGCATTTAAATCTGGCTATATTGGGCCTCGAGTTGAAAATATTCACTTATATGAAATGATGTGCAAGATTATGAACATATCTCCTTCACTAAATGATGGAGATATAACAGGGACCACGACTTTCTTAAAATAAGTTCTGGAGATTTTTAATTTGACAAGAATTAATATAGTGGAGCCATCTGAATTAACAGACCAACATTTAGTTGCTGAATATCGTGAGATATTTATGGTTGGTTCATCATTACAGAGAAGTCTTCAATCAAAGAGTTGGGATATTAAAAGTATACCACAACGATACACGTTAAATAAAGGGCATGTTAAGTTCTTTTATAATAAAGGTAAGTACTTATCTAATCGATATGATGAGTTACAAAAAGAAATGAAATCTCGTGGAATGAATCCTGATTCGTCAAGAGTATTTAAACGAGAACAATGGCCTGATGAGCTATGGAATGAGTGGATACCATTAGTAGAAGATTATAAAATTATCAGACAAAGAATTAAAGAAAAAATTAGGATGAAACCTGATTGGTATAGGTT
>Ga0310124_10002099_pt1 | contig 13821 bp, 12 predicted proteins | sample CB11b_AW_Bot5_MG_FD_203507 | JGI IMG/M metagenome (GOLD analysis project Ga0310124, IMG submission 203507) | Marine microbial communities from Western Arctic Ocean, Canada - CB11b_AW_Bot5 | ecosystem: Environmental > Aquatic > Marine > Oceanic | place: Canada: Western Arctic Ocean | collected...
GTTTTACACGCTTGACCCGATCAGAAAATTTCAATGGAAGACTCCTTTATATTTCATGTTGTTTTTTGTGATGTGCTGCTGTATTGAAATTTGGTTCTTCATTATCCGGTCGATCTTCCAATTTTGTATTATCTCCTTTTCCACCAAATTTCCGCCTACGGTTAGCCTCCGGTACATTTTCCTCGATGTCAAAATCTTCAGATAGCAACTTTTTTCCCCTATGTCTATTTTGTTTCAGGCTTTTCCTTCGTGATTTGGGAGTATTATTTACGTTGATTCCATTCAGTGTTGATTCCACACTCATTTTATGACTTTCTGCATCTTTATTATTAGGATTGCCCGTAGAAGCACTTTTTTCAAAATGAAAATCTTGTGAATTAACTAAATTATAAATTGCGCCATACCCGCGCGTAATACCATTTCCTAAACCAATATAATTGGGGAGATTAAAATTTGTACTAAACTCACCAGAAAATGAGCCCCAGTTATTTTCATCCACACGTTTAGGAAATAAGGAATTTAAATTTACTTTAGTGAAAACTTTATCTTCCAGATCCACACCAAGCTCTTTCGCTATAAAAATAATATTTTGCCCTAATAATTTGTTGAGAAAATTCGCCTGGCCCGAATTATTTAACGCTCTGTATTTACGGCCAGTAGTCTGATTAAGTGCGACCCAGGGGGTAACAAACCGATAACGTATTAATTGATCAGTTTGTTGAAATTGATCCATCATATCAATAATATTTTTATCATTAACCTCAAAAGTAATATTGCCAAAATCCAGCGTACTAATCTTATCAATTAACTGTAACACACAATCAGACCCATCCCCAACACCAATAATATAGATTTGCTCATTCAGTACTTTTACCTGTACTCTGGGATATAAATAACGATCGCGATATTTGCCATTCAACATAGGGATAATATCTAGGTCAGGATAATGACGCATAAAGACTCCCTTAACTTGATAGGCTGTTTTCTTTACAGGTTTGTCAGTAATAAAAGTAGCTAAAACTGCCCTGCTTTCAGGAGGATTAGAAACCATAATTATACCTCAATAATTAAAATCGATATAAAAGTTACAAACTATTGGCTCATTGTGTCCAGAAACTCCTTGTTGGTCTTCGTCCTTTTCATCCTTTCTTGAAGAAATTCCATTGATTCAACAGTATTCATTTCATTTAATAATTTCCGCAGTATATACATCCGCGCCAGTGTTTTTTTATCAAGAAGTAATTCTTCTTTTCTAGTGCCTGAACGTACTAAATCAAATGAGGGAAATATTCTGCGATCACTAAGACGGCGATCGAGAACCAATTCCATGTTCCCGGTACCTTTGAATTCCTCGAAGATTACATCATCCATACGGCTACCCGTATCAATTAACGCTGTAGCGATAATTGTCAAGCTACCGCTTTCTTCAGTATTCCTTGCAGCACCAAAAAATTGTTTCGGTTTTCTCAGCGCATTTGCATCCACACCGCCGGAAAGAATTTTTCCACTGTGTGGAATTACAGCGTTATGTGCTCTCCCTAGACGAGTAAGACTATCCAGGAGAATTACAACGTCATCTCCAAACTCTACCAATCTCCTTGCTTTTTGAATTACCATATCAGCAACAGCAACATGTCGTCCTGGTGGTTCATCAAAAGTCGAGCTTACTACTTCAGCATCAACACTACGTTTCATATCTGTTACTTCCTCTGGTCGTTCATCGATCAATAGGATAAGTAATTTTGTATTGGGATGATTAGTTCTTATAGAATTAGCAATTTTCTGTAAAAGGATCGTTTTACCTGTTTTTGGTTGGGCGACTATTAGCCCGCGCTGTCCTTTACCAATGGGTGATATAAGATCCATTATGCGGGTAGACATGTCTTTTTTATCTACTTCAAGATTAAACTTCTCTTCTGGATATAGAGGTGTAAAATTGTCGAAAAGAATTGCTTTTTTTACATCCTCTGCAGGATAATCATTCACAGACTCTAACTTTAAGAGCGCGTAAAATCGTTCTTTTTGTTTTGGAGGTCTTATTTCTCCATACACCTGGTGTCCCGTACGTAAACCAAAACGTTTTATTTGTGATGGACTTACATAAATGTCGTCTGGGCCGGGAAGATAATTAAAATCCGGACTGCGTAAAAAACCGTAACCTTCCTTTAACACTTCCAAAACCCCACGGGCCTGCATAATACCTTCTTTTTTATTATGAGCTTCCAGGATATTTAGGATCAATTCCTGTTTGCTTAGACCTGCGAACTCCTCAATCTCGAGATCTTTAGCAAATTTGGTTAAATTCCCAATAGTTTGGGACTGTAGTTCATTGACATCCATAAAGATGGTTCCTTTAAATGTTTAATATATGTTTAAAAAATCAATAGGGGGAAAATGCGTGTGCTCTTTGAAGCCACCCAGTCCTGCAAATTACACTATATACTTCCATTGTCAAAATTAATTTCAAAATAATTGAAAATTGATTCAGCCACATAATGACTACCAAAAATGATACCATTTTCACCTTTTAATGCACGGTCATATAGGTACGTGTATCCTTTTTCTATTGAATTCACAATATTGCAATGCAAGTTTTGAGCTTTTAACGAATTAAATAACGATTGTTCATCCATTAATTCTGATCCTGGAATACTCGCTACAAATAATTCATTAAATAAGCCATCTAATGCTAATGCTATTTGATCAACATGTTTGTCATTCTTTAGTACCATTATTCCATTAGTAACTTTCGAGTTGAGGGCGTCTAAGGAATCACGAATCGTACAAATTCCACCTGGGTTATGGGCAACGTCATAATAAACAGGAAAATTTTTTATGAGCGGTTGAAAACGCCCGAACCATTTAGTATTACTCAAGCCAGATTGTATTGCTGTCTGTTTCACTTCAGGAGAGTGATGCATTACTGCCCTAATTGCTAACCCTGCATTTATTGCCTGATGGGCACCGATTAATGGAACAGAATATTTTTTTTTATCCAATTCAAAATCTGTTGAATTGTGGTCAATGATAATTTTTTGAGGATTGTTGCTATATATAACCGGTGAATTGCTCTCTCGGGCTTTATTACAAATCACATCCATTACTTCAGGTGTTTGAGGGCAGACTAAAACTGGTGTATATTTTTTTATAATTCCCGCTTTTTCCACAGCGATATCTATCAGGGTATCGCCAAGTATATGTTGATGGTCTAAATCAATGGATGTAATAATTGTCAATTCTGGGTCAATAACGTTTGTTGAATCCAATCTTCCGCCAAGCCCGGCCTCAATCACAGCAACATCAACTTCTTGATTCGAGAAATAATGCAATGCAAGTACTGTGGTTGCTTCAAAAAAGGTCGCTTCTACTTCATCAATAGCGCTGTTGAATTGTGCCATAAATTCAATGATGTATTTATCTGAGATGGGTACCCCATTGATTCTAATTCGTTCGTTGAACCTTATTAAATGAGGTGATGTATACAAACCTACTTTTAAACCACTTTCACGTAGTATTGCCTGAATCATGGCGGCTGTAGATCCTTTTCCGTTTGTCCCAGCAATATGAATTGTTTTTAATTCTCGGTGAGGACTGCCACATTTCCGTAGCAACTCATTTGTATGTTCTAAACCAACTTTTATACCTAGCCGGCGCAGGCCATATAAATGTGCTAAAAGATTATCAATTTCAGTGAATGGGGACCGTTCGGACATTTTCAAGTGAGTAGCCCAAAAAACGTTCAGCTATGCTTTCGAACTTAGTAGGGGAGTCTGTAACAAAACATTTTAATAGCCCTTTATTGCTACTATCTGTACTAATTTTCTTTTCGAGAAGTATAGTAGCAGCCTCTCCAGCTACAGTTTCAGCTGAATCAATGAGAACTGTATTATCATTAACATGATCCTCAATCATTGGTTTCAACAACGGATAATGAGTACAGCCTAAGATCAACGTATCAACGTTTGCCAAATTGATACTTTTTAAGTAAGAAGCAGTTATTTCTGAAGGTACTGGGCCATTCAACCAACCTTCCTCCACAAGTGGTACAAATAATGGACACGCCTGTGCAGTAATCTGTATCGATGACTCGATTTCATTTAACGCCTTAGTATACGCATTAGAATTAATTGTTGCGATGGTACCAATTACTCCTACATGCTTATTACGTGTTGCGTGAACAGCAGCTTGTGATCCTGGAAGAATCACTCCCAAGATTGGCACTTGAAACTCAGATTGTAATGCTGATAGTGCAAGGGCAGATGCTGTATTACAGGCTACTACTATCAATTTCGCATTTTCACTAAGGAGGAAATTCGTGATCTGGGTAGCGTAACCTGTGACTAGCAATGCGCTTTTATTACCATAGGGTACCCGCGCAGTATCACCTAAGTAAACTATGTTTTCGTTCGGTAATTTTTCTTTTATGGCGTTCGCAACAGTTAGTCCCCCTAAGCCTGAATCAAATACACCAATTGGTCGATTATCAGGCATCAACCTTCGGCCAATACTTGTTCCCTAGATTTCCTGAACCGCATTATTCCAGAATAAATACCTTTCGCCACTTTTTTCCTGTAAGCAACAGATTTTAACTTTCTTTCTTCATTTGGATTAGAAATAAAACCGACCTCTACAAGTACATTGGGCATACTTGCGCCAATCAATACATAAAATCCAGATTGTTTTAATCCGCGATTTGGCGAATCCAGTAATGGATCTAGTCCTTCTTGTATGTATGCGGCAAGATCTTCACTTTCCTTCATAAACATACTTTGTGCCATTGTTGCCATAATTAAATTTTCGCCAGTCATGGCATTATATTTTTTCCTATCTTTGCCCTCCTCCATCTTGATCACAGCATTTTCTCTTGATGCCACCTCTATAGCATCATCAGTTTTACCCGGTTTAAGTAGATAGGTTTCAAAACCGCGGACACTGCGGTTCGGGTTAGAATTAACATGAATACTGACAAATAATTTTCCATTAGCTTCATTAGCAATTTTTGTTCGTTTCCAAACAGGAATGTATACATCCTCTTCGCGGGTATACATTACATTAATATGGGTATTCTTTTCCAGGAGGGATCCAACCCTTTTGGTGATATCCAATACAATGTCTTTTTCTGTTGTTCCTTTTCTCCCAATAGTGCCTGGATCTTTACCTCCATGCCCTGCATCAAGCACAACTGTATCCAATCTCCAGCGGTTTTTCATATCTTTAATATGCGATGCAAGTTTCTTAAATGGTGTTCTTAAGGTTACAACAATAGCATTTGGGTCACTACTTTGGTACACTTCATGTCCAATAATATCGGAGCGCAGTCGAAAAGCCAATTGTGCCGATTCATCAAACTGATTTGATGTTACTTTTGTGACTACACCCCTGATATCAGTTTTCTTTATCATAGATGTATCAATAATACCTTCTCTTATCGTAAGGTAAAACCAACCATTATTATTCACGAACGAACTGATGTCACCATCAGAGAATTGCCGCGATGTATTAATCCGCAATATAGTTCCATTAGACTTCTGATGGATAGCGACTCCATTAATATTGAATTCGATCAGTTTCAGGCTGAGTAGTTTCTTGGCAGCATCATAATCCAAACCGGGAAGTATGCTTTGTTTCAATATTGAAAAAAAAGATTCCGCGGGCACATAAATTTTATCATCTTTACCAAGAGCATGTTTGGACATCTGGAAAACCCGATCATCAATAACCACGAAACTAGATGAATTTGATATCTTAACACGTTGATTGCTTATGTATAGTACGATCTTTTGCCGCGCTGCATTTTCAAATGGCAACCTATCTGTAAAAAGTTTGGAAACTTCTCTTACGGACACATAAGGCTCCTGTTCCCCCTCCAATACGGCTAGTTCATTATCCTTTTGATCAATCAGATTTAATACATCTATGGACGCACTGCTAGCTGATTCAGTGAATGAAATAGATATATAAAGTAAAAAGGTGGATAAACCTTTGAAAAATCTGGCGGTCATGGGTACAAAGTTATTCCCGGACTTAATTGATTGCAAATGCACTAACTAAAAACTGTCCTGTAAAATTAACGCACCTTATTTATCAAAGATCCCTGAAAACGGCAGATTTAGCAGGGGCGACATTAATGAGGATAATGATACAAGCTATTCAAGGTAAGCTAATTGCGTTTTGGGGCAATGAAATAGGAACAATTCCGGAAACGATAATGAATTTTACGATAATTTATGATATCTATTACATGGCTTTCACCCGAATAGATACCTGATTCATAATCTAAAAACAAACGGTTACCGGAAGGACTAATGCGGAAATATCCTGAATCGGTATAGTGACTATACCACAAATGTGTAAAATAGCCATCGGGGAAAAATTCCAAATAATAATTCTGATTGAATTGTCTTCCCTTAAAGTACTTGCTGGGTTCACCGCCAATAAATGATATAAAACTTTCATTGCCTCCCAAGCCATTTATTGGTTCTAATAAATCTACACCATCATTTAAATACCAATCAGATCCAGTAACAAAATGGGTGCCTCCGTGAATAGAATTAAGCAACCTTTGGGCAGCTATTTGTAATTCTACTACACTTTTGGCCGAATCAAGCAACGACCATTCTTCATTAATGATTCTATCAATAATAGAACTGTCACGCATTGAACACGCAACATTACCTGTTATCGCAGGTTGTAAATCATTATCAAACAGCACCCATTTTTCTATCCAAAAACGATTTTCAAGCTGTGTTAGTTGGCGAGTGCCAATAAAACGACCGCGATACGACCACACAGGTAGCGACCAACTGGAATCAATCAAACTGCCCCTACTATCTATTCTACCAGCCTCATTCCACCAGTAATAATCATCGTCTTCAAAATGAAACTGGATCTGTCCAGATTCATACCAAATAGTACCTTGAACCATATTAAAATCATCATCAATTACGAGTAATGAGGCACGATTACCGTTAGGATACCACCATATAGCTGAATTATAAGGTGCAATGGTTCCATTGGTATATATTGCCTCGTGTCGCAATGATCCCGTTTGGTGATAGCGCATTTCTTTCTTTAGATCATTATACATTATATCATAGGTACGAATGATGGCAGGTGATCCATCTGTATAGCGTCTCGTAATCCTTTCCTTGTACCTATGGGGAATAAGCACAGTCAAATTATCCAATGCTGTTTTTATATTTGTTTGGGGGAGAAAATCTAATTGGCCAAATTTGTAATCAGTACACCCACTAATTAAAAATAAAACAGCTAAATGCAGTAGCAATGTTCTTTGAATAACCACACTGGCCATGACAAAAGTTTATATATTATTTAATTGAAAATCAGAAATATGATATATTAATGACAACGCCCCTTATAATGGGGCGTTTTCATTAATTAATGTGACAATCGGTTTATTTCTTCGGATACATCATATAAACCAGATATAGAACTAGTAAACCCGCTAATCCGTTATCGCCAATTTGCGAGAATAAGCTACCTACACCTGCAATGACACCGAAAGGATCGTTGAACAATATGCCAACGATTATACCGAGGACAACTAAACTAATTAGGAAATCAGTTAGTTCGGTAATCCAACCTGTAAGTTTTGATATCGCATCATTCATATTTATCCTCCTATATGTTAAGGCAGTGTTTGGGCTCCCAAAAAGAGAGCCCAACATCATACCCTATTGTTTCAACCTACAGGAAAGAAACAAATATTAACAGTGCGAGTAGGCCTGCCAGACCTCCATCCATAAAGGAATTTACCAGTTCGGTAAGACCCAATACTGGATCCATTCCTGTTGGATATAGGATATTGGCAAAGACAAAGAAAACTATTAGCCCTTTAATTAGACTAACAATTCCACCGACTACGGAATTAACGGTTGAAGACAGATCAGCCATGTTGTTCCTCCTTGATTTGGTTCATAAGAAAAACGGGGACTATTCTCCCCGTTTCATGGTATGCGTTGTATTCGTTTCTACGAATATCTTCATTGAATTAACCAAATTTAAGAACATTTATATATATTTCAACATTAGAATTAAAATAAATGTATAATGACTAATGTAATTAATTTGAATACCGTAGCAAATAATCACCGACGATAAAATGCTTCTCGAGCACCGCAGATAACACTATAAATAACCAAATACCGTGTTATTGTAATATTAGGTAAAATTATATTAATTAATCGCAAAAGGTTACTAAGCAGTACATTGAACAAAAATCTACCTCTCCAAGTAGTTACCCAATCTCCTGCTAATTCTTGATTGTATTTTGGATACCTATCCAACAGAATAGGGAGATTGTTCTGCCCATACGTTTCCATCTGTTTACAAAATTGGTTCAAGGTTCTTTTATGATGATGTTCTGCGGTTATTTTTGAGGAAAAGCGTAATGCTCCAGGGAAATTATGCCATAAACGAATCGCCATATCCGTATCCTCGCCACCATATGAAGTAAATTTTTCATCAAACAGGCCTGTCTTCTTAATGGCAGATCTTTTCACAGCTGTATTATTGAAAAGAAACCACGTAGGACCGATAGCTGAGCCTTCACCAAATTGCCGCGCACCACGTTGTGCACTGTAAAAATAATGATCCAATAGATTCGGCTCTTCTCCTTTCGGCAGGGTTGTATCTCCGATAACACCGATAATTTCTTCAGCCATAAGTTCAGCAACGATTAGTTGCAACCAGTCAAGTTGTACGACCATATCGCTGTCCAAAAAACATACAATCTCTGATTGACTGTTTTCTATCCCGGTATTTCGTGTTGCTGATAGTCCTTTATTTTTATTATGGTTTAAAAAATAAAAATTTGGGTGCGTTTTAAAAAGTTCAAGATGCTCTTTTGTATCATCAGTAGATCCATCGTTAACGGCTATAATCGAAAATTTATCCTGAGGGTAGTCTTGCCAAATAAGACTTTCAATACATTGGTCAATAATATGTGCCACGTTATTACAGGGCACAACAACAGCTACTGTTGCTAATTCATTCATACCCAACCAAGATCTTTATAATAATCATACAATATATCTGCAGTTTGATAAAGATCGTGGTGGTTTTGTACCCAAGATCTACCTTTTTGCTGGTATTCTATTATTTTCTCATTATTGCTGATAAGATCAACCAGCGTTTCGTAAAGAGTATCGCCAGTCACATTAACAAATGGGTGATCTGGAATAAATTCCACATATTCAGGCACTAATTCCGTCACACAACAAAGACCCATCGCTAGCGCTTCCACCGAATTCATGCCATAACCCCACCCGCCGCGATTATGAACCTGATCAATCAGTATATCGCAGGTTTGTTTAATATTTTGCACCTCTTCAAACGGTTTATTTTCCAACAAAATAAATTCAATTTTCTGTTCTTCGGCCAGTTGTTCGCATATCGGAATAATTGTATCGCTCCCTTTATAATGCCGATTTGTAGGGCAATGACAAACGCGGATCGGGTCATTCAATGCAACATTGAGTGAGAATTGATTCGTATCAAAAGGCAAAAACATATATTTCATATTGGGATGTTTATCAAGCAAATCAACTTCACTGGTCATATTTAATTTACTTACCTTGTCAATCGCCGGCAGCACACCTCTGGTACGTAAATCTTGTCCGTGATAAGTGCAGACAATTGCCTTATTTAAATCAACAAGACGTTTTACAAAACTGCAATCCCGATAAAACTCAAGTCCCCATTCAAGGTGGATAATGTCGAAGCCCAATAATTGGTATTGTTCAATTGTTGGTTCTATTTTGAAATGCCATAGCCAATCGCGAAAATTAAAATACCATCTTTCCAATTTGGAATGCGGCTCCCATATTGGAGGGGAACCATCCTTTTCCTGGTAATCACCCAACTGACCTCTATAAAACTGGTAATATTTATGGCGGGCAGTCATATACCAAAGTTTTGCTGTGACTAATGGAAGATTTAAGCATATACCAGAATCAAAATCATTCCTCGCTTTAAACAGGGTAACAAACTCACATTGATTACCTTGGGCTTCATGTGCTTTTTTCCACAAGCTTAATGTGCCACCGGTATTTTCAGGAGAGATATACAGGATTTTCATAATTTTGCTTGATTAAAGAAAATTGGAACCGGTTAGTTCCTGAATCATTTCAAGTTAGCAAAACGAGGGTTAAATATTAACCAACATCGATTAATCTTCATTGATGGTTTGAATTATAATGAAAGTAAATTTACAACCACATCAAATTCAATGAAGCTGTTAATTATACCATCTTGGTACCCATCTAATATCCACCCAGAGAGTGGTACATTTTTTCGGGAACGGGCACTAATACTTCAACGTCATGGATTCAATATAACAATTGCCGCTCACATTGTACACTCTGCCCGTGATGTGCTAAAATTCAAACCAGATCCAAATAATGGTATGCCGATAAGTGATAATGAAATGATTGTGTATAAAACAGAGGCGCTCAATCCCTACCCCAAGCTACCTAAACAAGCATTCAAAAGTTATAAAAAATCAATTTCAATATTGGTCCAACATATCATTGCCATACAAGGTAAACCAGACCTGGTTTTCATCCATTCATCACTTTTTGCAGGAGCGGCGCTGGCTAAAAACCTTCATGAGCAATCAATTCCCTTTATGATTTCTGAACACCTGAAAGAATTTATCATTGCTGATGAATGGACATCGTTTCAAAAAGCATGTATCAAAGACAGTTACAATTATGCTTCGCGAATAATTGCCACCAGTACTGCATTAAAAAATAATATTCAGTCAGAATTTAATATTAGTGATGAAAAAATCGTGTTAATCCCTAATCCTGCGGATGTACAATCGTTCTCACTAAAAACGGAAAATATTGAAGGCCCTTTCACATTTATTGCAATTGCTTTATTGCGTCAGGAAAAAAGGTTAGACATATTGATCAACGCCTTTGCTAAACTAATCGAAAAAATGCCTGATGCAGTCCTTACAATTGTCGGAGATGGTCCGGAAAAAGATAATTTGAAGCTATTATCACGAAAACTTAACATAAGCAAGCGTGTTAACTTTACCGGGTACCAGAGAAAACCTGCTTTGGCCGAAATGCTAAGGCACCATCATGTGCTGGTATTATCTAGTGAAGTAGAAACTTTTGGCGTCGCACTTGTGGAAGCGATGACAGCGGGATTGCCGGTAATAGCGACACGCTGCGGGGGGCCAGAATCAATTGTATCGCCAGACACTGGTATGCTAGTGAAGCGCAATGATCCGTTTAAATTAGCAAAGGCAATGCAGAAGATGATTGATCGCTACTCTACTTATGATCCCAATAAAATTCGCCACATTGCCCTTGAACAATATGGGGATAACGCATATGTTACACGAATCACGGAGACAATCAGTTCGATTGTTCAGGCCAAACATTAAGGGATCGCCGAATCCAGGTTAATTCGCTATGATTCAAAAACCCCACTATTGTTAAACCGACGGGATAAAATAAGGTTAACATTACTTTAACAAAAAGATCATGACTGCTAACAACATGTAATAAATAAACAGCAATCATTAGGATTGCAATTCTTAACAAGCGAGACCACTCATAAGCGATTGGATAAAGCGTACGATTAACACTAAATAGGATCACCGCCATTACCATAAAGGATATACAAGTAGCAATGGCAGCGCCAATCGCACCATAATACGGAATTAGATAAACGTTTAAACCAACGTTGCTAAGAGCACCAATGGCTCTAGTACTTGCTACCCATATTGATTTTTCCTGTTGAAACACCCCCGGCAATTGCAACAAATATAAACCATGGAATACATATCCTAGTGCGATCCAAGGCACAATATTTGTGGAAGACCAATAAGCAATGCTATAAACTGTAATACTGCCTAATTGGATCCGAACTATATCATCCACCCAGACCAGTAAAATAATCCAGATAAATCCCAATATTGCCAATACATAAGTAGTAATTCTGGCAAATAACGGCTTTTGTTCATTCGTACCGCCTATTTTAAGGAAAAACGGTTGCCAACCCATATTAAACCCCATTACGATTAACATCATTAGCATTCCTAATTTATACCCCGCACTGTAAATACCGACAGTAGTCAAGTCTGTCATTTCTTTCAGAATATAACGGTCAGCCAATTCCATTATCATCGCAAATATACCTGACGGAAGAAAGGGCAGGCCAAAACGCATCATCTTTTTCCATGCTAACATAGAGATTGCAGATGATTTAATACGTTTTAGAATAGCAGGTAATGTCAGTAAAAAAAGACTTCCGGAAACAATAAAGTTACTTAACAGGACACCATATATTCCCATTCCCAATTTCAAGACAAATAACAAATTCAACGTTAGCGATCCCAATACATTCAGCAGACTATTAGTTATATATATATATGGTTTTTCTTCTGCGCGGAAAATTAATTGCGGAATTGACCACATTATATCCAAGGCAATGATCCAGCCCACTAATGTCATCAACCTATTATCGGTCGACCCAAGAATAATCGGGCCCAGCCAACCCCGGAGCAGGGTTATTAATAGCCCAAAACCAATTGATGTAACTAAAAACGAAAACCAAGCTGATGTTAAATAACCAGTTTTTTCTGACACATCAGACTGTATATATCGTTTCAAGAGAGCTGCATCCAGGCCATAATGCAACACAACACTCATGAACCCCATAAATGTATAGGCCAATGATATAACGCCATAATCATTTGGATTAAATACATTGGTATATAACGGCAGTAATAAAAAAGTGACAATTCGTGCTAAGATATGGCCAGCACCATAAATCAACGTATTAAACGTAAGTGCTTTTATCTTTTTTATCACAATTGATTAAAAATGATAATCCAGAGTGTCCCTGAAGATGCCGCTGGCGCCAAATTTTTCTTTAAATTTGGCTAAGCCCATGTTTGGTTTTTCATTAACTGTAAAAATTCCAAAATCGAAAACAGAATAATTGTTTGATATTGCCCAACGAAAAATTTCATAGAACAATAAATTAATTGGTCGATATTCCTGATAGTCTTCATCATGACTAATATAGAAAGCGAGAATTACATCATTATTGGCAATAAAATTCACTACTCCCCCAATCATAATATCCTTAACAAACGCTCCATTAAGCTGTACATGGTCAGGGAATAGGGTTCGCAGGCACTTTAACTCTGTCACAGTATGCGTGGGTTCTACACCATGACGTGTTTTCAGATTTTTCCGCAATATTTCATAAAATGATTCAATATCATCGGTCTGCCGCACGTCCACATCCATACGCTGTGCCTTACGTACTGCTCGTCGATGTGCAGGATTAAACTTTGCCAAATTTTCTTCAATAGAATCTTCTAGAAATAAGATACTGCTAACTTCCCGCTTCAAATATTGGTAGCCATATTGTAGGAGTGAAAAGTCGATATAATTTGATTGTCTTTTGTTATAAATAGTTGGTGGCAGGGTAATTCTTACCCCAGAAAATCCCTGGTTCTTGGCGTAACTATTTAGCGCCTCCACCAATTCAAGTGCGTTAGCAAAAGAAAGGTCTTCGGGTACTACAAATGATCCCATTGATGCACCAGGATGAGAGATCAGTATCTTATCTGGTACATTGATTACTTCTGCTGCCGGTAATAAAACATAGGGTTTATTCTTTTTATAAAAAACAAGGCTGTGATCAATAAATCTATCTTGCGGGTGGTAAGCCAAAAACTGACGGGTATGGAATATTGTGCCATTATTCGCCTGCCAGACCATTTGATCCCATACCTTTGTAAATTTTTCGTTAAATCTCTTAACTTGCATC
>Ga0310124_10002107_pt1 | contig 13792 bp, 14 predicted proteins | sample CB11b_AW_Bot5_MG_FD_203507 | JGI IMG/M metagenome (GOLD analysis project Ga0310124, IMG submission 203507) | Marine microbial communities from Western Arctic Ocean, Canada - CB11b_AW_Bot5 | ecosystem: Environmental > Aquatic > Marine > Oceanic | place: Canada: Western Arctic Ocean | collected...
TGAAGGTTTTGTTCCTAGACATTAGACCAAATTCGATATCGAAGTAGGCAATCCAGGCCGCGACGGCGGCCCTGCGCTTGTGCGCGGCTCCAGTGCAGCCGCGCGCTTTTTTGCGCTGGCGCGAACGAAAAAGTCTAGACCCAATTCGATGAACATCGAATTGGTTCTAGACGACCAGGTGGTAAAATATGTCCACGACCTGCCGGTAGTTCTCGCGCTTGAAATGTGCGGCCACATCCGTGAGGTTCGCCAACGGAGTCCATTTCCAGGCATCGAATTCCGGCTCCGCCGTCGCCAGATTTATATCCTCGTCCTTGCCTAGAAACCGCATGGCAAACCATTTCTGGGTCTGGCCGCGAAAGCGCCCACGCCAAACTTTGTCGGCCAGATCGCGCGGTAAATCATATGGTATCCAATCCTCGCTCTCGGCGATGATTTCGGCGCGGTTGGTGCCGATCTCTTCTTCCAATTCACGCATGGCCGCCTGGCTCGGCGTTTCGTCATCCTCGACCCCACCTTGGGGCATCTGCCAGGCTTCGGCCCTTTGGTCGATACGCTGGGCGATCAGGACCAAGCCGTCCTTGTTAATCAACATGATCCCGACACAGGGCCGGTAGGGTCTTTCGGAAAAGGGGATCAAGGCGACGCCTCTTGATAATCCGCAAGGGCCGAGACCGGAACGAGGTCATAGCCCCGGTCACCCATAGTGCGGGTCCATTGCGTCAGCCGTTCAATGGTCACCGGATAGGGAAATCCGATGCCAATGGCGCCTCCGCTGGCGGTGGCCAGGCGTTCCAATTCCAGTAATCTGGCGTCGATGGCGTCGCGTGAGGCAATCGCGTCCACCACCCGGTCGCTCGCAGCGATGTGCAGGCCGGTCTTGCCCACGACGCTGCCCGCTGCGATGGAGGACGAGGCGCGAGTGTAAAGGAACATCAAGCCGCGGTCCCGGATGGCTTCCAGAATGGGCCGGACATGGGATTCGGCCGAGGTAAAACGGCCACCCATGAAATTGACCACGCCGACATATCCGGCAAAGCGGCCGAACAACCAATCCAGCCGTTTCAGATTATTATTGATGGTCAAGCTGGTCAGCAGGGTGTGAGGCCCGGGATCATTGGTGGGATAATCCATGGGTTCCATGGGCACCTGCAGCAACACTTCATGGCCGGCCGCGCGGGCCTGATTGACGTAATCCTGCAAATTGCGGCCATAGGGCGCGAAAGCCAGCGTCACGCCGCCCGGCAACTGTTGAATTGCTGCCAGGGTTGTTGCCTGACTGAGGCCAAGGCTGCCAATAACCACGGCAATACGCGGCCGCCCCGTGGCCCTGTAGGGGCGGGCATAGACCTGTAAAGGCGTCCGTCCATCGGGCGCCACCACGGGCAAGGGGCCATCGTCTGTAGATTTGATCAGGGCCGGATCAGGTGCGGGACGCAAGCCGCCCTGGGCCATTTTGCCGTCTCGACCGGTTTGCGCCGCGCCGGCCAGCCTGACCGCTTCCGCCCCAGGCGCGTTGCCTAGTTGGACCTGGGGCTCCGGCTGGGGGCCGGGAGGGTGGGCCGCCGTCGCCGGCTGCCCTGCAGGCGCGGCCGCCGGGCTGTCGGTTTCCAGCTTTGGCTTTGAGTTCATTAATCTGGGCCCAGGGACTTGGGCATGGGATTCAGGCTGGGATGCTATTTCACCGCTATTTGCCGTTGCCGGTCCTTTCAGCTGTTGCCTCGCGGGGGGCATTACTTCATCTGATTGTTTTACATCGGGCCTGGCGGCTAGTTTTGGGGCCGCTTTTTGTCCGTGACCTTCCTTGGTTAGATCGATGGGCAACACCAGTTCCATCGTTCCGGCCGTTATAACGGGCGGCTCATAACGATGGTTCAGCCACGCCGCCAAACCGGCCGTACTGGCCAGCAAAAGGAACACCACCACCGCCAGCGCGCTGGGCGCTGGGCGTCGGAATTTGACTGCTCGTGCGCTTGCCTGCTTATCGTCTCGTGGTGTCTTGGCCACGCTACCTCAATCCCGGATCGGGCATCTGCTCAGATCTCTTAGAAAAGAGCAAATTTTCCATACCCTTTGACCCAACAATCGGTTCTTATTGACCCGGAATTGCTCTCGTATCATTCGCTGTTTCGGTATTGCAACAATGCCATGCCGCGCAACAGATCTAGCGCATAGCTCAACTGATAATCGCGCGGCTTTTCGGCCTTTTTGTCGATGCCAGCGTCTTCAGCCGACTTTGCCGCGGCTTTCTGGTCTTCCGCCTCTAGATGCTTTGGCAAATCCGCTTCGCTGCGGCGGCGGACATTTTTTGGCGCCTCTACCCGCACTTGTTCTACCAGGACGTCCGGCGCGATACCCTTAGCCTGGATGGAGGTGCCGGAAGGAGTGTAATAGCGCGCCGTGGTCAACCGGATGGCGCCATGGCCCTGCAGCGGGATGATGCTCTGCACCGAACCTTTGCCGAATGACTTGGTGCCAATTATTAGGGCGCGTTGATGATCCTGCAGCGCGCCGGCAACAATTTCTGAGGCGGACGCGGAGCCGCCGTTAATCAGAATTGCCACCGGCAGGCCTTCAGCCAAGTCGCCCTTTTTGGCGTTATAGCGGTGGGTTTCTTCCGGTCGACGGCCTCTGGTGGAAACAATCTCGCCTTGGTTCAAAAAGCCATCGGAAACAGCAATAGCCTGATCCAGGGCGCCACCCGGATTGTTGCGTAAATCCAGTACCACGCCTTTGAAGCGGCTGCCTAATTCTGCCTTTTGCTTGGCCATGGCAGCTTCCAGCCCGCCGTTGGTCTGTTCCGTGAACGATGTGATGCGGACATAGATCATATCACCCTCGAGACGGGAGCGGACCGATTGTACCCGAATAACGTCGCGTACCACTTTCACATCGAACGGCTTTTCTTGCCCAGGCCGAGCCACGGTCAGCCGAATTTCCGAATTCACGGGGCCACGCATTTTCTTCACCGCATCGGTTAGGGACATGCCCATCACCGGCGTATAGTCAAAATGGGTGATATAGTCGCCGGCCTGCAATCCGGCCCGCGCCGCGGGCGTATCGTCGATGGGTGAGACGACTTTTACCACCCCGTTTTCCATGGTCACTTCAATACCAAGGCCGCCAAACTCGCCTTTGATCTGTTCCCGCATTTCGTTGTACGCCTTGGGCGGCATATAGGAGGAATGCGGATCCAGAGACCGCAGCATGCCGGTGATGGCGGCTTGTATCAATTCAGGACCATTTACTTCCTCGACGTAGCCGGCGCGGATCTGCTCCAACACGTCGCCGAACAGGTTTAATTGCCGATAAATACCGTCATCCGCCGCCCGTGCTACTACGGGCAGCGCCAATAGTGCGCCAGCGGTCAACAGCACCCCTGTCCTTACCCCGGCCCATCGCTTCATCATCCACTTGCCCTTTTGCGTCCACTCGACCACCAGGGGCTCGGGTTGATCGCAACCCCTTGGTGCCGTATTTCGATATACAAAGACCGTTTGTCGTCTCCGCCCATGCGTCCGATCGGTTCACCAGTCAATAACGATTGACCAACAACCGCCTGCAGCACCGCAAGGCCAGCCAGCAAAGTATGGTATCCCTCGCCATAGGAAATGATCAACATCAGGCCATAATCCCGAAATGGTCCAGCGAAAACTACCTGCCCATTATAGGGTACCACGACCTGAGCCTCTTGCCGAGTTCGCAGGGTGATCCCTTGCGCCCGCGGGCCAAATCGAGAACTTTTGCCAAACTGTCCGATCCGCTTGCCTTTGGCGGGCAGACGCAGACGGCCGCGGATTTTGGAAAACGGCACCTGCCTCGGCGCTATTGCCAGGCGTTGACGCTTCGCCTGCGTGTCTTGCCTGTTTTTGCCGCCCCCTTTATTTGCTTTTGGGGCGGACAGGGCGCGGGCCATGTCAGCGGCGAATTTGTGCCGCCGTTCCTCGGTCTGCTCCGCGGCTTTTCGGATGGTCTCCTGGTCAGCGGCCTGGACTGCAATCGGCTCTTCCTGATCGCGGCGCCGTTGTTCATCCAGTCTCAGGCGTTGCATCAAGGCGCGAAGATTGCCTGCCTTGGCAGCCAGTGTCGCCAACCGTTTGCCCTCGGTCGCGCCGGCCTGCCGCAGCTGTTGTTCGGACCTGGCCTGTTCCTGTAGCAAAGCCTGTAATTCCTGGCGCCGCCCGGTTAATGCCGCCACTGCCTCCAAATGATGCTGTTGCTCGCCGCTCAATTCACCCCGAACCTTGCCGGCCGCCGCCAACAGTTCGCTAACTTCCTCCGCGTTTGCGCGTAAGAGCGGCAGGGTAGCGCCCAGCAAGCGGCCGCCACGGGCGGTATCCAGTATCGTCCCCGGCGCCGCCAGAAAAGCGGCGGCAGGTTGACGCTCCATGCGGATCAGTGCGGTGATCGAACGCGCCATGCCTTCCCGTATCCGGCCAAGACGGTGACGATAATCCTTATCCTGACGCAGCAGCACCGCCAGACGCTCTTCGGTCGCGCTCAGTGCCGCTTCTTCCTGTTGTGCCCCGTGCGCGGCAATGGCGGCGCGAATACGCAACCCATCTACCCGGTCGCGGGCCGTTCGGGCTTGACTGGAAAGCACGCGTTGCTGCGCCTGGCCTGCTGCGATCGATTTTTCGGTTTCTTCTATTTTTCGCTGCACATCCTGACGGTCGTCTGCCAAGGCCGGTAAGGCGCCACAGAGCAGTGACGCGGTAATCATCAAAAATAATGTCGCTGATTTAGCCATTTTATCTCGCCGGGCCGGTCCGAGTTGAGGCCGTTTGCGATGGCTGGTCCGACGGCGCCAGCAAGTTTTGGCCGGTCATCTCGGCTGGCTGCGGCAATCCCATCAAGGCCAAAACCGTCGGCGCCAAATCAGCCAGAGAGCCATCCCGCATATGCTTCTGGCCGACCGGGCCATTCACCAGTATCGCTGGCACCGGGCCCGTCGTGTGCGCCGTATGCTCACCATTATTCTCTGGATTGCGCATCAGTTCGATATTGCCGTGGTCGGCGGTGATCAGCATGCAACCGTTCACGCCACGCAGGGTTTCGCCCAGACGGCCCAGGCAACGGTCGATCATCTCCACGGCCTGGCGCGCCGCAGCCAGCTTGCCCGTATGGCCAACCATATCGGGATTGGCATAGTTCACAACGATCAGGTCATATTCACCTCCATTGATGGCGCCGACCAGCTTTTCGGTCACTTCGCCGGCGGACATTTCGGGCGCCAGGTCGTAGGTCGCGACCTTTAGCGACGGCACCATGATCCGGTCCTCACCCGCGAAGACCGCCTCTTCGCCGCCGTTCAGGAAAAACGTCACGTGAGCGTATTTCTCGGTCTCGGCTATACGCAGCTGCCGCAAACCCGCCTCCGCCACGACTTCGCCCAAGGTTTGGCGTACCGGCACGGGTGGAAACAGAAATCCAATTCTGGCGTCCAGGGAGGTGGAGTAGCTGATCATGCCAAGCTGGTCGGCGAAATGGGCCACGCGGCCGCGGGCAAAGCCAGAAAATGCCGGATCGACCAGGGCGGTGAGGATTTCCCGGGCCCGGTCAGCGCGGAAATTGGCCATTAGCAGGCCGTCGCCGTCCGCCATCCCCGCATAACCATCGATGCTGGCAGGCAAAACGAATTCGTCATGTATACCTTGCGCGTAGGATGCCTGGATCGCATCCCCGGCGTCAGCCACGGTCAAGCTCCCCGCCGCGCGCGCTGCTACGCCTTGGCCCTCGACCAGGGTATCATAGGCTTGACTTACGCGCTCCCATCGCTGATCCCGGTCCATGGCGTAATAACGGCCGCAAACGGTAGCGATGCGAATATTGTCGCGCTCGGCAATGGCGGCGAGGACTTCGCCCAGGTATCCCGCACCGCTGCGCGGCGGCGTGTCCCGGCCATCCATGAAACAATGCAGCCAGACGGGCACGCCAGCGGCCGCTATCAATTCGGCCAGCGCGATTATATGCGCCTGATGCGAATGGACCCCGCCCGGGGATAACAGGCCCATGAGATGACAAACACCACCGCTGGCCCGCAATCTTGTGATGAATTCCGCCAGACGCGGGTTTTCCGCCAAGCTGCCGTCCGCCACCGCTGCTTCAATGCGGGGCAGGTCTTGCAGCACCACGCGCCCGGCACCTATATTCTGGTGGCCGACCTCGGAATTTCCCATTTGCCCAGGGGGTAAACCAACCGCGACGCCGGACGTTTGCAACAGGGCGTGCGGCTCGTCCGCTAAAAATTGATCATAGACCGGGGTCGCGGCCAGGGCAATGCCATTGTCCGCCGTGGCCTCCCGATAACCCCAGCCATCCAGGATACAAAGTACGACAGGGCGCTGCTGGTTCTTCACGCCAAACCTCAAAATCTAGTCGTTAAACGTTGATTCGGACCCAATATGGCGCAGCTTGCGCTGAATGCAACTGCTATCGTCAGGCCCTGTGATAGGGATGCCCGGTCAGTATGGTATGGGCCCGGTACAATTGCTCCGCCAACATCGCGCGAGCCAGCAAATGGGGCCAGGTCATGGCGCTCAGGGACAAAGTTAGTTCCGCCGCGCGGGACAAATCAGGGTGTAGTCCGTTGGCGCCGCCGATGGCAAAGATCACGTCAGCGATGCCGCCATCCTGCCAGCCGGCCAAATACATGGCGAAAGCCTCGCTGGAGAGCGCCGTGCCCTTGCCGTCCAGGGCGATGAGGGTGCCACGGGCCGGCATAACCGCCCGCAACGATTCGGCTTCCGCCAACGTCAGTTTTTCACCGGTCAGGTTCTTGCGTACCTCAACCTCTCGGATATCCACCGTCCAGGGCAGCCGTTGCAAATAGGTTTGGCAAATTTCAAATGTTGGACTGTTTCGGGCGCGTCCCACGGCGCAGATGGTGATGCGCAAGGCCCGGGACCGCCCTAAATAGCCGCGCGTTCTGGCTCCACCATTTCAATCGACCACATTTTTTCCAGATTATAGAATTCCCGGACTTCCGGGCGAAACAGATGCACGATGATGTCGCCCAGGTCGATCAGCACCCAGTCGCGCTTGGCCAGGCCTTCGGCCCGGCACCGGACCATCGCCTTGGCCCGGCGCATCAAATGATCCGCCATGGCCCCCACGTGACGGTCCGAGCGGCCGTTGGCGATCACCATGTAGTCGGCAATGGAGGATTTACCGTCCAGGTTAATGACGACCAGATCTTCCGCCTGATCCTCATCGAGAGAACTATTCACGAGTGCCAGCAATTCTTGGCTGTAGGCTGGCTTTTGTTTTGTTTTTGCTGCGCTTGCTATGGTGAATAGCTCCTATTTTTTCCCAGGTTCATTATCAATATTCGATTATGGCAACATTTCGCCAAAATGTCATGCTTCTTTGCTGGTTTCATTCCAGTGGGTCTCGACCGTCGTGTTGGCCCGGATCGTGGTGCTTGATGCCGGATGCAACGGAGTGAACAGGAAGCACCAGGCGGGCGCCGCGGAATCCGCCAATTTGCGCGGGTTGCGCACACGCGAGCGGGCAAATCGCGCGGCGGCGGCACCCGCCAGGGCGCGGTGCCCCTGTCCAGGGCGGTTAAATATCGCCATGGGCACCATTTCGACGATTTCGCGCCAGCGATGCCAGCGCGGCAATTGCACCAGATTATCCGCCCCCATCAGCCATACGAAGGCAGACCTGGGCCAACGCCGCTGCAAGGCGCTCAGAGTATCTACCGTATAACGGGTGCCCAGTCGGCTTTCCAGGTCGCTGGCCCGAATGCGCGGATGCATGGCCATGGTCCTAGTCCCGGCCAGGCGTTGGGCCAGAGGCGCCATGCCGGTGGCGGCCTTGAGTGGGTTTTGAGGCGATACCAGCCACCAGACCTGATCCAGTTGTAACTGTTTCAGGGCCAACAGAGAGATGTGGCGATGACCCTCATGGGCTGGATTAAATGATCCGCCCAGCAATCCGATTTTCAATCGTGCCATGCTGCAAACTCTGCGCGATTGGCCTAGGGCCGGACCTGACCCTGGCCGTGCACGACATATTTGTAGGAGGTCAACTGTTCGACGCCAACCGGGCCCCGGGCGTGCAATCGGTTGGTTGAAATGCCTATTTCCGCTCCCATGCCGAATTCACTGCCATCGGCGAACTGGGTCGAGGCGTTGTGCAGCACGATGGCGCTATCAACCTCGGCCAAAAAGCGCTCCGCCGTCTGCATGTCGTCCGCGATGATACATTCGGTATGATGAGAGCCATAATTTTCGATATGCGCGATCGCTGCGTCCAGGCCATCCACGACCTTCACGGCGATGATGCTATCGAGAAATTCCGTGCCCCAATCGGCCTCAGTGGCCGGCACCACCCGTTGATCCGCCCCTTGGGTATATTCATCGCCGCGCACTTCACAACCCGCGTCCAGCAGATCCTTGACCAAAGGTGCTAAATGCGAGGCCGCACACTGGCGGTCCACCAGCAGCGTTTCCGAGGCGCCACAGATGCCGGTACGGCGCAATTTGGCGTTCAAGGAGATTTGCCGGGCCATTTCTAGATCCGCCGATCCGTCAACATAGACATGGCAATTGCCGTCCAGATGGGCAATCACCGGTATCCGGCTTTCAGTCTGCACCCGCTCAATCAGGCCGCGGCCGCCCCGGGGCACGATAATGTCGATATGCTGCGGCATGGTCAGCATCATGCCGACCGCCGCCCGGTCCCGCGTCGGTACTAACTGGATCGCTCCCTCGGGCAGGCCCGCCGCCTGCAGACCCGCCAGCAGGCAGTCATGAATGGCGCGGGCGGAATGAAAACTTTCTGAGCCGCCGCGCAGGATTGCCGCGTTACCCGATTTCAGGCACAGGGTGCCCGCATCCGCCGTCACGTTGGGCCGGGATTCATAGATGATGCCGATGACGCCCAGGGGTACGCGGACCCGGGCAATACGCAGACCGTTGGGGCGCTGCCATTCGGCTATAGTGTCGCCGACCGGATCGGCCAGTTCGGCAACCGCTTCCAGACCCTTGGCCATGGCTTCGATACGTTCGGGCGTCAATAAAAGTCGATCCAGCAGGGCCGGGGTCAGGTTGCGCTGTTCGGCCGCCGCCATGTCGGTGGCGTTAGCCGCCAGAATAGCCGCCCCGCCGTCGCGCAGGGCCGCCGCCGCCGCGCGCAGGGCCAGGTTCTTTGCCTCGACCGGGGTCTGGGCCAGGACAGTCGCCGCCGCCCGCGCCGCCGCGCCCAGTTCCAGCATCTGCCGTTGCAGGTCTTCCGCCGTGTTTTCCTCTGTACTCATGGTTCCTATCCTAACACCAGATCATCCCGGTGGATCATTTCTTCTCGCCCGAGAAAGCCTAGAATAGCCTGAATTTCGTCGCTGCGGTGCCCCAAAATGAGCCGCGCGTCCGCCGTGGAATAGGCGGTCAGACCGCGCCCCAGGGCCTCGCCATCAGGCCCCCGCACGGTCACCGCGTCGCCGCGTTCAAAATCACCCTCAACCGCCGTCACGCCCGCCGGCAGCAGGCTTTTGCCCCGCGTAAGCGCCCGCGCCGCGCCGGCATCGATGGCAATCGAGCCCTTGGCGTGCAGGCTGCCCGCAATCCAGCGCTTGCGGGCGCTGGCCGGCGTGGCCGCGGTGGTGAACCAGGTACCCCGGCCGCCATTTTCCAGCCGGGCAATGGGATGCGCCGCGCCGCCATCGGCAATAACCATGCTGCATCCGGCCTGGCCCGCCAGGCGGGCCGCCTGCAACTTCGTCACCATGCCGCCGCTGCCGTCGCGGCTGCCCGTGCCTGTGGCCATGGCCTCAATTTCCGGGGAGATCCGGTCCACCTCGGCGATGAACACCGCCGTGCTATCCTGGCGCGGGTCCGCGCTGTACAGGCCGTCGATATCGGACAGCAGGACCAGGCAATCGGCCCCGATCATGGCCGCGACCCGTGCCGCCAGACGGTCATTGTCGCCAAACCGGATTTCTTCCGTCGCCACCGTGTCGTTTTCGTTGACCACGGGAACCGAGCCATGGGCCAACAGGGCGATCAGGGTATTGCGCGCGTTCAAATAGCGCCGCCGCCGCTCGGTATCGTCGCTGGTCAGCAGGATCTGCGCCACCGGCACCACGTGACGGGCCAGGCTTTCCTGATAGGCATGGGCCAGGCGGATTTGTCCCGCTGCTGCCGCCGCCTGGCTGTCTTCCAGGCGCAGGGATTTCGCGCCTAGGCCCAGGCTCCGCCGCCCCAGGGCAATGGCGCCGGAGGATACCAGCAGGACATCTTGGCCCCGGGCCCGGCAGGCCGCGACATCGTCGGCCAGGGCGTCCAGCCAATCACGGCGCAGCGCGCCCGTCTCCTGATCCACCAGCAGCGTGGAGCCGATCTTGATCACCAGGCGCTTGGCGTTGCGCAGCCTGTCGCTCATGGCCGCCAGCCCGCCGCCTCTGCCTCGACCCCAGGCGCTGTCTCCAGAGCCGTTTCCTGGGCGGTTTCGGGCGTTACGGGCCCCGCGGCAGCGCCCGCTTCCATGGTCTGGACCAATTCGCGCAAGAGTTCCGGCAAACCCTTGCCCGCAATGCCGGATATGACATGCACCGGGACCTGGGCGGCGGCGCTCAATTCAGCTCGGCGGGCGGTGATCAATTCATCGCTTAAAGCGTCGCATTTATTGAGGCAGACCAGTTCCAGCTTTTTCGGCAACCCGGCGTCATAGGCCTCCAGCTCGCCGCGCACGGTGCGGTAATCCGCGGCCACGTCCTCGGCCGTGCCATCGACTAGATGGATCAAGGCGCAGCAGCGTTCCACGTGGCCCAAAAAACGGTCACCCAGGCCAGCTCCTTCGTGGGCGCCTTCGATTAGGCCGGGAATATCGGCCAGCACCATTTCCCTTTCGCCGACCTGGGCGACGCCCAGGTTGGGATACAGGGTGGTAAAGGGATAACCGCCGATTTTCGGGCGGGCCCGGCTGACAGCGGTCAGCAATGTCGACTTGCCGGCATTGGGCAGTCCTATCAGGCCGGCATCCGCGATAAGTTTCAGACGCAGCCACAAAATCATTTCCTCGGCCTCGCCGCCCGGGTCGAACTGGCGCGGGGACCGATTGGTGGATGATTTGAAAGATTCATTGCCGCGTCCCCCGGCCCCTCCCCTGGCCACAACCACGCGCTCCCCCGCAGTGGTCAAATCGGCCAGAACATGCTCACGGTCTTCATCTAAAACTTGGGTACCCACGGGCACCCTGACTAGCGCGTCATCGCCACTGGCGCCAGTGCGGGAGGTGCCCATGCCGGGGCGGCCATTCTTGGCCCTGATATGCTGTTGAAAGCGGTAGTCGATCAAGGTGTTCAGATTGTCCACCGCCTCAACCACCACATTGCCGCCACGGCCGCCGTTGCCGCCGTTGGGGCCGCCATATTCGATAAATTTCTCGCGCCGAAAGCTGACACAGCCGTGCCCGCCCTTGCCGCTACGAATATAGATCTTGGCTTGATCGAGGAATTTCATGACCTAGTTGCCAGTTCAAAATTGGCGTTGCTGTGTCCCGTAAAACAAAAAGCGGGGGATGGCCAGCCATCCCCCGCTTGAAACTGCGCTTGCGGGCGCGCCTACTCCGATGGCTGCACCGAAACGTAAGTTCGGCCGCCGGCCCTGGTACGAAAGCTCACCTGACCCTCGATCAAGGCAAAAATAGTATGGTCCCGGCCCAGGCCCACGTTGTCGCCCGGCTTCCACTTGGTGCCACGCTGGCGCACGATGATATTGCCGGGAATAACCCGTTCGCCGCCAAATTTCTTGATGCCTAAGCGGCGGCCGGCTGTATCCCGGCCGTTGCGTGAACTACCACCTGCTTTTTTATGCGCCATATCTGCCGCTCCCTAGCTTTCGCCACTATCGGCAGCGTCGTCTTTCGTCTTAGCCTTTTTTGCCGCCGGTTTTTTTGTTGCCGGTTTGGCTCTTGTCTTGGCCGCCGTCTTAGTCGTTTCCGCCTTGTCGGCCGTTTTCTCGGAAGCCTTATCCGCGACTTTAGCGGCCGTTTTAGCCGCCGTTTTCACTGCTGTTTTGGTCTCTGTCTCGGCGGCGCGGGTTGCCTTGGCCTTTGCTGGCGTCTTTTTGGCGGCCGTTTCGGCCGCTGGCTTCTTGGCGCCCAGGGCGGTGATGTCGGTAATCCGCACGATGCTTAGTTCCTGGCGGTGGCCATTGCGCCGGCGATAGTTTTTCCGCCGCTTTTTCTTGAAAACAATGATTTTCTTGTCGCGGGCCTGTTCCACCAGCGTGCCGACCACTTTGGCACCGACCACCAGGGGAGCGCCAACGGTCGTATTACCTTCCGCGCTCAGCATCAGAACGCTGTCGAATGCCACTTCATCCCCGGCCGCGCCGGCAATGCGTTCGATCCGGATCACGTCGTCCGGCTTTACGCGGTATTGTTTTCCGCCCGTCTTGATTACAGCGAACATCAATCAGCCCATTTTTCGGTCCTGCGCGCCCCCGTTTCTGGGCCTCCATAATGCGAAGGAGGAACGCGGCGCGCGCGCAATAATTGGGGCACCGCAACCGCTGCCCAGGTCGGCGCGGATATACGCCCCGCGGGAGCCTTTGTCAACGCTTCGGCGGGCGGTGCGGCACGTGGTCTGAAGGGCGGCCTGGAGGGCGGCCCCGAGGCACGACGCCGGCGCGCCGGCGTCGTGCGACCCAATGGAAACTACGCCCGCCAGGAGCGAGATAATTGCTTGCACACTGGCCCAGCCCCTCCTTATGACCGGCGGCGCCCATCACTGCGTCATAAATTGTGGTAAATTCAACCAAACCAAGGCCACGAATTTGGGAGCGATTGACGACAAATACTAGAATTTTCCCCAAGTTTCTGCGTGGGTTGTGTTTCGAAGCTTGTACACCTTAGACCGTTTTGATGCACCACAGAGATCTCCCAACCGTCGGTGCGGCTTTGATCCCCCACTATTTGGCCAAAACTCAGTCCAAGCCCCAATCTCGGCAACCGCCCCCGCACAATTGAAAGGGCTGGGTCTGCCGTAGACCTAATTCAACCGTTGAAACAGGTGCCCGGGCCTCTGGCCGTTGTGCAGGATCCGTGTTTAGCTATCCTAGGCATCATACGTGCAAAACCCAGCCCTACGCCCACTTTTACTGACCACCGGGGCAATCTAGGATTGTCCTAAACCTCACTGCATTGGGCCTAATCTGGGTTCCACCAAAAGGGACCAGACCTGGAAGCCTAACCCAGAAAAATATGGACAGGGTCTCATTAGCCTGTCATGAAAAATGTTGAGCCCCCCAGTGGCACAGATTTGGGGAGAACAGCACTAGCGTAACTGATGAAGGATGAGCAAAGTGAACGTTCGATATGCTGAAGACTACAATGTGGGCGACGTATTTGACCTCGGACATACGACGTTACGCTAGAAGAGATCGTAGAGTTTTCAAGAAAATACGACCCTTTTCCGTTCCACGTCGACGACCAGGCGGCTCAAGCAACAGTTTTTGGCGGCATCATTTCCAGCGGTTGGCTGACAGCTCTGGTTTGGCTTCGAATGATGCATAAGTCGTTCCTATGTCATGACACAACTTTAGGTTTGCCCGGTCATGAAGAAATGGTCTGGCCAATACCCGTGCGGCCTGGTGATCGATTGAGTGGGCAAGTCGTAATTAAGGAGTGTCGGGTGTCGGCAAGCAAACCGGACTTAGGATTTGTCCGCTACGCCTCTACTTTAAGGAATCGAAAGGATGAGGACGTCTTCATTACGACAAGCACTATAATTGTGAAGCCGCGTCCTGCGAACAACATTTGAGGGACGATTGTAACGTCAAGCTGT
>Ga0310124_10002108_pt1 | contig 13788 bp, 12 predicted proteins | sample CB11b_AW_Bot5_MG_FD_203507 | JGI IMG/M metagenome (GOLD analysis project Ga0310124, IMG submission 203507) | Marine microbial communities from Western Arctic Ocean, Canada - CB11b_AW_Bot5 | ecosystem: Environmental > Aquatic > Marine > Oceanic | place: Canada: Western Arctic Ocean | collected...
ATATTTCAATTATTTAGGACACTATTGCCATAAGAGAACAAATACGGTACATTTTTGTCATCATTGGGTTTAGGTCTTGGCCCCCGATTTGAATTCGGGAGGCGATCATGGGATAAGGGAGCAAGTTATGTCAGCTGGAAATTTACGCTTGGTGGAGCAAAATCAAATGGATAAGGAAAAGGCGTTGGAACAGGCCCTGGCGCATATCGACCGTGCCTTTGGCAAGGGTTCGGTGATGAAGCTAGGCCAGAATACCAATGCCGTGCAGATTGAGTCGATTTCGACCGGATCCTTGGGGCTGGATATCGCGCTGGGTATTGGCGGTTTGCCAAAGGGCAGGGTGGTGGAGGTTTATGGTCCTGAAAGCTCCGGCAAGACCACGCTGACCTTGCATGTGGTGGCGGAGGCGCAAAAAAAAGGTGGCATCTGTGCCTTTATTGATGCCGAACATGCTCTTGATCCGGCGTATGCCCGCAAACTGGGCGTGGATGTAGACGAGTTGCTGATTTCGCAGCCAGATACAGGCGAACAGGCCTTGGAAATAGCCGACACTCTGGTCCGTTCTGGGGCCATTGATGTGTTGGTGATCGATTCCGTAGCCGCATTGACCCCGCGGGCGGAGTTGGAGGGGGAAATGGGTGATATTCATGTAGGCCTCCAGGCCCGCCTGATGAGCCAGGCCTTGCGCAAACTGACCGGTTCTATCTCAAAATCCGGTTGCATGGTCATCTTTATTAATCAAATTCGTATGAAAATCGGCGTCATGTTTGGTAGTCCAGAGACCACGTCGGGTGGCAATGCCTTGAAATTTTATGCCTCCGTGCGTTTGGATATTCGCCGCATCGGCGCCTTGAAGGACAAGGATGAAATTATCGGTAATCAGACCCGTGTAAAGGTGGTCAAAAACAAAGTTGCGCCGCCCTTCAAGGTGGTGGAATTCGATATCATGTACGGTCATGGTATATCCAAGACGGGCGAGTTGCTGGATCTGGGCGTTAAGGCTGGCGTGGTAGAGAAGTCCGGCTCGTGGTTCTCATATGGCGAGCAGAGGATCGGCCAGGGGCGGGAAACCGCAAAACAATTCCTCTCCGAGAATATCGATATCGCGGATGAAATTGAACAAAAGGTACGCGCCAATGCTGGCCTGATTGCCGAGGCCATCGTTGGCGAGCCTGTCCCATCGGCTGACGACGCCGATGATAACATTGTTGATAACACGGGACCGGATGCCGCTCTGGGTGGCAACCTGTAGAGGCCATTGGGGCGGCGTTCCCAGCCGCAAAACAGCCGCCGATTAACATGCCAGCTAAACGGTAATCTGGGGTGCGCCTATTCGGGCGCACCCCCAACTTTGACAAATGCCTTTATAGATGGCCATTGCAATCTCCGGCTTTTAGATCATCAAAGAAAATGCTATTGCCTGGTATTGCCAAATTTTGTCAGATACCCCTGCAACGGTAGTATACTTAATCATGGCTAAATACCACGTAACCCTAAAGGCGAGTCTCGCGGATGGGGAACTTTATTGGGTCGCCAAAGTAACAGCAGAAAGCGAAGATGGCGCCATGGCATCCGCCGAAGCCTTGTTCACGCGACAAATGAACAATGCCGCTGAATGGTCCTTTTCAGAAGCCGACGTGGAACGAATCTAGGCCACTTAAGAGATCGGAATATAGCCATTTTCCGTTTTTTGCCGATGCACTACATCCCCTTGCCAAGGGTGCCTGGGCATAGGAACTAAGAACCGGTCAAGTGGCTCAGTATACTCCAAAAGAAATCTAGAATAGGGAAATGAGGCAACACCTGCACCGGATATTGCTACGGGATTGATTTATTTTCCCCCATTGGCACCCCTACCCTCCTGAATGTCTTATAACTGTTTTTAATTGTTTAAAGGCACAGCGCCCTGTGCGGTGGAGCCTAATCATAGGGGCCTTGTGGTTGATTGTTTATGACTGGTATTCATCCCGGTCTTGCTGTTCGATGCCAAGCGGTGTCTGCGCAAGAAAAACTAGTCGACCCTGAATAACAATCGTTTTTGGAAGATCGAGGAATTCAAAAATCTTGGTGATGCGAGGCTGGACCCGAGTGGCCGACAATTTGACTTGGCAAATTTCGCGGTGCTTGAACGCAATGATGGCATCGGGATACTGGTCAACGATGTGCGGCGTTTCCGTTGTGGCAAAGATCCATTTCTGCCCATTATATTAGCCAGTTGAGTGCCGAATTAGGTCTGGACTGTGCAATTATTGATTCCGGCGCCAACGAGTTTTTGCGCATCCCTATTCTACCAACGACTTGAGCGAGCAAATCAGAGCTCTCGTCAATCATCGTAAGCCCTCTAACGTAACCGAGGAATACTTCGGTCCTGATCGCCGCACTGAAGAGGCCCGTGGCGATAACGCTAGTTCGGTCGAGGTGCCGAACGCCTTATAAGCCCGGGCCGATGCGCGGCCTGGATGGGGCCCCCAGTACAGATTTAATCGAACCAAGCCTGAACCAATGCGCCGGATCAAGATGCGCAACATCGCCCGACGGAATTGGGCCATTACTAGTATTATGTACCAGGCGTACGGCGACCCTTCTCTGTCCGACTGGATAAACCGTGAAATGCATGAAACTCTTAAGTCGGCGGGCAAACTCAAGAAACCATGCCGCCACACGAGGCAGACCAGCTTGGTAGCCTGTGCAATTCAGTGGTCCAACTGGTCGGCCGTTTTAGGGATTAATGCCGGCCAAGAAAGGCCTAGAATTATTCGAACAAAGCGGTTTGCGCGTCGTGTCGCATCCCAGCATGGCGTAGGTGCTTGGCACACATGTTATAGTCAGTTGACCTTTCGGGAACTAGCGCGATGACCATTGTGGGAAATGCAGCCGGGGTGACCCAGGTGTACCAAAGCGAATTACGGGGCCAGTTGGGCGCGATGCAGGCCGCTAATCTGCGTGATGGCGCCCCGGATTGGGCCCGGCGCCTGGATCGTCTGGAGCGGATCGGGGCCATGGTGCGGGAAAACCAAGCCGCCGTCATTGCCGCTATTGATTCCGACTTTGGTGGCCGGGCGCGGGAAGAAACCATGCTGGGAGAAATTTTTACGACCTTGTTGGCTGTGCGCCATGCCAAGAGCCGACTTGCGAAATGGATGCGCCCGCGCCGCCGCGCCATAGGCCTGGCTTTTTGGCCGGCCCGGGCCCGGTTGCTGCCACAGCCCCTGGGGGTGGTGGGAATAATTTCACCCTGGAATTATCCTTTATTTTTGGCGCTATCGCCGCTGGTCGGGGCGGTCGCGGCGGGTAACCGGGCCCTGTTGAAGCCATCTGAATTGACGCCGCGCACCGCTGCCTTGATGGGTGAGGTGGTGGCGCAGTATTTCGCCGTCGATGAGATTGCCGTGGTTCAGGGCGGGCGGGCGGTCGCGGCGGCGTTTTCTGAACTGCCGTTCGATCATTTGCTATACACCGGATCGGCCAGTGTCGGCCGCAAGGTTATGGCTGCCGCGGCCGAAAATTTGACCCCCGTAACGTTGGAGCTGGGTGGCAAATCACCGGCCATCATTGGCCCCGCGGCGGCCCTGGATGCGGCAGTAGAATCGATAATTCGGGGCAAGTTATTCAACGCCGGGCAAACCTGCGTGGCGCCGGACTACGTGCTGGTGCCAAAGGATCAAGTGGGTTTCTTTGTTGCAAAGGCCCTGGCTGTGGCGGGCAAGTTTTATCCCATTTTGGCGGATAATCCTGACTACAGCGCCATTCTAAATCAGGCCCAATTCGACCGCCTGCAGGCCATGTTGGCCGAGGCCGCGGCGCAGGGCGCGCGGGTGGTGGTGGCGGGCGCCGGTTCGGGACGAAAACTGCCCCTGACCATGTTGTTAGAAACCAAGGCCAGTATGACCGTGCGGCGAGAAGAAATTTTCGGGCCCCTGCTGCCAATCATTCCTTATGACGATTTGAGCGCGGCCATTGCCCATGTGAATGGCGGTGACCGTCCCCTGGCGCTTTATGTCTATGATCGGAACCGGAACAATGTTGAGCGGGTGCTAAGGGAAACAATTTCCGGCGGCGCTGTTGTCAATGATTGTCTATTGCACGCGGGTGCCGAAAACCTGCCCTTCGGCGGCGTCGGGGCGTCGGGCATGGGACAATATCATGGCAGCGACGGTTTTGAGACATTTTCCAAGTTGAAACCGGTCGTCTATCAAAGCCGCCTGAACGCCATGTGGCTCTTACATCCGCCCTATGGGCGCCGGGCCAAGTGCTTAATTAAGTTTCTGTTGAAACGCTAGCCTTAGCCTGCCAGCGCCCTTTTCAACACCGCGCCGCAATGTTCCACCGCCCCCCTGCAGGCGGCGGACGTGCCGTGAAACTGCATGAATGCGTGTATGGCGCCTTCATAGTTGATCAGGTTTTCCGGCACGCCGGCGGCCGCCAAGGTCTACGCATAGCCGATACCCTCGTCCCGCAAGCGATCATAGCCGGCCCCGATAATCTCCGCCGCCGCCTGACGGCATGGGCTTGGGGTCGGTGTCGTCGAACAATGGCCATGCCAGCTGGGTAATGCGGTCGGCTTTATCGTCGTCTTGATAAAAGGCGGTGTTTTGCATGCCCAGGAGGCGAAAGAGACGCGCCGCCCAAATCTGTCCAGTGATTGGCCGGCGGCCACTTCGATGACCCCTCCCAAAATATTGGTAGAGCGGCCATATTGCCAGGCCGTGCCCGGTTCCGCGCGCAAGGGCAGATTTGCCATGCTGACCGTGAACTTGCCCGGAGTGATATTCCGCGACCGTACGCTAGCCTCGCCATACAGTGCGCCTAAGGGGCCCTGGTCGAAGATGCAGTAAATCTTGCCGGAGGTATGGTGCAACAAATCACGCAACGTGATCCGATGGCGTGCGGGTCGGGCGGGATCCACCCCGATCCCGACGGTCATATAGGTGAAATCGGGAATATAGCTTGATATTGGATCATCCAGTTTCAGGCGGCCCTCCTCGACCAGCATCATGGCCCCACGCTGAAAATAGGTTTGGTCATGGAATAGATGCGGAAGACGGTCTTGGACGTCATTGGCTGCATTTTTTGGTGTCTGGAATCCGGCCACTTGACCCCCCCAACTTGCCCTGGCGCGCGATCAACATCACCGCGCTAGGTATGCGGCCACCAACGACTTCCTTGGCCAAGGCGGCACGCAGAGCTGTCAATTTGTTTGTGTAGAGGCCGATCGAGGCGGGATCAACGGTGGTAATTGCCGCCCGCGTTGCGACGGCCACGGTTGCGGACAAGAAACTAACCACTAGTGCGATGATTGTATTGCTTAACGTGGACGCGGCCGCACCTATTTATATGGGCAGGATAGGTTAAAATAGCTGCCCGGAAGCGCTCAATTACCGAGCAGGCTGCGGCGGCTGACAATGAATTCATCCATTGCCGCCTCCAGGGCGGCAAAGGACGCTTCCGTATGCGCCAAGGACAGGGTGAACATGCCGCGTGCGGCGGGATAAATGCCCTGGGCTACCAGATCCATGTGCAACAAGGGGCGTAGTTCGTTGCGCCCGGCCAGGACGTCTTCGACGTTGCAGATGTCGCCACGGCGGAAGTGCACCGCCATCATGCTGCCACGCCCGGTGAACTGCATCTCCACCCCATGCTTGTCGGCCAGGGCATTCAAAGCCTGGCGCAGGACATCGCCACGGGCGTTGAAGCTTTCCGCTACCGCTGCCGTATATACCTGGCTGAGGCCGGCCAGACCGGCATTCATGGTCAGGACATTGTTGTTGAAGGTGCCCGCATGGGGCCAGGCATCACTGCGGCTGGGGTCGAAGCGGTCGATGATATCAGCCCGGCCGCCAAAGGCGCCAAAGGACATGCCGCCGCCGACATATTTGCCTAAAGAGGTAAGGTCTGGCATGACGCCGGTCAACGCCTGCAGACCGCCCGGGCCCAGGCGCGAGGTCATGACCTCGTCAAAGATCAGCAACGCGCCGCTGTTTTTGGTCTCTTCACGCAGCATTGCCAGAAAGTCTGGCCTGCCCTGGATACAGCCGCCGCCGCCCTGCATGGGTTCGACAATGACGCAGGCTAGATCTGCGCCCTGTTCGCGGATCAGGGCGCAGCAGCCCTCGACATCGTTATAGCTGCCCATGACATAAGGAAACGGTGCGTTCAGGGGAGAGCCGCCCGGCGCAAAGTAAAATACGCTGCCGTGATAGCCCCCGGACATGACCATGACACCGGGCCGGTTGGTAAAGGCACGGGCCGCGGAAACTGCCATCAGGTTGGCCTCGGTGCCGGAGTTGGTAAAGCGCACCCGTTCAATGGTTGGGAAGCGGTCAACGATTGCGCCGGCAAGGCCCGCTTCCGCCTGGTTCTGCCCGCCCATGACGATGCCGTTGTCTAGGGCCCGATCAATCGCGGCCCGGATGGTGGGGTTGGAATGGCCATAGAGCCCGGCGGTATATTCGCCCAGGAAATCGATATATTGATGGCCGTCGAGATCCCATAGGTGACAACCTTCGCCCTTTGTGATGGTCAAAGGGAAGGGCGGATAAAATAGTACCGTACGGGTATTGCCGCCGGGCAGAACCTTGGCCGCTTGTTCCAGTTGGGCCTGGCTGTTTGGATTGGCGGCAGAGAAGCGCGCCTGCGCTTCCGCGACGGCCGAGGCGATGTCGGTGTTGGCGGCGGGGGCGTTCATGGCGGCAAGCCCTAGTTGAAGGTTTTGAAGGTGATCAGCGTGAAGGTGTCCCTCACGCCGAGCAGGGATTCGATGGTTGCAGTGACGAAGTGCCCGGTATCTGCGCCATTTTCCAGATAGCATTTCAACATCAGGCGTATTCACTGGAAATTGAATGTACCTCGGAAATCAGCTCTGTGCTCTCCACGGCGGCCGCGGTGACCCTATAGATTTCGCCCAATTCGCATTTCGCCATTACAAAAATGGTCTGCATGGCCGGTTCCCTCTATTTATCGGGCCCTTTTTGTCAGTCCCTACTTGTCGGTACCCTTTTTCCGCGCGCCGTCTCGAGACAGAAAGGCCGGCATGTGGTCACCCAGGCCCACAACGGGGCGGTCGCCACCATCGCGACTGCCGTCGCGCTCGCCCTCGCGGCCGCCTTTGGCCGGCTTGCGTCCGCCACGGCCAGGGCCCGCGTTTCTTTCGCCAGTCGTACCGCCATCCGCACGCGTCTCGCCCCGGGTTTCAGTATTTTGCGTAGTTTCCGTTCCATCGCCCCGGCTCTGATTGCCGCGCCCACGGCCCCGGCCACGGCTGCGTTGCCGGCCTGTGCGTCTCGGACTTTCTTCACCTTGCGGTGGCGCATCGACGCTGACTCCCGCTGCTGTTTCGACCACGGCATGGGGCACTGGCGCAGGTGTAATCTCGGGCGTGGCGTCTGGTGCGGTTTCAGAAGCTGGTTCAGCGCTTGCGGCCACCTCTGCTGCTGGCGGCGCCTCCGCTTGATCTCTGCCTCTATTTTCGTTACCGGGGCCCACCGTCGTCTGCCCATCAGGATCGAAGCGCGGAATAGGTTTGCCGATCAGCTTTTCTACCGCGGCGAGGAATTTTCTATCTTCCGAGGTCGCCAAGGTCAGCGCCCGTCCCGGCATGCCCGCCCTGCCGGTACGCCCAATACGATGCACATAGTCCTCGGCGTGAATGGGCATGTCGTAAAGGAAAACATGGCTCAAACCCTGGATATCCAAGCCGCGGGCCGCGACATCGCTACAAACCAAGATCTTGACTTCGTTATTGCGGAATTTTTCCAGGGTCTGTGTGCGGTAGCTCTGCTGCATGTCGCCATGCAGGGCCAGGGCGTCAAAGCCTTTGCCCTTTAATGTTTTGCTGACCGCATCCACGTCCCGTTTGCGATTGCAGAAGATAAGCGCGTTCTTGACCGGTTGCGAACGCAACAGGGACTGTAAAACCCGGTCCTTGTCCCTGGGTTGGACCATGGTCAGGGTTTGGTTCACCGTCTCCGCTGGCGACGCGGGTGGCGCCACTGAAATTTCCGTTGGATCATTGAGGAAGGCGTCCGCCAGGCGGCGGATTTCCGGCGGCATGGTGGCCGAGAAAAACAAGGTTTGCCGCTTTGGATTGCACAATTGCACGATACGCTCGACATCGGGGATAAAACCCATATCAAGCATCCGGTCGGCCTCGTCGATAACCAGCACATCGACTCCGCGCAGCAACAAGCCGCCACGTTCGAAATGATCCAGCAGCCGCCCCGGCGTGGCAATCAGCACGTCGGCTCCACGGTCGATAATCCTGCTCTGATCGACAAAGGAAACACCGCCGATCAACAAGGCCATGTTCAATTTGTGATACTTGCCATAGACCTCGAAATTTTCCGCGACCTGTGCGGCAAGCTCCCGGGTTGGTTCCAGGATCAACGAACGGGGCATGCGCGCCCTGGCCCGGCCCTGGGATAGGATATCGATCATCGGTAGGGTAAAGCCAGCGGTTTTCCCAGTGCCGGTCTGGGCACATCCTAGAACATCGCGTCCTTGTAGGACATAAGGAATGGCGCGGCGTTGAATGGGTGTCGGTTCGCTGTAGCCGGCGTCTGCGACGGCTTTCAGTATAGACGTACTAAGACCAAGTTCTTCGAAGGGCATGAATTTCCGTAACTACAATTTTCGAGGGCAATTTGCGCTCAATGCGGAAAGGCCAGAGTCCTAGCATAGGTATGGCAATTCCGAGACTGCTGCAAAGCGACATAAATGCTCCCTGTCGCGCTGTCAACGGTACAGTGGGGAAACCTTTTGGGATTTCAAGCGCCGGGCGTGCGGCCGCGGTAGTCCTTCCTGGTTTTATGAGGACAGACGTGCCCTGATGCCGTTGCGGGCGGGCCGCCGATGGCCCATCATACCACGCAGATAACATACAACCACGCGCGAGGGATAATACCATGAGAATCGTAGTCAACGGTCAGCAGGCTTTCGGTAAGAGTGTCCTCGAGGCTCTCCTAGAACGGGGCGAGGATATCATCGCTGTTTATTGTGAGCCGGACGGCGAGGGCGGGCGGCCTGATCCGATTAAACAGGCGGCGCTGGACCGGGGCCTCCCGGTCTATCAGCCGGCCTCATTTAAGAAGCCCGAAGTCTGGGCCGCGTTCGCGGCATTGCAACCCGGCCTCTGCGTCATGGCCTATGTTACCAAGATTGTGCCCGAGGAGTTCCTGAACACCCCGACCCATGGCACCATTCAATATCATCCCTCGTTGTTGCCACGGCATCGTGGACCAAGCTCAATCAATTGGCCAATCATCCAGGGTGCCACCAAGACCGGCCTGACCATCTTCTGGCCCGATAACGGTCTTGATACAGGCCCGGTCCTGTTGCAAAAAGAAGTCGAAATCACAGACGAGGACACGCTCGGTAGCATCTATTTTGACAGTCTGTTCCCCCTGGGCGTCGCGGCGGTGCTCGAGGGCATCGATCTGGTCAAGGCGGGCAAGGCGCCGAGGATTGTCCAGAACGAGGCTGATGCCACCTATGAAAGCTGGTGCACAGCCGATGATGTGGCCATCGACTGGAGCCAATCGGCGGCTACGGTCCACAACCTAATCCGGGGGGCCGATCCACAACCGGGCGCCTGGACCTCGCATGACGGCAAGCGCTTGCAAATTTTTGACTGCGCCCGCCTTGACACCGGCCCCGGCGTACCTAGCGGCGTCCCCGGCGAAATCATGGCGATCGGCGCGGATGGCATTGAGGTTGCGGCCGGCAACGGCCGCATTCTGTTCAGGCGCGTGCGGGGCGAAGGGCAAAAGCTGGCAGCCGCCGATTATTCTGCAGAAACCGGACTTGTAGCTGGCATGTCCCTGGGTTAGCCGTTAGACGGTTTCATGAGCGAGCCATCTATCCCACTGATCCTGGTGTCCGGCCCGCTACCCTGACTGGCCACCCAATAATTGTGTTCTGTACCTATAGACACATGGTGGTCGAGAGGGGGACCGGGTCGGGTTGAATCACCAAAAGTTAAAAATTTCTAGCAGATCGTGCTGCTGGGGCCACAGTCACCTTGTTTGCGATTATCGGAAGGCAGCAGTACAGCCAGCAACTGCCCCATGGCCTGATCAAAGCCCCGGTCCGTAACATCCGAAGGCTGGGGCATTTCCATGATCGCCTCGCTGACCACTTCGTCGCCATAGCAAAATGCCGCTTGCAGGCGCATCTTACCAGTGCCGTCGGATCCTGCCGCGGCTTGAGATGCAGGCGCCGCGCAGGCGTCATGGCCGTTCGAGGCCCAGATCGGGTTGAAGATCAGCACAAGATAGCCATCGTTCCGGGCCTGCTGTGTGGTCAACGTCAATGGCGTGCTTGCAAAATAGCCTGGCAAATGCAGTTTCGCAACAGCGCGCGGTCCGTCCCGCTACCGAACGGGCTGGCAACGACCACGGTTGGAAAATTGCCCTTCGAGGCGACATAAAGTACCAGGTCGGCCTCGTAGAAGCCGTGCAAATCGTCGCTATAAATGGTAGCCGCGCTGGCGCCTTGCGTCATCAGGAATGCCGTAGCTGCGAGGGCACCGATAAAGACCTTGAGGTCTATAGGAATTTTTATCCTAAACTCCTATTGTTCAATACCCGACACTTACATAAATAGGCGTGCGGTGGTCAAATATCCAGGTCTGTGACGAAACGGGCGTTGTCTTGGATGTAACGATAGCGCGTGTCCGCCTTGCGGCCCATCAATTGCTCGACCAAATCATTTGTTTCGCCATTGTCATCGGGCAGGATGACCCGCAGCAAAGTGCGTTTTGCCGGGTCCATGGTGGTCTGTTTCAATTGCGCCGGGGGCATTTCGCCCAACCCCTTGAAACGAGAAATATCCACTTTGCCGCGGCCCTGGAAGTCGCTGGCCATCAATTGTTCCCGATGGGCGTCATCGCGGGCAAACAGGACCTTGCCACCCTGGCTGATGCGGTACAACGGCGGCAGGGCCAGGTAAAGGTGCCCCTGATGCACCAAATCCCGCAGCTCGCGGAAGAAGAAAGTCATCAGCAACGAGGCAATATGGGCTCCGTCGACATCTGCATCGGTCATGATGATGATTTTATCGTAGCGCAGATCTTCCTCGCGATAGCGTACCCCGGTGGCGCAACCCAAGGCCTGCAGCAAATCGGTCAATTCCTGATTAGCCTTAAGCTTTTCCGCGCTGGCGGAGGCGACGTTGAGAATTTTGCCGCGTAAGGGCAGTATTGCCTGGTTGGTTCGGTTCCGGGCCTGTTTAGCGGAACCACCGGCGCTATCGCCCTCGACGATAAATATTTCACTGCCGGCGGCGGTGTTTTGCGAACAATCGGACAGTTTGCCGGGCAGCCGCACCCGGCGCGCCGCCGTCTTGCGCTTAACATCGCGTTCGTCACGGCGGCGGTGGCGCTCGTCCGCCCGCTCAATTCCCCAGGCCAACAGCCGGTTGGCATTTTCCGGATCCCCCGAGAGCCAGTGGTCGAAATGGTCGCGGACGATCGTTTCAACCCAACGCGCTGCCTCTGGGTTGGCCAGCCGTTCTTTGGTCTGACCGCTGAATTGCGGATCGGGAATGAACATCGACAACATGGCGGCCGCCGGTCCCAGAATATCGTCGCCGGTCAACTGGCTGGCCTTGCGCACGCCGACCATTTCGGCATAGGCCTTCAGGCCCTTGGTCAGGGCGGCCCGCAATCCGGCCTCATGACTGCCGCCCTCGGTGGTTGGCACGGTGTTGCAATAGGAATGCAGAAAACCGTCGCTCTCCAGTGGCCAATGCATGGCCCATTCGACCTCGCCCTTGGCCTCGGTCAGGGCGACACGACCGCTGAAGGGCAGGGGCGTGACGGTTGGTCCATCCTGCAGGGACGCGGCCAGAAAATCGGCCAGGCCGTTGGGGAAATGCAAAACCGCCTCTGCCGGCGTTTGATCCTTGCCAGCGATCAGTTCCTTGGCGCAGGTCCAGCGGATTTCTACGCCGCGGAACAAATATGCCTTGGAACGCACCATGCGGTACAAACGCGCGGGCAAAAAATTGGCCCCGGCGGTAAAGATTTTGGGGTCGGGCCGGCAGGCAATGGTGGTGCCGCGCCGGTTCGCGACCTTGCCCAAATCCTCCAATTTCGTGGTTGGGTCGCCACGGCTGTATTCCTGTCGCCAAAGGCGGCGGTCCCGCGCCACTTCAACACATAGGTATTCTGACAGCGCGTTGACCACGGATATGCCGACGCCGTGCAACCCGCCGGCGGTCTGGTATACCTTGTCCGAGAATTTACCGCCTGAGTGCAATGTCGTCAGGATGACCTCCAGGGCGGATTTGGGCTTGAATTTGGGATGCGCGTCGACGGGGATGCCACGGCCATTGTCGGTGACGGTCAGGGTCCCGTCAGGGCCCAAATTCACCTCAATCCGATTGGCGAAGCCGGCCACCGCCTCGTCCATGGCGTTATCTAGAACCTCGGCCGCCAGATGGTGCAGGGCGCGTTCGTCGGTGCCGCCAATATACATGCCAGGGCGCCGGCGTATCGGCTCCAGCCCCTCCAGCACCTCAATATCCTTGGCGGAGTAGGTGTCCGCCTTGGCGCCGTGGGGGCCGCCGCCACCGCCGGAAACCTTGCTGTCTGTCCGTGTGAACAAGTCATTCATATTGCTTGATCTATCACCTCTTGTTTGCGCGCGCTCGGTTCGCCAAACCGCGCGGTAAAACGAATCAACGCAAAGGATATATAGTCACGCCGCTAATACAAAACGATCCGCCATAGTTACGCTGAATTCATGCCGCGCTAAAAACGAAACCCGGCTATAGGATCCAGCTGCCGGGGCAGGGACGAGGCCACTTGCCGCAACGCCGACCGTATGCCGAGTTTGTTGTAAATTAGTATATTCATGTTTTGTTCTTTTATCAAGTGACGAAACCGCAATGGTGATAAGGTTGGCGTGGATGATTTCGAGAACATTCGGCAATGTGGTTAGAAGGCCGTACTGGGCCGGATTGGTCCAAAGATTTTGTCAGGAGCCGCCGGTAATCAACCAATTGCGGCGGCTGAAGGTTAAATATGACCAGACCGAATCGAGAAAGACGGAAGTGCGGTTGAGCGCGTCGGGTATGAATGCGACGTGGACCATGCTCCATAACCACCAGGCCGGGATCCCCGATAACTTGATGCCGCGCAAATCGGCGACGGCTTTTTCCCGTCCGATCGTAGCCATGCTGCCGTAGTCTTTGTAGCGGAATTCACCCGGCCCCGGCCGGCCTTCAATTTGGGCCCACAGATGGTGGCTGATAAAGCCTCCCTGCTGTTTCGCGGCCGCGGCGAGCCCTGGCAAGGCGCTTTTTTCGCCATTCGCGCATGATGCCGTGTCGCCGATTGCGAATATGTTGTTGTAGGTGCCGACACTCCGGTCTGGATTGACTAGCTCACGGCCGGCGCCACCGCCCACCCATCGGCCTGCCGGCGATAACGCGACGCCCGCCGCCCAGACAACGATCCCCGCATTGATGCGTTCGCCGGCGATGGTCACCCCGCGCGCGTCGATCTCCTCGACCCGGTGCCCCGCCCGTACGTCGACACCCAGCCGCTGCAGCGCGTCATGTCCGTTTTTGGACAAGCCTTCGGGCATGACGGGCAGGATCTGCGGTGCCGATTGCACCATGATGATGCACGTGTCGCGGAGATCTATAGTTATTGAACTCACCGGTCATGCCCAGGCGGGCGAGTTCAGCGATGGCCCCGGCTAGTTCGAACCCCGTTGGGCCGCCGCCGGCGATCACAAAGGCCATCAAGCGCGCGCTCGGAAATATCAACGGCATCGAGAACTTCTG
>Ga0310124_10002111_pt1 | contig 13781 bp, 13 predicted proteins | sample CB11b_AW_Bot5_MG_FD_203507 | JGI IMG/M metagenome (GOLD analysis project Ga0310124, IMG submission 203507) | Marine microbial communities from Western Arctic Ocean, Canada - CB11b_AW_Bot5 | ecosystem: Environmental > Aquatic > Marine > Oceanic | place: Canada: Western Arctic Ocean | collected...
TTTGGCTCGCGGAACAGCTCGCTCTGGGAGGAGAGCACCCAGGCCGCGGCCCAGCGCCTTGCGCGACTTCGATTTTGTGGCCATTGGTTAGTCCTGCGTTAGGGGGCCGCCTGGCTGGATTGGGTTTGTTGCCCTTGTCTAGAGAGGACCTCGCGGGCCAAGGAAAGATAGCCCTCCGCGCCGCGTGACCTGAGGTCGTATTGGATGATCGACCGGCCATGACTGGGCGCTTCGGCCAGTCGGACGTTGCGGGGAATCACTGTATCAAAGATCTGGTCGCCGAAAAACTCATGGAGGTCAGAGGCCACTTGGCGTGTGAGGGTTGTACGCTCGTCGAACATGGTGAGAAGAACACCCTCGACCGCCAAGTCGGGGCACCAGGAGGCCCGAACGCGCTCGATGGTGTCCAGCAGGGCCGAAATCCCTTCAAGAGCGAAGTACTCGCACTGAATGGGAATGAGTACCGAATCCGCCGCCACGAGGGCGTTCAGGGTAAGAAGGTCAAGGGCCGGCGGGCAGTCTAGGAATGTAAAGTCGTACGGTTCCACCACGGCAGCGAGCCTCGTCCGCAGAATACGTTCACGATCCGGTAGGTCGACCAGTTCGAGATTGGCGCCGGCAAGGTCACGGGAAGAGGGGATGAGGTCAAGTTGCTCGACGTTAGTCTGGAGCGTGGCGGTGTCGCAGCCAACCCCGTCAATGAGGATCTCGTAGAGCGTGGGCTGATCCGGGTTCAGTCGACTGAACCCGAGACCGCTACTGGCATTCGCCTGGGGGTCGCAGTCAACGATCAGGACGCGGCAATCCGCCGCGGCTAGGGCAGCAGACAGATTGATGGCAGTGGTCGTCTTGCCGACCCCGCCTTTTTGGTTGGCAATTGCAATGGTGCGTCCCAAGTAGGCGCTCCTACGTTAAAGCTATCACACTCTAACACAGGGCCAGAGGGGAGGAAACCGTTTACGTTCCACGTGAAACACACTCACCTAGAACGACGACTCTACGCCGATCCCACGGAATCTCGTGTCGTTCGCTCCAATTGATCGTTGCGCTTCCTTCCCACCCAGCGATCACTCGCGCGCTTGTAATCGCCGCCACCCGGCGAACCCGTGCCGGCAAATCCTCTTCGATATCGTCGAGCGCGACGCCGCGCCAAACACCCCAGTCGTATTCGCCGGCGACCTCGCTAAACCGGACTGAACGGACTCTGACACCGCTCTCGCCTCGGACTACCTCTTGGAGGAAGGCCGCCTTCTTACCGTTGGAATCTACGAGAGTTACTTTCAAACCGGGACGGGCTACCGAGATGGGCACCCCGGGGAACCCCGCGCCGGATCCCACGTCGACTACGGTTCCTTTGTCCGGTAGCTGCTCTGCCAAGAAGAGTGACTCCGCAAAGTGCCTCGTCACAACGTCCTCCAGCGTCCGTAAGCTCGTGAGGTTGATCCGCGCGTTCCACCGGCAAAGCAACTCGTAGTGGTCACGCAACCTCTGGACCTGCGCCTCGCTGAGGGCGATCCCCAGCGGCTCGATCGCGGACCTGAGAAGGTCCTCGAATCGCTCAGAATCACCCAAGGGCGCTCCGTGCTCCATCCAGGTGTAGGTTCACAATAGAGATGGCTGCCGGAGTGACACCTGGAATACGCGCCGCTTGTCCTAACGTCGCGGGACGTACGCGCTCCATCTTCTCAACGATCTCGTTCGAGAGACCGGGCAGCCCGCCATACCTGAAGCTACCAGGAATCCTACGACCTTCCGCGCGTTGCAGTCTCTTAATACTGCGCTTCTGCTGAGTCAGGTATCCCTCGTACTTAATCTCCGTCTCGATCGCCTTCCACTCGGCATCGCGTAGGTTCGCGCCCACCTCGCGATCGATAAGGCGTCGTAGGCTACCAATCCTCACTTCCGGGCGCCTCAAGAGTTGGCTCAGCACAGGCATACCGGAAGCCGAGTCACCAGCGAACCGCGTCAGGCCATCGGCTGGCTGGGGACGATAGCTTTCAAGAAACGCCCTGACGCGTTCTCGCTCCCTCTCGGCACCCTCGAACCGATTCCACCGCCCCTCTTTCACCAGCCCACACGTTCGGCCGACCGGTGTCAATCGCCGATCAGCGTTGTCGATCCGCAGATGCAAGCGAAACTCCGCCCTTGAGGTAAACATGCGGTAAGGTTCGTCGGTGCCCTTCGTGATGAGGTCGTCGATCAAGATACCGATGTAAGCGTCAGTTCGCCCCAAAACGACGGGTTCTCGCTTCTGGATCGCACGCGCCGCGTTGATGCCCGCCATCAGGCCCTGTGCCGCGGCCTCCTCGTAGCCAGTAGTTCCGTTGATCTGCCCAGCGAGGTATAGGCCCGAGACCCTCTTGCTTTCAAGGGTGTGACGCAGTTCCGTCGCATCGACCGCGTCGTACTCAATCGCGTAGCCCGGACGGATAATCTCCGCTTTGTCCAAACCGGGAATCGACGCCACCATCTCTGCCTGGACGTCGATCGGCATGCTCGTGGACATTCCGTTGACATACACCTCGTACGTGTCGAGCCCCTCGGGTTCGAGGAAGATCTGATGGCGCGATTTGTCGGGGAACTTAACGATCTTATCTTCTATCGATGGACAATATCTAGGACCGATACCTTTGATCTGTCCACTATAGAGTGGTGAACGCTCGATATTCTCCCGCAGAACTCGCAGAGTCCGGTCGTTCGTGAAAGCGATGTGGCACTCGACCTGCTCGCGCTCGATCCGGTCGGTTAGGAACGAGAAGGGCGTCGGCTCGCGATCCCCGGGCTGCGCCTCGAATCGAGACCAGTCGATTGTCCGACCATCAAGGCGCGGCGGAGTTCCCGTCTTAAGTCGGCTACAACGGAAGCCGAGCCCTCGCAACGCCTCACCCAGCAGAACCGAAGGCGGCTCGCCGCTTCGACCAGATGGGAAGGTTCGCTCGCCGATGTGGACCAGCCCGTTCAGAAAGGTGCCCGTGGTGACGATAACGGCCTCCGTGCCGATGGATCGTCCGTCGCCAAGCTCCACGCCCAGAATCCGTCGCTGTCCGGCCTGCTCGTCGAGTACGAAATCTACGACTTCAGCCTGTTTGATCGTTAGATTCGGCTCACTCTCAAGCACGCGCCGTGACTCGATCCGATACTGCTTCTTGTCGCACTGGGCGCGCGGTGACCAGACGGCCGGCCCTCGGCTTGTATTGAGCAGCCGGAACTGAATCCCTACCGCGTCGGTGATCTCGCCCATGATCCCGCCCAAGGCATCGATCTCGCGTACGAGGTGCCCTTTCGCGATACCGCCGACAGCGGGATTGCAGGACATCTGCGCGATGAGGTCGAGGTTGAGTGTCACCAGGGCGGTGCGGAGCCCCAGCCTCGCGGCGGCCATGGCGGCCTCGTTGCCGGCGTGACCGGCACCGACAACGACCGCATCATAGCGCTCACTAAATCTTGGGGTCATTTCGACTTCGGAATATCACGCCTAGCGGCTTTCCTGTTATTCTATGCCCTTGCCGAGAACCCATCAATCCAAGCATTGTTGAAAGTATGAAAGTTCTTGTCATTGGTAGTGGCGGTCGGGAACACGCTTTGGTTTCTCGTCTCAGCCAATCTCCCGATGTGGATCGCGTTTTCTGCACGCCGGGCAACGCCGGCATTGCCGCGGACGCATCCTGCATCCCGGCGGATATGGCGGCGCCCGATGAACTCGCGGCCTTGGCTCGCACTCTCGAAGTTGACCTCACAGTGGTCGGGCCGGAAGCCCCTCTTGTGGCGGGTATCGGTGATACTTTCACCGCGGAGGGTCTAGCGGTCCTTGCACCGGATTCCTTCGCCGCCCAACTCGAGGGCAGCAAGATATTTTCCAAACAGTTCATGGCGGACTGCGGCATCCCCACCGCCGGCTTCGCGGTGATTGACTCACTCGAGGATCTCGACGCTCAGCTGGACCGCTTCACTTTCCCGATCGCGGTCAAGGCGGACGGTCTAGCGGCCGGCAAGGGAGTCGTGATTGCGAAGACCCGCGACGAAGCGCAAGACACGGGCCGGAAGATGCTCACCGGCGAACTCGTTCCCGGGGCTGGTCAGCGCCTGATTCTTGAAGAGTTCCTCACCGGCGAAGAGTTGAGCTTCATCCTGCTGTGCGATGGACAGAATCACTTCGCCTTTCCTCCGACCCAGGACCATAAGCCCGCCTTCGACAACGACGAAGGCCCGAACACGGGCGGAATGGGTGCCTACTGCGACACACGGATCCTACCGGATGACCTACGCGATACGATCCTCGACAAGGTCGTCGAGCCGACGCTTGCCGGGATTCGCGGCCTGGGACACCCTTTTTGCGGTTTCCTGTACTGCGGCCTGATGATTACGCCGGATGGACCGAAAGTGCTGGAGTACAACGTCCGCATGGGCGACCCTGAAACGCAGCCTTTGATGCATGGAGTCCGCGGCGATTTGGCAGGCCTCTTGGCTTCGGCGGCCCACGGACGTCTCGATCCGAGCCTCGTTACATGGAGTGACGGCCCGACCGCCTGTGTCGTCCTCGCCTCAGAGGGATACCCTGGTTCGTACCCGACCGGTCGGGCGATCACGGGCATACCGGAAGCCGAGGGACTCGGAGCGAAAGTCTTCCACGCCGGCACCCGCCTTCGAGGCGGTTGCTACGCCACTGCCGGCGGGCGCGTGCTCGGTGTAACCGCGGGCGGCTCCACCCTCGCCGAGGCGCTGGAGACGAGCTACAAAGCGGTCGCAAGAATTCATTTCGAAGGTATGCGCTACCGCACGGATATCGGACGCAAGGGATTGGCACGTTACCACTAAACTATCTTTGTAGTATTAAGGGGTTTCTTTTCCATGAAGGTTGGGCTCATAGGCACGGGCGCCATTGCGCACAAGCATGGCGACAGTTACAAAGAGATTGACTATGAGATCGTTGCGGTTTCGAACCGCTCGGAAGACAAAGGGCGCGAGTTCGCCTCCAAGTACGGAGCCGAGTTCGTAGCGGATTGGCGGACCCTTTGCGAAAGGCCGGCCGTCGACTTCGTGGACATCTGTGCCTTCCCCGACTCCCGTCTTGAGATGACGGCGGCGGCGGCGGCAAATGGAAAGCACGTACTCGTCCAGAAGCCGATCGCGCTAACGCTCGAAGCGGCCCAGGAGATGATCGATGTCACCCGATCGGCCAACCTGGTGCTGGGCGTCATGAGCCAACATCGCTTCGATGACGCGACTCTCTTCCTTGCGAAAGCCGTGCAGGCCGGCCGGCTGGGCAAGATCCTCCAGGCGGATAGCTACACAAAGTGGCACCGTCCCCAGCCTTACTACGACCGCCCCGGCAAGGGCACATGGGATGTCGAGGGGGGTGGAGCCCTCATTAACCAAGCTATTCACGGCCTCGACTTGTTGCTCTACCTGGCGGGCTCCGTGAAAGAAGTATTCGGCCAGTGGCAGATTGCCGCTGCCCACGAGATGGAATCGGAAGACCTGGTCAACGCCGTCCTCCGATACGACAGTGGCGCGACAGGCGTGGTCCAAGCCACCACGGCGATTCTCCCGGGCTATCCCGAGCGCATCGAGATCCATGGCACAAAGGGCTCGGCGATTCTTACCGGAGACCGCCTCACGGCGTGGGACCTCGAGGTTGATTCCGGCGATGACGCTCCCTTGGTCGGGCAAGACATGGACTCCGGTGCATCCGATCCCATGGCGATTTCGCTCGAGCCGATCAAGCGTCAGTTTCTCGACTTTGGCAAAGCGATTGAAACGTCCGGCAAGCCACTCGTTGCGGGCGAAGAAGGATACGCCGCGCTTGAACTGGTACTCAGCATATATAAGTCCGCGCGCAGTGGCGAGAAGGTTGTTCTGCGCTAGCCGCGTTTCCAACTCCCGCTAAAGTGTTATCACTGCTTCTGACGAGCAGGACTATAAGGGCCTGCTCGCAATGCGGACCATAAAAAATGTACTTGTGACAGGCGGTGCCGGCTTCATCGGCTAGGCGCTTGTTCGCGGCCTCCTAGCCGAGCCCGGCATCGAGAAGGTAGTGGTTATCGATTCGCTGCTGACCGGCCATCCGAGGAACCTTACGGAGGTTGCCGACCGTATCAAGTTTCACCAGGGAGACATCCGCGACCTAGCTGTCGTCGAAGAACTATGCCGGGGGATCGACTTCGTCTTCCACGAAGCCGCGATTCCTTCCGTTCCTCGCTCGATCGAAGAGCCAGAGCTTTCCCATAGTGTGAACGTCGACGGGACTTTCAACGTCCTGCTGGCGGCTCAACGGCAGGGCGTCGGTAGGGTGGTGTACGCCGCTTCATCGTCGGCGTATGGCGATACCGAAACCTTGCCCAAGTCCGAGGACCTGTCGCCCAATCCGAAGTCGCCGTACGCCGTCCAGAAGCTGGTCGGTGAGCACTATGCCCGGACGTTCTTCGACAACTATGGCCTTGAGACCGTCTCGTTACGCTACTTCAACGTGTTCGGCCCACGGCAGGACCCCGCCTCTCCTTATTCAGGAGTTATCTCTCTTTTCTGCGCTGCCGCTCTTGGAAAGCATCCGCCAAGGATATTCGGCGATGGCGAGCAGACACGTGACTTCACCTACATCGACTACATCGTCCGTCTCAACCTACTGGCGGCGGTTTCTCCCCGCGCCCCAGGGCACACGTACAACCGCGGCGTCGGTGGCCGCATCACATTGAACGAACTCTGGACCCAACTTCAACAGATCGAAGGACTGGATCTACCAGCGGCCTATTCGCCAACCCGGGCAGGCGATGTTCGTGACTCGCAGGCGGATGTTACGGCGGCGCACCGAGACCTCGGGTACGAGCCCGCGGTCGATCTCAACGAGGGTCTACGCCGCACGCTCGAGTGGTATCGGTCGGAGACACCCGCGCCGGCAACCACACATCCCTGACACTCGGCGCCTCATCCCCCCCGCGTTTGACCTTAGACGCACCTGGACTTTTGTACCCACCAGGCAGTACCCATGAATCATTGACGGATGTGCGCCGGTGTCGCAATAATTGTCCTACCTTCCTTGAAAATGAGTGAACCCCTGCGAAATCGCTGTCCCCCCTTTGCCGGTCCAGCTCGCGAGAGCGGTCGACCCGACTGCGATCACCACTTCTATCTGACCGTAGGAAGAGAGAGGAGAGTTGCTGTGCTAACGGACGCCGCCTTGAATTGAATGCTGCGCTCGCTCGGTGCTGAGCGCCGCCGCGTCGAACAGGAGATCCGCCGACTCGAGAAGCTTGCCGAGCAGAAGGATCACAGAGGGACACCGAACGGCACCGGTGCGCCCTCGACCCAAACCCGCTGGCGTCACTCCAACCCTCAACGGTCCTAGCCTCGGATCTAGCCGACATATACCCAGCGCCCTAGAGCACGGGACCGATTCGCCACGGGATGAACTCGCGATGCCCGAGCGCTTCGGAGAAGGTCTTTCTTCCCGACGCGACCTTGATGACGAACTCGTGCATTCGCTTTCCGGCCGTGGGAAGGTCTTCCTTCCCGTCAGCTACGGTGCCGCAGTCGATATCCATGTCCTGGCTCATGTGAAGCCCCGTTGTCGAGTTGGAGGCAATCTTCACGACGGGTACCGTCGGGAAGCCAAAGGCGCTGCCGCGCCCCGTCGTGAACAAGCAGACATTACAGCCACCGGCGGCCATCCCAGTGACCGACGTCGGATCGTAGCCGGGCGTGTTCATGAAGACGAAGCCTGAACTGGTAATCCTTTCGGCGAAGTTATAGACGGCGGTGAGATTCGATGTACCGGCCTTCGCAACCGCTCCGAGCGACTTTTCCGCGATGTTTGTCAAGCCGCCGGCCTTGTTGCCCGGCGAAGGGTTCGAGTCGAAGCTGATGCCGAGGCCGAACCCATCGACATAGCGCTTGTACCATTCGATCTTCTCGAGTAGTTTCTCGCCGACATCCCGGCTCACCGCGCGTCTGGTCAGCAGATGCTCCGCTCCGCAAATCTCAGTCGTCTCGGCCAGGCAGACCGTGCCGCCTTGCTTCACGAGAAGATCAGAAAAGTAGCCGACGCTGGGGTTCGCGGTAATCCCCGAGAAGGCGTCGGAACCGCCACACTCGAGTGCCACGACGAGCTTCGAGGCCGGGCAGGGCACGCGTGTCACCTTGCCGGCCACCTCGATCATCTCCTCGATCGCCTTGACACCATCTTCTACTACTGCCATAGTTCCGCCGCTCTCTTGCAGCGTGAAACCACGCCGGGACGAACCATTGCCGGAACCATTCTCGGGTCTCGTGTAGTAGCTAACCTGGTTGACCTCGCAACCCAAGCCAATTACGATCGCGGCGGCAACATTCGGATGATCGGCGAGCCCGTCGAGCGTTCGCCGGAGTTGCTGCGTATCGGCGCCCTCGGCTTGTCCGCAACCATCGACATGAGGAAACGCGATGACACCGTCGATGCCCGTGCCTTCGAATAACTCGTTAGCGAACCGCGCTTCGACTTGCTGGGTCGCGTAAGCGGCGCAGTTACTTACACCTACGACGGCGACAAAGTTCCGCGTACCGGCTCGGCCGTCGGCTCGTGGGTAGCCCATGAACGTGTCTTGGGCGAGGCGCGGGATGGCTGGTAGGTCAGTGAGTGCGGTGGCGAACTCATACTGCTGAACTGCCACGTCGAAATCGAGGTTGTGTACGTGCACCAAGTCGCCCGCAGCGATACTCTCGCTTGCGCGCCCAATGTCTTCGCCGTACTTGAAGATGGTCTCGCCCGACCGGATTGGGCGGACCGCTACCTTATGTCCGGCCCCCACAGTCTGTCGAATTTCGATCTCCCCACCCTCGAATTGAACTGTAGAGCCCGCGGACAGCGCTACCCTCGCCACGACCACGTTATCCGCCGGGTTGAGCCGAATGAACGGGTTGTCCGGTTGAATAAGGCTCTCTACACTTACTACGTTCATAGTGTTCCTTTAGCTTGTTCCCGCTGGAGGCTCAGATACCAGCGCGCGGCCTACGCGCATCAGCAACTCGACCTCGTTGTCGGTGAAATCGCGCTCTTCGCGGGTCGCGACCCCGAGAGCGCCGACCGCCTTGGGACCAGCCATCATCGGGACGCATATCGATCCTTGTACCCCCGTCTCCCGTGCCCGCGGCCGAACATCTCCGCTGTCATCCGACTGCAGGTTGCAAAGATTGATCGGTTCGCACCTTTCAACGGCAAGCCCCGCGATCCCTTTGCCGACCGGGATTCTTCGGATAACGTTGAGCAACAATTCCGGGATTCCACCCGCCCAGGCCTTGAGGTGCAGCAATCCATCAGGCCCCAGTTCGTGAATCGTACCCGTCTCCACTTTGAGGCGCTCAAGTATAAGGTCGATGACCTTCGCTCGGTCACCAGCAGCCTTGGTGATTTTGTCGAGAAACTCGTTGTCCGACATCGCTTGCCTGTCTGCCACCAGAATCACATTCTCCCACAGCTCGGGCGGAGCATACTCCCGCGAAGACGGCACATCGATTCGGATCGATGGTAAACTTTAACTCGCCCTGGTGTCGGCCGGCAACAAGGAGTCCCTTTGACACACGCTCACTCTCGCAAACGATGGATCCGCGCGGGCTGCTTACTTGCCCTTGTCACCCTGCTCTCGCCGCTCGCCGCGGCGGAGTGGAAGGCAGGCGTCGCGCGGGTGGACATCACACCGCGCGAGTCGATCTGGATGGCGGGCTACGCTTCCCGCACGAAGCCCTCAGAAGGCGTCCGGCAGCGGCTCTATGCAAAGGCGCTGGCGCTCGAGGATCGTGCCGGCGTTGTGTCGGTTCTCGTCACAGCCGATCTCGGCGGGTTCCGGGCCGACGTGACGAAGCAGCTCGCCGAGCGCATCACCGCCACTTACGGCCTTCCGCGCGAGCGCTTCGTTCTGAACTCGTCCCATACGCACAGCGGCCCGGTGACGACGGTGCGGCGCTACTCGACATACCCGCTGAATGAGGAGCACAAGCAGACGATCCTGCGCTATCAAGCGGAGTTGATCGACAACGTAGTGAAGGTGATTGGGGAAGCGCTGGCGAAGCGGGAGCCGGCGACTTTGTCGTACCAGCAAGGCCTCGCCGGGTTTGCCGTAAATCGCCGACGGGCGTCTCACCCTGAATACCCCGGCCCGACCGACCATGATGTTCCCGTGTTGGCGGTCAAGAACGCCGCGGGCTCGCTGCTGGCGATCGCGTTCGGATATGCCTGCCATGCGACGGTACTGAGTGACTACCAGATCAACGCCGACTGGCCCGGTTACGCGCAGGCGGCGATCGAGTCCCGCTATCCCGAGGCGGTTGCACTGTTTGTGAACGGCTGTAGCGCGGATCAGAATCCGTTGCCGCGGCGGAAAGTGGAACTGGCTGAGCGTTACGGCGACACGATTGCGATTGCGGTGGACGACGTGCTCAAGCGGGACATGAAACCCCTGGGCGGGCCACTGCGCGTAGCGTACGACACGGTTGCGCTGCCGTTCCGTGTCCCACCGAGGGCTGAACTCGACGGGCGGTTGAACGATCCGAACCGCCGCGTCAGAGAACACGCCGAGCGCCTCCTGAAGATGCTGGCTGACGGGGACAAGCTGATGGAGGCCTATCCGTACCCGGTCCATGTTTGGCAGTTCGGAGATGATCTGACGTTTATCGGATTGGCGGGCGAAGTTGTTGTCGACTACTCCCTGCGGCTCAAAAAAGCCTACGGCGCGAGGGATACCTGGGTGTCGTCTTACAACGACGATGTCTTCAGCTATGTGCCGAGTTTGCGCGTGCTGAAAGAAGGCGGGTATGAAGGCGGCGGGGCGATGCTGTTCGGGACGCTGCCGGGGCCGTTCCGCTCGGCTGTGGAAGAGACCTTGATCGAGAAGGTGGATGAGTTGGTGAAGCGTGTGAGCGGGGGCGGATCGAAGCAGTAGTGGCGTATCGGCCTGATCGGAGCGGTGCCCAACATTGAAGGCCGCGGATCTGATCATTCGTCTTGGGCTCGTTGTTTTCGGGTCGCGGGAGTGAGTGGGTCCGGGGTTTGCCGCGGGCTGGGCCTCTGGGGCCGCCGAATTGACATCCGGTGCTCTGTGTCGGCTGGGGGTGTTTGCGAAGGGCATGGTCGCCTGTGCGAGTTGGTCAGCACTGCCTCACGGCTGTGGCTCCGAGTGTTTGGGCCAAGGGTTCTAGGCACTCGTCGAGTGTCCGGTGGCGGTGGGTGTCAGGGTTTGGCAGGTTGTGCTGGTTTGGTTGACCGCTCCCTTACGGTCACGGCTCGGCTTTTTGCTCCTTTGTTGGAGCTTGCCTTGGCTCCGACGAGGGGCTAGGCTGTGGATTCGTCGGAGGGAGTTTGGACTGGTGGGCCGGATGTGGTTGATTCCGTGGCAGTTGGGAGGAATCGGGTTGGTTCCCTGGGATCGTCATCGTGCCATTGTTGGTCGCTTGGGGGCGGGGGCGTTTCGCTGAAGGGCTTGCTGTAGTCCCTGCCGTAGGGCCGACCTTGACGGGCGGCTTCGTTGGCGAGTTTGATCTCTTGGTCTCGCTTTTTGCGGCACTTGCGGAGTTCGTCGCGGGCTTGGCGTTGACGCCGGCTGAGGTGGGTTTCGTAGGCCGCGAAGCGGGCCATGTCGGCGGTGCGGAGTTGCATGGCGCGGCCGAGGAGTTCAGTTGTGTCCGGCTCGGGATCGTTGGGGTGGCATCTTTTCGCATTGTCTAGGCTGCTTTCGGCGGCGGCGTGGAGAAACGCGCTCTCGAGACGTGAGATGCGGCGGAGACGCCACTCGGCATCGGCCATTTGACGGACGAGAGAGAGAGCTCGTAGGGATCGAAGGGCAGGAATCGTTCGGCGAACTCGGTGAGGAGGCTGTCGTAGTCGGTGGGGTCTTCGCCGGGGATGACGGACTGTACGGCGAGCAGGCCGTGCTTTAAGGCGTTCTGGGACGAGCGTTGTTTGCCGGTATTGGTTCGCGGGCCGGTGGAGTGTTTTGCGTTTCGTTTGTTGGCTTCTCTTTGTTTTCTGGTCGACATAGTTTTCTCCTGGGCGGGTTGCGCCCTGTGCATGAAATGCTTTTGGTTCTTGCTCGGGTGTGGGGTTGTTGCATCGGGTGACAGTCACCGAGTGCGGCGCTGTGATCGAGCAAACCGTCACCGAGCGGACGCAGGTGTCCCCGGCCCGAGCATCCCGCGAGTTGGCGGGAGGCCCAGGTTGTTTGGACAGACCTGTGTGTTGGATCGGTTGGGGAAGCGGCGGCGCGCTTCCGATTTCAGGGTATACCCGGTGTCAAGGGGTGGCGTCGGCGCGGATCGATGTCCAGAAATAATTTCTCATTGAGCAACGGGCGGTGCGAGCCTGCTTGGCAAGTGGTGCGATGGACCGCAAACTGGGCCGTCTCAAGCACCTGGGGACGAAGAAATGTCATCGTTCATGACATCGTTGTTATCGTCACGTATCTGAATCGCGCTAGAACCGGACCGGCGTGATCGGTCAAACCATCAGCCACTACCGCATCACCGAGAATCTCGGCGAGGGCGGGATGGGTGTCGTCTACAAGGCCGAGGAGACCCGCCTAGATCGTATGGTTGCGGTAAAATTTCTGCCGCAGCACTTATCGAGCGACACCGACGGTCGGCGGCGGTTGGTCGAGAGGCGAAGGCCGCCGCGGCCCTGCTCCACCCCAACATCTGCCCTGTTTACGAGATTGACGAGGTGGATGGGAAGACTTTCATCGTGATGGCCCACATCGAGGGCTGCGAACTGGCTTCAGAAATTGTTCAGCACCCGCTCGGAATCAGCCGAATTGTCGAACTTGTGATCCAGATTGCGCAGGGCCTCGGGGAAGCTCACGGCAAAGGCAATTGTGCATCGGGATGTCAAACCGGCCAATGTAATGGTCACCAAGACCGGGCATGCGATCGTGATGGACTTTGGACTGGCCCAGCTTGTGTCGGCGGGCTCCAAGCTGACCAAGGAAGGGACCTCAATGGGTACCGCCGCTTACATGTCCCCAGAGCAAACTCAAGGGGCGGCCACGGATGCCCGGACCGACGTGTGGGCTCCCCGGCGTGGTTCTCCACGAGATGGCCACGGGCCAATTGCCCTTCAGAGGTGACTACGAGCAGGCCGTCCTCTACTCCATCCTCAATGAGCCGCCTGAGCCGATCACGGCTCTGCGCTCGGGTCTGCCGATGGAACTCGAGCGCATCGTCAAAAAGTGCCTGGCCAAAAGGCCGGATGAGCGGTACCAGAGCATGGACGAGCTATTGGCTGAACTGCGGGCTCTCCAGAGAAGCATAGAGTCCGGCACGGACCGCCAGCTGCCGGCCGGCGAGAAGGACCTGAGGCCGACGGTGGCGGTGCTGCCCTTCGAGAACCGCAGCCGCGACGAAGAGGACGAGTATCTGAGCGACGGCATCGCAGAAGACATCATCAACGCGCTGACCAAGGTTCCAGGGCTGTGCGTGGCAGCCCGCAGCTCGGCCTTCCACTTCAAGGGCAAGAACGCTCCTTTGGAAGAGGTGGGCAAAAAGCTGCACGTGGGAGCCGTGGTCGAAGGGACAGTCCGGCGCGCCGGACAGCGCCTCCGCATCACCGCACAGCTCGTGGATGTCGCGGAAGGCTATCAGGTCTGGTCGGAACGCTATGACCGAGTGATGGAGGACATCTTTGATGTCCAGGACGAAATCTCGCTGCCGATCGTGGCGCAACTCAAGGTGAAGCTGATCGGCGCGCAGCGGTTGGTGGAGAGGCCTACGGAAAACGACGAGGCCTACCAACTCTATCTCCGGGGAAGGCACCTGATTTGCCGCTT
>Ga0310124_10002115_pt1 | contig 13754 bp, 9 predicted proteins | sample CB11b_AW_Bot5_MG_FD_203507 | JGI IMG/M metagenome (GOLD analysis project Ga0310124, IMG submission 203507) | Marine microbial communities from Western Arctic Ocean, Canada - CB11b_AW_Bot5 | ecosystem: Environmental > Aquatic > Marine > Oceanic | place: Canada: Western Arctic Ocean | collected...
GACATGATCGGACGGCCATCCCAGTCAACTCCAACCGCGAACGCCCACTCACCGATCGGAAGGATGAGGCTCGGCCACGCTCCGCCGTAATCGACGGTTCCAACCGAGCGCTTGGCAAGCTCTGTATGGTCGATGGCAAGGTCGTGGATGGCAAAGGTGAGGTTGGTCTCATGGCTGCCTCCGCTGTTGTTGGAATAGACGGTGTGCACTGTCCACGCGTGACGTGAGATCACCTTCCCATCCCTCCCCACGGGAGAGCCTGAGATGACCCCGTTGAGGGTATCGAAGTAGAGTCCATCGGGAAGAGGTGGGACGACCGCCCATTCGTCGATGGTGGGGCCGAGGTTCACCGGTGAGGAACTGAACGATTGGTTTGCTTCCAGAACGTATTCTGTGCCAGACGGCCAAGTGATGTTGCTCGGTGTCATGTCAGCGACGTGCACCTCCAGCCAGGTCTGGAACGTGCCTCCGGTGTTGTTCGCCCAGATGCTGTGGTTGGTCCACGGGTGCAGGGTGACCGCGCTGCCGTGGATGCGCCCGTCAGCACCCTCGAACAGCAAGCCTTGCGGCAACGGGGGGTCGATGCTCCAGACGATGGGCGCACCGCCAGTGGTCGAAGGGCTCAGGTCGAGTGTGTCGTTGTTCCAGACGAGGTCGAGTTGCTGGAGTCCGTAGTCGATGCTCGCCACCGGATGGTCGTTTACCGTGATGTAGACCACGGTCACATCAGAGCCACCCGTGTTGTTGGCCCAGATGAAGTGCGCCGTGCGCGGTGACAACTGTTGCGGGGTTCCTGTGATCACCCCAGTCGAGTTGTCGAACTCCAATCCCGGTTCCAACGGTGGATTGACCATCCATTCAACGACCTCACCACCCTCAGCCGAGGGTTGCATCGAATCCATCGCCTCATCGATCGTCAAGATGACCTCCACGTCGGCGTAGCGAACCGAATAGGGCGCGATGTCGAGCACCGTCAGGGTGAGCGTGGTCGACGAGGATCCTCCCGAATTGCTTGCTGTGATGTTGAATTCCGTGACTTGCATCAACTCTGCCGGCGCCCCGATGATGATGCCACCATCGCGCAGTTCCAATCCGTTCGGCAGGTCGGGCACCGCGCTCCAACTCGTCGGTTGTCCGCCACCGTACATCGGTGGTTGGGTCGTGAAGAATGAGCCGCGTAGCAACACACGTGCATCCGCCATGTAAGTCAGGTCTGTCACCGGTCGGTCGATGACCACCACGTCCAGCGTGGCGTTCGTCTCTCCCGCCTCGGTGAAGAAATTGAAACTACAGGATGACTCACCAGGGAAGTAAGCCAAGAACTGGTACACCCCTTGACCTGCATAGTGGACTTCTCCTGCGTCACCTGAACAGTTGAACTTGGAATTCGCGGCATCACCTTCCAGATGCACATCCAGCTCGGTTATGCTGCCCACTGTCACTCTGATCGAGCCGTCCGATACACTGGCGTTGTGCGGGGCGATGATTGGCTCACAATCGATTACTATGCCCATCTGCTGCCCGTATTGACCCCTTTCATCCGGCTGGCACTCGACCGGGGGAGTCGGCTCCGGGTCGATGTCAATCACATCATCGCCTTCGCTCGGCGGAGGCCCACCTACGTCGATGGTGAACATCGTCCAGACGGCGGTTCCGCCAACCGCTCCAAGGAACAGCAGCAGAGCGAGCAACAAGGCGAGGGTGCCATCACCCCTCTGCGCCATGATGAGTAAGGAATGGGTGCCGCTCAAGACTGTGCCGCACACGCGCAGCCACGCACGCGACTCGCGCTTGCACAGGCGTGCGCAACCTCATGGAGGGAAACCCAACCTCGACGAGCGATGCGGGTAGCGGTGACCGGGGTCGCGGGGCTCATCGGCGGGGTCGTCCACGACCGGCTGCTCGAGCGTGGTCACGAACTCATCGGCATCGACCTGCCACACGACGCTTGGTTGTCCGCCTCGCGGAACACCGACGATGAGAGGGCGCCGGCAAGGGTGACGAATCACTTCGACCTGGCGTCCGTTGCTGATGCCGAATTGACCGAGGTCCTCGCCGGGGTTGATGTGCTGGTGCACTTGGCTGCGGATGCCAACCCTTCCAATCCCGACGAGAGCATCCGCTCGAACAACTTCATCGCCTCCGAGCGGGTGATGCGCTGCGCTGCGTCTGCAGGAATCAGGCGCGCAGTACTAGCTTCATCCGGACTCGTGCAGATCGGACTGGAGGACCGGCTGGAACCAGGAGGCGACCTCGAAGGCGAATTGATCGGCGTTGAGCACGGTGTGGCGCCGACCTCATTCTACGGAGAGAGCAAGGTGCACGTCGAGATGCTGGGTGAAGAGTACGCAGCCGGACGCGGAATGGAATGCATCGCGGTGCGTATCGGTACGGTCGTCCCCAACGAGTCAGAGCATTGGGAACGAGGTGGAAGGCTGCAGGCGACCGCCTTCTTGCAAGCGGATGTCGCCAATTTCTACGAGCGTACCGTTGAAGCCGATCTCGGCGATTGGAAGCCATCCTCTTGCCGTGGCCACCCGCAGATCGACGGCTACCTGATCACAGCCGCCCAATCAGATTCACCCGGCCGTTTCGTCGACCTCGAACCCGGGATCTCCGCCCTCGGATGGAGGCCTGGACCATGGCCTGAACACGCACCCTGAGGTGAGCTGATGGAGGAACCACTCACTCTGGGAATCGACGTCGGCACCAGCGCCACGAAGGTACTGCTTCTACAACCAGACGGGCAATGGGAGATGCACTCCTGGTCCTCTGCTGAAGGAGTCTGGGATAATCTCCGTGAGTGGCTCGCTGAGCGTGGCCAGCTGGTGGTTCGCGTGGGAATCACGGGCCACGGACCTTCAGCCATCGTCATCCGGGAAAATGAGGTGGTCGGACGAGTCATACCGTGGCATGAGCCTCTGCCTGAGGGGTGTGAACGGCCGGTGGAGAACGATCACATCCTACCGCCTACGCGAGCGTGGGTCCCATCGCGATTGACACAGTGGGAACGTGAGCATGGACCGATCGGAGATGGGGTCGCGGTGCAACTCAAGGATATGCTGAATTGGGAATTGACAGGCGTTGTGGCGCGTGACAGCCGTTCGATGCGAGGTTACTCTGGAAAAGGGTGCTTCCACCTTCCTGAGGAGGTGATCGGCCGGGTTTCCGAGAACGGGGCGAATCTCTCTGGGATATCTGTCGGCGCTGAAGTCATCTGTGGTTGTGACGACCTCTCCGCCGGGGTTCTGGGACTCTCTGCCGGGGAAAGTGACCTCTTCAATCTCGCAAACACGAGCGAACATGTGGGTAGAGTCGGCGGAGAACCGCAGGAGATGATGAGTTGGTTGCCGGCGCTGGGGCGGTTGCCCGCCCTCTGCTACAATGCCACATCGACGGGTGGGCGCACACTCACTGATTCGTTCCGCGACCAACCAATTCGAAAGGCGGCTGAGCGGTTCATCTCCGAATTGGAGAACGAAGAACTGCGTGGGCTCGGCTTCAAGGATGACCCGGAGAGACTGGGAGGAACGTGGCAGATTCTTCGGACCGTGAACGAACCAATCGAGGAGATTCGGGGGAGATTTCCCGCTGGAGAGATGCTGATTGGTGGCGGATTGGCGCTGATCCCGCAATTAGTCGAGTCACGCAGAGCGACTCTCAGGGCAGGGCAGGAGGTCAGTGTGCTAGGGGTGGCCAAGTTGGCTCAGAAACCTCTTGCGGTCATCTTCGGCGCAGGAAAGGTTGGACGAGGATTTCTCGCTCAACTGCTCACAAGAGCCGGATGGCGAATTCACTTCGTGGATTCTGATCAGAGTCTCATAGATGCTCTCTCGGTCGGATCGTATCAGGTATGCAACCTGGCTACAGGGGAGGTCGAGACCATTGCCGGATACACAGCGTCGGTCGAGCATTGGCTCATCGATCAGGCGGATCTCATTCTCACCTCACTGGGTGCAAACGGGCTGGCGGATTGGGCCGCCAGCATATCTGATTTGAACCGCGAGGTGGACATCATCCTCGCTGAGAATCATCCATCTCCAGCAGTGGTTGTCAGGGAGAAAATATACTCCACGAAGGTCGGAATCGCACAGGCGCAGGTACTCCGCTCATGCATCGAGCCGACAGCGGAACAGGTGGCTGAACATGGACCCCTGACCGTGCAGGTGCAGGACCACTGGACGTTGCCGTTCGATGGTGATGCGTTGGTGAATCCGGAAATCGTCGCGGGAATTACGGGCTTCGAGCCACGGCCGAATTTCGCAATCGAACTCACACGCAAGCTGTACACCTACAACGCCATCAATGCCGCCGTCTGCTACTTGGGCGCACAAGCGGGCTATGGCATGCTGGCCGACGCGGCCAATGACGAGAATATCGTAACGGTCGCACGAGCGGTAGGGGCCGAGTCATCCGCGGCGCTCATCGCCGAGTACGGCTTCGCTGCCGACGAGCAGCGGGAGTGGTGCGAGCGGGCGCTGACGAAATATCAGGACGAGACCATCAGCGACCCGATTGAACGCAACTGCCGCGACCCGATCCGCAAACTGGGGCTGCACGACCGCATCCTAGGGCCGCTGCACCTCTGCCTGCAACACGGTCTGCCCCACTCCGCGCTGGCTGCGACGCTCAGGAACGCACTCGCATACTGCGAGCCGTCCGACCTCGCCGCCCAGACGTTGCAGCAGACTATTGCGGAGCATGGAGAGTGGGACGCTCTGAAACTCATCGCTCCAGACATCGATGCACGTGTCAAATCGTTGTTGACACCTGCCGATTCCTGATAGCGCCGCCCGTCTGATTTCACATGGCCTGTCGATAGTATTCAAAGAGAGGTCGAAGTGTCCGCGCGCATGGCGCGTAAGCGGAGGGTCGTCAAAAGCAAGAAAGGAGGCCCTCCACGCGGCCCTCCGGGAAGCCGTTCCGGCCCACCAAGAGGCCCCCCCTCAAGTTCACCGTCAGGCCCACCCTCAGGGCCTCCATCAGGCCCACCCGGCGGACCATCCTCAGGGCCTCCGTCAGGTGGCCCCCCCAGCGGAGGGCCACCCTCGGGGCCTCCATCAGTATCTCCGGGCGGCCCGCCTTCAGGTCCCCCCAGTGGCCCACCTTCAGGACCTCCTGGACCCCCTGTTGAAGAGGAAGTTGACTACACCCCGGAAGCAGAGGAAGCGGCCGCAGACGAGCCAGAGGCAGAAGTCTCCGAGGAAGAAGACGAGGAGGTCAGTGAGTTCGAGGTAGAGGATGAACCAGAACCCGCGGATGATATTCCCTCAGAGGAACAATTGATGGACGCTGCGTTGGGAATGATGACGGGGCAGCCAGTTGGTGTAACTCCAATCAGCCCCCCCGGAATGCCACCGATGGTACCTCCCCCCGAGACTTCACCCGAACCTGAGGAGGAAGAGATGCTGCCGCAGGAAGAGGTCGACGACGCGCTCGATGCACTGTCGGAGTCGATTGGACCTGTGGTAGAGCACGAACTGGCCGACCCCCGCGATGATGTCAAAGTCGAGATCGAGGATTTGGAGGTGCTCTCTCCATTGCGTACACCCCTGCGAGAGGAGGAGTTGGAGGTGGATTCCGAGCCGGAAGAGCCGCTCGACATGTCACCGTCGGCCGAGCCAGGCCAAGCGAAGATTCTCGGTCACATCGTGCCGCACACCCATTGGGACAGGGCGTGGTACCTGCCGTTCCAGCAGTATCGCTACAAGTTGGTGCAACTGGTCGACGACCTGCTCGACCTGATGGAGGAGAACCCAGAAGCGTTCCCGACCTTCGAACTCGATGGCCAGACGGTCGTGCTCGAGGATTATCTCGAAGCGCGACCAGAGAACCGTCAACGATTGGTCGATCTCGTCGAGGCGGGCAGGCTCTCCATCGGTCCGTGGTATGTCCTGCCCGACGAGTACCTCGTCGGTGGAGAGGCCTTGATCCGCAACCTGCAATTGGGCGCAAGTACTGCTGCTGAATTCGGTGGACGCTCCGAAGTCGGCTACGTTCCCGACCCGTTCGGCCACGTCAATCAGTTGCCAGCCATTCTGCGTGGCTGCGGCCTCGACTCGTTCATCTTCACCCGCGGTGCGGGTCCGTGGGTCGCCAAAGATGCCCGTGGTGTGTTCTACTGGCAGGCGGCGGACGGAGAAACGGAGGTGCTCTCCATCAAGCAGGTGCCCGATTACCCGAACCTGATGGCGTGGGGATTCGAGAAGCGGCCGTTGGAACGCAAGGACTCGGGGAGGGTGAACGTGGACACGGCCATGGAGCGGATGTACACCCTCTTGGACATGCACCAGGAGAAGTATGACTGGCGACCGGACCAGATGCTGTTCGGTCAGGGTTCCGACCACACCCACCCGCAGAGCGCGCTGCCGCGACTCATCGATGCCGCCAACGAGGAATTCGGCTCACGTGCGCAGTTCAAGCACTCGTCTTTCGCGGAGTTCATCAGCGAGATGAAGAAGTGGATCGGGCGCAAGAAGATCCACCGCCACCAAGGGGAACTTCACGATGGCTGGGACCGCAACGTGCTCTCGGGCGTGTTCAGCAGCCGGATGTACCTGAAGCGACTCAACGACCAGACGATGCGCGTGCTCACCGACCAGGTCGAACCGCTCTCCGCCACGACGAACTCATGGGGACGTCGCAACCGTACTGCCAGTTTGGCGCTGGCTTGGCGCGAGGTCCTACGTAACCACCCGCATGACGACATCTGCGGATGTTCGGTGGATGCGGTGCACGACGACGACGAGGTGCGATTCCGCCATGCCCAGGAGATCTCAGCGATGCTGATGGAAGATGTCCGTGGCGACCTGATAGAAGAGATGAACCTGCACCACGTCGACCGTGACGCGGTTCCGATCCTGTTGCACAATCCTCTGCCCGTCCCCTGGTCGGGCACACTGCCGGTCGACATCGCCCTGCCCGCCTACCGCTGCTATCTCGAAGCAGGCACACGCGTGAAGATTGACCTCTCGAAACCCGCTCCGGGCTGCTCCCTGCACGGAATGATCGGTGTCACTGAGCCGCTGTTCGGCATGCACATGCACCCCGACCGGGCGATCAACGTCGAACTGCCGCGGCTGATGGGACAGGTGATCGTCCACGAATTGCCACCAGGCGTGCACGTAGCGCATGTGCTGCCCGGCAGGGAGACGATCAGTCTGCCAGACCGACCAGTCGAGATCGGCGGTACTGACGAAGCGGTCGAATGGATGTCCAACGGACACATACGCATCGATTTCCGACACGACGGCAGGTTCGACGTGACGCACACGGCGTCCAAGAAGACCTTCTCCGGCGTCGGCCGGCTCGAGGACTCCGAGGATGCTGGCGACTCCTACGACTGGTCTCCAGGAGGCTGGCCAGTGGAGGTCGGCACAGGCAAGGGAGAGCCACTCAAGCAGCGGGCGAAGGAGGTTGACCGTCGGCTCTCAGACCAGGAGGATGAGGACCTGCGAACCGTGTTCGTCTCCATGCAGACCGAGGATGCGTGGGCGAGCACTGTCCGCCTCAATGTGGCGTGGGCCCTACCAACCCATTTCGACGACGATACCCAGCGGCGATCTGACGAACTCGACTGGCTGACAGTCGACCATTACATCACGCTCAGGACCGGAAGTGAGGTCGTCGAGGTGGAGACCTGGATGGATAATCGCTGCCGTGACCACAGACTACGGCTCTGTATTCCCTCAGGGCTGAATGTCAGGAAGGCGCACGCCGGGGGAGCGTTCGACGTCATTCTGCGCAACGCCGGCTGGCCGCATGACCCATCCTGGGAGCAGCCACACGTGCAGACTCAGCATTTCAGCCAGTTCGTGGCACTGCAGGACCGCATCGGCGGAATCGCTGTGCTCTGCCCGGGCAGCAACGAGTACGAGGCCGTCGCAAACGACGACGGCGACGGACTGGACCTGCGCTTGACGATGCTGCGCGCCACCGGCTGGCTGTCCCGAGACGGATTCGCAACCCGCCGCAACCGCGCCGGCCCCTGCTTCGAGGCTCCCGGCGCGCAGTGCCTCGGTGATTACTGGATGCGCTGGGGATTGATGCCCTTCGAGGGCAGCTGGGACAAGGCTGGCGCACACGAAGCGGCCGAGGCGTTGGCGGCTCAGACGAGCCTGCTCCCAGGGCTGCCTTCACCGCAACTCAACGGATACTTCGACGACTCGCTCTCCAAGGGGATTCGCGGTCGCTCGAACGCGGCCGTCCGTCTGGTAGGAGATGGCCCCCGACCATTGCTCGCCTGCTGCAAGCCGGCCGAGGATGGTGACGGAACAATCGTGCGCCTGTGGAACCCGACGAAGAGCAAGTGGATAGGAAGGATCGAGACCGACCTGCAACTCTTCGAGTGCCATCTGTGTGACATGCTCGAGAACTCCGGTGAACCAGAGGAGATCACTCGCGGTGGCTGGCTTGGCCTCGTGCCGGCCAAGTCGATCGTCACTTGGCGCTTCAAGTGAGGCGTGCGCATGGACGAGAGCAAGCCGGTATGGCGCTACTTCGCCAACCAGTATGTGGCGGCGCGGCAGAACTTCATCGATGCGGCTGAAGCGACTGATGGACGGCTTGAAACTCTGCCAATTTCCCAATTGGGACCTCAAGATGAGCAATTGAGTATCGACATCTGCATTCTCGGACCGGACAAGCCGCGAAAACTGCTGTTGCACACCTCAGGAGTGCACGGTGTGGAAGGGTATCCGGGATGTGCTGTGCAGGTGAAACTGCTCGAGCGCTGGGCCTCCGGAGAACTGGAGGTCCCCAATGACTGCGCAATCGCCGTGGTGCACGCGGTGAACCCGTGGGGGATGGCATGGATGCGGCGGGTGAACGAGGACAACGCCGACCTGAATCGCAACTTCCTCCCTCCCGACGAAGCCTACGTGGGTGAACCCGAACGCTACCACGAACTCAACGCTCTGCTCAACCCCAAGACGGCACCCGGGGGATGGGACTTCTTCGCTCTCAAGGCTGGCTGGGTGATCCTGCGCATGGGCTTCAACACGGCGAAGCAGAACGTCGCTGAGGGACAGTACGAACGTCCGCGCGCCCTGCAGTTCGGAGGCCCGAGCTTGTGCCAATCCCCGAAGTTGCTGCTCGACTGGTTAGGGGGGGTGCTCGAAGGGGTGGAACGCTGCGTCGCACTCGACTTCCACACCGGCCTCGGTCCACACGGAGTGGATTCACTGCTCATCTCAGGTGAGGATGGAGACGCCGCGTTCGCATCGTTAAGGGGACGTTACGGCCCGACCGTGCAGCCGCTCGACCCTGATGCAGGAGTGGCATATCGCATCCGCGGAGGAATGTTGGATGGCTTCAAGGCCCGCTGGCCGAATATCGACTGGACGCTCATCACCCAAGAGTTCGGGACGGTGAAACCACTGAAAGTCATCGCCGCACTCAGAGCCGAGAACCGGTTGACGCAATGGGGTGGCAAACCAGACGGAGCATTGCTCAGAAGCCCGGAACGTGGGCAACTGCTGGATATCTTCAATCCGCCCACAGACAAGTGGCGAGACATGATCATGCTGAGGGGACAGGCGCTCATCGATGACACCCTCAGTGACCTCACCTCCCAGTAGGCCGAGGGTTGATGGCGGTGGACGACTCCGGCGGCTCGATGGGACGCAAGGTAGAGGCGCGAGCGCCGGTGCGCATCGACCTCGCGGGGGGTTGGACAGATGTCGAACCGTACACGCACGATGTGGGTGGAGAGGTGGTCAACCTGGCCATCGACAGTTACGCTAGAGCCACCTTGGAGGTGGATGATGGCGGAATCCTGTCAGTGAACTACACCTGCGACGTTCCTGTGGGCTCTGGGCTCGGCACTACCGGAGCGATCAACGTGGCCTTGCTTGCGGCAATCGAGGGGATGGCAGAACTTGGAGGTACTGAGCGACAGACGGTGGCCGAGCAGGCGTTCCAGTTCGAGTCGTTGCTCGGCAACAAGGGTGGCCGACAGGACCAGTGGGCAGCGGCGCATGGTGGATGGAACCATCTGCTGTTCATGGGTGACGATGTGGAAGAGATGCCGTTCAGCCCGATCCGTTCTGCACAGCGCTGGCTGAGCAAGCACCTGGTGCTCGCCAACACCGGCATACCACATGTCTCTGGAGACCTGCACACGATGATCTGGGAGCGCTATGCCGACGGTGATGAAAAGGTCCGAGAAGGGCTGATGGCAATCCGCATGGCGGCCCGCAAGATGGCGAGTGGGTTGCAGCAGGATCGGCGAGATGAGGTCATCACCGCCTTCAACGAGGTCTGCCGCGGGGTCGACCTACTCGACCCCGGATTGCACGACCCGTTCCGCTCTGTCGTCGACCCGTTGCTGGAAGCGAAGAACGTCCTCGGCTGGAAGGCACTCGGCGCTGGTGGTGGAGGTTGTCTCGTGCTGCTTGCGAACATGGGCCGCAGGGAACTCGTGGAAGCGGCGTGCGAAGCGGCAGGATGGACTCTCATCGAGTGGGACATCGACACCGAGGGTGTGTCCGTCAACGCCAACTGAGCCCATCGATGCGGGCTGGCAGCGTGGAAATCGCCGGCTGCAGCGCGCTCACGATCGCCGCAGCCCACACAGTGACGTCTCCGTCAGTGAGGTCTGGATCACTCCTTGCGACCAGCAGCGGCCAGCGACCCATGCTCGGAGGCCACAGCTCCACCAGACCCGGCAGGTCAGGAAGGATATGCGGTTCAGCGCGATGAGACCAGGTAGAATCGATGGCCAACGCCGACAGTGCGCCGCGCTGTTCGTTGCACAGAGCGACAGTACGCAGGGAATCAAGGCGGTTTGATTCATCCTCGTCAGCGCGGTCCAATTCACCAGGAGGCGCCCGTTCGAACAGCAGGAAACCGGCTGCATCCGCAGGTGGAAACGGGGGGCCTGAGTCAGGGGGCCAGCCGAGGCCAACGAAGATGGTGAACAGACTGTCCCAATCAGCCGGTGCGCGCACGTACCACCCCATACGGTCGGGCTTGTTGTCCACCTCGAGATGCCAGGTCCACTCGGGGAGCATCGGTTGCAGGCGATCCTTGAGCGAGCCGAGCACTGAGCGCTCTTCGACCACCAGAGGCAGGTCCAACTCCTGGTAGGGGCCGATGCAACCGTTCACGAATCTTGTCAACTGACCACCGAGTTCCTCGGGAGACAGCGACCATCTGTGCTCTCCGAGTCGTCCCGGGCCCTCGTTCATGCGCAGCGAGCAGATCGTCCAGCGATGGGTCGAGTCCTCCTCGCCATCGCCGAGGCCGAGTCGGAACGTCAGACGGTCATCGCCAATCGTAATCGCCTCATCACTCTGCGAGAAGCGCAACTCCCCCTCTGGATCCGGGCCGTGCCCGCCATGAGGGGGATGGTCGTCGAAGTCCACCTCCTCCCACAGTCGAATGAACAACGCCACTGCTTCGGGGGTGGTCTCCACGACGGCCACGGGACCTCGAGCGAGCCGCCGCTCATCAGCGATGCGGGGAGTCTGGGCCGGGTGTAAGATGGTCGAGCAGGAGGGCGGGCGGGCATCGGTCGAAGTTTGAACAACAGTTCGACACCGGAGAATTACGGTGAAATCATCATGTAATGAGTCGACCTCAGCACACGCATGGGAAGCCCATTTGAGAACAAGACCATCCGCTGGCTCGCAGGTGCAGCAGGCACCATAATCGGCATTTATCTGCTCTACTTCGGATTCACACACGGAGATCTGACAACGCTCGACAAGGCTGTGCTCATCGCTGGCGGTGGCGGCCTCGTGATCTACGACGGGATGCTCGTCATCATGCACCCGCCGAAGAATGAGTCAGATGAGTGATGCTAGGCCGGCGGTCATCCAACCGCGCCTTAGTCGAGCACGCGCAACGGGGGCAACGGGTCGGCGGAGAGCCGCGCTTCGATCAGTGCTCGGGCGGCTTCTCTGTCAAGGGGGGCGGCGGCCAACAACTCATTCCAGAGCGCTTCCGTCCATTCTGCGAATCGGTGCGCGAAGCGGTAGGAATCGAGCACGAACGCAGCCTTCGGATGCTCTCCGAGAGGCTGCCCAGCGGTGAAAGCCATCTCCGCCCCATCCAAGTGGCGCTCAGCGAGCGCCGTGGTCATCGCCCGCTCCTGGCGCAGGTCGTCCACAAGACTGGCCTCAGTGACTGCATTGGCGATAGTGGCACAGGCACCTGGAACGAAGGTGTCGTCTCGGAACCAGTTCTCAGAGGGCATCCACAATTGCTCGGTCAGCGCCTGATAGGTTCTGAGATATCGCAGGTTGAGCACAAGGTCGCTGCTCGCCTCCAGTAACAGAGCCAGATCTGCGGTCACTCCGGGACTCTCGCTAGCGAACCCTGCGGATTCCATCCATTCTTCGAGAATTTCGTTGGGATCTCGTGTGGGGTCGTCACCTAATGCGACTGCTGCATGCACGTTCATCTCCGCCCACAGGTCATCGCTCGCCAACCGTCCTGCCCAGCCTCCTCCACAAGGGAGGATGAACATCCCCGCCCAATGATCGGGCAGCATGTTCGTCATGCCGGTCCGGCCCCGTTCACCGCATTCTCCGGGTCCATTCGCCCACAGCTCACCGAGCCAGTTGGGCACCATACCGACGAATTCGTACTCCCGCTCGCACTGGAACTCAATCAGCCGGGGTGGCCCTGGCATGTCGATGGTCGGATTCCATGGCTGGTACCTCCAGTAGTCTGTTTGGGAATGCTTGACTGAGACCATGAAGCGCTCGTCGTTGTTCCAGGTCGAGAGCGCGTCAGCCTGTCTGCCGAAGTTGGCATGGATTCCGTCATCGCCGAGGTCCCACAGCCGTAGGATGCAATGCTTGTCTCCGAAATCGCACACGATGCTACCAAGATTCTCAACGATCTTCTGCACGATTCCAACACTCCCTACATCCTCACACTGCTCGCAGGTGCATCCGAGCGGGTTGTGCGTGTTCGCCCAGTCGTGTGGACTTGCGAATGCCTCTCCGAAGCGGAAGATGAGTCCTTCCAGATCCGGGAAACGGGCCAGAAGTGCCAGCGTGTTCTCCGTGTAGGCATCCCACACCTCGCTTGAGCAGACACAACCGCAGGAGCCGCTGGGCGGTGATGGGAGGGTGGTGGACAGCGAGAACAGGTCCTGCATCACCCATGGGCGCAACCCTTCGTTCAGGCAGGCGAGGATGCGCTCATCCAGTTCGTTCATCGTCTTCCTAGAGATTCCTTCGTCAGCGTTCTCCATCAACAGATTCTGGGCACCTGTGAACTGGTCGGCGACCACCATGTCGGTGAATCCCTTGTCGGCGAGCACGCGGGGGTCCTTCCAGCGGCTCTCGATGCTCGGGTGTCCCGGGGCGTCGTGCACGTAGGCGATCTTGCGTATCTCGATCTGCCGCGTGATCACTGCGTCACCTCCAGCCTGTGGTAACCCCAGCCATGCTCAGCAAATGCGAGTGCGGCGAGTGAATCGAACTCATCGCTAGGAACGATGCCGAAGATGGCGCCGCCGGAACCGGACTGCTTGGCGCATGAGCCGAGCCCGCGTGCGAGTTCGACCATCGCGTATGTCTCACCCAAGGCCTCGGCACCGAACAACTCTGTGCGCAGGTCGAAGTTAGCGTCGATGAGCATCGAGAGGAAGGTGTGCTCACCACTTTCGAGCGCCAGCATGCCCAACTCAGCACCGCGAGCCAGTTCGGCGATGATGGCAACCATCTCTGAGTCCTGTTCCTCCCAACGTCTGGCGATGTCGGAGTGAACCGCGCCTGAATCCTCACCTGAAGGAGCGT
>Ga0310124_10002116_pt1 | contig 13754 bp, 11 predicted proteins | sample CB11b_AW_Bot5_MG_FD_203507 | JGI IMG/M metagenome (GOLD analysis project Ga0310124, IMG submission 203507) | Marine microbial communities from Western Arctic Ocean, Canada - CB11b_AW_Bot5 | ecosystem: Environmental > Aquatic > Marine > Oceanic | place: Canada: Western Arctic Ocean | collected...
GATCTCTCTTGCTTGAGGCACGTCAAAATCTGTGGCGACGTGTCCGAGTGAGCTATAAAAAACACGACCTTTCCCATACCGCTTTTTCCAGCAGACGGGCATCACGACCAAGCCGCATTCACCTCTATTCCGCTACCGATGACGGATCCTGGGTCTCCTTGTCGAGTCGCTCCTTCAGCTTGGCATCCCTGACCGCGATCTCGACCACGCGGTGCATGGGGACGCGAGGGTTACCTTTGCGTTGCAGACGCCAGAGGGTGATCTGCCAACGCAGGTTCTCGATCTGGTCGTAGAGATTCAGCGGCACGTAGATGGGCTTGAAGTTTGGGTTGGCCATGTCAGTCGCTCCTGTTGGGGTCGCCACAGCGACTAGTGCAATCATGTCTGGCGGTGCCGTTGCAGGCGGGGTCTACTCGGTTTGGTTGCTCATGATTTCGTAGACCAAAAGCGGTAATAATATTACCGCTTTTCTAGGGGAATCCCTTAGAGGCGGGGGCGACCGGGGCGACGCGCGGGGCCCGGCTGGGACTGCCGCCGTCTTACGTCTCGTTCTTGCCCTCGTTCGAGTCGGTCAGCGTCAGGGGCCCGGCGTCGTTCATCAGCGCCCGGACCATTGCCAGCTTGTCCGGCCACAGCTTGACCTGCTCCGTGACGTGCGCGACGACGGCGGGGCGGTCGGCCTCGGGGAGGGCCGCCAAGGCGTCGGCGATGGCAGACAGATCGGGACCATCCGGGGCGTTCTCTGTTCTGGGCGCTGCGCCTGGCGCTGCGCGTTTTCCCGATTGGGCGTTTTCCCCGGCGTTTTCGAAGGTTGCGAGGGATTCATAAGCCCTAGGTTGGAGGTTCGAGTCCTCCCGCCGGCATGCTTGACTGGATTGGACATGAGTTGTCGACCAGCGCCAGGTCTCATCGTTTTCCGAGTGGTACGAATGAGTGCGGCTCGTACCGCGCACAGCGCCCTCGTTGAAAGACGCCGACCGTTGCCACACCCGGGACGTAAAAAATGGGTCGGGAGTCATTTGCCCGCAGGGCCCATGGGGTGCTTCGCACAAACGACTCCCGACCCCTTTTCCCTACCCGTCTGGTAGACTCCGTGGCCAGCGGAGTCGGATCTCATGAGAACACGTATCACGCGCCGCACGTTTGTGAAACGGGCTTCGGCCGTCGGCGCCGCCCTGATGGTCGCGCCGGCCGCGCGGGTCGTGGCGTCGGATGTCGCGCCTCGCGCGGCCCGCAAGACGTTGCGCATCGGGTGTCTGAATGTTTCGGCCTACTCGCACCTGCCGAACTGGTGGGGACCTCTGATCAATCCGCGCCGCGGTGGCACGGACGCGCCGTACACCGGGATGCGGATGACGCACTGCTGGGAACTCAACTTCGAACGGTCGAAGGGGTTCGCCGATCAGTACGACTGCGTTGCGGTCAAGAATTTCGACGACATGCTCGGCGAGGTCGATGGAATCATCTCGGGCGGCTATCACTGCCACGGGTGGAACCACATCCTCCACGAACCCTACCTGAAGGCGGGTCTGCCCAACCTGATTAATCGGCCGCTGAGCAATTCGGTCGCGAAGGCTCGAAAGATCATCGAGACGGCGCAGAAGCACGGGGCAAAGATCCTCAACCCTTCGGCCTATGAGCACACCAACACAATCGCCCGGGCCCAGGCATGGGTCAAAGGAAAGAAAATCATCTCGTACAGCGCGACGACCGGGGCCGCGGATTATCCCACGCACGGAATTCATGGGGTCTACATGATCGTCAAGGCGATCGCCGAAGCCGGAAACCCGGTCGTGTCCGTCGCCTACCGCGCCAACTCGTGGCACAAGCAACCCGGCGTCATCACCTACGAACATCGCGACCCGCAGGGGCGCCAGTTCTTCGGGACGCTTCACCTTGTCAGCGACTCGCTGGGCACGATCCGCATTCACACGCCCGAAGAGTACGGCGGGCGCGGTTTTCGTATTTACACCGGCACCGGCCCGACCTTCGGCAGAACCGAGTTCTGGGCCCCGACGATCTGGGCGTTCCAGCGGATGGCGCTGTTCGGCGAGATGCCCGAGACCTACGAGCAGATTCTGCACAAGAGCGACGTGTTCCTCGCAGGGTGGCGTTCAGTGCTCGAGAACAACGGCCGGCCGGTTCGCCTGGATGAACTACCCACCGACTGGGAGACACCGATCAAGATTCCCGGTAATCCCAACAACGCCTACGTCGACGAGTTGCGCAAGACATTCGGTTAGGTATTCCCTAACGCCCGATGCAGTAGACGTTTTTCTTCGCGCGTACGTACATCCGGGTCCCTTCGAACACGGGAGTGCTGCGGAAGCCTTCCAGCTTGTTTTTGGCCACCTCGGTGTACTGCCGCTGCGGCTCGAGGACATACGTGGTGCCGCCCTGTCCCGTGACCAGGACGTGATCGCCAGCGACGGTGACACTGGGGAACGCCGTGCTGATCTCGAGCTTCCGGGTGTAGAGCAACTCACCGGTTTTCGCGTCGAGCGCACTGAGCCCTTCGAACTCCGCGAGCGTGTACAGCAGGCCCTTGTGGACAACGGGAGACGAGTAGTAGTGGGCCCCCTCGACGACCGTCGTCTTCCACAGGATCTGCGGCTCGAACGGCTCGGCTTTCTCGGGCAACTTCACCGCCATCGCCACACCGCTCATGCTGCTGGCGTAATAGACGATGCCGTCATGAACGATCGGACTGTTAAAAATGCCGGCTTTCACACGGGCGAGCAAGGCACCGTCGCTGGCACGAATGATGTGTCCGGATGGCGCCACGATCACCGCCTTGCCGTCCAGGCGGGTCATCACCGGCGTGCCCGGCATCACCTCGACATCGGTTCGCCATCGCAATTCGCCCGTGTCGGCGTCGTGCGCCGCCAGATCATCCATTTGAATCACGAACATGCCGTCCACCAGCAGCGGCGACGAACTGTGGCCAAACCCCTGCTTGCCCGGCTTGTCGATGACCCTGATCCACTGCCGCACGCCGTCCTGGTCGTAGCACGCGGCGACGGAGTTGCCGAACACGACCCAGACACTGCGACCATCGGTCACGGGCGACGCCGACGCGTATTCGCAGTTGGGTGACGTCCCCGGCTTCTTGAATTCGGCCATGGCTTCGTATCGTTCGCTGCGTTCGGCGTGCCGCTTCGCCAGTCTGGCTTCCCTTGATTTCAATTTCGCGATCTTTGCTTCGTCCTTGGCTTCGGCATTCACGAGCTCGTTGAGATTCTTCCGTACGGTCTCGAGTTCCCGTTTCGCTTCGTTCGCCAGGCGCTTGATCCGCTCGGCCGCGAGGTACCCATTGGCTTCGTCGCCGGGCGGCAGGTCCTCGTATTCGTGATTGGCATGCCAGAGCAGTTTGCCGTCGGCCTTGTTCAGGGCGATCAAACCGAACGGCTCGGCCGTGATGAAAATCCTTTCGGCCCCGACCGCGGGCGTCGCATGGCTCCAATCGTCGGTCGGTGTGACCCAGACGACGTTTTTGTCTTCAGCCCATTCGAGCGCCGGATCGGCGTCGGGATACCGACCCGTGCCGTCGCCACGCCAGCCGACACCACGAACGGTTGCGGCATGCGAACACGCGATCAGACCGGCGATTGTCATCACGAAAATGGTTCTGCTCATCATAGTTTCGCTCCGCGCGCCTCGTATGACTCTGTTCGTTGAAATGCCTCGTGCGAATCGCCGACACTACTCGCAGCATTGTATCGGGGAATGACATTGCCGTTCATCGCTACGCCGTGTGGCGAGATTTCAGCGTGACCAATTCTATGAATAACGACCGCATGCCACCTTGACACGGTGGCGGCGACCACCTGAAAGACCGCTGCCCGATGCAACGTGCGGCCACGGCAGTTGCCGGACGTGCCTGCACGACAGCACACTTTTCAGAATACCTTCAATTCCCCCACGTCTGGAGCGGTTTCACTTTAACTGTCGCGTCCTGAGCCGGCTGCAGCGGGGTCGCGTGTCCGCCCTCGCAGATCCGCCGCGGCGGACTTCGGGGCACCCCCATTCGCGAAGTATTGCGAATGGGGACCCCTTCGCCCTCCGCGTCAGACTGGCTTCGCCGACGCTCAAAACGCTACATCGAAACTTAAAACGCTCTTGAGCGGTTTCAATCCAGTCTTCAGCTCACCGCAGCAGTTCTTCGGCGTGATCCTTGAGATACGCCGCGATGGCCTTCGCCGCGATCTCGTGTGCGATCTCGTTCGGGTGCTGGTCGGAGGGATGGGCCCAAAGCTCCGGCCCACGATATTCGCGGTAATGTTCGCGCAGGTCCAGCACCGGAATCTCCAGGGACTCGCAGTACCCGGAGACGATGTCATGAATCTTCTGGAACGGATAGTCGCCGTTGAGTTCGTGAAAGAACGGAAAGATCACCACGCACAGTCGAATGTCGTAGCCGTCACACATCGCCTTCACGTCGCGAAGTGCTTTGCGGCACGTTTGCCAACCCGGGTTGACCGTGCCGAAGCTGTCGACGCACTCTTGAATGTACTTCTGCCCTCGCACGTAGTTGAGGGTGCCCCGACGCATCCACCTCCACACGTAGGAATAGGCTGACAGCCAGTCGGTCGATCCCGACACGACCGTGTACTGTTCAAAAAACTCCACCTTCGGGCCCCGACGACTGAGATCCTCCTCAACGTCGTTCAGCACGAAATGCACGATCACCAGGTCAGGATCGTATTCGAGGCCTCGCATCTCCAACTGGTTGCGCTGGTCGAACGTGTTCATCGCCGGCATTCCGGCGTTGATTGTTTCGATAGTCCGGTTCGGCATGGCGTCCTGCAGGAGGGCGGGGAGCATGGTCAGGCAGATGTCTTCACGTTTGACGCCCTGCCCCCAGAGATAGCTGTCACCGAGCCCGAGAATTCGAAATACGTTGGCCGGTTTCTCCAAGGGATGCTCGACGTCCCGCCAACCTGCCGAATTGTGTTGATGCGAGATCGCGTTTCCCGGTTCGAAATAGCCGCGCGGATCCGACGAATATCGGCTGATAAAGATCGAGTGGGTGGGGAACCCGTACAGGACTTCCCTGGACTCCTTTCCAGGTGTCTTGACCAGATTGTCGACTCGAAGTTGAAGGTCATCCTTCCTGACCCCGGCAACGCGAAAGATGACCTCCAATAAAAGGAGGGTCAATACCGTGGAGACGATGAGCAGCAGCAGTTTCCTGCCGAGCTTTTTTCGTCGAGGGCGATCCGTTACGCGGTTGTCGGAACCGAGAGGCATATGGCTTTATCGTATCAAGAGCGTGAACCGCGATTGACTCTCCACCGCGGCCGGTGGACAGGCGCCACCGAATCGGACTACCGTACTACGCGCGGCGTTGAAGAAGACTGTTGACGGGGATTGAAAATGCGATTCGCCATCATGGGCCTCGGCGGCGCGCTGGTCGTCCTGACCGTCGTGGCCGATTGGCTTCCCACCCGATTCGCCGTCCCGGGTTTCAGACCGACCCAGTGGTTTTTGACCGTGGTCGGCCTGTTCCTGTGCCTGACGACGGCAGCCGTGCGAAACCCGCTGGTGCGACGCGCCGCGGCGACCATCGTCGCCCGTACGTGGCGCTGCTGCTGTGCAGCGCCGCCCCGCACCCTTGGACGCCTCGATTCAGAACCACGCAGCAAGGCCTCTACATCAAGGATGAGGTCACCGGGTATCGATTGGCGCCGGATTATCACGGATTTTACGACGATACGATCGTCCGCGCGGAGATTCGAACCAACTCGCTGGGACACCGCGACGAAGAGCCGCGGCCGGGCGGGACGACGAACATTCTCCTGATCGGCGATTCCTTTACGTTCGGCCTGCTGCTCGACCAATCGGAGATGATCGACAATCAGATCGAACACGTCAGTGATGGAAGGATCCGCGCGTACAACACCGGGGTCAACGGTTACGGCCCGCCTTCCATCCTGGAGACGTTGGCACGCTGCGATTGGTATCAGGGAAGCGCCGTCGTCTACCTCTTCTACAGCAACGACATGAGGGACGACAATCTCCTGCCCGATCAGAACCGTACCAGCTACGAAGGCTATCTCGTGACGCAACGCAAGGACGACGGAACACCGTTCACGCCCGATGAGTACGCCGACGGGATCAAGACAGCCGTACGCGCGACCCGGTGGCCCACCGCCGTGAATCGCGTTGTCGTGCTGCACAACATCTGGCACCGCTTCGGCCGCCGTCGGTGGCAACTGCAATCATCGACAAATGAAGCGATGACACCCGACCATCCGGATCTGCTGCCACGTGCGATGGTGGTCGACGGAAAGATCGTGAACTTTTTTCCGCGAAAGGCATTCGGATTCGTGGAAGCGATGCGGGCCAAGGCACGCGAGCGAGACATGACATTTCGTGTACTCATCGCGCCGAGCAGGGTCGAGGCCCGATCGCAGATGTACTCAGCGAAAACCAGTGAGTTCCTGGAACTGCTGCGACGTATTGACATTCCGATCATTGAGATTCTGCAACGCGTCTCCGCCGACTACTACTACGATCATGACGAGCACTTCAACCCCGGCGGCGCGCGGCGGAGGCGATCGTCGAGTCACTCGGGGTGTAAGAAAGCAGTTACTGCGCGTAACCCAGGCCGCGAAGTCGCTTCGCGGTTTCCTCATCGACCGTGATCGGCTCGATGTCATCCTGATCGAGCGGCCGAGCGTTCTCGACCCATTCGCGCAGCGTCGCGTGAAGCGCCTCTGCATCGCGGCCTCGCGATCCGCTCAAATCGCTGCGCTCCGCGGGATCGACGTCGAGATCATAGAGCTCACGATCCCCATCCGAGTACTCGATGTATTTCAGACCATCGCGATACAGCGCCCACTGAACGCGGTTGAACTCAGGGCGAATCCTGGCGTGGGCCTCCTTGATGTACTGCACCGCGATCAGGTCACGCCGACTGGGTTCCAGCATCGACCGGCCCTCGACCGGCGCGATGTCGGATCGGCCCAGGATGTCCAGTACCGTCGGCGCGATATCGACGTGCTGCACACCGTAGTCGATCGGACCGGTCCTGGTGCCGTGGGGCAGCTTGACGATCATCGGGGACGCGACTTCCGGCTCGTACATCGACACCGCGTGGCCCGCGGTGAAATTCTCACCGAACGCCTCGCCGTGGTCGGCAGTGACGATGATCACTGAATTTTCATATTTCCCTGTCCGACGCAGCCAGTCGATCAGGCGACCGACGTGCTCGTCCATGTAGGCGATTTCGCCGTCGTAGGCATCGACCAGAAACTTTCGGATGTTCGGCGGAATCGGCCGTCTGTTCTTGATCACGTCGTGCTGCACGTTGACAAAGAACGACCAGGTCTTCTGCGGCGAATCCGCCCCGCCGCCATCTCCAAAAAGCGCGTCGTACGGCGGCGGCGGTGCGTACGGAATGTGAGGATCCATGTAGTTGAGGAACAGAAAGAACGGCCGGTCGTCCCCCTGTTCCAGCCAGCGGATGGCTTCGTCGGTGATCTGCGATGCCGGGCGATACGTCTGGGCGTGCGCGCCGTGCCGGTGGTCGTAGTGGTCGAACCCTCGATCGAGTCCGTACAGTCGACCGAGCCACCACCAGTTGCCGATCACCGCGCCGGTTCGATACCCGGCATCCGAAAGCAGTTCGGCGAGGCTCGTGCAGCCCGGAGCCATTCGCGCCGCGGGTTCGATGTGAGCCACGTGCGGCTTGCTGCGATCGACGTAATGCGCGCCGTGCGTGGTCGGATAAAGACCGGTCAGCATCGAGACATGAGTCGGCAGCGTCCAGTTGGACACGGCAACGCAATGCTGGAACACCAGTGATTCCTGAGCAAGCTTGTCGATATTCGGCGTGGTGCGGCGCCCGTATCCGTAGCAGGAAAGGTGGTCCTTCCGGGTCGTGTCCAGGCTGATCAGGACGACGTTGTACGGCTTCGGCTGCTCGGAGGAACGCTCGCGCACGACGAAGGCGCCCACGCCCACGAGGACGGCCACCGCGATCGCCACGTAAACCATGCCGCGAAACGCGAACCCCGGCGTGCGCCGGGCCGATCTGCGCGTGTCCATAGTTTCCTCCGGGCCGAGGTATCGGCGGCCGCCCTCAGGACGGACGTGTACAGATCATATCCCAGACGAATGGTGAATTCGATGACGACTGCGCCGTGAAGTCAATGATTGGATTATAAGTTCCTCCCGCGGTACGATCGGGAGAACCGAAGCGAGACGGACTGTCGCAGGAGCGAAATAGGGAACGAACATGGTCAACCACCCAGAAAAGGAAGCCTCTTCGTTGAATCGCCATGTTCTGACCACCGCCCTAGCTTTGATTCTTTCATACTGCGTGGCGTGCGCATCGACCCGAACGTCACCGGCGCCATTGACCGAACGCCCGAAACCCCGCGGCGACGCGCGCATCGTCTACGTCTCGGATGCGGCGAGCGACACGCGCAGCATCCTGACGCAGAGCCCGACGGCGGACCAGCTTCGCGGCTACATCAACACGCTGGCCGACAACGGGGTCGATATCTTCGCGCACGACATCTTCCAGAAACAGGGCGTCACCTGGTTCGAGCCCGAGCACCCCGACCACGCCCACCTCGAAACGCCGGTGGACGGCATCCCGGCCGAGGACGGCCCGCCCATCGCCATCGCCATCGAGCAGGTGCACAAGCGAGGCATGAAGTTCCTCGCGGCCTTCCGCATGGCCGACCGTCACGGCGGCCAGGGCGCCGGACTGATCAAGCAGCGACCGGACCTCTGGAACCCCGAGTTCGGCGACCTCGCGGCCATGGACTGGACGCACGACGATCTGCGCGACTGGATGTTCGCCCTGGTCGACGAGATCCTGCGCCGCTTCGACGTTGACGGCTTCGAGTTCACCTACACGAGGTGGATGCACTGCTTCCCGACCAAGATGGCGCGAGAGAGCCACCCGATCATGACGCAGTTCCTGCGCCGCGTGCGGACCCGCCTCGACGAGGCGTCAAAGCAGAAAGGCCGCAAGCTCATGCTCGGCGTCCGCGTCCCTCAGACACTCGAGGAGTGCGACGCCCTGGGCTACGACGTGGCCACCTGGGCCCGCGAGGGCCTCGTGGACTACCTGGCACCGTGCGACTTTTTCTTCACCGATTTCAACACAACGTATGAGGACTTTGCCGCAATTACGCGCGGCAGCGACTGCATGCTCTATCCGGCCGTGCACCCCCCGATGAGCACGCTGGCCAAGCAGAGCATCATGACCTCGGCGAACTATCGCGCCGCGGCCCGCAACATGTACGCGGCCGGCGCCGACGGCATCTCGCAGTTCAACTACCAGTACCACTGGGGCCGGCGACGCTCCAACTATCCCTACCCGCCGGCCGGGTATCCCCAGGCGCTCACGTGGTTGCGCCACCTGCGCAACGATGGTCGTTACGACGAACTGCCGCGTCACTACCTCTTCTATCCGCTTTGGGGCACTGGCGCGTCACAGAGCGGTTTCGTGAAGAACGACCGCATCGTGCTGAAGCGGGAGGTAGGCAGCAACGGCGAGTACCGGTTCCGCATCGCCGAGGACCTGACCACGTCCGGGCTCGCAGCGGAGCTGATCGTGATTGCGGTCTCGGCCGACAATGACAGGCTCGCCTTCTCGCTCAACGGCACACCGCTGCCGGCCGGGCCGATTAAGGCCAAGCGGCAGGGCAAGGGGCGCCCCGACAACTACGGCAGGAAGCTCGCTCCCTACTGGGCCTACATGATCCCGCTCAGCGCGCCGCCGGCGGTGTTCGGCGACAACATCCTGCGCGCCGAGGTGACCGAGCTCGACGCCCGAGGCGAGGGCGACATCCACGTCGAGGAGCTGGAAGTGACGATCGTGCCGCGATGGGAGGGGTCGCGATGAATCTAGGGGCCGGACGCGGGAACACGCAAAGGAAAACGCCACGATGATTAAGCCACACATGATTGTTGCCTCGACACTGCTCTTCGTGTGCGTTGCGGGGTGCACCACATCCGAGACGGTGCCGACCACATTGACTCGAACTCCAAAACCGCGAGGTGATGTGCGGATCGTTTACGTCTCGGATCTCGGCAGCGACATGAAAAGCGTCCTGACCGAGAACCCGACCGCGGCCCAACTGCGCGCCTACGTGGACACGCTGGCCGCCAACGGCGTGGACATCTACGCCCAGGACGTCTTCTCAAAACAGGGCGTCGGCTGGTTCGAGCCCGAGCATCCGGACCATGAACCTCACACGGGCAAGACCCCCGTGACCGGCATCCCGCCGCAGGACGGCCCGCCTATCGCCATCGTCGTCGACCAGTCCCACAGGAGCGGCATGAAGTTCCTCGCCGCCTTCCGCATGGCGGACCGCCATGGCGGCAGCGGCACCGGCATGCTCAAGAAGCGGCAGGATCTCTGGAACCCCGATTTCCCCGCCCGCGCCGCCATGGACTACACACATGACGAGATCCGCGACTGGGTCTACGCCATCTACGACGAGATCCTGCGCCGCTTCGACGTCGACGGCTTCGAGTTCACCTACACGCGCTGGATGCACTGCTTCCCGGTGAAGGCGGCGCGCGACAGCCACCCGATCATGACGAAGTTTCTGCGCCGCGTGCGTGCCCGCCTCGACGAGGCGTCGAAACAGAAAGGCCGCAGGCTCATGCTCGGCGTCCGCGTTCCCCAGACACTCGAGGAGTGCGATGCCCTGGGCTACGACGTGGCCACCTGGGCCCGCGAGGGCCTCGTGGACTACCTGGCACCGTGCGACTTTTTCTTCACCGATTTCAACGCGCAGTACGATGAGTTCGCCGCCGTCACACGCGGCACCGACTGCATGCTCTATCCGGCGGTGCACCCGCTGGTCGCCGGTGGCAGTCCCTGGATCATGCAGCCGGATCACTACCGCGCCGCGGCCCGCAACATGTACGCGGCGGGCGCCGATGGCATCTCGCAGTTCAACTTTCAGTACCACTGGGTTCGGCGCCGCAGCAGCGGGGGCGGCTGGCCCTGGATCGCGGGTGACTTCCCCAAGTCGCTCGCGTGGCTGCGCCAGATCCGCGGCGACGGCCGCTACGACGGCCTCCCGCGCCACTACCTGTTCATGCCGCTTCAGGCGCGGTCCGAGAGCGGATTCGTGAAGTTCGACAAGATTCGTATGGCCCGCAAGATTGGCAGCGGCGGCGAATACCGCTTCCGAATCGCCGAAGACCTGACCGACTCGGGCACCGCGGCGGAGCTGGTCGTCAGCGCCGTCTCCTGGGACCACGACCAGCTTTCCTTCTCACTCAACGGCACGCCGCTGCCCGATGGCCCGATCAGGTCCAGGCGCCACGGCAAGGGGCGCGCCAAGGAGGTCGGCCGTCCCATGAAGCCCTACCGGGCCTACATGATTCCCCTGACCTCACCACCGGCTGTCTTCGGCGACAACGTCCTGCGCGCCGAGGTGACCGCGCTGGATAAGAACGCCCCCGGCGAGGACGACATCATCGTCGAGGAGCTTGAAGTGACGGTCGTGCCGCCGTGGAAGCGGTAGCGCGAGGCGCGGTCGATCTGTGGAAGTCGTGACGCCGACTGGGTGGCGTCAAACGCACGATCGATGCGCGTGATGGCGCTATCTATTCGCCATTTGTTGCTGGAGGTGCCGCCGCGTGCGCCGCGCCGCTTTCTCACCCCGCGCTGGTGACGCTGCCGTCCGGCGGGGGCGGCTGCTGCCAGATGCCCATGCCGCCGTCGATCATCAGCATGTGGCCGTGAACGTGTTCGGCCGCGTCGCTGACGAGATACACCGCACCGGGGCCGCACACGTCCGAGTGCGGAATCTGCGCGTTGGGCGTGTGCTGCAGCATCCACTCGGTGAGCGTCGGCATCTCGTCGAGGAACTCGGTCTGCGCCGTGCGGACCAGGCCCGGGGCCAGGCCGTTGACGCGGATGTTGTGCGGTGCCAGCGACACGCACAGCGTGCGGACCATCATTTCGATGGCGCCCTTGGAGATGTCGTACGCGGTGCATCCGGGCTCGGCCAGGCGGCCGTTGATCGATCCGATGAAGAGCACGCGACCCCGAACGGATTGGTCGATCCACCGTCGGGCGAACGCCTGGGTGAGAAAGTACGCGGAGAACACGTTCAGGCGCATCGTTTTCTCGAAGCGCTCGTGGGTCATCATCTCGAATGAAGTGTCGAAGTTCTGGCCGGCGTTGTTCACCAGTATGTCGAGGTTCGGTTGGGCCTTCAGCGCGGCCTGAAACAGGCGATCGACCACCTGCTCGGTCGGCCCGCTCAGATCGGCGGCGACAAACGACGCCTTCACGCCTGCGGCGGTGCAGCGGTCGAGCACCTGCTGCGCTTCGCTGCTCATCGCCCGGCCGTGAACGACGACGTCGGCGCCGGCCTGCGCGTAGGCTTCGGCGATGGAGCGACCGACGCCCTTCGACGAGCCGGTCACCAGCGCGGCGTGGCCGTTTAGATCTAGCATCGAGCTGAGCTCATCGCACAGGCGGAGAAGAGCAGGAAAATGATCCGGATCCTCTCTCCTGCTCTCTTGCTCTTCCGCTCTTCTGCTCTTCTACTTCTGCAATACGAAACGACTCCAATCCTCGCCCCCCCCTCACGCCAGCGTTCGATTCGCGGCGTCGAGAACGTCCTGCTCGTCGGGCAGAATCTCGCTTTCCAGCGCCTTGGAGACCGGCATCGGCACGTCCTTGGTCGTGACGCGCTCAATCGGCGCATCGAGGTGGTCGAACGCGAGTTCCGACATCGTCGCGACGACCTCCGCGGCGTATCCGCACGTGCGGCAGCCCTCGTTGACGACCACGAGGCGGTTCGTCTTCTTCACCGATTCCAGAATGGTGTCGGTGTCCAGCGGCTTGAGCGTCTGGGGATCGATGACCTCGGCCTCGGCTCCCTGCTCGGCCAGCTTCTCCGCGGCGGACATCGCGATCCCGACCATCCGACCGGTGGCGACAATCGTCACGTCGCCGCCTTCGCGATGAACGGCCGCCTTGCCGATCGGCAGCAGGTCGCCGTTTTCGGGTACGTGTCCCTTGACGGCATAGATGTGCCGGCTTTCCAGGAAAATTACCGGGTTGTCGCTTCGAATCGCGGACCGCAACAACCCTTTGGCCGCATACGGCGTCGACGGCATGATGACGATCAACCCGGGCACGTGGACGAACCACGACTCCAGGCTCTGGGAATGTTGCGCCCCCATGCCGATGCCCGTGCAGATCGGCGCCCGCATGACCACGGGCACCCGGGCCTGGCCTCCGGTCATGTACCGGTACTTGGCTGCGTGATTGACGATCTGATCCATTGCGATCGTCATGAAGTCGTTGAACTGAAACTCGATCACGGGCCGCGCGCCTACCAGGGCACCGCCGATGCCGGCACCGGCGATCGCCGCTTCGGAGATCGGCGTGTCGATGACGCGCTGGGCGCCGAACTCGTCGAGCAGCCCCTTGGTGACGTTGAAGAGGCCACCGATCTTGGCCACGTCCTCGCCCAGAACGTAGACGGACGAATCGCGCTGCATCTCTTCGCGCAGCGCTTCGTTCAGCGCCTCGGCGTAAGTGATCTGTCGATCCGTCATCGTCGCATTCCTGCGTCGCGCCTCCAAGAAACCGAACCCCCCTCCCTCTCTGAGGGAGGGGCCAGGGGAGGGTGCAGCCGCTCGACGATCGTTGCCGATCCAGATCGCAAAGTCCGGCGAATCGACTCGGTCCGGTGTTGATTGATGCGCCGCATTGTTCGCGGGCGCTCCACCCTCCCCCAGCCCCTCCCTGAAAG
>Ga0310124_10002118_pt1 | contig 13739 bp, 11 predicted proteins | sample CB11b_AW_Bot5_MG_FD_203507 | JGI IMG/M metagenome (GOLD analysis project Ga0310124, IMG submission 203507) | Marine microbial communities from Western Arctic Ocean, Canada - CB11b_AW_Bot5 | ecosystem: Environmental > Aquatic > Marine > Oceanic | place: Canada: Western Arctic Ocean | collected...
CCACCGGGTGGATGCCACCCGGAACCGAACGACCTCTGAATGCTCGGACCCACTCCCATCGACGCCTGGCCGGCGAGGACTAGGTCGGGCCACCCGCAGGCGACTCACTGGGAAAAGTCGTACTTGTCGATGTTCTTCATGTGGAATCGGAGCGGGTCCGAGAGAATCAGCATGGTGGGGTCCTGGCGGCTGAGCCGGACCTTGCCGTAACCGGGCAACTCGGTTCCCTCTGTGATCGTCTCACCACGGACCAGTGCGACCGCAACCCGCACGGTCAACTCGCCCAGGGCACGGGGATCCCAGAGAAAAAACGCCTCGAGCACCCCGTCCTTGACGTAGGCCCGCATCTCCTCGGGCATCGAGTTCCCCGTCAAGGCCACCTCGCCCACTCGACCGGTTCGCTTCAATGCCTCGGCCGCACCGGGGACCGAGTTCGAATCGAAGGCGATCAGGCCCTTCAGGTCGCGGTGCTTGTTGAGCAGCGTCTCGACCTTCTGCCGAGCCACCTCGACGTTTTCCTGCGTCACCACCGTGTCGACCAGTTCCATCTTCGGATAGTCCTTCCTGGCCTTCGCCTCGGCAAACCTCCGCCACGTGTTCAGATTGGCCGCATCCAGGCTCGCGATCACGATCGCCCACTTGCCCTGCCGGTCCATCTGCCCGGCGATCTCATCAATCAGGCTCTCGCCCAGTTCCTGGTCGTCGACCTGGTTGACCATCAACGTACGGCCGCAGGTCGGTGCATCGGTGTCCCAGCAGATGACCTTGATCCCCCGCGTCTGGGCCTTCTCCACAAATCGCCTGACCGTCTTGGGCTGATTGGGGGCGATACAGATCGCGTCAACCCCCTGCCTGATCCAGGTCTCGATGAACTTGTTCTGCTCCGAACCACTTGCCTCGGTCGGACCATCGTAGATCAGCTTCACGCCCAGCTCGTCGGCTGCCTTCTGAGCCCCCCGCCGACAGGCGGCGAAGTACTTGATGTTGACCAGCTTGGGCAGCACCGCGATCACGATCTGCTTGTCGTCGCCCCCGGCAACGGCACTTCCGGCGGCCTGGGTCGCAGGCGAGTCGGTCGCGTCGCGGCAGCCCGACAGGCCTCCGACAACCAGCACCCCGACCGCAAGGCACGGCAGCAGCCCCTGCAGAACTCGAGTTGCAAAGGACGGCGGTGTGCTTGGTCGTCGCATCACTGGCCTCATCACTCGAACCGGTTGAGTCGCGGGCTCGACCGACCTCGCGATCGGAACCCCCACTGCCAGACTGCAGTCTTGTGAAAACCGACCGCCGCCGCAATCGAAGCGGCCGACCGCGACACGATCGGTGAGAGCCGATGCTAGGTCGAGTCGCGATGTCCGAATCGAGTGTTCAGCCAGACCCCGGCGACCAGCAACAGACCCAGCAGCAGGTACCGCAGGTGGCTGATCTCAAAGGCCAGGTGTTCGTCGCTCCAGCCCTTTGCCTCACGCAGTCCGTCATCGAGCACCGCGACCAGGAACGCACCCAGGACCGATCCCAGCACCGAACCCCGGCCCCCCTCGACCCGCGTGCCTCCCAGCACCACCGCCACGATCACCTTCAGCTCCAGCCCACTCGCCGTGCTGGCATTGACCGCACCGTTGCGGGCCGTGAAACAGATCGCCGCCAGCCAGGCCAGTGCACCCATCAGCGCATAGGTCTGCAGCAGCCGACGATCCAGTGGGACTCCGGCATAACGAGCCGCCACCCGGTTGCCTCCCACCAGCAACAACTCGCGCCGCCACCGAGAACAACTCCAGCACCAGCCACCCAGCCCGACCACCAGCACCAGCAACACCAGCGAGCCGCTGAATCCGCCCAGCCACTCGTAACCGGGGACATCAAAAAACGGAGCCCGCTCGGCATCACGCATCACGACCTGGCACAGGCCGCGGTAGAAGATCATCGTGCCCAGAGTGGCCACGATCGGAGGCACATCCAGCCGGGCCACCAGGGCGCCGTTGAACAGACCCAGGCCGACGCCGACCAGCAATCCCAGCGGCACCGCCGTCAGCCAGAACGACATGCCACCGTCAAAACACGACATCACCGCCGCCACCAACGCCAGCATCGATCCCACCGACAGGTCAATGCCCGCGGTCACCAGCACCAGCGTCATCCCGACCGACAGCACCAGCACCGGAGCAAGACCGGGGATCAGGTCCTGGAACTTCAGTTCGAGGTAGTCGAAAATCCCGCCCGGGGTCGAGACGTCGGCACCGCTGACCGAAGCGAACAGGGCCAGTTCCAGCACCAGCAGAATCAGCAACACCAACGCTCTCACTTCAACTCCTCCATCCGGTGCTCGCCCCGGTGCAGGACACAGTCGAAGCCGATCACGCCCAGGATCAAGGCCCCCTCGAACGCCTGGCGGGCATGCACATCATCCAGCGCGTAGATCAACGCCTGGCGGGCGAGGTACAGGAACAGCACGCCCAGCACCGTCCCCAAAAAACTCCCCTCACCCCCGAAGATGTTCGTCCCCCCCAGCACCACCGCCGCGATCACCGACAACTCGAAACCCAACGCCATTCTCGCCGGATCGATCGTCTGCTGATTCGAAACATAGAGCATCCCGCCCAGGCCCAGGTACAGGCCTCCGAAGAGGAAGGCCGAGATGGCCAGTCGCGGGAGATCCAGGCCGTGGAGTCGGCAGGCGGAGGCGGAACTGCCAAGAGCCAGCCACAGTCGAGGCCGACGACAGGTCCACTCGAAAACGATCGCCACGCCGACGGCACACAGCAGAATCCAGCCCGCCCAGTCGCGACCCGGCACCCGGTAGATCTCCTCGGGCACAGTCAGGTTGCCGTCAAAACCCGGCACGCCCACGTTGACCAGCACCAACGCCAGGCCGCGATAGGCCGCCAGCCCCGCCAGCGTGACGATCAACGCCGGAATCCCCAGCCAGCGAACCAGCAACCCGTTTGTCGCCACCAGGCCGCCCGCGGCCAACAGGCAGAAGGCGAAGCAGAGTACCGGGTGAGCCTGGTGCGAATAGCCCATGGCAAACACGGCACCACACACGGCCAACACGCTGCCGATCGACAGGTCGATCGCACCGGTCCAGATGATCGCCGTCAGGCCGATCGCCGCCAGCATCTCCGGAGCCATGTTTCTCGGAGTATCCCGCAGCACGGTGCCCAGCCTCGAAACCGCACCGCCCAGAGTGTCGCCGGGCAACAGGCAGGCAAAGATCACCGCCAGCAACGCGATGCTGCCGGCCACCAACCAGGCCATGCGACGACGAACCGGTGCGGTCATCCGCAAACTCATCCGCCAGCCTCCCCACCAGGCACCAGCCCCGCCGCCGCCTGCAACACCTCCCGCTGTGTCTGCGAATCGCCACTCAGTTCCGCCACCAGGCGGCCGCGATTCATCACCAGCACCCGATCGCTCATGCCGACCACCTCGGGCAAGTCGCTGGAGATCAGCAGCACACCGTGGCCGGCGGCGGCCAGGCGGTCCACGACCGAGTGAATCTCGGCCTTCGCTCCGACGTCGACACCACGGGTCGGTTCGTCGAGCACCAGGACCTCGGGATCCCGCTCAAGCCATCGCGCCAACAATACCTTCTGCTGGTTGCCCCCGCTGAGAGTTCCGACCGCCTGGTTCGGACCGCTGCAGCGGATGTCGTAGTCGCTGATCATCCCCGACACCCGGTCACGCTCGTGCGACGACCGGACCATGCCCCAACGAGTCAACTGGTCGCGGATTCCGATCGACAGGGTGGAGGCCAAGTCGTGCTCGGCGACCAGGCCGTGACGCTTCCGCTCCTCGGGCAGGTAGACCAGCCCCGCCTGAAGAGCATCCCAGGCAGAGCGAGGGTTCCAGGGGTGGCCCAGCAGCTGCATGCTGCCCGAGTCGGCTGGGTAGAGACCGTAGATGGCACGAGCCAACTCGGAACGGCCCGCACCGACCAGCCCCGCCAACCCCACCACCTCGCCCGATCGTACCTCCAGCGACACACCCTCGAACATCCCCTCGCAAGTCAACCCCTCGACACGCAACAACACCTCCGGGTCGCCGCGCTCCGAGACTGATGGGATCCGAGTCCGGGGGAAGACCTGCTGCAACGGTCGGCCAACCATCTTCTCGACCAGTTCCGAACCGTCCAACTCATCCGCATCGCCCACGTGAACCAATTTGCCGTCACGAAGTACCGCCACCCGAGTCGATAGCTCGAGGACTTCGTCGAGCCGGTGCGAGACATAAAGGATGGCGACGCCGGAGTCCCGGATGGTCTTCAGGTGCTCGATCAGCCGGCGTGCGTCAGGAGCAGCCAGGCTGGCGGTCGGCTCGTCGAGGATCAACAGTCCCGCGTCGCGAGACAATGAAGTGGCGATCGCCACCAACTGCTTTTCGACAGCCGTGAGCCGAGCAAACTCGATGTCGACGGCCACGTCACAACCGGCACGCTCCAGACGACTTCGCGCAAGGGAGTGCATTGCCGACCAGTCGACCCAGCCCCCCCAGCCCCTGGGCCATCGCTCGCCCAGCATCATGTTCTCGGCCACGCTCAGGTGACCGCAGTACTCGAGCTCCTGGTGGATCGTGGCGATGCCCAGGTCGATGGCACTTCGCGGAGAATCCAGAACGACCGGACGACCCCGCCAGGACATCTCGCCCGAATCAGGTCGCAGCACGCCGCTGATCAGACGGATCAGAGTCGACTTGCCCGCACCGTTCTCACCAACCAGACCCAGTATCTCGCCAGGAAACAACGAGAGAGTCGTCGGCTGCAACGCCACCACGCCGCCGAACGAACGGCTGACACCAGACAGCTCGAACAACCCCTCCGTACCGCGTTCCGCCGACTCGATCGACATTGGAACAGCTTACGATGGTCCGGGCGGACCGCAAGGAGCCGGGGTGAGGCTGCGGTGAGGCTGCGGTGAGGCTGCGGTGAGGCTGCGGTGAGGCTGCGGTGAGGCTGTGGGGCGGCTGCGGTGGGGCTGCGGTGGGGGACGAACTGGCGTGGTGGGCCTCCGGCGGGCACAATCAGGGCCGCAGGATACCGCGGAATGGGGAACAGAGCAGGAGACTCACCATGACGGCCATGGGTTCGGAACTTCGATGGGCGTGGCTGCTGCTTGTCGTCGCCGTCATCTCGCTGGGACCCTCGGTGAGCGTGGCCGAGGACATCCCGCGTGAACAGCACGCCTGGGGCCGGTTTGCTCCGGGCAGCTGGACACGGATCCGGGTGACGGTCGAGTCGATCGGTGAGAATGGGCAGAAGACGAAGCGATCCGAACTGGTCACCACACGGCTGGTGGCCGTGGACGAGCACGGGGTGACACTGCAGAGGGAAACTGTCGGCACGGCCAAGAACGACAAGCCCCAAAAGACCAAGCCGGTGACACTCAACTGGGACGGCACACGCCGCGACGGGACTCGCAGCGAGCGAGTCAGTCTCGGGGAACTCAAGATCCTGGGCCGCAGCCACACCTGTCAGACCCACAGCGTCACCCGGATCATTGGAGACACGCGAGTCACCACCAAGTCGTGGTACAGCCCCGACACCGCACCCTACTTCCTCAAGCAGCTGATCCGCGTCGGCGGTCCCAAGCCGCGGCACACCGCACGCGAGGTCACCCGCATCAAGGCCACCCGCAAGGTGGGCGACAAGAGCTACCCGGGTTGGGAAGCGCGGACGGTGGTCGCCGACCCCGCCGGCCGGGCCCGCATGCTCGAATTCCACAGCCATCTGGTTCCCGGCAGCCTGGTCCAGGCCACCGGCGAACGCCACGACCCCGACAGCGCCCGGATCGGCACCACCACCCAGACTCTCGACGCCTTCCACGCCGTACCAGTCACCCCAGCTCCCTAGCCCCCTGCCTCGCCCCCTGCCTCGCCCCCTGCCTCGCCCCCTGCCTCGCCCCCTGCCTTCACGTGCCTGACCACGACGCAATCATCATCGGAGGCGGCCACAACGGGCTGGTATGCGCCGGGTACCTGGCCCGAGGCGGTCTCGATGTGCTGGTCCTCGAACGCCGCGACTTTGTCGGTGGAGCCACGGCCACCGAGGAGTTGTTCCCCGGCTACCGCGTCTCGTCCTGCTCATACATCTGTCACCTGCTGCAGGCCAAGGTGATCGACGACCTCGAAATGCGCAAGCACGGCTTCGAGGTCCTGCCGCTGGACCCTGAACCGTTTCAGCCGTACCCCGACGGACGGCGACTGGCCCGCTGGCATTCCATCGAGAGGACCCAGGCCGAGCTGGCCAGCTTCTCGTTACGAGACGCCGCGGCACTGCCCGATTGGCACGCCTTCTGGCGCCGCGCCGCGGGCATTCTCTACCCCTGGTTCCTCAAACCACCCCCCTCCCTCGACGAAGTCAAAGCGTCGGTCTCCGGGACACCCGACGCCCAATTCCTCGAACGGCTGCTGACCGTCAGCATGGGAGACCTCGTGCGGGAGTTCTTCGAGGACGAGGCGGTGCGGGGGTCCTTCCTGCAGGTGCAGGACGTCGGTGACCCCGAAGCGGCCGGCGGTGCCTTCTGCTATACCCACATCCGCTGTGATGCGTTCAGCCGTCCCGAGGACATCGGGATCGTCCGCGGCGGCATGGGCATGATCGCCAACTCGCTGGCCGATTCGGCTCGCGAGGCGGGAGTCCACATCCGCACCGGGGCCGTTGTCGACACCATCACCGTCGACAACGGAACCGCCCGGGGTGTGGTGCTGGAGGATGGGACCGAGATCTCTGCCTCCCGAGTCATCTCGGGTGCCGACCCGAAGCGGACGCTGCTGGGACTCGTCGGAGCCGATCGCCTGCCGCCGGACTGGGTCACACCGGCCCGGGAAATGAAGACCCGCACCGGGTACCTGAAGTTCCACGCCGCTCTCGACCGACTGCCCGACTTCAGCCGCTACTTCCCCGACGGCTACGACCCACGCTACATCGCCAGCATGAAGATCTGCCCGTCGATGGAGTACTATGCCAGGGCCTGGCACGACGCCGCGGCAGGTCGCCCCGCCGCCAGGCCGGTGATGGAAGTCCAGATCCCCTCGGTCATTGACGACTCGCTGACTCAACCCGGGCAACACGTGATGTCGGTCTGGGGCCTGTACGCTCCGGTCAAACCCCGCGACGGCGATTGGGAACAGCTCCGCGAGAGTGTCGGTGAGGCGATGATCGATGTGCTCTGTGAGTACGCTCCGGACCTCCGCGACTGCATCGTCGACTGGTCGCTGTTCACCCCCGCCGATCTCGAGCGTCGAGTCTGGCTGACCGATGGCAACATCAGGCACCTCGACATCGTCCCCGAACAGTTCCTCGACCTCCGTCCCATGAAAGGCTGCGGCGGATACGGAACCCCGATCCAGGGCCTGTATCTCTGCGGAGCCGGAACGCATCCCGGCGGCGAGGTGACCGGAGCCTGCGGACACAACGCCGCTCACGTTATCCTCGACACCCTCTGAACCCACCTCGCACACGTTGCCCACCTCGCCCGGGCCCAAGGAGCAGACTCGATCGATGGACATCCGCGACTACCCGGCAATCGACGTCCACGCACACTACGGCGACTACCACCGCGAAGGCTGCTCGGACCTGCAGAACGAGATGGCCAGTGGCGATGCGGGGACCGTCGTCGCACGTGCGCGGCGAGCCAACACGCAGTGGACCGTCGTCTCGCCGCTCTCGGGGCTTCTGCCACGAGGACGTGCCGATGCGGTCGCCGGCAATCTCGAAGCCGCTCGCATCGTCCCCGAGACCGACGGACTCTTGCAGTGGGTCATCATCGATCCGGGCCGCAAGGAGACCTATCACCAGGCCGAGCAGATGCTCGGTGAGCCGCACTGCATGGGGATCAAGCTGCACCCCGAAGAACACTGCTACCCGATCACCGAACACGGAGACGCACTGTTCGCGTTTGCGGCCGAGCACCGTGCCGTCGTACTGGTCCACAGCGGAGATGAGAACAGCCTGCCCGAGGACTTTCTGCCGTTTGCCGAGCGTTACCCCGAATCGAGAGTGATCCTGGCCCACCTGGGCAACGGCGGAGGAGCCTCCGGCGACCCGACCACCCAGGTCCGCGCCATCCAGGCCTCCACATGCGGCAACCTCTACGTCGACACCTCCAGCGCCCGCTCGATCATGCCCCGGCTCGTCGAATGGGCCGTCGGCGAAATCGGCGCCGACCGGATCCTGTATGGCACCGACACGCCGCTGTACCAGTCCGAAATGCAGCGGGCCCGTATCGACCACGCCGAATTGACCGACCAGCACAAACAACTCATCCTCCGCGAAAACGCCGTGGCACTGCTCGATCTGCCTCCGCCCCCGCCCTCCGCCGCAGACCCGACCGGAGACGAAGACTCGTGATCCGCTTCGAACACACCCCACTCCGCCCCTACCCCGCCACGCTGCTGTTGGCCTGCCTCGCGATCTGCTTGATCAGCGCCGGACCCGACGGCAAGTTGCAGAAGAAAAAGACCGACAAGACGACGGGCAAGAAGGCCGGCTCGGGCATCACCTCACTGGCAGCCAAGCCGTTGCCGCTGGAGCAGGCCCGTCAGCGTGCCCGGCTGTTGCACGACATCTACGAATCGACGCTGCTGACCATGCACCGGCACTACTTCGAACCGAACAAGAAGCGGGTGATCCCCTCGAGGGCTCTCGAGGACGTCTTCTATACGGCTCGACGTCGCTGGGGTATCGAGGCCCGCTGGCTGGCCGTCAGTGCCCAGGCCATGAACATCGACCACAAGCCCAGGACCCCGTTTGAAAAGCAGGCCGTGCGTTTGCTCGCCTCAGGGAAGAAGCGGCACGAGGAGGTCCGCGAGGGGACTCTCCGGGTGGCAGCACCGATCGTGCTGTTCGCCAACTGCATCCGCTGTCACACCACCCGCCGACGCAACCCGGTGGCCGGGCTGGTGCTGAGCCTGAAGGTCAAGTCCGAGTGAACCGGACGCCTCCGGCACCGGCCGCCTTGACCATCGCCGCGAAGCACTCGTCGCAGGCCGTCTCGAACTTCATGTTCGTGAAACACTCCACCGATGCACTCGCGGCAAAACCCGCAGCCCCGAGAGCCCGGAAGATCCGGTCGTAGGCCAGGACCCCGCGACCGGGCAGCAGGTGCGTCCACTTGGGATAGCTCCCGCGGTGGTCCTTCAGGTGCGAATGCACGATCTGCTTGGCAAAGCGGCGAGCCAGCTTGGTGGGGTCGACTCCCATCAGCGTCAGGTAGCACGGATCGAAATTGATCCCGAAGAACTCGTTGTCGACCTCGTCAAACAGCCTCTGCTGGGCCTCGGGACTGTCGTTGATCCACACCGGCCAGATGCCATCGACCGCCAGGTAGACGTGCTTCGAGGCGGCATGATCCGACGCCCTGCGAAGCTCGGCCACCGCTCGCTTCCACTCCACCTTGCGGTCCAGGCCCTTGTGGTAACCGCCCATGTGAAACGTGACCACCGTGGCACCGAGGTCGACAGCCAGGTCAACGCTGCCCTTGAGGTCCAGCGTCTTTCGTTTCGAATCGGCCAGCGTGTCGGTCAACTGGGCATGAGTGACCACGGCCTCGACCTTCAGCTTCAGACGTTCGGCGGTGCGACGCGTGAGTTTCCGGCGCGAGACGTCAAACGAGCGCGGGTCGGCCGAGTTGCCGTTGGTGCCCGAGACATCGATCCCCGAGTACCCCACCTTCGCGATCCGCTCGAGACAGGGGACGATCGGCATCTTCAGCCGGTCGGTATAACTGTAGGTGTAAAACGAGAGTCTCATGCCACGGTGTCCGTCACTGACATTGTGTTCCTCTCAGAGTACGATCAACCTCGTGACCCCGCCATTCCGCGGCTCGATTGCAGCCCCTCCCCAGACACATTTTCGCCATGCCCACGCTGGTCGCCCCCGCTGACAACGCCGCGGATTTCTCGAGCCGGTTTGCCGACGAGGGGGTACTGGTGGTCGACCCGCTGGTCGACTCGGCCACGGTCGACCGGCTGACACAGCAGACCGCTCGGATTGCCAGCGGCACAGCCCCCTTCCCCCGCGAACTCCTCGAACTCGAACCCGACGCCGACCGGCTCGAACTGGCCACCCTCCGCAAGATCAACCGCTGCCACTACCACGACGACGTCTTCGCCGCCCACGCCGCTCATCCGGGAATCCTCGACGTGATCGAAGCCCTGATCGGACCCGACATCAAGGTCTTCGACAGCCAGCTGTTCATGAAGCCACCCGGTGGCATCGAAAAGCCCTGGCACCAGGACTCGGCCTACTTCCCGCTCGATCCCCAGATCGTCGTCACCTGCTGGACCGCTCTCGATGACGTCACACTCGAGAACGGCTGCCTGAACGTGATCGTCGGGAGCCACCGCGAGGGGATCCTCGATCACGACCAGGAATGGCAGATCGGATCCCGCAGGGACATGCAGGTGCCCGAAGCCAAAATCGATGACGACCGCTCCCGCAGCATCACGCTGAGGTCCGGAGGCTGCTCGTTCCACCACGGCATCCTGCTGCACCGCTCGGGACCCAACCAAACCCGCGAATCGCGTCGCGGACTTGCCGTGCACTACATACCCGGCAACTGCCGCTGGATCGGGCCTCCCGAGGAAGCCGACGAGTTCCAGGTCGTCCGCGGTCGAGATACCACGGCCTAGCCGTCGGTGACTCCCACGACCTGGCAATTGGGCAATGCGGCCCTCAACTGCCTGACCGCACCAGGTCGCATCCGCGTACCGGTCAGATCGAGCTCACGCAGCTTGGCCAATCCCCGCAGGTGCCTCAGCCCCGAATCCGTGATCCGGGTCTCGGCGAGATTGAGATGCTGCAGGTTGGTCAGCACCTTCAGCGACAACAGGCCGGTGTCGGTCAGGCCGGTTCCCGAGAGGTCCAGCCGCTGCAACGCGGTCAGGACCTTCAAATGATCGACTCCAGCGTCGCTGATCGTACCACTGCCGCCAACGTTCAGACGGACCAGGCCGGTCAGAGGCTTGATCGCCTCCAGGCCGCTGTCTCCGATACCGGCCGAAAGCTCCAGCCAGCGAAGACTGGTCATCGCCTTCAAGTGGCCCAGCCCGGCGTCATCGACCCGCGTGCCCTCCAGGTGCAACTCCTGCAACTTCAACCCCACCAACGCTTCCAGGCCCGCGGAACCCACCTCGGTGTTGGCCAGGTCCAGTCGCAGGAGCTTGGTCAGCGGCTTGAGATGGGCCAGGCCCGCGTCGGTCACCGGCGATTGAGCCAACTTCAACTCCACCAGCGCGGTCAGAGTCTTGATGTGCTCGAGGCCGGCGGAGGTGACCCGGGTTCCCGAGAGATTGAGTTGCTGCAGGGCCTTGAGTGCCGAGAGAGCTTCGAGGTTCGAGTCGCCGATCTTGGTCTTCGAGAGACTGAGGGTCCGCAGGGCGGTCAGTCCCTTGAGATGTTCCAGCCCGATGTCGGTGATACCGGCCTGCTGGCTGAGAAACAGTTGCTGAAGCGTGACCTGGCCCTTGAGCTTGGCGAGTCCCGCGTCGGTCAGGTAGCGGCCAAAGAAATCGAGCACGATCGGCTTGCCGTTGCCGTCGACCTGGGCCCGCAGGGCGCTCGCCTTGAGTGCCTCGGTGAGATCCAACGCCTCCTGGGCCACCCGAGCGGCCTCGACCTTCTTCTTGTCCTTGTCGTCTTTCGCAGAAGGCAGTGGCGGGTTGTCTTCGGCCGCGATGGTCAGGGCCGCCAACAGCACATCGGCCGTCGCAGCCTCCGAGGTCGACGGCTGGCGATCCGGAAGCTCGTTGGCCTGCGCCGAGTCCTCCCCGGCCACCTCCCCGACTTCCGACACGTTACCCGACGTCGCATCGCTGCAACCGCTCAGCAGGCCCAACCCCAACAGCCCGATCCCCAACACGCTCCTGCACAACATCCGCGTCTCTCCCTGTTCACCGGACAATCCACCTGGCATCACGCTCATCGTCGAGCGGATCTCGAGACGGGCCGACCATACCGCAGTTCCGACTGTCTAGCAAACCACCCGGACGCCCGTTGACGAATCTCGCGTTCAGCACTTGACTTACGACAGATCCAGCATCCGGCAGGCTTGGGCCGTGGCCTGCTTTTGACTAGGGTGACCCCGGTAGCCCCCTGCAACAGAGGTCCCGTCATGAGCGCCCCCGGCACGGACGTGAGGAGCGACTCGTCGATCCCCGAAACCCAGCCGGACGAGGTGAGTTTTGTCGAGACGGCGTTGACGCTCGGTGGGAAGAGCCGCGAAGAAGCACGCACCACCGGGGCCATCGATCGAGCCGATGAGCAGGTCGAATCGCTGTTCGACCCCAGGTACCAGACCGTCGGCAGCCCGATTCACCAGGCCGTCTGGGACCGCACTCTGCCGCTGGAACAGTTTCGCCCTCACGACGTACCTGACGATCCGGTCGTCGAAGACGTGATGGCCAGGTCGCTGGCCGTCATCGCCGACCGACAGAAATCCGGCACCCTGCTCGACGACAACCTCAAGACCGCACCCGAAACACTCGACGCGCTGGCCGAGGCGGGCTACTGGGGGCTGCTGGTTGATCGAGACTACGGCGGTTCAGGATCCAGCTTCTCGCAGTTTGCCCGTTTCCTGACACGCATGGCGATTCGTGACGCCACCGTCGCCGGCATGGCCAGCGTGCACGGCTGCATCGGTGCGGTCGACCCGCTGATCGGGTTTGGCACCCAGGAGCAGAAACGCAAGCACCTGCCGCAACTCGCTTCCGGCGAGCGAATCTCCGCCTTCGCACTCACCGAACCCGGCGCCGGATCCGACCTGACCGCCCTGACAACCACCGCGGTGCTCGAGGGTGACGAATACGTCGTCAATGGCGAAAAACTGTTCATCACCAACGCCATTCCCGGCCGCACCATCGGCCTGGTCTGCCTGATCGAAGACCAACCCGCCGTGCTGATCGCCGACTTGCCCGAGCAAGAGACCGAACACTTCCAGGTCGTCCCCTACCGCATCCACGCGCTCAGGAACTCGTACAACAACGGGCTGAAGTTCACCAACTTCCGAGTGCCCCGCAACAACCTGCTCGAACCCGAAACCGGCGACGGCCTGACAATTGCCTATCACGGACTCAACCGCGGTCGAGTGGCACTGTGTGCCGTGGCGGCGGGTTCGATGAGAGTCATGCTGGCGGGAATGCTGCCCTGGGCCCAATACCGCACAACCTACGGGCAAGCGATCAATCGGCGCGAACTCGTGCAGCGGCGGATCGGTCGGCTCGCCGCCCTGGTCGTCGGTTGCGACGCGATGGTCGATTGGTGCAGCTGGCAGCTCGACGAAGGCTACCGCGGCGAAATGGAGTGCATCATCGCCAAGATCTTCGGCAGCGAATCACAAAAGGAAGCCGCGATCGAGCTGTGCATGAAAACCCACGGCGGCCGGGCCTTCCTGCACGGACACCTCATCGGAGACAACATCCACGACTTCCTCGCTCCGTGTATCTACGAGGGCGAGGGCGAAATGCTGGGGATGGCCTTCCTCAAGTCGCTCGTCAAGCAGCACGGACGGCAGTTCTTCGAACCGATCGGTCGACGCGCCGCACAGCTGCAACTGAAACGCCCCAACCCGCTCAACCCCGCTCACGCCTGGGGCCTGCGCCGCGAACTCACCTCCTACAGCCTCTGGAAACTCAGACAACTCCTGGTGGGCTGGAAACGCCCAAAACTGGAGCTGAAGTGCCAGCGCCTGGCACGGCTCGCACGCTTCGCAGTCGATGGACTGCAGAAGTCGCGGCTCGAAATCGAC
>Ga0310124_10002119_pt1 | contig 13736 bp, 9 predicted proteins | sample CB11b_AW_Bot5_MG_FD_203507 | JGI IMG/M metagenome (GOLD analysis project Ga0310124, IMG submission 203507) | Marine microbial communities from Western Arctic Ocean, Canada - CB11b_AW_Bot5 | ecosystem: Environmental > Aquatic > Marine > Oceanic | place: Canada: Western Arctic Ocean | collected...
GGCCGTTGCCATGGATGGCACGATTCTGGCCTTCTGTGAAGGCCGCAGAGACAGTTCCTCTGACAGTGGCCAGATCGATCTACTGCTGCGGCGCAGCGACGACGACGGGCATACCTGGAGCGCGCCTCAGGTGGTGGCAACCGAAGCTGGTATGACCTGTGGCAATCCCTGCCCTGTCGTGGAGCGGGCGTCGGCAACGATCTGGTTGCCCTTCTGCAAGAATCTCGCCGCCGGGCACGAGGGGCATATCACCGAGGGCAAGGCGCCCCGTACCGTGTGGCTGACCCATTCAGAAGACGCGGGGGTCAGCTGGTCGGAGCCCAGGGAGATCACGGCGACGACCAAAGATCCATCGTGGACCTGGTATGCCACGGGTCCCACCCATGGAATTCAACTGGCGAGTGGTCGACTCGTCGTGCCCTGTGATCACATGGTGGGGGTGCACTTTGATCGGCAGAAGGATCCCTATCACTCCCACGTCATCATCAGCGATGATGCAGGCGCTACCTGGCGTATTGGTGGCATTGTCGATGAAGGCACCAACGAGTGTGCCGTCATCGAGACGGCAGATATGTCTCTGTACATCAACTGTCGCAATTATCGTGGTGAAAAGCGGCGAGCCAGTGCCCGTAGCATCGATGGTGGGAGCAGTTTTCAGCCGCGGATCTGGGAGGATGGTCTGCCCGAACCGATCTGCCAGGGAAGTCTCGTCAGTCTGCCCGGCGGGGATGGGGGTCCCTCGGACCTGGCGCTGTTCACCAACCCCGCCAGTGCCGATTCGCGCAGCAACCTGACCCTCCGATATACCGAGGACGGCGGCCGTTCGTGGACAGCCCTGCGCAGTCTCTACGAGGGTCCCTCCGCCTACAGCGACCTCGCCGTCGCTGCGGATGGCGAAATTCTCTGCCTGTATGAGCGCGGCGCCGACTCTTGCTACGAAACACTGACCCTCGCGCGCCTGTCCTTGGCGTGACCGCCGTTGTCCTTTCGCGGGGCTGTGTTCTGGCCGCTCGTCTGCAGCGGGCCTTCGTTGTCTGCGAAGAATCAGACGGACGACGCCTGGGATCGCCCACTGCATCTGGTGGAGCGGGAATTTCCCGAGTTATGGCAACAGGCTCCGTCACCGGAGTCGGCTGGCGCCGATGGTCCGGGTATCGTCCAGGTACTACATCTCCGCGATCCGCTGGTGCGTCCGCAGCTCGACGATCTGGCACAGCGATTCAAAGGGCGTGAGGTTCTGCAATATCTGCTCATCGATGATGTTGCGGGCGACGCCATGAGTGCCCACGAATGAGCCGCCGCGACCGTGGGCGGATATTGAGAAGTGTCTGACATCCATCTCGACGTCACGGGCCCGGAGGCGGACCTCTATGCGTCGGGTCGCGCGTTCGCCTGTACGACGTTCGTGGAAGGCGGGGGGCGAAGGTGAAGTGACCATCGGGATCGAGGACGTATAAGAAGTCAGAACTGCCCTCGACGAGCGCGCGGTAGCGGGCCTCCGACAGGGCCAGCTCCTTCAACGAGGTTTAACTCAGGGCGGGGTGGTAAGGGCCCGTATGGCCCTGGCGTCGCCAGGACGCAGCGTGAGCAGCGCCGTCCATGCCAGCTGTGCCGCCTGTGTGTTGTGGTCCCGCTCGAATGCCAGGGCGAGTCGATAGAGTGCGTCCCCCGTTTGCGCCCCACCCAGCTCGACGGCGATTGTCAACTCACGCACTGCTGATGCAGGGTCCTCGGCCATCAGGATGCGCCCCAGCACGTAGCGACAGAAGTGCGATCGCGGCGCCAGTTCGACGGCGGTGCGGGCCATAGTGACGGCATCGCCGTCCCCATTTTCCATCAGATCGATCAAAGCCAGATGGGCCCAGGCCATGACGATGGTCTCGTCGATGGCCAGTGCCCGTAGCAGATGGTTTGCCGCTTCCTGCAACTGACCCGATTCGTAGAGCAGTCTACCGATCCAGCAATGTGGCATGGCGAAGTCGGATGGGCCGAGTCGCAGGGTTTCGTGGAACAATTCGATCGCTCGCACCGGGTCCTGGCGCATAACGCCGAGAGCTTCCGTATACCGTTCAATGAAGGCTCCGTCCGCGAAAATCGCCTCGTCGTGTCCTTCTCCGGGCCGGCGCAGATAGAGTGGCCGGTGGTCCTGCAGGTAGGTCAAGCGGTAGTCACGGCGGAAGCGTTGCGAGAGAAACAGGGCTCGCTCTGCCGGCGTACCCGGACGCATGCCGGTGATAAACAGAATGGCGTCTGGGGCTCGATCCAGGGTGTAGGTGACATGGTAGTTTCGCAGGATGTGATCGTCACGGATGCCGGCCAATGGCTTGGGTTCGTGGGCGACGGTCCTGTCGGTGAGGCCAACCAGATCGAGGACGGCAGCTTTGGTCTGGTATCGTGGGATCCCGATGGCGGTGCTCGCCACCAGGCTGAAGGGTTCGCCTGCGGCGTTGGTGTAGTCCGCCAATTCCTGCAGCTTTGCATTGTGCGCCATCGTTGCGTCGCGGGCGTGGGTCAGATCTTCGTCTGGCCCGGTGACGGAGCGTACCATCGCTGCCAGCAGCAGGATCCCCACGGCCGCTGAGACGCGGCGGCGACCTAGACCGTATAACGTGGCGACACGCGTCGCTTCGGCGAGGGCGGCGGCGAGCAGCGCCAGCACCGGCAGGTAGAGGCGGTTTTCCGCCATCGTGTCACCACCGACAAGAGTTACGTAGGCGACGTTGGCAAACAGGAGCAGAGCGATGTAGGAAACCCCAGCCCGTGTACGGCGACGGGCCAGCAGGGCGACGACGAGCAAAGGAGCCAATCCCCAAAGACCATAGTCGATGAAAAACTTGGCGGTGTATCGCAGCCCGTGCGTCAGATAGGTGAGGGAGATGCCGGTCTTGGCATAGAATGTGTTTGGCAAGGGCTGACCGTAATAGAACCAGCGGAATGCCAGGTGCGGCAAGACGAGACTGGCAAAACAGACCGGCGCCGCCCATAACTGGCGGACCGCGGCGATCACGGGACCATGAGGATCGAGCAGCAGACGGGCAACCTGGTGTGCCACGGTGAGGGTGAAAAACATCCAGCCTTCGGGTCGTGTCAGCGCCGCCAGGCCGAAGAGGACACCCGTCCAGCCATCCAATCGTCCCCGCTGCAGGTAGCGTGTGGCGCCGGCGGTGACAAGAAGAGCGAAGGCCGCTGTCTCCATGCCACTCAGGGTCCAAAATGCCAACGCGCCGTTGGCTGCCAACAGGCATGGCGCCACCAGGTGTGCGAGGTCTTGCGGCCGTGAACTCAGACTCGCCGCCGTGCGCCATGAGAGCAGGATCAGGGCCGCCGCCGATAACACACCGAAGAGACGGGCTGTCGCAACCGCATCCAGGCCGAGAGCGTGAGGCAGGGCGAGAAGGATGACCCATGAGAAGTTGGTATATCCCTCGACGCGCTCGCCGAGATTGAAGACGAGGCCATCGCCAGCAACGAGATTCTTCGAATACACAAGAGAGATGTAGGCGTCATCCTGGACCACGTCATAACGCGTGCAGAGCAGGGCGAAGAGCCCGGCACAGGCCAGCAGGACGGCGGCGGACAGGAGCCGTCGTCTCACAGGTGGCTCGTCGCCAGCAGGTCATCGACCCACGAGTCAAGGAGCCCGAGTTCAGCGGCCAGGTCGAGGACGGTATATCTCGCCCGGACGAAACGGGCGTGGAGCAGCGCGGCACGAGTCTGCTCCGGGCTGACGCCGAGATCGGCGAAATGGATTGGAGCGCCGGCGCGTTGCAGTTGTTCGGTGCAGGTGGGGTTCGGTCCCAGAATCCGACGCAATTCCGTTGTCGTTTCAGCCCATCCAAGTCGGAGGGTTTCTAACCTATCCTGCCTGGCCTCGTCGTCGCCATGCACCTGGCGGGCAATAGGTTCTACGGCGGACCAGAGTGGCCCGAAGTGTGATGCCAGTCTTTCGGCCAGATCCGTCCAGGGCTCGTGGGTCGGAGCCTGTACCACGTGAATGTCGATTTTAAGCAGGCGTTCGTAGAGACTGGCCAGGGCCAGGGTGGCGACACCGACCTGGCAGCCATGCAGATCGTGTGGCCCGCCACAGGAGAAGTGGAACATGTCCAGATAGTGGCTGACAAGGTGTTCGCCACCACTGGCGGGGGCCGATGTGCCGACAATGTCCATGGCCATGCCCGACAGCAGCAGGCCCGTCGTCAGATTGGCGATCGCTGCCGGCGACCGCGTTGCCAGTCCGTCGACAGCGGCAGCGGCGACGCGGTCGGCTTCGTCAATCAACCCCAGAGCCTCGGCGGCATACGGGGTGCCGAGGAGGCGGTGGCTGAGATACCAGTCGGCGCCACTCACCGGCCGGGATCGCAGATCGCCGTAGCCGGCTGCAATCATGCGTGCCGGCGCCTGACACAACAAACCGATGGGTGCCACGGTGATGCGTGGCGGAGCGCAGGGGACGGAGAGTTTCACCCCGCCCTCCAACAACGCTGCGCCAGCAGAGGTATAGCCATTCATCGATGGTGCCGTGGCCAGTACGGCGCAGCCAATACCCAGTTGCTGGCTGGCGAACTTCGTGAGGTCGTTGAGACTGCCCGCACCGACGGCGACAACGGCTTCAGCGCCGCTCGTCTGCAATTGCCGCGTCAGTCGGTCTGCCTCCGCTCTGCCGGCAACGACGGCCCCCCCTGCCCGGCCAGGTATACGTAATAGCGGCGCGTTGAGGGCACTGGCCAGGTAGGTGCCAGCGAGGCGCTGGGTGGTCTCGTCGGCGACGACGGCCCATTTGCGATGGACGAGACCGGCCTGAAACAAGGCGGGCGCCTCTTCGACACGCTCGACCAGGTGCAGGTCCAGATCACGTCGCGTCCCGTGTTTTTGCAGCAGGTCCCGTAGTTCCAGTATCCCATCATCTGTCATGGTGTCCTAACTTAACTCGCCAGCCCGATTTCAGTCCGACAAAGGAGAACCCACCAGCGTGTCCCTCATCACGATCATCGGTCGCGGTCATTCCGGTACGCGTGCCATATCCCACACGCTGTATGCCAGCGGCGTGTTCATGGGCAAAACGATCAATCGCTCCGGAGACAAGGTGCCACCAGAGAGCATGTACGAGGCGGCGCGGGTGTTCGCCCGCCATGTGCAGTGGCAAGGTGGACTCGAATGGGACTTCGAGGCGCTGAACCGGAGGCCTGTCGAGGCGGAGTACGAAGCTCTGGTGCGCGAATATCTGCAGGACGTGACGGCGGCCAAGAGCGAACACAAAGGCTGGAAACTCCCGGAGACGACCCTGTCGTTGCCCTGGATTACGCGTCTGTTTCCAGAGGCCTATTACATCTATCTGGTGCGGGATCCACGAGACTCCATTCTCGGTGGACACACCACCGACGATCTGACCAAATTCGGCGTGCAATATCCGGAGACGGAAGACACCTTGGAGCGGCGGGCCATCTCCTGGAAGTATCAGTATGACCTGGTGGCGGCAACTGCCAAACCGCGGCACTGGATGACACTGCGTTTTGAGGACTTCGTGCTGCATCAGGAACGGGAATTGGAACGACTCGAAGCCTTTCTCGGTTTTCCCCTGGGGCGCATCATCGTGCGCCCGGATGCTGTCGGCCGCTGGCAACGTACCGAGGAGCGGGTCCCGGACTTCGATTTTCTCCACGCCGCTCTGCAAGAATCGGGCTACGACGAAGGCTGATAACAATTGTCGCTACTCACGGGATCTGATGTCGGCAAGTCCTACGCGCACCGGTATGTCTTCTCCGACTTCAGTTTCGCCATCGAAAAGGGTGACCGCATAGGCTTGGTCGGCATCAATGGCGGCGGCAAGACGACGTTGCTGCGCATCCTCGCCGGATTGGAGGTTTCCGATCCCCCAGGACAGATCCACAGGAAGCGCGATCTCAACATCGGCTATCTGGTACAGGATGCCGGAGGTACCGTGCTCGAAAGCACGGTTTGGGAGAGGATGCTGGAAGGTGTCGCCGACCTGCGTCGCCTGGAGTCCGAGTTGCAGGCGGTGGCCGCGCAACTGACGGGCGTCGACGACGATCCCCTGCTGGCCCGATACAGCGCCATGCAGGCGGACTTCGAGCGTCGAGACGGATATCTCTACGAGACCAGGATTCATACCGTACTCGCCGGTCTGGGGTTCGACGCCAGCGATCACGATACGCCCCTGGCGCAACTGAGTGGTGGCCAGCGTACCCGCGTTCAATTGGCACGCCTGCTGGTGGAGGGCAGTGAGCTTCTGCTACTCGACGAGCCGACGAATTACCTCGACTTACGGGCTGTTGAATGGCTGGAAGGCTGGTTGCGTGATCGAGCCGGCAGCTATCTCGTCGTCTCCCACGATCGCTGGTTCCTCGACCGAGTGACAGAGCGAACCTGGGAGATCTCTTTTGGCCGTTTGGAGACGTATCGTGGCAACTACTCCGCCTACCTCAGACAACGCCAGGAGCGTTATGCCCGCCGTCTGAAGGAGTGGGAGGCGCAGCGGGCGTATGTGGAGAAGACCGAGGAGTATGTGCGACGGTTCATGGCCGGGCAACGCACGAATCAGGCGCAGGGACGGCGCAAGCGTTTGCAACGGTTTCTCCGTGACGAGGCCATCGAGCGACCGCAGCAGCACACCCGTATGCGTCTGCGCATGGCGTCGTCCGGGCGGACGGGGGATATCGTCGTGCGGCTGACCGATCTGGAATTGGGATACGACGCCGCCGCCGAACCCGTGTTGCGGACCACCGGCGAGGTGGAGGCGTATCGCGAACAACGGCTTGCCGTGATCGGCCCGAATGGGGCCGGCAAGACGACCCTGGTGCGAGCCATCCTGGGTGAACTCGAACCACTGGCAGGGGAGTTGCGCCTGGGAGCCAAGGTCGAGATTGGCTACCTGCCGCAGACCCAGGAGTATCTCGACGGCTCCCAAACCCTCGTCGAAGCGCTCGACGAGGTGGCGCCGAAAGGGACAAGAACCAGTGAATTACGCGATCTGCTGGGCAGCTTCCTATTCTCCGGGGATGATGTGGATAAACGCATCGAGCAACTCAGTGGTGGTGAACGGAGTCGGGTGGCCCTGGCGCGGCTCGTGCTGCAGGGGGCGAATTTTCTCATCCTCGATGAGCCGACGAACCATCTCGACATCGCCTCCCAGGAGGTCCTCGAGGAGGTGCTCGCCGATTTTGCCGGCACCGTCCTGCTCGTCAGCCACGATCGCTATCTGATCCAGTCGCTGGCGACACAGATCTGGCTCGTCGAGGAGGGTGAGTTGACACCCTACGACGGCAACTGGTCGCAATATTCTGCGTGGCGGGAGGGCCAGTCTCCCCGCCAACTTGCGGAGGCTCCTGAGTCGAATCAGGTCGATGACAGGGAGGCGCGTCGGGAGAGCCGGCGCCAGCGCAAGGCATTCGAACAGATGCAGGAGCGCCATGCGAAGTTGGAGACAACCATCGCTAGCCTCGAAGAGCGCAAGACAGATCTTGGCGAAAGAATCGGCGCCGCCAGCGAGGCGCGAGACATGGAGCTGCTCACCGAGTTGACGACAGCTCTACAACAGGTAGAGGCCGATCTCGAGCAGGGCATGATGGCGTGGGAAGAGATCGGTCGTCAGCTCGAGGAGTACGAAACACAAGCGAGTTCGTGACATCGCGTTGACCCCGGTCGCCATGCGTCTACCTTTGCGCACTCACCTGCGACAAGGATGGAAATGACATGAGACGCGCTCAACTCCGTTTTGCTGACCTCATTCCCACATCTGCTGCCGCATTGTTGATCACCTTGTCTGTCTCCGGGCCGGTCCTGTCGCAGGATCGCGCCGCGGGACCTTGGTGGCCGCATCCTATCTGGGGTGCCACAGACGAGGCGGGTAGTTCCAACTGGATCACGCCGGAGTTGGTTCTGCGTGCCGCACAACTGGTCGAGACGGGCAAGGTCTATGAGCTCGGCCAGGTCTACGAGCACGGCATGCCACTGTTTGGTCAACGCACGTACACAATGACGATCCCCGGTTCTCCTTCCGGTGGGCCTGTGGGAGAAAACCAGCTGGTGTGGCACGACGAGTTTCTCTGCGGTGAGATCGGCCAGATCGGCACCCAGCTTGATGGCCCCGGACACATCGGCACGCGCATGCGCATGGCGGATGGCACCGAGACAGAGGTGTTCTACAACGGTTTTCCCCTCTCAGAGGTAGCCGGAACATATGGCCTGAACAAACTCGGTATCGAAAATATCAAGCCCATTTTCACTCGTGGCATCCTCATCGACATCGCTGGAGCCAAGGGCGTCGATGTTCTGGATCACGCCTACGAAGTCACCGTTGCCGATGTCCGTGAGGCGCTGCAACGCCAGGGCATGGAGGAGAGTGATCTGGCGCCGGGTGACGCCATCTTTTTCCGCTACGGATGGTCGAAATACTGGACCCAACCTGAAGTCTTCAACACGGATCCTCCCGGTATCGGCCTGGAAGTCGCCGCGTGGCTGGTAGATCGGCAGCCGTCGATGATCGGTTCCGATCAGTGGGGGACAGAGGTAATTCCGAACCCTGACTCGACGAAGGCCTTTCCCGTCCATCAGGAACTGATCACCAAGGCTGGGATCTGGAATCTTGAGAACATGGTCTACGACGAGCTCGTCGAGGACGATGTGACCGAGTTCCTCTTCATCCTCACACCCATCCGTTTCAAGGGCGCCACCGGCTCGCCGGCGCGACCCATCGGGATACGATAACCATGGCTACACCGACACCGGCGACCCTGCGCCGACTGTGCCGCAATACACTTCCAGCAATTCTCGGCGCCACCGATGGTTCGCGCATGCTGAAGACTTGTGAAGCCATCGTCGAGACGGACCGCTGGAATTCTTTCGACAAATTCCACGACACGACGAAGACCCTTGTCGACGCCTACGAAAACGCCGGTGCTGGTGCCGAGGTGACCGAGGTCCAGACCGGTGGCCGCATCGGCACCGGACGTTGGATCATTCACGAAGCCCAGGACGTGCGTTCGGCGACTGTCGACATCGTCGATCCCATCCGCGAGCGGGTGGCGGATTTCGAGAAAAATCCCTGGCATGTCGTGCAGTGGACGGCAGCGACACCGGCAGCGGGGCTGCGCTGCGAGTTGGTCGTTCTCGATCGTGCCGAAGATCTCGATCGTCTGCGCCCCGACGGGCTCAAAGGCCGAATCGTGCTCACCAGTCTCAACATTCGCTCGATGATGGTGAAGCTCGCCGACAAGGGGGCCGTCGGCGTGATCACCGACATCGCGGTGCGCAACAACCCCAATGCATTGGCGTGGACCAAGTTTGGCTGGGGCGGTCTGCACATGGACCAGGCGACGGCGCGTCTCGTGGGCATCGTGGTCTCCCAGCGCCAGGGCCAGCGCCTGCGTCGGCAGTTGCTGCAGTACAAACGCATGTCGCTCCACATTCGGGTAAATGCACGCAAGTATGTCGGCCATCACGACGTCGTCTCCGGGTTGATTCGAGGCCAGGACGATTCACAGGACGAGGTCTGGGCGATCGCCCATTCGGCCGAACCGGGGGCCATCGACAACGCCTCTGGTTGTGCTGTCACGGTCGAGGTGGCACACACGCTTGAACAACTGATCAGCACCGGCCAGATCCCACGCCCGAAGCGTACGATTCGATTGCTCAACGCCTACGAGTGTTATGGTTTCTTCGCCTATCTCGAGAACGAGCGCCGGCTGCAACCACCGCTCGCCGGTCTCTGTGTCGATACGGTCGGTGCCAAACCGGCCATCTGTGACGGTCGTCTGGAGTGGCGCGCTACCGTGCCCTCCTCGGCTGGATTTGTCGATTGGTTGGGGGAGAAGATTCTGCGCGCAACCTTGCGCGACTATCCCGCTGCCGGATACAGCCTGCACCACGAGGCCTTCATGTCCACGTCGGATACCCTTATCGGCGATCCGCAGTATGGGTATCCCTGCCCGTGGATTACAACCCACCACAAGAAAGATTACTCCTCCTGGGACGCCTATCACTCCTCCGCGGATCAGATGGCGTTGCTCAGCGGCGCCGGGTTGAAGGCCTGCGCCGCATCGACGGCGGCGTATCTCTATTACCTGGCCGACGCGGGTACAACCGATGTGGTGCAAATGGCGCGTGCCGAGACGGTGCGACTCACCGGAGAGGCCAAGGCAAGGGGCCGGCGACTTGATCGTGCTGGCGCCGAGTATCTGCGTGACGCCCACGAGGAGAGTCTGCGTCGTCTGCAACGGTTTCTTTGGGGTGGTGATCGTCGGCAGATCATGGCAGAATTACAGTCGCTGCGTGGCGATATGAAAGGGGCGACGGCGGGGATTCGACGCAGTCCCGCAGGTCGAAGGCCAACGGCCTCGACGCGACGGATCCCACGTCGCACAGCGCTGCTGGCGCCGACTTCGGAAAATGTGGAGCCATCGTTGGCGCGTCGCCTTGGCGCTTCCGGGATGAGCCAGTGGGCGTTGTATTGGGCTGATGGCCGACGGACGGTGGCAGAAATCGCCGATGCATTGTCCTGGGAGAAGGGAGGTCTGCTGCGCCCTGGCGCCACACCAACACGCAAGCCCGTAGAGGCAGCGGCCGTAGCTGGTTATTTCGAGGCTCTCGCCGAGTTGGGATACGTTGAACTACCGGAGCGTGAGCAGATGGTGACACGCCCGCAACTGGTCGCCGACTTGCGACGACTCGGTGTGACGCCCGGCATGGATCTGATGGTGCACAGTTCGTTATCCAGAATTGGCGCCGTCGAAGGAGGTGCAGAGACCGTTGTCGACGCGCTGTTGGAGGCCATCGGTCGGAAGGGAACCTTGCTGATGCCTTCCTTCAATCACCGGGCGGCGCAGGTCTACAATCGCCTGGCGACACCGACGACGAATGGCGCGATTCCGGATGCTTTCTGGCGCCGGCCGCAGGCGGTGCGCAGCGAGCACGCCACCCACGCCGTTGCCGCGATGGGCCCGCGTGCCGAACGGATGTGTACCAATCATCTGGAGGCGGGATGCTGGGAACCGGAGAGTCCGATCGGTCAACTCGTGCATGAGGGGGGCTGGGTGCTTGCACTGGGTGCCACCCACTGGACCACGACGGCCTACCACGTGGCGGAGATGTCCGTGCCCTGCCGCTGCATCGATCCCTTCGGCGACATACACCGAGTCGTGCGTGAGGCCGGCACTGTTGAACAGGTCTGGGGGCTGGCCTTCCGATGGGGAGCATGTCCCGTACAGGTGGCGCCCAAACTCGACAAGGCGCTGGACCGTCGTGGCCTGCAACGGCGGGGACTTGTAGGCGCCGCCGAATGTGAGCTAACGCGTGCCGAGGATCTGTTCAAGGTGCGCCGTGAACACCTGAAGCCGGTCTGTCCCACGTGCAAAGTGCGACCGAACTACAAACAGGGATAGTGTCCTGTCGTAGAGATCCGTCAACACGCCATAATTTGTCAATTTATCTCTGCGACAGGACACTAGATCATGTATCAAACGCTGGGCACCGTGTCATTGAAGGATGGGGAGCAGGTCGAGGCGGGTCTCGTCATCGGCCCGGATCAGGAATGGGCGGACCGGGTCAACGACCTGCTGAGTCACAAAGGGGACGTCTGGAACTGGGGCAATGCGGAATGTCTGCGCAACGATCTGGGCATCGATGTCCGGTTCTATCTGTTGCATCGAGATGGCGTGCCATTCGCCAACATCCTTACTGCCACCGGGCACGGTGTCGGGCACTTCGGCCATGTCTACACCCGACCGGAGGAGCGACGCAAAGGGGCGGCGAGTACTCTGATGAATCTGCTTATGGAAGACTTCAGGCAACGGCAGGGACAGGCGCTGTTTCTGGGGACGGGATACGATTCCGCACCGTATCACATCTATCAGGCGGAAGGTTTTCGGAGTCTAGAGCCAAAAAGTGGATCGATGGAGTACTACGCCGCCTCAGCGGCTTCTTTTCTAGAAGGATGGTTCGCACTGGGCCACGTAGAGGTTCGAGCCGCCTCGTGGAAGGACTGGCCCACGTCAGCGCCGCTGTTTACGGGTGAATTTCCAGGATCGGTCCGCTGTGCCCCACTCGGTCTGTTCGGGCGCGATTCGACGGAGAGTGGCTGGTTGCACCTGCTCCACGATGAGGGCCTTCAGGGCAGCGTCCTGGTACGCCCCGAGTCCGGCGCCATCGTCGGTGCCGCCGTCGCGGGAGACCACCCGCTGTGGCCGAATTCGGGACTGATCGATGTCTACTGTCACCCCGACTTCTGGGATCGGGCCGGGCAGATGATGGGTTCCCTCGATCTGCCGCAGCGGGATCGCTGGCTGGCGGCAAGCGACGAAGACTGTCCACAAAAGGAAGTGGTCCTGGCCGAGGCCGGGTTCACAGCCACTGGAGGGGCTGCCAGACGGGTCTCAGTGGACATCTGCAACACTCGTCAGGCAGGGGTCAAGGAGTGGGAACGAGTGGCTTGAGGCAACCTGTCTAGTGTTGACTAGAGATTGGCGCAACCGCTGCAAAAACAGCATCTAGAGCTAGATCTAAGTTCTTGACGGTCATAGAAGAACTACTTAGTATTAGGGCACAAAACTTCTCCGTCACGTGAACTGGGGTGCGAGAAGGTTGAAGACGAGACCGGCGGGACGGAGGCGATCCCGCCGGTCTTTCTATTTCTTGACATAGGCACGTCCGCTCCGTAGTGTACTGCCATTCCCACGGTCGGCCCTTCGGGGTTGGCCAAAACTGGAATGACGATAGGCCGCCTCGTATCGCCATTCCGGAAAGTCCTACGCACTCCCTAAGTAGGGAACCCTCCCCAGGGTTCCCTGCTTTTTATTTATGTATTCCATTTACTGCTTCTACGCCTGTAACCTTTCTGGTGCCTTATTCGAAGGCGGCCAGATACTTTCGAGTCTTGTCGTTCAGATTTCCGTAAAATGCACGGGTCTCGGCATCGGCGTGATCGCGCCACAAGGTGGCGGGGATCGACGAGTCGTTGCTTAAGGCGGGGCGATCGCGATGGCCGTAGTAGACCTGCACCGTCTTGCGTTCTTTCTCGGTGACGCGAACGGTCGCCGTGTGTAACACAGATATATTGAACAGCACGGCGGTGCCGGCCGGTCCGTGCAGATCGACGATCCCCCCTTCCTTCAGTTGCACGTCTTTTTCCAACTGGGGTTCGTCCAGTCGTTCCGGCGAGATGGAGAAACAGTGCGTTGCCGGGCCGACGTCGCTCAAGTAGAGCATGAGCTGGATGTAATCCATACGAAAGGCATGGTCGTCCCAACGAGGGCGATCACGGTGCCAGCCTTGGAAGGGCTCCCCTTCGAAGGCAGCCATGTGTCGCGCACAGATCTCGGAAAAGCAGACGGGACCGCCCATCAGGCTCTCGATGGCGGGCAGAATCAGCGGGTGGCGGATCAGTCCATCGACGGCGGGTGAGGTGACCAGGGTGTCACAGTTGATGGTCTGATGATTGGAGTACAGGCTCCAGTTCCAGCCGCTGGCGGAGCGATCTTCATCGAATAGTTGAATGGCCTCCTGCAGTGCCTCCCCGGCAAGAACCTGACCGAGATTGACGTAGCCATTGGCGGCAAAAAAGGGGGTATCCACATCCGTCACGGGCTGACTCCCAGTTGATGGGTAGAGGGGCTTTCATTATCGCATAAGGTCAGACAAACCGCCAGGGGAGCACTCCGACATGAGACAACGCCCGAATATTCTATGGATCTGCACCGACGAACAACGCTGGGATACCATCCACG
>Ga0310124_10002122_pt1 | contig 13731 bp, 11 predicted proteins | sample CB11b_AW_Bot5_MG_FD_203507 | JGI IMG/M metagenome (GOLD analysis project Ga0310124, IMG submission 203507) | Marine microbial communities from Western Arctic Ocean, Canada - CB11b_AW_Bot5 | ecosystem: Environmental > Aquatic > Marine > Oceanic | place: Canada: Western Arctic Ocean | collected...
AGCGTTGGTTGTGTCCTTTGTTATAGGCCCGCCGGATGGCTCCTGTTTGGTGACGTCATTGCGCGTCAGATCCGGGCTGATGACCTCCCAGCTGCTCCCTTGGTCAGTGGAGCGGAAGGCCCGGTTGCCTGCCACGTAGAGGACGCCAGGATCATGCGGAGAGAATAGGATGGGGTAGGTCCACTGGAACCTATATTTCATGTCCTTGGCCCCATACCCATAGGGCAGTTCCGGCCATACGGTGATGATGCGAACCTGGCCGGTACTGTGGTCGTAGCGCAGCAGGTTGCCACCACCGCCGGCAGAGCTACCTACGGCACCGGCGAACACGATGTTCGGATCGTCCGGGTGCACCGCTATGTAGCCGCTTTCGGCGTTACCCACCGTGTAGCAGTCGTTCCAGGGGATGGCTCCTTTGTGGGTCCTAGAGGGGACGCTCATGGCGGAGTTGTCCTGCTGTGTCCCGTACAGGCGGTATGGGAACTGGTTGTCCGCACGTACGTGGTAGAACTGAGCGGTGAGCTGATTGTAGATGGTGGACCAGCTATCGCCGCCGTTGAATGTGACGCATGCGCCACCGTCGTTGCCCTCTATCATGCGCCGTGGGTTGGCGGGGTCTATCCACAGGTCGTGGTTGTCGCCGTGAGGCGTTGAAACCTGGCTGAACGTTTTGCCGCCGTCAACCGACTTCCATGCCTGGTAGTTAAGTATCCAGACGGTCTCCGGATCCTGGGGGTCTGGGACGATGTGCTGGTAGTACCAGGGACGCCCCTGGATATCACCGTTGTCGCTCACCAGCTCCCATGTATCGCCGCCATTATCTGAGCGATACACACCACGTGCGTCTGCCTCTATGGTGGCCCACACGCGACCCTGCTTGGCTGGCGATGCGGCGATGCCGATGCGACCCTTGAGGCCGTCCGGCAGACCAGGGCTGGCTGTTATCTCGGTCCAGGTGTCGCCGCCGTCGGTTGATCTGAATATGCCACTGTCCGGGCCGCCGCTAATCAGGCTGTGGGGAGTACGGACGGCCTCCCAGATAGCAGCGTACAGCATACGAGGGTTATTGGGGTCCATGGACAGGTCAGCGGCGCCGGCTTTATCGCTCTTGAACAGGACCTTCTCCCAGTTCTTGCCACCGTCTTTGGAGCGAAAGATGCCGCGCTCGTCGTTGGGGCCGAAGGCGTGGCCCAGCGCCGCGACGTAGACTAGGTCAGGGTCTGTGGGATGAATACGTATGCGGGAGATGTGGCGGGTTTCCTCCAGGCCCACGTTGGTCCAGGTCTTACCCCCATCAGTGGATCTGTAAACGCCGTCACCGTAGGAAACGTCACCCCGGATGCAGGCCTCGCCCATACCGGCGTAGATGACGTTATGATCCGACGGCGCAACGGCTATGGCGCCCACAGCCGACGTCTTGAAGAAGCCGTCTGAAACGTTCTCCCAGTAGGTGCCGCCATCATAGGTCTTCCAGACGCCACCGGCACATGCGCCGAAGTAGAAGACTGTGGGCTCCACCGGATCTCCCGCCACAGCAACGACACGTCCTCCCCTGGGCGGTCCTACGCAGCGCCATCGCACCGCTCCCAGGAGGCCGGGGACAACGCCAGCCGACCGACTCCTACGCGGTCTCGTTCGCTCACGGACCATAGTGATCCCTCCAAAAAGCTATAAAATCAGCAACCGAGGAGAAAACCGGATGAATACAGCCGAAGATATCACCGCCGCAGGACGGTGTCAAAGCTATGTCCAAGGGTCTAGGCGGGTACTAGCCTAGGCTCAGATTGGCATCAGCGCCCGCGGGCAGACCGCCGTCCCAGGCAGTTCCGGCATCCGGGTCGTAGTGCTCACGAGGGCGGTTCATGGCGTTCCGGCCCATGTAGATAAGCTCCCAGGCCGGACCGTCTATGGGCGCCTGGCGGTGGATATCATTTGGCACGTCGAGCCAGTAAACGGTGTCGCCGTGCCGCATCTCACGCTCACTGACCACCGTCAACCGAGCTTTGCCGGGATCTACACCATCGTCCAGGCGATCCCACTGGGTGTACTGCTCTCTACCCTGGTAGGAGCACAGGACGCCCCAGCTGCCGTGGTTGTGGACCGCTGTGGTTTTATCGAACTTGACCAGCAGGAGCATTGGCCCATCCAGCTCTGAGTCCTGGTACAGGGTGTATGCCTCAGCAGCGTTGGCGCCAGGGCCGCGGTGCTGGCCGATCTGGAACAGGTCGGTGCGCTCTACCAGCCGTTTCATACCCAGGCCAATGGACTGAAGGGATTCATCGGTGACTCCCTTTTCCGCTATCAGAGCTTTCGCCTCACTTATGAAACTATCCACTGTGTACTCAGTCTGATTTGCCACTTCGCCTCCTTTTTTGCGCCGCCCGCGAACCCTGTGGCGCTCAAGCCTACACGCTGTTTCAGAGGCGGACAACCCCGTTGAATGCACACCCTCAACGAGTCTTGGTGCCTTACATCTTCAGGAACTGGATGGTCGCTAATAACGTTTTGCCCAATAGGGTTTAGACGAGCCCGCCAGGACACGGGCAAAAGGAGCGAACCAAGGTGACTAACGAAACTCGGGGCACCGTCATAGGCAAGTGTGGTATAGGCCACTCAGCATCCCCGCCTTGCTACGGCCTCAGCCGAATGATATGCTGGCATTAGATCGGGGCGTGGCGCAGCTTGGTTAGCGCGTCCGGCTGGGGGCCGGGAGGTCGGTGGTTCGAATCCACTCGCCCCGACCATAAGTCACCATAACTATCCAGGAGCCGCCGACGCGCCCGCCCGCTTCCCTCACGTGACGCACCCGGACGCCATTGAACGCCCCAGACACCTCCTGCTGGGATAATCGTCGGACTGGACTTACTGCGCCGTGAAACGTATGGACATACAGTTGAACCTAGCTGGGCAGGTGTCCTACACCAACGGCACCTCTGAAGAGGTCCACTACGTGGTCGGCACCGATATTTCGCCATCTGACGACGACGGCATGGCCTACGGCGGCGCCGTGGTAATGGGACTGCCTGACCTCCATGTAGTAGAGGTGAAACGCTCGCGGGGGCGGCTGGGGTTCCCCTACGTGCTCGGGGTGCTGTCTTCCGGGAAACTCCCCTCGTGCTGGCGGCGTTGGACCTCCTGACAACCACGCCGGATCTTCTCTTGGCAGACGGCTAACGGCTGGCCCACCCCAGACGGTTCGGGCTGGCATGCCACCTGGGCCTCCTGGCAGACCTGCCGGCCATCGGTTGCGCCAAGTCCATTCTGAGGGGTAAGCACGGGCCGCTGGATAGCGAACGGGGCTCCTGGGTTCCCTTGGAGGACAAGGGCGAACTGGTAGGCGCGGCACTGCGCACCCGTGACGGGGTCAATTCCATCTACGTGACCATTGGACATAAGGTGGCCCTGCTGGCGGCCATGAGATAGGTGCTGGCCTGCGGCGGAGGATACCGGATGCCGGAGCCCACACACTTGGCCCATCTGGCTGCGGCTGGTAAGCTGGAAGAGCGGGAACCGGAGTGCGATTAGCCGCAGCCAGATCCGCCTAAGAACTACCGATCATTACAAGAGGACGGGAAGAGTAGATATGCAGGAGCTAAGAGACCGAACGCAACCGTTGACCAGCCGCATTTCAGATTTGATGGTGCGTCTTTGACTTGGCCTCAAAGCAGGACGTAATCACATCGCTGGACAAGCGCAGCACGCAGGAGGGTTTCTGGAACCAGCCACAGGACGCGCAGAAGGTCATGCGCCAGCTCGCTGAACTGCGCGAGACAGTTGAACAGTGGCAGTCTCTGGACCTGCGCGCCAAAGCCCTTCTTGAGCTGATAGACCTGACTCTGCAAGAGGACGATACTTCTTTGCAGGAGACGCTGCAGACAGAGCTGGCAGAGCTGGAATCGGAACTGCACGGACTGGAGTTTCAGCTGGTGCTTTCCGGCCCTTACGACGAGCGCACCGCCATCCTAGCCATCCACGCCGGGGCCGGCGGCACCGAATCACAGGACTGGGCTCAGATGCTCCTCCGCATGTTCACACGATGGGCGGAAACCAGACGCTACACTACCAAGCTGCTGGACACATCCGCCGGAGACCAGGCAGGCATCAAGAGTGCCATGCTGGAGATAACCGGCAGGTGGGCCTATGGCTACCTGAGAGCCGAACGCGGGGTGCACCGGCTCGTGCGCATATCCCCATTCGATGCCTCCCACGCCCGACACACTTCCTTTGCGCTGGTAGAGGTGCTGCCTGAAGCAGACGACGTGGACATTGAAATAAACGCGGATGACCTTCGTATAGACGTATACCGCGCCAGCGGCCACGGTGGACAGAGCGTTCAGAAGAACGCCACCGCGGTGCGTATCACACACCTGGCCACGGGCATTGTAGCGAGCTGCCAGAACGAACGCTCCCAGGTACAGAACAAAGAGAGCGCCATGAAGGTGCTCCGCACCCGGATCATGGAGCGTGAGTTGAAACGCCGCGCCGAGGCACGTGCAGAGCTGCGAGGCGAACACGTGTCCGCCGAGTGGGGCAACCAGATCCGTAGCTACGTGCTACACCCATACAAGTTGGTGAAGGACCACCGGACGGGGTATGAGACCGCGGACCCAAGCGCCGTCCTAGATGGCGACCTGGATCCCCTGTTGGAGGCTTACCTCCTTTCCACCGTCGGCAAGGCGTAACAGCGTGCGCCGCCTGCTTGGTCTGATTGCCCTATGGGGCCTACTGCTGATCGACATTCAGCCAGCCACTGCGCAGGAAGCATTCGACATCGTCAACACCGGAGTCACATCTAACTTCCCACAGGACATCACGTTCCATCTGACCGCGCGCAGCCCGGCGGACATTACTGACGCCGAGGTGCGCTTTCAGGTGGAGAACAGATCCTGCGCCCAGGTGGAGAACAGCGGCTTCGCCGAAGTAACACCCGGCAAGCTCGTGACTACGGGATGGACATGGGAGATGCGCAGGGGCGGGAGTTTGCCCCCTGGCGCTACGGTTCAATACCGGTGGATTGTGCGTGACGTTACAGGCGGTGTCGTCGAGAGCGACAAGCAGTCGTACGAAATGACAGACGACCAGCACAGCTGGCAGACTATTTCCAGAGACAGGCTAACACTTTCCTGGTACACGAGCGACCAGCCATTCGCTGAGGCGCTGATGCAGTCGGCCCAGGACGCCCTGGAGCGGCTTGAGGTGTCAACAGGGGCACGTCCGCAGGGAGAGGTGAAGCTGTTTATCTATGGATCGGCACAAGAGCTGCAGGAGTCGCTGGTGTTTCCCCAGGAGTGGACCGGCGGCGTTTCTTTCACCGGCTTCGACATCGTTGCCATCGGTATACCGTCCGGCTCCCTGGTCTGGGGACAGAGGGCCGTTGCCCACGAGCTGACCCACGTTGTCATGGACCAGCTTACATTCAGCTGCATCAGCGATGTTCCCACATGGCTGGCCGAGGGTCTGGCGACACTCAACGAAGACCCCACTGGAGCCTCCCAGTCCGAGTACGTCAGCGCTCTGAACAGCGCCGTTGGGTCGGACGGCCTACTGTCGGTGCGCGGCATCGGCGGGAGCTTTCCCACGGCCCAGGGGGAGGCCATCTTGGCCTACGGCCAGAGTTTCAGCCTGGTGGAATACCTGGTGAATACATACGGCGCTGAGCGGATGGAGTCACTCCTGAGCGCCTTCAGCTCAGGCAGCACAGCAGACGCCGCGCTGGAGCATGTGTATGGGTTTGACCAGAGCGGCCTGGAGGTGGAGTGGCGCGACTATATCGGGGCGCAACCCATGATAGGGGTGCCGGGTGTCCGAACGCTCACACCGGCGGTGCCCGCCATTCCCACATTCGAGCCATACACACTGGATACACCCACGCCATCGGACAGCGCCCCCATGCAACAGCCCACAGGCGGCGGCTGCAACGCCGGCCTGCAACTGCCCTCCATGAGCCATACGGCAGGCCCTCTGGCCATGCTGTTTAGCCTGGCACCTGTGATGCTGGCAAGTCTGGTGCTGGGCGTAAGAAGAAGGAGAAGGGAATAATAGAGGAGAGGCCGAGGGGCGAGGCGACCTCGCCCCTCCTGGGGGAACGCACGCAATCTGAGGCCTGCCCTGACCCCGTTGAAGGACGGGCGGGCAGGCTAAATACACACACCTGTCCGGCAGCAAGGAGCCATGACATGAATACGGGCACATAGCGTGAAACTGCCCTCAGCCGTCGCCGCTGCGTTGCTCCTCCTAATGGTCGCGATTGTCGCGGCCTGTGTCCCACAGGCGCAGCTGGAGCCGTCCTCCGAGATGTCCAGAGAGAACACGCTGGTCCTGGCAGACAGCCAGCCGGACACGCTGGACCCTGCGATTTCGCACACGTCGCTCTCCCACCAGTACTTAGCGCAGATATTCAGCGGCCTCGTACGCCTGGATGAGGGGCTACGCGTCGTCCCTGACCTGGCCGAGCGATGGGAGGTGCTGGACGGGGGCACCAGATACATATTCCACCTACGGCCCGATGCCCGCTTTCATGACGGACAGCCGGTAACCGCCCAGGACGTGGCATTCTCCCTGGAACGCGCCGCCGATCCGGATACGGGATCACGCACGGCGTCCACCTACCTGGGCGATATCGTCGGCGTGAACGCGAAGCTGGAGGGAGAAGCGCGGAGCATATCCGGCCTGCGCATCCTGGACGATTCCACCGTGGAGATCACCATAGACGGGCCCAAGTCCTACTTCCTAGCCAAAATGACCTACACCACGGCTGCGGTTGTGGACGCCGAAAACGTGGCTGACGGGCCGGAGTGGTACCGGAAGCCGAACGGCACCGGGCCATTCAAGCTTATGCTATGGGAACAGGACGAACGCCTGATACTGGAGAGCAACGCCAACTTCTACAGGGACGCGCCTCAGATCAGGCACGTGGAGTTCCTGTTCCTGGCTGGCGTGCCCATCCAGCTCTACGAGCAGGGAGAGATAGATGCCACATTCGTAGACGGCGGAAGCCTGGAGCGCATACTTGACCCACAGAGCCAGCTGAATGCGGAGCTGCACATCTATCCCGAGCTGTCCATCTTCTACACCGGTTTCAACGTTACCAAACCACCTTTCGGCGACCCACTGGTACGCCGGGCCTTCGCCATGGCGCTGGACGTGGACAGGCTTGTGGCCGATGTACGTGGGGGCTACGAACAGAAGGCCGACGGTCTGCTGCCACCGGGCATTCCAGGCTACACGCGGGGTTCGCCCGTCATCCGATACGACCCCCAGGAAGCCAGGCGGCTCCTGGCCCGATCCGTGTACGGCGGCCCTCAGGGGCTGCCGCCTATCGTATACACCACATCCGGGCAGGGCGGTGTGAGCGATACAACGGCAGCCATCGTGAACATGTGGCGGCAGAACCTGGAGGTGGAGGTAACCATCCGCCAGATACCCTCCAGGCAGTACTACGATCAGCTGAACGATGAGGTGGACAACCTGTACGGACAGGGGTGGATAACCGACTACCCTGACCCGGAGAACATACTGGACGTTCTGTTCCACACCGGCGCCACCAACAACGTAGGCTCCTACTCCAATCCGGCGATAGACGTCCTATTGGAGTCGGCACGCACCGAGCAGGATGTGCCACGACGCATGGCCCTGTACCGGCGGGCCAACGAAATGCTGCTGGAGGACGCGGCGGCCATCCCGATCTGGTACGACCGCACCTACATGCTGGTGAAGCCCTACGTGACCGGCTACAACATCACACCCCAAGGCCTACCTACGCTGGAACAGGTGCGACTGGAGCGCTAGCGACTACCCCGGTTAGAGCGCGCCCGCGACCCTGTCGCCGTAGTTCTTCTCCGTCTCGATAATGTGCTCAAGTACGCGCCGGGGCGCCCACTCATCCGCTGAAGGTGCCCTGTCCAGGTCCTCGTCAGATAGACCCAGCAGCAACCCTTCCAACTCACCACGGGCCGCCTGAAGGTTCCGAAGGATCAGTTGCGCCTCGCTCTGGTTGATATCCAACCCAGCCAGCGTCTTGATCAGATGCACCGTATGTTCCGCCTCGTGTGCAATGAGGCGGTAGAAGTAGAAGCGGACATTCACATCTCCCTCCTGCTGCCTGGGAATGGTCGTCAACATCTGTTCCTCGGTAACGCCGGACAGCTTCTCCTGGAGTCCGGCCCGGGAAACTCTCAACTCATCCACAATCTTGGTTACTGCGCTCAATCTTTGCCTCCTGATATTGGACACCTTTGAACACTCGAAATCACGACCCTGCGTTTATTCGGTTGAACGGCGTTGCTACATAGGCGGAACCGGTACCGCTGAAAAGCCGCGTCGTCAACGATGACCTAGTGAGGTGCACTCGTAACCCGTTCCGTGCGCAGGTGGAGACTATTCTAGCGGTTTTGGGCATCACCTGCCCAGGACGCGCTATTCCAGCAGGGAGAAGCATGAGCGAAGGTGGTAGGTACGATTGGAGACCTGTTGGAGGGGCGAAGCGGCGCCAGTCAGGAGTTGGCCCAGCACAGACTCTACTGGGGAAGACCCTTTCCCACCGCACATTGCTAGTCCGAGTCTGGGGCCCGGACTACGGCAGCGAACTGGAATACCTGCGGGTCCATCTCAGCCACCTGTGCCGCAAGATCGAGCCGGATCCCGTCCACCCGCAGTACATCCACACAGTACCGCGGATTGGGTATAGATTCGGATAACTACGCTGGAGGGAAGCGCTGCCTAGAGCACAGCTCCGGCATGGAACTACGCCGACTCAGCGGGCGAAACGGTTGAACATCCTTAGGTAGTCCCGCAAATATCGCGTTATGAGGAAGTTCTTCCTCACATGTTCCCGGCCAGCATCACCCATCCTGCACGCCGTTTCCTGATCACCCAGCAGCCCCAACACTCGGTGTACATAGTCCTCATTGCTGGTGGCCAGGTAGCCTGTTTCGCCATCTATGACCTGCATGCGTATGCCCCCGGCATTTCCGGCCACCATAGGCCGGGCCTTCCATAGGGCTTCGGTCACCACCAGCCCGAATCCCTCACGAATGGACTTCTGAATGACCACGTCCGCCGTGGTCTGTATGGCGCTGACCTCTACGTCGTTCCCCAGGCCCATCGGGTCGGTAAGAAAGTGGATGTCCGGGTCCTCCCCAGCATGGCGCAGTGTCTTCTCATAGAACACCCAGCCATCGGGCGCATCCGACGCAACGTTGGCTACCATCGCCAGCTGCAGCCCGGGCACCTGCTTCTTCGCTTCTCGATAAACGTCTATGACGCCCAGCGGGTCTTTCCACGGATCAAAGCGGGAGACTTGGGCTATCAAAGGCCGTTCCGGGTCTATGCCTGCGGTAGCCAGCACCTTGTACCTGGCCTTATTGTCCAGCTTGACGTTCTTGGGGCTGAGCGGGTCTATACCCGGTGGGGATATGAACACCTCCGAACCCCGGAGTCCGTCCTTGACGTACTCCTCCAGGGTAAACACGAGGCCCTCGTACAGCTCCACAAACGGGTGAATAGTTTCCCACACCTCCTGAGAGGCATCGGTCAAGTCTATGTGACAGCGCCAGAACCAGCGGGTCCCCGCACTGGACTGCGTATCTCGAGCGTAGCTCGCTACACCTGCCGGCTGGGGATCATGGACAACTATGTAGTCATAGTTGGACACATCAATACCCTTGGCGGTGATCTCATTGTACCTACGCCAAGTGTCCCACATCTCATCCGTCCATACGATTTTCGCACCCTGAAGGCTGTCATGCATGGTCTTGGTCACCTGGTAGAAATCCGGTGCCCCGTCCATGACAGCCCAGTCAGCAACCAGCCCCACGCTGTTGGTCAGAGGCACAAGTGTATAGAGCAACTCAGCAACACCACCTCCGGAAGCGGTCGCGTTCAGGTGCAGCACACGCTTGCCCACCAGCGGCTTCGCCAACTCCACTATCTCCTGATATGCCTCCTCACCAATGACCTCACGGTAGTCGTCCAACTGCTTCGGCTTGGGATTTACTAAGGTCGGCATTTATCGCTGCCCTTCCTCTAACGGTATGCAAGTCCGTGCCATGACGGACTGAAAGTAGTAGTTTGATGTTAGGTACTCGCCATTCCAAAGTCCACCCCAATACGCTATTTATAGTGCAACTTTTGTTTCGGGGATGAAGCCTCTTGGGCCGTTTGACACTGGTCTAGCCTTCCCATACCATGACGGGTGGCCAATTCACACCTATCTTCAAACCGTCTATAATTGCCCCGCGGGCTTGATCCCGACTGGAAACCGGTCCTGGGAACACTACTGACTGAAGGGGCAATCAATAACCATATCAGGTTCAGACCACTGAAAAGATACCGGTGCCATGTGGACCAGTGAAGAGCTCCTTGACCTAGTAAAGGACAGGCTGAGCGGTGCGCGCTTAATAGTCGTATCCAACCGCGAGCCCTACATCCATACGCTTGTGGACGGCGAGGTGCGCTGGCATCAGCCTGTAGGTGGCGTAACCACCGGCCTAGACCCGGTGCTACAGGCATCGGGTGGTATCTGGATCGCCCACGGCAGCGGCGACGCGGATCGTATGGTGGTGGACGAGTTCGACCATGTAGCCGTTCCACCCGCCTCTCCCAGCTACACCCTCCGGCGGGTCTGGCTGACACAGGCAGAGGAGCGGGACTTCTACGAAGGCTTTTCCAACGACGCCCTCTGGCCCCTTTGCCACATCGCCTACACCCGTCCCGTCTTCCGCGAGTCAGACTGGGAGATGTACCAGCAGGTGAACCGCCTGTTCGCCAAAAGCGTACTAGAGGAGGTGGGAGACGACACCGCCTTTGTATTCATCCAGGACTACCATTTTGCCCTGCTGTCCAGCTACTTGAAGGAACAGAATCCGTCCATAATTACCGCCCAGTTCTGGCATATCCCGTGGCCCAACACCGAGACATTCGGTGTTTGCCCCTGGCAGGAAGAGATCGTGAACGGCCTCCTGGGCAACGACCTTCTGGCCTTCCATACCAATCAGCACGTTAGCAACTTCCTTCAGACCGTATCCAAGGTGGCGGAGGCACGGGTGGACTACGAGCAGCATCAGGTCTCACGCGGCGGGAGCATAACTACCGTCCGGGCGAACCCGATAAGCGTCGACTTCGAAGCAATCACCACCGAGGCGGAAAGCCCAGAGGTTGCCAGGGAGATCCAACGCCTGAAGGAGTCCCTGAGCCTGCGGGATGAGATGATCGGAATTGGGATGGACAGAATAGACTACACCAAGGGGCTGCCAGAGCGGCTATGGGCCCTGGCCAACCTGCTGGACATCCATCCAGAGTACCTGGGCAAGCTGGTCTTCCTACAGCTAGGCGCAACCAGTCGGCTGAACCTGTCCAGCTATCAGACGGTCTACGACGAGATAGAGAGCCTGGTGTACGGCATCAACGAACGGTACGGTACGACTACCTGGAGGCCAGTCATCTACCTACCAGACGATCCACCACCGGTTACGCGGATGGCGGTACGGCGCATGGCCGATTTCTGTGTGGTCAGCTCCCTACACGACGGCCTGAACCTGGTGGCCAAGGAGTTTGTGGCAAGCCGGTCCGATGAAGACGGCGTCCTCATCCTGAGCCCATTCACCGGCGCAGCCCAGGAGCTGACCGATGCTCTTCTGGTCAACCCCTACGCCACCGACGAGCTGGCACGCGCTATCCACACGGCACTGGAAATGCCCAGGGAGGAGCGCCAGCTCCGTATGCAGCGCATGCGCAACGTGGTGCAGGAGAACAACATATACAAATGGGCGGCCGACCTCATCAGTGAGATCTCCAACTTTGCCGGGGCACCGCGCAACAACAAGGCGAGAGTCGACTAGACCCGAGCCGTCCTCAGCACGGGCGTTCATCGACCAACAACAACCCCGTACATCGGAATCGAAACGTAACCGCCCAGACCCGCTACTCCTCTGGTCTGTTCCACACCTCCACCAGTGTGCCGATGCAGCTGCGAGGATGGAACCAGGCCACGTAGTTGACTGACTCGCCCGGTGCCGGGATTGCCCCTATCTGCTGTATGCCCGCCTCCTTGGCTCTATCCACCACTCTATGCACGTCATGGGCATACGGCCCTATGTGGTGAAAGGCTGCACCAAGAGGAGCGCGCTGGGCCACAAACCGGGCCGTGCCGCTCTCGGTTTCCGCAGGTATGCTGATTTCGATTACGCAGCTCCCCACGGGGAACTCCTTCAGGTACACCGGATCGTCCGGGCCTATCCGCTCGCCAGCTTCCTCCCTCCTTGGTCCACCACGGTCACGAGCGAAGTTCTGAGGCAAGCCAAATACCTCATCCCACAGGTGCTTCATCTCCTCATAGCTGCGCGCCGCGATACCGATGTGGGCCATACCTATGATGTTGCCGCTGCCCCGATACGCGGGATGAGGATAGTACTCCTCGCTGGAAGCGACCTCCAGTTGGAGGCCGAATGTAGTCTCCGGATCGAGAAACACAGGGCTATGGCCGTCCCATGGGCCAACGTCCTTTCTAAGTGCGACTCCCCGCTCCTGGAGGAGTGCGACGTCAGCGGCGATATCGTTCGAGGCCAGGCACAGGTGGTGGATTCCACCTGCTGCGCGCTCCGCCAGAAATCCGGCGGCCTCGCCAGTGTCACTATTGGGTTTGCTGAGTTCAAGATACATCTCAGCAACAGGTATCTCGATGGTTGTGACGTTGTCGAAGGAGCCCGGCCGCCCCCCAGGCAGTGGACTTCGACTGCGATCCACCGCAAGTCCAAACCCATCGCAGAACACTTTTTCGGCATCCTCTAGGTCCGGCGCTATCATGCCTACGTGGTGAATACGTGTGAATGCCATAGCTCTTTCCCTCCTAGTTTCAATTCAAGCAGCGCTGCGCTATTGCGCCTTGATTGCGTACTCGGGCGATGTCTCAGTAATGCGCCCCTCATCCTTCAGCTTGGCCAAATGGGTCCGGACGTTACGTGCCGCCGCTCCCCTGAGACCCCGCCGAAGGTTGCGCGGATATATCGCCGTGACGATTTCATCCACGCCTGTGATCCCGCTCTCCAGGGCTGCCACTATCTGTTGCTCCCGGCTGTTCCTGTGCCGGATATACATGCGTATACGCTCCGGCCCGTTGGGCACCAGGGGGCCGTGGGCTGGGCACACCATTTTGGGGCTGTAGCCTGTAAGGAGCTCCAGGGAGTTCATGTACGCACCCAGGTCCTGCACAGATGTGGTGGATCCACCCAGCACCAGGTCACCAGTGAACAGAACACGATCAGGGGCCAGGTAGTAGCAAACGTGGTCTGCCTCATGGCCCGGCGTAAACAGGGCCCGCAAGCCCACGCCGCCACCGGTACGCACCGTCTCGCGGGACCGCAGCTTGACCACTATGTCCGGATCCAATATGCGCCCCAGGCGCGGCACCAGCTTGGGATGGCATCGCACAGGACAGGCCATAGCCTCCTGAAGCCGATCAACGCCTCCAATGTGGTCGCCGTGGCCATGCGTGATGAGGATGCTCGTAATAGTAGGTCTGCCCAGCTCCGCGTAGAAGTCCAGTATACGCTGCGTCCAATCCCTGTAGTGCTCGCCGGTGTCAATGACAACCATCTCCTGGGCCGGGTCGCCTACGAAATAGATGTTGGAGCCGCCTGGGTGCATGACACCTGCACCTGCAGCATCCTCATCTATGTGAAGGCTGTACACGTGGGGCGTGACCTGCATGTCGCTTTCCTTCAAGGAGCTCTCTCA
>Ga0310124_10002125_pt1 | contig 13724 bp, 17 predicted proteins | sample CB11b_AW_Bot5_MG_FD_203507 | JGI IMG/M metagenome (GOLD analysis project Ga0310124, IMG submission 203507) | Marine microbial communities from Western Arctic Ocean, Canada - CB11b_AW_Bot5 | ecosystem: Environmental > Aquatic > Marine > Oceanic | place: Canada: Western Arctic Ocean | collected...
GATTCGCCGAACGGCCCGTCCTGCGCAACGTTAATCAGTACCTTCATTGGCCTCTCCCTGCCTGATGACAAACCCCGAACACCATCTCGTGCCTATGTCACCATACTAACACAGCGTACAGGCAGGGAATTCTCGCGTAATCGGGCCTAGTCGGCTGCCTCCATCCCCAGTGCGCCGCGCAGGAGCATCGCCGCCACGCCTTTGTCCAGTGGATAGTTGCCGTTGCCGCACTTGGGCGACTGGATACAACCTGGGCATCCGTCCTCGCAGGGGCACTCCTCCACCACCCGCAGCGTTGCGACCCACAGTTCCTCTATCAGCTCGTACCCCTTCTCCGCTATGCCTATGCCGCCTGCGTGGCCGTCGTATATGAATACCTGGGGCTTGCCCGTGTCCGGGTGCAGGGGCGTTGACACACCGCCGATGTCGTTTCTGTCGCACATGGCAAATAGGGGCAGCACGCCGATTGCTGCGTGCTCGGCTGCGTGCAGGCCGCCCGCCAGATCCAGTCGCCTGCGGCGGATATCTACCACCAGCGTATCGGGAAGGTCGAACCACAGTGCCACCGTAGGGAACCGCTGAGTCGGCAGGTCCAGGGTTTCCTCGCCTAGAGAGTCGTCGGAGAAGTGGTTTTTTTTCTCATAGCTGACCACCTTTGTGGACACCTCCACCTCTCCTAGGAACACGTTGACCGTCCCGGTGCGCCTCTCCTGAAGGATCCGCAGCACCTGGATATCGGTTATGTCCCGGCACTGGGTGTAGTAGGGTACCTCCTGGATGGAAACGTAGGCGGTTTTGGTGGCAAGATCCAGGCGGTTCACCAGGTACTGTTCACCGTAGTGCAGATAAACCGCGCCAGGGTGCAGTTGAAAGAAGGCGGATCCCTCCTCCACCTGCTCCAGAAGCGCTCCAGACTCCTGTTCCACCACTCCGTAAGAGGATGATGAGGTCGACCGGATATTCACACTCTCCGCCGGATAGCTGAGGCTGGTGTCCAGGAACCATCGTTCCCCCCGCCTGTGCACCAACCCCTGCTCCTCTAGTGAGGCCATACGCTCCTCAAAGCCGTGACCGAACCGACCGGCGTCCGTAGCTGATAGAGGTGCTTCGTAAGCGGCGCACAGCAGGTGCGGATCCAGCACGCGGGGGTTATCGGGAGAGATCAAGGCGTGCTCGTGGGGCTGCCCAAAGAAGAAGCCGGGGTATCTCATCAGGTACTGATCCAGAGGGTCGGCCCTGGCTATAAGCACACTGAGCGACTCCTCCTGACGACGGCCGCTGCGTCCCGCCTGCTGCCATGCGCTGGCTATGCTGCCGGGGTAGCCGCTGAGCACGGTGGCGTCCAAGCTGCCCACGTCAATGCCAAGCTCCAGGGCGTTGGTGGTGGCCACGCCGAGCAGCTTGCCGCTGGATAGGTCGCCCTCTATACGGCGCCTGTCCTCCGGTAGATAGCTGGCCCGGTACGGACTTATCCGGTTCACTAGGTGAGGCGCCTTTTCCGCCAACTGCTGGCGCGTGGACATGTATACGAGTTCCACCTGGCGGCGGGTCCGCGTGAATGCCAGGGTGCGTACGCCGTCCTGTAGGAGAGAGCTCAGCATCGCGGACGTCTCGGACGTGGCACTTTTGCGTAGAGCCTGTGTCCTGTCTATTAAGGGAGGGTTCCAGAATACGAACTGTTTGCCGCCGAAGGGGGAGCCGTCTTGGTCTACCACGGCGACCGGCTCTCCGACCAGCGCCTCAGCCAGCTCTCCCGGGTTGGCTATGGTGGCTGAGCACAGGATGAACTGCGGGGCGCTTCCGTAGTGCGAACAGAGGCGACGGAGTCTGCGTATGGTGTTGGCCACGTGGGAACCGAACACCCCACGGTAGACGTGGGCCTCGTCCAGCACGACGTAGCGTAGTTCACGGAAGAGGCGTGTCCAGGTCCGGTGGTTGGGCAGAATGCCTAGGTGCAGCATATCTGGGTTGGTTATTATCACCTGGGCTGACCGTTTGATCTGGGAGCGTACCTCCCTGGGCGTGTCGCCGTCGAAGATCTCGACCCTGGCGGTGGCGCCTGATTGGCTCAGGCTACGTATGCTGCGAAGCTGATCCTGGGCCAGCGCCTTGGTAGGGAACAGGAGTAAAGCGCGGTCGGTGCGGTTGCGCAGGAGCGAGTGAAGTATGGGAAGTTGGTAGCAGAGGCTCTTGCCGCTGGCTGCGCCGGTCGCCACTACAATATGGCTGCCGCTGGCCAGTGTGTCTATGGCGGTTGCTTGGTGTTCGTACAGCGCGTCGATGCCCTGTTGCGATAGGGCGTCCCGCAGGGCGGCTTGCAGTAGTTGAGCGGGCTCAGCATAGCGGGCTTCTCGCGGCGGAATGGTCTCCAGGTGGACCATCTGGTCGGCATATTCCGGTGCGGTCTGGAGCCGCTCTAGGAACCTGGAGATGTCCATGCGGTAACGTTAGCCGGTCTCATACGCCGGCCATGATCTCCGTTTCGTAGTCCAGCAGTTCGGTGTCGCCACGCAGCGTCTCCACGTAATCCACCACGAGGGATAAGACCTCGTTGGCGTGGCGGGAGTCGTTGCTCACGCAGGTGACGCCCAAGGTCAATAGATGATGGTTGTCGTTGTCTTCCACCTCGGCGATGGAGACGTTGTACTTTTGGCGGACCTTGGTGGTGATGGAGCGGTACGCCTGGCGCTTGCCCTTCAGCGTATCGTTCTCCGGCAACCGGAGCCTTATCCTGCACACGCCGATATTCATAGGGTGCCAATATAGCATAGCGGGTACTCAAGCTTGCATATTGACCTTGTATTCGGTTCTGCGGTTCGTATCATGCAAGATGCTCCGCTTGACGCACTTTGTGTCGAATACTACAATCAGCCCACTTTACTAGTCGGAACGGTATGTCGTGCCATGGCTTCCTGTCACGTACGGAATCCCCAGGCACCTCAGGACTCAAAATAAGGGGCAGGCCCGATCAGTTAAATGGCAGAGGAACAGAGCATCTTCCCTGATTCATCCTCCGATGTTCCGGAGGTTGTCATAATGCGGTTGCCTCAGTATGTGCGGGCGTTGACCCAGATCCTTGAGCAGGGTACGGAGGTGGTGAGCTCCCAGCAGCTGGGCCAGCAGATACAGGTAACACCCGCGCAGATCCGCAAGGACCTTAGCTACTTTGGCAGGTTCGGGAAGCAGGGGCGTGGTTATACCGTTCGATACCTGCTGGAGGCGCTGAGCCACATTCTGGGCTTGGATAGAGAGTGGCAGGTGGGTGTTGTGGGCGTTGGCCGTCTGGGACGCGCTATTCTGAGCTACCCGGGGTTCGGGCCGGAGGGGTTCAGTGTGGCGGCGGCCTTCGACGCAGACCCCCGGCAGGTGGGACAGATGGTGGGTGGCATCATGGTCCAGCCGGTGCACCGCATGCAGGAGGTGCTGGAGGAGACAGGCATCCGCATCGCCATTGTGGCCGTGCCCGCTTCAGAGGCCCAGGAGGTGGTGGACAGGCTAGTGGAGTCTGGCATACGGGCCATAATTAACTATGCGCCCATCTCTGCTCAGGTGCCACCCCACGTTACGGTTCGAAATATTGACCCGGTCCTGGCGCTGCAGTCCCTCACCTACTATCTGCGATAGCTGGTATCAGGCTGGTGGGGGCCGAAGCCTACGACGGCGTACCACCTTCAGCCGCGTCTGAGACCGACGTAGCGAAGCGATAGCGCGCTCCATGTCCATGTCGGAGGTTCGGTGCTCCAGGCGTTCCTCGGCACGTGTCACAGCCTCCTGGGCCCGAGATTCGTCTATCTCATCGGCGCGCTCAGCTGCATCGGCCAGGATAACTACCTTGTTGGCTATCACCTCCAAGAACCCGCCGCCGACTGCCATAAAGGTGTCAGCAGACCCATCCTGCATGATCCGCAGCTCGCCTGGCTGGATAACTGTGAGCAGGGGTGCATGGTTGGGGAGCACCGTCAGTTCCCCCTCGGTGCCCGGCACCACGACACCGCTCACCTGGTCTGAAAAGACCTCGTGCTCTGCTGTGACTATGTCAAGCTGCATAGTTGCCATTGTGTGTCCCTACTCGGATTCCGCCAGCAGCTTCTGTCCGGCCTCCACCGCCTCGTCAATGGTGCCCACCATGTAGAATGCCTGCTCCGGCAGGTTGTCGTGCTGTCCTTCCAAGATCTCTTTGAAGCCCCGGATCGTCTCCTTCACCGGTACGTATCTTCCTTCCCGCCCAGTAAATGTCTCGGCCACATAGAACGGTTGCGAGAAGAACCGTTGCATCTTCCTGGCACGACCCACCGTGACCCTGTCCTCATCCGACAGCTCCTCCATGCCTAGAATTGCGATGACGTCTTGGAGGTCCTTGTACCGCTGGAGCACCTCCTGAACGCCTCGAGCCACCTGATAGTGCTCGTCCCCTACCACCGCCGGATCCAGGATGCGGGAGTTGGATGTTAGCGGATCGACGGCGGGATACAGCCCCTGCTCGGCGATGGACCGCTCCAGAGCTATGACAGCGTCCAGGTGTCCGAATGTAGTGGCCACTCCTGGATCGGTGTAGTCGTCAGCGGGCACGTAAATAGCCTGGACGGATGTAATGGAGCCCGTCTTGGTGGACGTTATGCGCTCCTGCAACTCGCCCATTTCGGTGGCCAGTGTGGGCTGATATCCCACCGCAGAAGGCAGACGGCCTAGCAACGCTGAGACCTCCATGCCCGCCAGGATGTACCTGTAGATGTTGTCAATGAACAGCAGTACGTCCTGACCATCCCTGTCACGGAAGTACTCCGCCATGGTGAGGCCTGTGAGTGCTATCCGCAGGCGGACTCCGGGCGGTTCGTTCATCTGACCGAAGACCATTACGGTGTTCTTTATGACACCCGAGTCCTGCATCTCGTGCCAAAGGTCGTTGCCCTCGCGGGACCGTTCGCCAACGCCGGCGAAGACGGAATAGCCGCTGTGTACGGTGGCGATGCTCCGGATGAGCTCGAGGATAATGACCGTCTTGCCGACACCGGCGCCACCGTAGGCGCCAACCTTCCCGCCGCGGGTGAACGGAGCGACCAGGTCAATAACCTTTACGCCTGTCTCTAGCATCTCCGTCTTGCTGCCTTGGTCTTCGAAGGCGGGGGCGTCTCGGTGAATGGGCCAACGCTCCTCAGAGTCCACTTCGCCCAATGTGTCCAGGGGCGTACCTACAACGTTGAACAGGCGTCCTAGGGCCTTCTCACCGACAGGTACGGAAATTGCACTGCCGGTATCCGTCACGTCGATGCCGCGGGCCAGACCCTCAGTGGGTCCCATGGCCAGGCATCGAACACGGTTATTGCCCACGTGCTGCTCCACTTCCAAGACCAGGGTCTCCCCCAGGAGATCTAGTTCAAGGGCGTTGAACTGGGCTGGTAGGTCCCCCGGGGGGAACTCTACGTCCACTACTGTACCCATCACTTGTACTATCTTGCCTTTGGTTCCTTGCGCCATGCCTTACTCCATCTCCATAATCTGCTCTCTAGGGTGCTACAGCTACGCCTCTAGGGCGGCAACTCCGCTTACGATGTCCAGTAGCTCAGTGGTTATGGTCTCCTGCCGGGCCTTGTTCAGCATCAGTGTCAGGCCGTCTACCATATCGGTGGCGGCGTCGGTGGCGGCACGCATTGCGACCATGCGTGCCGAATGTTCGCTGGCCAGGTTTTCCAGTACCCCATGGTATATTTGCATCTCTACAAACCGGGGTAGCAGAGAGTTCAGGACCGTCAAGCTGAGTGGTTCGTAGATGTAGCCCACGGACTGGGACGGTTCCAGGGCCGCGGGCTCCACGGGTAGTAATCTCTCCATTATTGGCCTTTGGACTGCCGTGTTAATGAATTGGGTATAGGTGATGAATACTTGGTCCACGGCGCCGTTCGTGTAGTCTTCGATGGCAAGTCGGGCGGCTGGGGCTACATCCATCACGGTTGGCCGGTCGCCTAGGTCTATGAACACTGCACGCACGTTGGTGTTGGCCCTGACCATGAAATCACGAGCCTTCCGGCCGATCGTAACCACGTTTACGGGCACGGACTGGCTTTGGATGAACTGCCCTGTGGCTCGGTTGAGGTTGGCGTTCAGACCGCCACATAAGCCACGATCTGGTGAAATTTGAATCACTTGGATATGTTGGACCTCTCGTTGTTGGAGAAGAGGATGGACATCCTCCGCCTCGGCCGGCTGGGCTGCCAAATCCGCTAGCACCTCACGCATCTTGTCAGCGTACGGCCTGCTCGCAAGTGTGAGTTGCTGCGCGCGCCGCATCTTGGAAGCGGCTATCATCTGCATCGCCTTGGTGATCTTGGCAGTATTTTGGACGCTGCGAATGCGCCGTCTTAGGATTCGAATGTCGGCCATGAGCTACTCCTGGAACTCCCCATCTTCGTCGTCTTCTGTCTCCTCATATACCCACGCTACGTGAGCGGAGTTGACTATGGTTGGCGAGTTGTCTTCTCCCTCTTGGACGACCAGGTATCCCTGGCCACCATCTATCAGTGTGCCGCTGATTTCCTGAATGTAGCCCTCGCTCTGCACCGTAGTGCCAACCACCACCTGCTTGCCTTTCAGATATTTGAGGGCTTCGTCCTCTAGGGCCAAACGCCTGCTCCTTTGTGTTTCTCTTGCCCAGTCTGCACGCGAATCACTAGTCCATGTTCACCGTTTGCTTGTAGGCGCCTATGGCATCCACCAGTGCCTTCTCCGTGTCATCATCAACCTCGTTTGTCGTCGTGATCTTTTCTAGTATCTGCGGATTGTTTGCCTCCAGGTACTGGTGGAAGCCGGTCTCCCACTCCTGCACCCGTGCAACCGGCACATCGTCCATGTGGCCGTTGATCACGGCGTACATGATTGTGACCTGTTTATCCATGGAAAGCGGCCGGTACTGGGGTTGCTTCAGCACCTCGCTGATGCGCTGACCCCGTTCAAGCTGCTCTCGCGTCGCTCTGTCCAGATCGGATGTGCCGAACTGGGCGAATGTGACCAGCTCCCTGTACTGAGCAAGGTCAAGGCGCAGGCGTCCAGCCACTCGGCGCATGGCACGGCGCTGTGCCGCACCTCCCACCCGTGAAACGGAAAGGCCCACATTTACCGCAGGGCGCGTGCCAGCGTTGAAAAGGTCCGTCTCCAGGTATATCTGGCCATCAGTTATGGAAATCACGTTGGTTGGAATGTAGGCTGAAACGTCGCCTGCCTGAGTCTCAATGATAGGCAACGCTGTCAGTGAGCCGCCTCCGTTTTCGTCGTCCAGGCGGGCAGCCCGCTCTAGGAGTCGGCTGTGCAGGTAGAAAACGTCACCTGGGTACGCTTCCCGGCCGGGGGGGCGTTTGAGCAGAAGGGAGAGCTGGCGATAGGCCCATGCGTGCTTCGACAGGTCGTCGTACACAATCAGAGCGTCTCTCCCCTGCGCCATGAACTCCTCGCCCATGGTGCAGCCGGCGTATGTAGAAATATACTGGAGTGCCACTGGATCGGACGCGTTGGCCGCCACGACTATCGTATGCTCCATGGCCCCGTACTCTTCCAGCATGGCCACCGTCTGGGCCACCTTCCCTACCCGCTGGCCTATGGCCACGTATATGCAGACTAGATCCCCACCGCGCTGATTGATAATGGTATCAAGGGCGATGGCGCTTTTGCCCGTGGAGCGGTCTCCGATAATCAATTCCCGCTGACCTCTGCCGATGGGGATCATGCCGTCTATAGCTTTAATACCTGTCTGGACAGGTATGTCTACCGCGTGGCGGCTGATCACGTTGGGCGCGACTTTCTCGATGGGGCGGGTGTTTTCAGTGCGAATTGGCCCTTTGCCGTCTATGGGACGGCCAAGGGCGTCCACAACTCTGCCAATTAGTGCGTCACCCACGGGCACCTCGGCGATACGTCCAAGGGCCCTGACTTCATCCCCCTCCTTGATCTGGGAGCCGTCTCCTAGAATCACCGCGCCTACATTGTCCTCTTCCAGGTTCATGGCCATGCCTATGACATCGCCCGGGAACCCAAGCAACTCTGTGTACTGCACGCCCCCCAGGCCGTGGATAGAGGCGATTCCATCACCTACCTCTGTCACCACTCCCACGTCCGTCATCCCGACGGTGGAGCCGAACTCCTCTATCTGCCTCTTGATGACCGAGGCTATGTCCTGGCCGCGTGTTGTCATACTCTTACCTCAGCTCTTTGTTTCCCAGTATTCTTTCCCGTATTGGGAAGATTATGGTGTTGGCGAACTGGCCGGCAACTCTGCCAGATCCTTTCGCATGGCCTCCAGCCTACCCTTGGTGCTCCCGTCTATGATACTGTCACCGACGCGAACCACCAGGCCGCCCAGGACCTCCGGGTCCTCCCGCGATGTCAGGACGACCTCCTTGCCCAGCAGCCGGCCCAGCCAGCGACCCAGTCTCTCCCTCTGTTGGTCCTCCAGTGGATGAGCCGTGATTACTTCGGCCCGTTCTCTGCCCAGGTGTGCGTCCATTAGCCGCTGGTACTCTTCCGCGATTTGGGGGAGGAGACCTACGGCATCGCGGGAGACCAGCAGGCCTATCAGGTTCTGAACCAGTGGACTGATGCCGCTTAGTGTTTCGCGGATGACATCCACCTTGCTGGCTAGCACCACCTTGCGCAGCTCCAGGTAGGTACGTAGCGTGTCATCCTCTAGGGCCTCCTGGGCACGTAGAATGTCCTGCAACCAACCTTCAAGCCGATCCTCTCCGACGGCGATGTCGAAGGCGGCGCGGGCGTAGCGTCGGGCCTTGGGTGCTCCGGCCATGCTCTACGAACTCCCACTCGACTGTTCGCTCTCTGCCAGGACCTGGTCTATTAGGTCCCTATGAGCGTCGCTGTCCAACGAGCGCCGTATTACGCGCTCGGCGGCTGTAATCGCCAGGTCTGCGAACTGCTGGCGCACCTCATCCACGGCGTTGTCGCGCTCCCGCTGGATGTCCACGCGAGCGCGCTCTATGAATAAGCCGGCTTCCTGTTGAGCCCGCTGCCGTTCCTCTTCCCGGTATCGGTCAGCGGCTACCCTGGCCTCCTCTATGAAGGTCTGGCCATGCCGGCGCGCCTCCTGAAGCTGAAGCTCCATCTCAGCCTGCCGATCAACCGATTCTTGCTGGACCCGCTCAACCTGTTCAAGGCTGTCGCGGATACCATCGGTCCGCTGCGCCAGCATCTTCATGATCGGCTTGTAGCCGACGGCATAAAGGATGGCCAGCAGGATGGTGAAGTTCACCAGGTAAACCACCAGGCTAGGCCAGTGAAAACCTAGGTCTGCCATTCCCCTCCTCCAAGCTGTTGGTAGGGTCCCTGGGGACCCAGATGGGCGTTAAACTACCAGGGCCAGAATAATCGCGATTACCAGGGCGTAAATGCCCAGCGCCTCGGCAAAGGCTATGGCCAGAATCATGTTGGTCTGGATGGCTCCGCTGGCCTCAGGGTTTCTGCCGATAGCGTTCAGCGCCCCAGCGCCCAAGATGCCGATGCCGATTCCAGGTCCCAGCATACCGAGCCCCGCGGCCAGGCCGGCTCCCAGTAGCTTTGCTGCTTCTGCTTCCATAACAGTACCTCCTGCAATATCCTCTAGTTGAACTCACCTATTTTGGTCACCGATAATACTAGCCTACTCCGGGCGAGTGGACATACCGTAAACGGCCACGCCCAAGGCCGCCGCCGCTATCGCCAGAGCAATGATGGCTAGAACAACCGCTAAGATTTCCATGGTGTAGCACTCCTCCCCTATCGGGGTTTAGCTGTGCTCTTCCCCTCCGTGGGGCGTCACTGCGATGGTTACGAACACCAGCGTTAGCCCTGAGAAGATGAGCGCCTGGATTAACCCCACAAGCAGTTCCAGTCCGTAGAAGGGCAGCGAGAAAACAAAGGGTATCAGGAACGCCGTGACCAGCAGCAGTATTTCACCCGCCGTCATGTTCCCAAACAGCCGGAAGGTGAAGCTGATGATACGGACGAATTCGCTGAGAAGCTCAAGGAGTCCAACGAAAATGTCGATGACCCCCTGGAATATGTTGCCCTTGAGCAGTGCTCCAAACCGGAAGAACTTTCCAAAGTAGCGAAATCCCAGGACGCGGATGCCCCAGAACTCCACAAACACAAAGGATATTATGGCCAACGCCAGAGGCATGTTCAGGTCCGTGCCCGCTGGCCTGAGCAGATGCCGTGTGATTTCGCCCTCTTCGTTCATGAAACCCAGACTGGGATAGAAGGGCAGCAAGCCTATCCAGGCGTTTACCACAACGAATAGGAAGATGGTTGCGAACAGTGGGAAGAAGCGGGGCGCGTACTTCGGCCCGGCTACACTTTCCACAAAGCCATACATTCCGCTAATGACAGCCTCTAAGAAGTTGCCAATGCCGTGTGGTGGACGGTTTGCATTGCGACCACGGGCTGCCAGCAGAAAGATCAGGATGAGCAACAGGGTAGCGACCCAGGAGGACAGCAGTGTGTTGGTGACTATGAACCGGTTAGGTAGCTGGTGGAGTTCCTTGGCCTCATGGGCGTCGGCTTCAAACACCGGCTGGGGAGGCAGGTGTACCTCAGGCTTGGTAAGAATTTGCTCAGAACCGAAAACGGCGCTGCCTATGGCCCCAAAAATGAAGCCAAAAATGAACAGGGCCACAATCCCTGCGCTGAGTATCAGGACAGTACGCCTACCCAACTCTCCTCCTAAACCTAAACCCTTGCTATCGGGAATGCCATTCGGCTACTCAGTCAGAGCCGCCCGGTTCCCCCACCACCGCCCTCTCTTCCCCCCTTCAACCTGGCGCCTGCTAGTCCGGGCTACCGTTCGTGGTGCTCGCTGTTCCCCCGGGTCAGGGGGAGAACCATTCGATACATTCCGTAAAAACCCACCACGCTACCCGCCAAGACACCCAGCATGGTGAAGAGCGGAACCGTCCCCAACCATCCGTCCAGTAGCAGTCCGCTACCTACGCCAAGGACGATGCTTGCCGCTATGTACCATCCCAGTCCCAGCAGCCTCATCGCCAAGACTAACCCACGTCTGTTCATACGCCCCGCCAGACTTCGCGCAGTTTATCACAGACCCTATAGTCGGTCAACGAAATCAGATACAGTTGCTCTCCAGTTACGCTGCCAACGATTATGAGGGTTCCGGGGGTTTCGTGGCGTTGGTTGATGGTTGGCATCCGCATAAGAAACCACCCCGGCTCTCCTGAGCTGGAGCGTGTATGGAGGGCCTGGCAGGGATCTAACCTACGTGTGGCGTGGGCTTGAAAGGGCCATGGCAATGATAGCGTCGGGACACCGCGTGTGGGTACAGGGTGAGCCCTAGGGTTTGGCTAAGAACCTTCCGCGGTGCTCTGACCCAGGTCCTCAAGATCCAGCGTGTTGATGAACTCGGTGAAGGATGACATCCTACGCAACTCCTCCTCCTTCACCTCTGGAGTCTGCGTTCCTCTCTCACCATCTTCCGAGAGCAGTGGCTTGCCTGCTTCATCCAGCATGACACCGGCCTTGTCCAGGACCTCATCAGCCACATAGATGGGCACCTGCGCCCGGACCGCTAGCGCTATGGCGTCGCTGGGGCGGGAGTCCACCTCCACCGTCTTCCCGTTTTGCTGTATGGAGAGTTTGGCGTAAAAGGTATCGTTCTGAAGGGCAGTCACTGATATATGGACCAACCCTGCGCCCAGACTGCTGATAACAGACCCCATCAGATCGTGGGTCAATGGCCTAGGCACTGACACATCCTGAAGCTTGACAGCGATGGAGTCGGCCTCAGGTGCGCCTATCCAGATGGGCAGATACCTGTCGGAGTCCTTCTCCTTCAGGATCACTACCCTCTGATAGTTCACTAGGCTCACACGGATGCTGTCTATGACCATCTCAGGCAACGGAGGCCTCCTAAATATCCAAGCCGGACATTGTCGGACAAATTATAGTACGCTTGCCTTCAAAAAGCTGTCAATGGAGTTCAGCCATACCTGCCTCATTGGCCTGGCCCTGTCTATGTTCCTTCATGCGGCGCTCCAAAACCGACCGGGCCATCAGCATGCGCCGGCCACAGCTCAGACATCGCAGGCCTATGTCGGCGCCTAGCCGAACCACCGTCCATTCATAGCTGCCGCAGGGGTGGACCTTTTTCAGGCGCACCACGTCGTCCAGATGGAACTCCGTTACCATTCCAGGCCGTCCGACTCCAGAACGCTGTTTATTGAGTTGCGCAGGTCGCCCGCGGCGCGGCCGGCCGCCTCGGCAAAATCACCCCCACCGGGGGCGTATATGATGCCACGGGAGGCGCTGATTATGGCTCGTCTTCCCCTGGCGTCGGTGCCGCTAAGGACGGACTTCTCCAGTACACCCTCCTGGGCGCCGACACCGGGTATCAGGATGGGCATCTCCGGGCACAGCTCCCTGACACGTTCCAACTCGTCTGGGTAGGTCGCTCCAACCACCAGTGCTACGTTGCCCGCATCGTTCCATATATTTGCCCGGACTGCTACCCACTCATAGAGAGGCCGGGACTCCGTGCCGTCGGGCGGCACTATCACCGGGTTCTGTATCTCTCCGGCGCCAGGGTTGGATGAACGGCACCAGACAATCACACCCCTGTCCCGGTAGTCCAGGAAGGGCTGTACGGCATCCTGGCCGCCGTAGGGGTTGACCGTGGTTGCGTCGAATCCCCACACATCGAACATGGCGCGGGCATATGCCTCCGCCGTATTCCCTATGTCTCCTCGCTTGGCGTCTCCTATGAGCACGACACCCGGAGCCACATTGCGGATGTGCTGGATGGTCTGCTCCAAGGCTCGCAGACCCTCAAGGCCCAGAGCCTCGTAGAATGCCAGGTTGGGCTTGTAGGCGCATACCAGGTCGCGAGTGGCATCCACTATGGCCTTGTTGAACGCCGCAACGTCGCTGATGGGCATCTGGGCCAGGTCCGGATCCAAGCCTACGCACAGCAGGCTCTTGTTCGTTTCGCATGCGGTATCTAGCCGCTCAAGGAAGGCGCTCATACTCTCTCCTTTTCAGGCAGTGTAGTCCGTACCTATCGCAGTCGCAAGCTGTTCCGGTATCCTTCACCGTAGCTTTGCGCCTGCTGTCGGTCGGCTGCTAGGATAGTGGTTCAAGTCTGGGAGGTTATGTCCCATGTCCACAATGAGCATATCTAGTCTTGTCCAGAAACCAGTTTGAACCCCAGGAAAGCTCAGGAAACCGGAGCTTGTCCTTGAGCTCCGACAGGAGTCGCGAGTCCTACTCGTACCTGGGAAGGATTTCCTGGCGGATGGTCTAGGCCTGATGATGCTTCGCTCATCCCGACACGTCGGGACGAAGTCGGAGGGCGTCCTCTCTGGGAGTCGCCTAGAGCCATGCTTTCCGTTGTGGCTCAGGGGGCAAGCCCTCACCAACAGTAGAGAACGTGGGGGCAGGGCGCGCGTCCCTAGGACGGGTGGGTTGGAAGAAGGTGTCTGGCCGGAAGATTGCAGCGTGGAGAAAGGCTATTTAGACAACGCCGGCACACCAAATAACCGCTATGGCTAGCAACAGACGGCAGCCCGGTGCGTCCATTGCCGTGGGCACCCGCCTTATTGATGTCTACCGGCGGCTCTACGCGCAATATGGCCCCCAGCACTGGTGGCCTGGTGACGGCCCCTTTGAGACTATAGTAGGCGCCATCCTGACTCAGAACACTGCATGGGTCAACGTTGAGCGTGCCATGAAGGAGTTGATGG
>Ga0310124_10002126_pt1 | contig 13723 bp, 12 predicted proteins | sample CB11b_AW_Bot5_MG_FD_203507 | JGI IMG/M metagenome (GOLD analysis project Ga0310124, IMG submission 203507) | Marine microbial communities from Western Arctic Ocean, Canada - CB11b_AW_Bot5 | ecosystem: Environmental > Aquatic > Marine > Oceanic | place: Canada: Western Arctic Ocean | collected...
TGCTTTTCTATTCAGCGCGAGACGGCGAGACGCGGATCTTCGAGATGCCGCTCGACGGCACCATGCCGCGGGCCCTCAGCCAGGCCGACCAGGGCGCGCTGTCTCCGGTGGCCGGCCCTGACGGCCGGGTGGCGTTCACCAGTCGCCACGACGACGGCTGGCGCGTGGTGTCGGTCGGGGCGGACGGCGGCGGCCTTCGCGTCGAGAGCGACGAGACCCGCGACTACTGGGGACCCACCTTCGATCCGTCAGGTCGCGTGTTGGCCTTTGGACCAGGCCCGACCGGCTCGGCGCCGTTGATTGCGAGCGATGTCCCAGGACCGTTTCTCGTCCACCCGACCCGATCCGTGGACCTCCCGGATCGCACGCTGGCCCTGACCGGCATTCGGGGCTATCTGCCCACGTTGCATCCGAGCGGCGAGGAGGTGGCCACGAGCGAATCCTTCGTCCGTCTCGTCGTGACCCGGCTGGACGGCTCCAGCAAGCGCGTCGTGTTCGACCCGGGGCATGGGGACGGCTATCGTGGCAGCGACTCCCCCTGGTGGCCGGCGTGGAGTCGTGACGGGGAGTGGCTCGTGTACGGCGTCGGCGCGCCGTTCGGCGGGGCGAGCGATGACGTGAACATCTGGAAGAGCCGGCCCGATGGCACCGACGCGGTGAACCTGACGCTCGGCTCTGGAGCCAACGATGCCTTGCCTCAGCTGTCGCCCGACGGGCGGCGCATCGTGTTTCGGACCATGCGTGATGGCAACGCCGAAATCTACGCGATGAACATCGACGGTGCCCAACCGCGCCGTCTGACCAACCATCCCGCGACCGATACGATGCCGTCCTTCTCGTCGAAGGGCGACCGGGTCGCGTTCACCTCCCTGCGGGACGATGACTACGAGATCTACCTCCTGGACCTGAACGCCGACGGGGGCCCGGGGCGGCTCGAGCGGCTCACTCACAGCCCCGGCCGCGACATGCACCCGCGGTTCTCGCCCGACGATCAGTGGATCATCTTCACATCAGAGCGCGGGCGCCTCAATGACGAGCTTCCGCTGACGCAGGTGGTCTTTCAGCCGCAGCCCTACGGCGAGATTCATGCGATGCGGCTGTCCGACCGGCACGTGGTCCGCCTGACCCACAATAAGTGGGAGGACGGGCCGGCCGATTGGGTGAAATAAGGCCCCTGGTGCCAATGCCGGACCGCACACAGCGAACGCCTGCCACCGTGGCGGTCGGCGTGCTGCTCGGACTCGTGGCCACTGGCGCCGCGCAGAGCTGTTCGAGCTCGACCAGCCCGACGACGTCTCAGCCGCTCACCATCTCCGCCGGTTTGTCGCAGACGCACTTCTGGGTCGGCAACTACATGGATCCCTTCGCCGATGCGATCGCGGCGGAGACCGACCTCGCCTTTACCCGCTTCTATGCCGGCGAGCTGGTCGCGGTTGGTGGTGAGCTCGATGCGCTCGAGAGCGGCGTGATCAGCGTGGCCGCGCCGATGCTGGCTCCCTATCACGAGGGGCGCTTTCCGTTGTCGGACGTGACACAGCTTCCGACGTATGGCACCGATTCGCGCATGATCACGCGCGCGTTTCAACGTCTGCTCGCGTCCGAGGTCGAGGTGAGCGCAGGAAAAACCTTCTACGACTACGAGATCACGGACAAGGGGCTCGTCGCGTGGGGACTCGGCGCCACGGGAGCGTACGCCATCTCCACCACTGGGGCCGAGCTCAACCGCGTCGCGGATTTTAGCGGCCTGCCGGTGCGCGCCGGGTCGGCGCTGCACACGATCGTGCTCGAGCGTCTCGGCGTCACCCCCGTGACCATGCCGGCCGCCTCGGCCTACGAGGCGCTGTCCCGTGGCACCATCGACGGCATCATCCTGTCGATTGGCGATTGGGTGTCGTACTCCCTCGAGGAACTGCTCACCTACACCCTCACCGACGTGGCGATTGGCCACTGGCAAAGTTACCTCGCCGTGACCCAGCGAACGTGGGATGGCCTGACGGACGCACAGCGTGACAGTTGGGCTCGCGTGGCCGACGCGGTCACCACCAGCAACGCCGAGTACATCGACGAGCAGGACGGAGCCGTCCGAGCCCGCGCTCGCGCCAATGGCGCCACCTTTGTGCCGGTGCAGCAGTTACCCGTGGCGATGCGAGACCACATTGCCCGCGCCGCGACCGAGACGTGGGTCCAATGGATCGAGCAGACGGAGCGCAATGGCCATCCCGCCAGGGCCACCGCCGTCTTGTGGGCCGAGCTCGTGGTCGCCCAGGGCGGCGCGCTACCTGATGGCGTCGCTGACTACCTCGCACTGGATCACTAGAACGAACCGACGCCCAGTCCCCAGTCATCATTACTTGACCCATGCCGCAGGATCTCGTCATCTGGGTCGTCGTCCTGTGGTTCGTCTGCTTTCTGGTCCTCGGCCAGCACGTGGCGACGGTGCTCTTCGCGTCGGGACTGCTGGGTATCGCGCTCTGGGTGGGGCCGCAGGTCTTCGACGGCATCATCGGCACCAACGTCTTCTTCACCGCCTCGACGTACTCGCTCTCAATCATCCCTCTTTATCTGCTGATGGCCCAGATGCTCCTGCGAGGCGGGGTGATCGTCGACCTGTTTCGGGTCGGCTACCGGCTGGCTGGACACCGGCGATTCCCGTTGGCGCTGGCCACCGTCGTCTCGGGCGGTCTGCTCGGCGCCGTGTCCGGCTCGGGCGCCGCCACCTCGGCCGCCCTGGCGACGCTCGCGGCGCCCCAACTCGAGCAGATCGGCTATACCCGACGGATGTCGGTCGCCGTCGCGGCGGTGGCGGGATCACTGTCGGCGATCATCCCGCCCAGCCTGATCATGATCATCTACGGGTCGCTGACGGCGGTGCCGATCGGCCATCTCTTCATCGGGGCGTTGCTGCCGGCCGGCCTGTGCATCGGCGTGTACATCGGGTGCCTGGGGCTGTTCGGGGAGGTCGAGCCCGGCCTGGTCGACGGGCGGAGGGGCGACGCGGTCGCCGACGACGGTGACGTCGCCGGGGGGAGCGTGCCGGCGTTCGTGTTCGTCGTCGTCCTGATGGTCGTGGTCTTCGGCGGTATCTACGGGGGGGTGGTCACGGCCGGCGAGGCCGGCGCGCTCGGCGCGTTCACGGCGCTCGTTGGCATGGTCGCCATGGGCCGGGTCGATGTCCGTGGTATCGCCGCGGCCCTGACGGACTCGGTGAGGGTGACCGCCATGATCATGATCATCGTGATCGGATCGCAGATCTTTGGCCGGTTCCTGTCGTACTCACGGCTGCCGCACGAACTGCTCGCGCTGGTCGAGCCGCTGCTGAGTCATCCGACCCTCGTTGTCGCTCTCCTGCTCGGCGCCTTCTTCGTGTTCGGCCTGTTTCTGGAGTCGGCCGCCGTGATGGTGCTGCTCATCCCCGTCATGATGCCGATCCTCGAGGCGACCGAGGTCGACTTGCTCTGGTTCGGGGTCATGGCGTCGTTCATGATCTCGTTGGGCCTGCTGACACCGCCCGTCGGCCTGGCCGCCTATGCCGCGTCGACGGCGGCCGGCCACCCCGTCGGCCCGGTGTTCCGGGTGACCTCGGTGTTCGCCTTGTCCGCCGCGGTAGTTGTGGGGGGCGTCATGCTCCGGTTTCCGGCGGTGGTGACATGGCTCCCGAGCACACTTCGATAGTAGGAATTTGCATGCGCATCAGGACTTGGCTGGGGCGACTCGAGGGGGGCATGGCCTCGGTGGGCGCCGGTCTGTGTCTGGTCGCGATGATGCTGATGACGGTCGTCAGCGTATTCGGCCGCTATGTGCTGGGCGTCGACCTCATCCCGGGTGGGTACAACATCATCGAGCGTCTGCTCTTTCCGCTGCTCGTCTTCTGGGCGCTGCCACTGGCCCATCGAGAGGGGGCGTTCCCCCGCCTGGAGATGCTCCAGAACGCACTGCCACCGCAGGCCCATGCCTGGGTGAAGGTCTTCGTCTTGGCGGTGGAGGCCGTCGTCTTCAGCCTCCTGTTGTGGTACGTGGCCTGGTTCGCGTGGCAGGGCTACGCGAGTGGACGCCAGATGCAAATCGGCACGACCTACTGGCCGCTGTATCCCGTGCTCGCGATGGTGCCGCTTTCGTTCGGATTGATGCTCATCGAGATGGTGCGACTCATCGTCGGGGACGTTCGCAAGGCGCTTGCCCGGCCGGGCCGTTCGTCCGACTACTGACCGGGTTCTTACTCCCCACTCTCGGGGCCGATGCTGAGACGCAACTCGCGCTTCAAGACCTTGCCACTGGGGTTCTTGGGCAGCGCATCCAGGAACACGACGCGCTTGGGCACCTTGAACCCCGCCAGATGCGCTCGGCAATGCGCGACGACCTCGTCGTCGGTCAGGGTCTGACCGACACGTCGCACGACCACGGCCACCACCGTCTCGATCCAGTACGGATGCGGCACCCCGACCACCGCGACCTCCGACACCGCCGCCACCCCGTAGATCGTTTCCTCCACCTCGCGGCTGGCCACGTTCTCACCGCCGGTCTTGATCATGTCCTTCTTGCGGTCGACGATCGTGATGTAGCCTTCGTCATCGACCGTGGCCAGGTCGCCGCTGTGAAACCACCCGCCCTCAAACGCTGCGGCGGTGCGTTCCTGGTCCCGGTAGTACCCCTGCAGCAGATGCGGCGACCGGTGGACGATCTCGCCGATCGCGCCCGGTGGCACCGGATGCCCGGCGTCGTCCACCACGCGGGTTTCAACGTTCAGCGTCGGGTGGCCGGCCGACCCCGCCTTGCGAATCTGGTCGTGTGGCTTCAACACGGTGGCGAGCGGCGCGATCTCGGTCTGTCCGTACAGGTTCCACAATCTGACGTTCGGGAGCCGCCGGCCGAGCTCGCCGAGTATCTCGACCGGCATGATCGCGGCGCCGTAGTAGCCCTTCCGCAGCGACGACAGGTCGGTCTGGTCGAACAGCGGCGAACGCAGCAACGCGATCCAGACCGTCGGTGGCGCGAAGAACGACGTCACCCGGTGTTGGGCGATCATCGGTAAGACCACCTCAGGCTGCGGGTGCGCCACGATGACATTGCTCGCGCCCACGTAGACCGCCGGCCCGAGAAACACATCCAGTTGCGCGCAGTGATAGAGCGGGAGCGCGTGCAGCAGCACATCGTCGGCCCCGATCTCGGCGTCGACGATGCAGCTGACATACTGCCAGATGACCGCGTCGTGGGTCAGCATCGCCCCCTTGGGGCGTGACTCGGTCCCGCTGGTGTAGATGATCTGGGCCAGGTCGCCGGTGTCGAGGTCCACGACCGGCTCCTGATCGTTCGCTGAGGACGCCTGCTCGAACGGAATCCACCCGTCCGGCGCCGCGGACGCATCGGTGCCCAGTCGGATGACGGTCTCGACCGCCGTGCCGGTCACGGCGTCCCGCGCGACCGGGGCGAACTCATCTTCGACGCACAGCAGGCGCGCGCCCGAGTGGCCGAGCACGTAGCCGACCTCCTCGGCGGTGAGCATGAAATTCACGGGGACCAGGACGGCGCCCAGACGAGCCACCGCGAACCGAATTGCCACGAACTGGTGCGAGTTCCGTGACAGCAGCGCGAGCCGGTCGCCGCGGCGTAGTCCCCGAGCGGCGAGGCCATGCGCGAGCCGGTTGCACACCGTATCGAACTCGGCGTAGGTCCACGAGACGTCGCCATGCACCACGGCACGTCGGGCCGGCGTCCGAGCGGCCGTGCGTCGCAGCAGGTCTCCAAGCGTGTGCCGCCGTAGTGTCTTCACGGCTCCTCGTCGAGCGCGCCAGTGCCGTCGCAGGCCCTCTGACTCGCCCGATTCGGACTGCGCCCGTGCGGCGCTTTGCCGCCGCCGGTGACCGTCCCTACCATCCGTGCATTCGCGACTATTGTCCCAGGTAGTCCCCGTCGCTCACCGGTTCGAACCAGTCCGCCCCCGACGCACCACCCATGAAGGTGAGTTGCACGACATGCTCATTCGGAGACGCCCCGTGCCAGTGGACCACGCCCGGCGCGGTGTAATTGGGAGGATCACCCGGGTGCAGCTCCACGATGTCCTGTCCGCGTACCTGCGTGCGACCGCGACCTTCTTCGGCCCCCAGGATCTGCCACCCGGCGTGGCTGTGCCAGTTCGACCGCGCACCGGCTTCAAAGCGGAGCCGAAGGGCACGCATGTCTGCCGAGTCCGGTCGGGTCGGGTCCCCCCCGACGAAACGGCTCTGCGCGGCGGTGATGGATGGCTGTCCGGCGATGAGCATGGCGCTCACCGCCATCGTCACGATGGCGAGAAGCACGCTTGCCCGATATCGGTTCCGCACCTGCATGATGGCTGCTCCCTTCGTCCTGGGATCTACGTTAGACTCTCGGCGCACTTATACACCGGGGCGGTTCTGACTGCGACTGTTTTCGGGCGGGGCGTCCCATCTGACGTTGTTGCTTCCTCGGTCACAGGCGGCCTGCCTGCTCCCTCGTCGCGCCTAGCCAGCTGGGCGCCGCGCTCCGAAAACCGCGCTACGTCGTTCTTCCGGTCGCCCGATCCGGACGGCGTCCGGCGCGGTGTCGATATAATCCAACCACTCTCGTAGGAGATGGCCGCGAATCACTGTTTCAGGACCCTAGATATGTCGCCCGATGACGAAGCACCCCCGCAAGTCGAAGAAGAAGACTTCGCCGCGCTGTTTGCCGCGTCGCTCGAACCTGCGGTGTTCAAGACCGGACAGATGGTCCAGGGCGTCGTCGTCTTGATCGGTCGAGACGTCGTCTTTGTCGATGTCGGTGGCAAAGGCGAGGCGACGATGGACCTCGCCGAGCTACAGGACGAAGACGGTGAGCTGACCGTCGCGGTCGGCGACACCGTCGAGGCGGTGGTGGTCTCGACCTCCGACGGGGTCACGTTGTCACACAAGCTGGCCCGGGGCGCCGCGACGCGGCGACAGCTAGAGGACGCCTATCGCGCCCAGTTGCCGGTGGAGGGCCGCGTCGAGAAGGCCAACAAAGGGGGCTACGAGGTTGTCGTTGGCGGACAACGCGCCTTTTGTCCCATCTCGCAGATCGACACCGGATTCACCTCCGATCCGGAGGTGCACGTCGGCCAGCTGTACACCTTCCGAATCATCGAATTCAAAGAGGACGGCAAGGACCTCGTTATCTCGCGCCGCGCGTTGATCGAAGCAGAAGAACGAAAGCAGGAGGGCGAGGTGCGCAAGACGATCGTCCCCGGCGCCGACCTGCCGGGTCGTATCGCATCGGTACGGCCGTACGGCGCCTTCGTCGATCTCGGCGGCGGCATTCAGGGCCTCCTACATGTGTCCGAGATGGGCTGGTCGCGCGTGTCGGACCCCACCACGGTGGTCCAACCTGGCGACGCGGTCACCGTGCGCGTCCTGAGCGTCGATGACGAGAAGGGCAAGATCTCTCTCGGGATCAAGCAGCTCCAGACCGACCCGTGGGACGCGGTCGGTCAGTCCTATGCGTCCGGGCATCGTCTGACCGGCACGGTGACCCGTGTCGTCGAATTTGGCGCATTCATCGAGTTGCAGCCCGGCGTCGAGGCGCTCGCGCACCTCTCGACCTTTCCGTCGTCCGGCAAGCGGGACGGCTGGAAAGACATCGTCACCGTCGGCGCGACGGTCGCGGTCGAGATCCTCACCGTGGACCTCGACAAGAAGCGGATTGGTGTCGCCGTCATCGCGAACGAAGCGGCGCCGGTCGTATCGATCGAAGCGGGTGCACAGGTGACCGGCACCGTCGAACGCCACGAGCGGTACGGTGTGTTCGTTTTCCTGAGTCCGGGACGCACCGGCTTATTGCCCAATGAAGAGACGGACACCGCGTACGGCACCGACCTGAAACAGGCGTTCCCGGTCGGCAGCGACATCGAGGTTGTTGTGCTCGAGGTTGACCCCGACAACCATCGGATTCGTCTGAGTCGTAAAGCGATTCGCGAAATCGAAGAGCACCACGACGCCCGTACCTACTCCAAGCGGCAGAGCGAGGGGCAAGACGCGAGCTTCGGGTCGATGGCCGACAAGCTTCGCGCGGCGTTTCGCCCAGCGGACGAATGACCGCGGCGTCAGCGCGCATGGGTTGGATCGACGTTGATCGTTCCGGGCCGGCGCTGTGGCGTGCCCGCGACCTCAGCGCATCACACCCAGATACTGCTGCCAGACGCCGACATCGGCTCGATAGCGACGCGCCATGACCCTCGAGACTTGGCCGATGTGGTTGAGGTCGTGGGCAGTCCACGTCGCCAGCAGCTGGCCGAGGGTCACGTGGCCCAGCTCCGGATGACGACCGGGCCGCTGCAGGTCGGTTGCCGTCAGAGCCATCCGGACCAGCGCCTCGCAGTTCTTGCGGCGCAGGGTCGTGAACTCGTCGAGTCGCTGGTCGATCGACTCGTCTGTCTGGTGCAGCTGCGCGAATCAGTCGAACGGTTCGAACGGGCGGGTGTCACCATGTTCGAGGATGATGCGTGCGCGTGGAATCCAGTCGGTCTTCTCCCCGTGGACGAGGTGCCCCATCACGTCATACGGGCTCCAGGTGTCCGGGCCTTCGTCGGCGTGAATCCAGGCGCGGGGGAGCCCTCGGAGCCACCCGTCCAGTACGGCCGGGGTGCGAGAGAGAATCGCCAGCGAGTCGTCGAGGTTGAAGGCATCGGGCATGTGCTGGCCTCTACCGGTCTCCGGCGGGCCGGGCCGTGATGATGCCGAGGTTCATCAGGAATCCGGTGAAATCGAAGATCCGCTGCTCGTGCACGATCTGGCCGTCGGCGACCTTGTACACGGAGACGCCGCGAAAGACGAGCGCCTCGCCCGCTCCCTGCATACCGAAGAGCAGTCCGGTGTGGGTGCCAGTAAATGTGAACACGACAACCGCCCGGTCCCCGTCGATCAGGACGTGTTCCCGGACGATGCGCAGATCCCCGAACGCGGCCAGGAACTTCCCGTAGGTAGCGCGTATCGCCTCCCGACCGACCGAATGGCCCGTCATGGGGCTTTCCACGACGGCGGTCTCCGCGTAGTCCGCGGCAAGCGATTCGGGGTCCCGATCCTGCCAGTCGGCCGTGCGTCGGTCCAGCAATGTGACCATCTCCTCGCGCGTTATCGCCATCGCAACGCCTCCCAGCTTGTCGTCTGAGGTACCGCGCACGAGACATCGCCTGTCGTAAATCGGCACATGCCGCCTGCTGGGAATATCCGGTAATGCTGGCTGATGATGCCACTGGCCGGGGCCGGTCGTGGCCCGGAATCGGCGAGCGGCGTGTCGCGAGCAGACGGGAGGCAAGAGCACAGGCCGGGCCGCGCGGCTACACCGTCAGCATCATTCATTCCGCCCGGAACAGGTGCCGATTACGGATCCGATGCCTGTTTTCAATCGGCCGCACGCTTCGTGCGTGGTCACCAGGACGGGATGCCCCGGCGGCCCAAGATGGCAAGCTTATTCTGGTCAGAGGCCTAACTGCGGTGATCGCCAGCCGCCGTATGGGCCTGGGGCTGGAGCGTGGTAGAGCTCGGGAACGGGCTTCTTCATCCCCTGTGACGGTCTCCGGGGCGTGGCGCCCCGTGCAGGCGCAGCGGCCGTCATGGGATTGTGTAGAAACCGGAAAGTGAAAGAGTGATCTTGATGTCACTATCTGTTTCGTTCGAAAAATACCACCCATGTACACCATCAAACGGTGCGACCAGATACCCATTTGATGTCTCGCCACGGCCTTGCTTGAAAAACATGACATTTCCAGGCTCTTCAGAATCTCTTACCGTGTGACCATGAAACTCCGCAAGGAGAAGTTCAGGATTCGAGATATCTATGGATCTCCACTCATAAGACACTGAATAGCCTTGCTTCATGTCCAGCATGTATTCCAGGTCCGAGTTGGCAGGCACTGGAATCTCTACCTGGTCCGTCCGGTACGCAGGACGGGTTTCAAAGTAGACGTGATCCGCCAGGGGTACATCTATCCACTCGGCACGCTGTGACACGCAGGCGGTCAGAACTAGACAGAGACACAAAGCAACATAGTGAAAGCCGCGAGGTCCGATTCTGGATGTCAATGAATGAATCAAAAGCGGTTTGAGCGGGTTCGAAGTCTGCATAGTTGTCCAACAGAAGATGGCACCTTTCCTCGATTCCGGTCGCGACAACGAGCCGGCTTTTGGCTGTCGATATTTCGTCCGGTATCAGGCTCGCCAGAACGGCGATTATAAGCCAGGTCGGCCTGTTTGGAGGGTGACTTGATGCTGAGTCCCGAGATCTCTCCGACCGGGAGGCAGATCGCGTTCGAGGTTACGCCGTTCGGCGACAACGATTCGGATATCTTCGTGCTCGACCTGGAGCGGAACCAGTCGACGCGGCTGGTGCGCGGCGAGAGCCTCGACGCCCAGCCAACCTGGTCCCTTGATGGAGACCGGACCGCGTTCTTTTCGCGTCTCCCAGGTGGCCAGTCCGACGTCTACGTCAGGGAGCCCAATCCGAATGGCGAGTCCTCGCTGCTGCTGCAGCGGGAGGGCAACGAGGGGCCGCACGGTTGGTCGCGTGACGGCGAGTATCTGCTCTTCCACAGCTTCTCGAGCTTCGGTCACGTCAGCCCGACCAGCAATGATGTCAGGGCGGTTCGGCTTCGGGACGGAACCGAGATTGCGGTCGCCGCGACAGCCGCCTTTGAGGCGGACCCTGAGTTCTCGCCGGACGGTGCCTGGGTGGCATACAGATCCAATCTGACGGGCCAACCGCAGATCTACGTCAAGTCGTTCCCGGACCTCGAGCAGGTCGTGGGGCCGATTGCTGCGGGCACGCAGCCGCGCTGGAGGTCGGACGGGAGAGAGCTCTACTACCTCCGTCCCGACGGCTGGCTGATGGCGCTAGCGGTACCGGCCGAAGCCGACATGGGCCAATTCGATCGGTGGGGCGCTGCCACGCCGCTGTTTCCGGCGATCCAGGCGCTGTTCTATGGGTTCTTCGCCCATCAGTAAGACGTGTTTCCCGGCGGCGCGCAGTTTGTCGTCGCGGGCGACGCCGGACGCGCCCTGGACGAGACACCGATCACGGTGATCCAGCACTGGAATCCGGACAACTATCGGTGAGACAGGCCGCGACCTGTCCGATACGGACGCGGTCTCCAACGTCATCACCCGTCGACGACCGATTCGAGGAGCTGAAGCGCCTCGTGCCGAACAACCAACCGCCGCCAGGAAGTCCAGGACTCGGGCCCACCGCATCGCTCTTGATAAGTCGCCAAGGGTTTACCGACTCGCGAGGGTATGACGATTGCGCCTTTACTCACGAAAGGCGCAATCAGAGTGCGCTCAGCACCCATCAGAAGCCTTTGAGAGGGAGATGGTGCGCACGGCTCTTTCTCCGGCGGGAGCGGTCCCCGGCTAGACACGCGGTTCGGGCCGAATCTGATCTCCGAAGGATACCCCTGCCTGGCGAGTCCTGATACCATCGGCTTCGCGCGACCACAGGCTTCGGATTCTGGAGAGGAAGATATGGGACGCAGGGTTGTTCTGACCGCGCTCGCGGTGGGTTTGATTGCGGGCGGCAATGACGTGGCGCAGGCCCAGGAAAACGTGCGAGCTGCCCACGAGAACTTGGAGCCGGGCACCGAGACGGACGACCTCGGGATAACCGTCCCGATCCCGGCATCGTATCCCGCGCGCCGCTACCCGGCATCGCACGAATTTCCGACCGGACCGGCAGTCGGCGAGCGGCTGCCGGCGTTCTCGCTGCCCAACCAGCACGGACGCCTGGTGGACTACCACACGGATCGGGGCGACTCGAAATCGGTCGTAGTGTTCTATCGCTCGGCCGTGTGGTGACCATACTGCCGCACGCAGCTGGTCGAGCTGCAGGACAATTTGAGTTTATTCGAGGACGTGGGTATCAAGGTCTACGGCATCAGCTACGACAGCCAGGAACAGCTACTGGCGTTTGGCGAGCAGTACGATGTTGCGTACGACTTGCTGTCGGACGTCGATTCGGCTGTCATCCGTGAGTTCGGCATCCTGAACACCCTGATCTCGCCAGACGACCCGGAGCAGGGTGCCGGGCGCAGCTTCTATGGCCTGCCGTACCCTGGTGTCTACGTCACCGACGAGCACGGCGTTGTGACCGAGAAATTCTTCCACCGCCATTACGCCACGCGCGAGTCGGCCGGGGCAATCCGCGATTCGGCGCTGGGCGAGATTCTGGTGCGGCACGAGGCGCCGGCGGTTGAATTGGCCAACGATCAGGTCAACATCTCGGCCTTCCTGTCTGACACGTCGCTGAAGTTCGAGACGCAGTCGACGATCTATGTGCGGTTCGAGCTGGCCGAGGGGCTGCACATGTATGGCCGGCCGCTGCCCGACGGCTATATCGCCTCGGAGGCGACCATTCCGGACACGGTGGGGCTGCGGGTGGGCGAGGTGCACTACCCGCAGACCCAGCCGCGCGAGTTCGCTGAACTCGGCGTCACATTGAATGTCTACGAGGGCGTGGTGGACGTCGCGATTCCGGTGACGCCGAACTCGGAGCTATTTGGCCCCCGGCCGTCGAACCAGCCGACGGAGCTGGACATCCCGGTCTCGGTACTGTTTCAGGCCTGCAGCGAGACGATCTGCTACACGCCGAGGACAGAGAATTTCTCGCTGACGCTGCCGGTCGCGCCGCTGTTGCGCCCGGGACAGGCGAGGCAGCGCTAGTCGGGCATTCCTCACTCGGTGGTCCCGACGGATCAGGCCAGGCGGCGACTCGGGCTGCTGGGGCGATTTCGGGCGCGGCCGACAGATCGGCGCGATGGGGCCGGTATACGAGCGGGCGCTCGTCCGGCGGGGCGACGTGACGCTCTGGCTCTCGGCTGATGCGCTGGATGCGTGGGGACCCGCCTTCGGGGCGACCGGGTGGACCGGGGCAGTTCTCGGACGTGTCGATCGGGTGGAGAGCGCCTTCTTCCGGGACAAAGCGATCATCAGCACCGCCCTGAGAGCCCGGACGGCAGCAGGCCGTCAGACCGAGGCACTCCTGGCGTGCAACGTCTTGAATCGGATGACCGAGTTGGGCGGGCAGAGCTCGTCGGTCGGTGAGACCTCGCCTCGGAGAATCCGTGTTTCCGGTACAGCTGCTTGACCGGTAGGCCGGCCTCGGCCTCCCGGAGAAACCCGATGATCTGCGTTTCGGTGAATCGCTTCTTCACGTCCGATCTCCTTCCTCGTGAGATCGAACTCTAAATCCGCGTGCTACTCAAATGTGGGGGGACGTCATCGCCACGACCGCGGAGAACGATTGCTCAGTATCAACGGCGCGGTGTTTCACTCGACGAATCAACGTGACCGGCAGGGTAAACGTTGAGCTGCTCGATTTCGTCGGTCATGCTAATAATATGGCTTGCTAATGCCAAATGCGGCCTCGCGAGTGGTGGCTTCGCATCCAGATGCCTCCGCTTCGCGACAGAACCGATTGGAGCAATGCATGTCCATTCCCATTCGTGGGAATGTCCCGGTCGCTGTTGAAACTCGGCGGCGGCTCGGGTGACATACTACGCGACCTGCTCCTCCTCCAGAGCGTCACTGAGGCAGAGGCTTTGATCTCGGGCACGGAGCGCCGCGACCAGGTGCGGCATATCCTCGCAACCGACGGTCTCGCGCTTCGAACACCACGTGGGGCGCGAGGCACTCTATGCGCTGGGGTGCGAGTTGGCCACGAGCGTCCTCGCGCGGCATCACCGGCGGCGGCACGGACGCGCCCGTCG
>Ga0310124_10002130_pt1 | contig 13719 bp, 18 predicted proteins | sample CB11b_AW_Bot5_MG_FD_203507 | JGI IMG/M metagenome (GOLD analysis project Ga0310124, IMG submission 203507) | Marine microbial communities from Western Arctic Ocean, Canada - CB11b_AW_Bot5 | ecosystem: Environmental > Aquatic > Marine > Oceanic | place: Canada: Western Arctic Ocean | collected...
ATGCCCTGGCCCCGAATCTGCATCAGTACTCGCGTGGTCGCTTCGGTCGCCTCACAGCCATTCAGAACATAGCGCAGCCATTCGGGGAACCATACCGCCGACCCTTCCGCATCCACGTAGCTCTCATTCGTCTGTGAGCGCTGCAAGGTGTCCCGATATTCAGTTTCCAGACTCTCGTAGAAGGTCAGCGCCTCGTTGCGCGGTGGGAACGGGATACCGACCATCGCCACCCCAGCCAGTGTCAGCGCTCCCTCGATGTCGTTAGACTGCAATACGTCAACATCACCAAGCTCAGTATTCATGAGCGCCGCTACGGTCTGACCGGCAGCGTCTGGATGTCCCAGCCCAATCACGTGACCAAGCGCGTGGGTCACGGTCCGTTGCAGGTCATGAACGGCTCGCCCCGGCTGCATCGCCCCACGGTAACAGTTGAATGGCTGGGCTTGGTTGACCAGCACGTCCGCCTCGATCGTCTCGTCGAAACCAGCCCGGATAATCGCAATTGTCTGGGTCGCGCTGACCAACGACGGGCCGAATGGGGTGCCGAAGACGTCAGCGGCGAAGACGATGCTGTTTATGCCATCAAAGGCAGCGGCGGGCGAGCTAGACATACCTCGAACGGCGGTGAAACGCATCGTAGTGGACGCGAGGGCTGCATTCCACGCAGCCAGACTCTGTCGCGCACACGCATCCCAATCAGCTGACCCGTCAACCAACCCAGCAGCGTTACCCAGCTGCAGTTCTACCGGCACGACGTCTGTCGTCCAGCGTTGGCCCACCAGGCTGAAGCCCACCACCGTTGTCGTGGCGAGGACCGAAACAATTACGGCGACACCAGCGTAGTTCGTCATCAACTCTCAGGACACAAGGAGATTCTTCTTGGCGCCCATCTTACCGCTGGCTGGCAGGCGGTTCAATGTGAGAGCTTACGGCTCACGCGGGTGCGCTGCGTCCCACTCGCGAGCGAGGCGTTGGGCTTCATTGAGACCGTTAGGAGTTAGGTCGCCTGCAGCTAGGTCGCGACCTTTAACGGCATTAGAAGTCCCCACGAAGCCACCGCCGAGACTCGCTCGGTGCCCTGAACAGCAATATATATTAATAGATTAGAACCTGAACTCAGCCCAAGCTGACCTTGATGCCGGTTTTCAGGTCATTTAATCGCTGCTGCAGCAGGCTAATCGAGATATCATCCTCAACCCTCACCCCCAGGTAATCGATAGTCCTGTGCATTGTGCCATCAATAAAACTCAGTCCACCAACTGCCTTTGGTCCCGTCAGATCAGGACCCAAATCCAGGCTTTCTAACAGGTGATATGCCCGCGCATTGGGGCTATCAACCCGGCACCAGGAATCAATCACCGTGTCAAAGGGTGCTGCATCATCAAGCTGTGCTTCTTCCAGTCCCCAGTGAAACTCAAACTCATCCAACGAACCTGGGTGGTAGCGGGTCAGGTATTCGCGCCACGTCATGTCTGGGGGCTGCTCCCTGGGGTCACCAAGATTCAGTTCTCCTTCGAATTCTTGGCAGATGATGAGTTCATCCACAACCCGCTTCGGCGGCTCCAGCAAGGGTTCTTCAAACTGATCCACGAACTGGAGTGCCCGAGCATAGAACGATGGAAGGATAAATCCGCCAGCAGCGCCAACGGTTGATAGCAAAAACTGTCTACGGGTAAAACTCATCACATTGCTCCTTACTCGACTGTTGGCATCTCACTTCGATCGATGGTCCTCACGGTCACGTGTCCAACGACGGACCTGATCTCACTGATCCGCAAGCAACGACGCAATGTAGTCGGATGCGACCTCGTAGCCGTAGCCGCCGGAGTGGCCATACCCCCCATCGGCGACATCGAGTTCACCCGCCTCCTCCGCGTCGTCCACGCCACGCCGGAGGAGGTCTGCTGCCAGCGCGCCGAAGGCGTCGCCCCCGTCCCAGTTGAGGGCGTTCGGCAGGGTCAGGGTGGCGACGTAATACGACTCCGCTCCATCCCACTCATAACCGGGCGTTTCGTTAATAATCTCGGCCTGACTGTCGCAATGATCCTCGCAGGCCGCCGTCATCGCAGCCGCACATTGGCGGGCCTCTTGTCGATTAGAGAAGCCGACGGGGCTCACGAGGTCATAGTCGATGTCACAATTCCCTTGGTAGCCCGCGCATCCCCAGACGATATATTGCAGGCGTGCGAAGCGACGGCGATGCACGACGAACTGCGGGCTGTCGAATGCCAATACGGGGCGAGCGCCTGATGTCGGCATGGATCTGTCCTCATCGTGCGCGGAAAACCACCCACCGAGCGTGGGTTGGTGACCGTCACAGGGCCGCGCCCCTCGGGTCGTCTGGATGAGCGGACGCACGAGCGCCCCGGGCCGCATCACGCCGCACGACGGACGTGCCGGGCGCGAGGCGGACTTCGCGTAAGAGACGCTATGCCGAACTGAAAGGGGAACATCGATGTCCTCGTATCTTTCCCAGTGCTCACTGGGCGGAAATTAGCACCATGGCTCTTGCAGCCCGGTTGCTGTGGCGTCGTCGGGTCCGGTCCCTCAGCCACTCGTGATAGCCGTCACACGGTAGCGCGTGTGACAAAGAGCATTATAGCAGCAATGCCAGCAGGGTGGCATCGACTTGTTCGGTTCGACCCTTTTTGTTGTTTGGCACTTTGCGGCCAGTCCGCGAACAGCTCAGCGCACCACGGCCATCTGAGGCCGCGGTCCAGCCATGCAGCACGACGCGTGCTGACAGTCAGTCGATAGTCTGGGTTCAGCGGGAACGGGGGTTACGGCTCACGCGGGTGCGCGGCGTCCCACTCGCGAGCGAGGCGTTCAGCTTCATTGAGAGCGTCAGGCGTTAGCTCGTCTGCAGCTAGGTCGCGACGTTCGACGGCGAGCTCTCGAACCACACCGGTCATTCGTGAGGCCGCGAGGTTGAACCACATGTGTGCCTGCACGTAGTCCTGCGGGACGCCGCGACCGTTGGCGTACATGTACCCGAGGTTGCCTTGCGCGCTGGCGTGTCCCTGGTCCGCCGCCAGCCGGGACCACCGCACGGCTTCAGCGGCGTCCTCCGGGACGCCGCGACCGTAGTCGTACATGTTCCCGAGGTTGTCCTGCGCGTTGGCGTTGCCCTGACCCGCCGCGAGCCGCAACCACCGCACCGCTTCGGCATCGTCCTGCGGGACGCCTTGACCGTTGGCGTACATGACCCCGAGGTTGTACTGCGCGTCGACGTCTCCTTGCTCGGCACGCGCCCGCCGTGCATCGATCTCCTGCGTCTGCGCCTGCGCACCGACCGCGAGCGCGACCAGGCGGCGGCGAGGGTGATGATCCGGGCGTAGAGCGCCATCGGCTAGTTCCGACCACGACGACGCGGGTGTAGACGCCGATCCTACCGCTGGCTGGCAGCGGGTGCAATGCGGGGACGAGAGATCCTTAACGTGATACTGCCCGTGCCGCCCAGACAGGCCGGCCGTCTACTGAAATTGTGGCCACCCACTGCGGGTCGAGCAGCATCGTGTGACTACGATCCGGTGAGAGCTGATCCTCTGGGAACAGTTCACGAATCCGCACGAACACTAGGCGTCCCTCTTTTGATCCCACGAACCGCATCCCACCAAAACCAACTCGGGCGTGACCGCTGGTATCGTCGGCGAAGACAATCTGATCGGTAGGCAGCGACACTCTGAGGCCATTTGGGAAAAGGACGAAGGTGCCTGGCGGGCCGTTTCCAATAACCGGAAGTGCCGATGTCCGGTTTGGTTCCCGGAGGAGGGACGTCGGCGCTACGAAGTCGATGAGCAACGGGCCGTCTTCCATCTGGTGCTTCGACCGACCCGACACTAGTAGCGCAACACGGAGGGATCACCCTGCTCGGCACGCGCACGCAGCGCATCGATCTCCGGCGTTTGCGCCTGCGCCGGCGCACACAGGACGAGCGCGGTCAACACAGCGACAACGAACCGGACGGCGTGCGTCATGCGGGTCTCTCGGCTCAAGACGATGTGGTATTGGACCTCGATCCTACTGCTGACTGGTAGGGGTTATTCCACATCACCCCAGTCCGCAAGGTCATTGTTTCGGACCCACCGTATCTTCTTGAACCCTCGCTGGACATTGAGATGACTGGCCCGAGGATCCTTCTTGTAGAAGTGCCTAAACAAGCCCTCAAGTTCGACGATTTCATCGTCGCGAATATTCTCCCAGACCTCAAATATTGAAAAATGGGTCCACGAATTCCCCTTGGTACGTCGATGAGAAGCGAGTCTCCGGCGAATACTCGTCGTCGCAAGGCCGACATAGACCACGGCATAGGTCTCTTTGCCTTTAATGCGACGTTTCCGATACAACACATACAGCCCTCGTCGCTTTGCCGGCACAAACGCAATTTGATCAATCGCCTGATACTCGGCACACCGCTTGACCAACCGTAAAGGACTCTCAGGCATTGATCGCTGTGTTCAACGGAAACGCAAGTTACGGCTCACGCGGGTGCGCGGCGTCCCACTCGCGGGCGAGGCGTTCGGCTTCGACGATCTGCTCGGGAGTCATCCGGGCTGCCGCCTCGTCGCGCCGGATGACTCCAATCTCTCGATACGAACCGGTCGCTCGTGAGGCCGCGAGGTTGAACCACATGTGTGCCTGCACGTCGTCCTGTGGGACGCCCTTGCCGCTGGCTTGCATGAACCCCAGGCTGACCTGCGCCCTGTGGGGCTGACTGGGTACGATTCAACACATATTCATGCCACCATGCTCCTCAAGAACATCAGTGAAAGTCAGCACCACTCAGCGTTTTTGCTCAGGGGTGGCGTCGATGGGCCACCGTTCGCCGTCATTAATTGACAATGCGTCTGGTGAAATTCCAATTACACGAATTCAGGTGAGAGAACATCTCGCGGTAAACCGCTGCGCGCTGGGGATCGGCGCGTCTCGCCTCAAAGTTCAGACGTTCCCAACGGTCCCACTCTCCAAGATTCTCAAACCCCTGGACAAACCTATAGAGGCGGCGGTTGTTCACCGCCCCAAGGAATGTGCCAACAAGGCTACCAGGAGCTTCGATTGGATTGGCGACGATGTATTCAACCAATGTCCGTTGTGCCTCTCTAAATGCGGCTCTTTCGCCCTGGTTGATCTGACAATCACGCACTGCGACGAACGGCGCCGGTTCCTGGGCATCGAGCACCGGCCCCATGGCTACAATGGCCATCACGAACACCAAACCATAAGTCAATCTCCGCATCACGTCTCCTTATCTGGGACGACAGGTCCCATTTGATGCTTGGCAAGCCACTAAGATCACCAAGACATCCATTTGAAGGGTAACCCCCCACGTCCTGTAGATTCCAGGACAAATCCATTAGCCGAGAGGCGATCAGGCCGCCAACGTCGCACAGCCCAATCGGACAGCCAGAGATTCCAGTGCGAGCGCGACCGGATCGCGCCCCACGGGGGGGTGTTGCGCGTGTCTGCGACCTTGGCACAGAGGCTAAACAGGGGCCTAGGGAGTGTTTTTTGTTAGCCCGGCGTTAGCCCTTACACAAAAACAGGCTCCTCTGGGGGGAGGAACCTGTCGTAGTGCCCTGTAAAATATGGTCGGGATGACTGGATTCGAACCAGCGACCCCCTGACCCCCAGTCTTGTGTAAACGCGAGTCACACGTGGTCACAGCCTGTCTCTATTGACAGAAAGTTTCCTGAGTGGTCACCGATGAGCGCCCGTGACGGAAGAATGGCCACAAATGGCCACACGGGGAAGGAGAGCTTACGGGTCACGCGGGTGCGCGGCGTCCCACTCGCGGGCGAAGCGTTGGGCTTTGGCGAGTTGGCGGGGGGCATGAGACTTGCCAAGGCGTCGCGAGCCTTGACTGCTCGCTCACGTCGCGTTCCAGAACAACGCCACCCACAGCGTGTCGTCGCTCTACCGCCTGGATATGTCATCCGGAAGCGCGAACACCCACATAACGCCGCTGCCCTGCGGAATGTTGGTATCGGTGAATCGCGCAAATGATGTCGTCTGCGCGATTCGACCACCGGCGCCAACCGCGAGAAACTGCCGGCCATCGACCTCGAAGGTAACCGGGGCGCCCGAGATGTCACCGTTCAAACGCGTTTCCCAGAGCAGTTCGCCGGTCTCGGCGTCGACGGCGAACAGGCGCCGGTCAGCAGTGCCACCGAAGACCACGCCACCGGCAGTGGCCAACGCCGAGGCGGTCATCGCCACGCCGCCCGGCGAACGATACTCCCAGGCGCGCCGGCCGGTGACCGGGTCGAATGCCACAAACTCGCCAACGTAGTCATACCCCGGCACCGCCTTCGCCCGCGACGCGATTCCACGATAGATTCGACCGGGCTCATACTCCTCGGAAACGAACGTGACGTCCATGCAACTGTTGTTGATGCCGAGATAGTAGAGTCCGGTCACTGGGCTGTAGCTCGGCGCGTTCAGATTCCGCGTTCCGTGATAATGCGGGCAAACCTCGAAGACCCGGTCCGAGTCGACGTCTGCCATCGTCGGAATGAGTTCCGGATTGAAGATCGGGCTCCCCGAGTCTGTCCATCCGGTAATGAGATTGTCGAAGCCGGTGCGGAACGCGTGAAGAAAGCGTCCGGTCTCCCGGTCGAGGACGACGCCCCACCCGATCTTACTGGTCTCGATCAGTGCCTTGACGACCGTGCCGCCAAACTCCAGGTCGACCAGCATGCTTTCGTGGGGCGAATCGAGATCCCAGTTGTCGGCCGGAACCACCTGGAAGTGCCATTGGATCTCCCCGGTGTCAATGTCGAGCGCCAGGATGGCATTCGTATAAAGCGCATCACCAGGCCCGCGCAAGGTCGACGCCCACGGCGTCGGCTGGCCAGTGCCAAGGTAGATGAAGCCGAGATCCGGATCGTAGCTGATGGTGCCCCAGGTGAGGCCGCCCAATGGGGGAATCTCGTTCTCGGTCCACGTCTCGTAGCCCGGCTCGCCCGGTGCCGGTACGGTATAGGTGATCCAGAGCCGCTCGCCCGTCTCGGCGTCGTGTGCCACAACGGCGCCGCGTGCGCTCCGGTCGCCGCCGACAAACCCCAAGATCACCTTCCCATCGGCGATCAGCGACGGATGAGCGTGCCCGAGCCCGGTGCTGTAGTCGCCGGTGCTCACCTCCCATTGATGCTCGCCAGTCCTCGCGTCGAGCGCGACGAGCGCGGCGTCAGCGGTCCCCCAGTAGATCATGTCGCCGTAGACCGAGACGCCACGCGAGCGGCCGAGCGCCTGCGACTGCCGGATGTCATCGGGATAGCTCCGCTGATGTACCCAGGCGACGTCGCCGGATGTGACCTCGAAGGCGGTGATCCGATCGCTTTCCGCGACGAACATTAGCCCGTTGGCCACGACCGGCGTCGGCACCCACCGGCTGCCGTCGCCCATCGAATGGGCCCAGACGAGCCTGAGCTCATCCACGTTCGCTCGATCGATCTGATCGAGTGGGCTGAATCCGGTGACGTCGTACGTCCGTCGGTAGCTCATCCAGTCGCCGTCTTCCGGGCTGAGTAACCGGTCGGCCGTGACCGGGTCCCAGTCGGATGTCGACGTCTGCGCGAACGCGGCGCTCCCGTCAACCAGCAGCACAAAGACCAGACACACAAGCACGAGTCGCCACATTCGAGTCATTCGCGTCATCTCCTTCCGGCTCACTCCGGCAACCGCAGTACCGCAAGCGAGCCTGGCAGGGGTTCAATGCGGAGGGTTACAGCTCACGCGAGCCCGCGGCGTCCCAACCGATCCTACCGCTGGCGGGCAGGGGGGTTCAATGCGGCTCACGCGGGTGCGCGGCGTCCCACTCGCGGGCGCGGCGCTGGGCGTCGGCGACTTGGTCGGGGGTCATGCGGGTGGCGCGGGCGTTCCAGGCTCGCATCGGTGACCTCGGGTCCGCTGAGGTCCCTGCGACAAACGATGCCGCCAACCGGCGCACCATCGAGCACATCGCAGATTCACTGGTTTTCACATGCTCAACTTCTTGTGCGGATCGCCCTACAGGCTCTCCGGCTCGTCCTCCCAGTCCAGATAGACGTCTTCGGGCAGGAAGTACATGTGCACGGTGTAGCGACCGGTGGTCGACTCGTCGGTGCCGAAGTGCAGAACATGGATGTTGTCGATCGGCGGGATCGGAAGGCCATCGATCGGGATTGCCGGCCAGGACATGCCGGAGATGAGGTCCGCCTGGCCGAACACATACTCAATGAAGATGAGCCTGCCCGCCGCTTCGCCGAAGATGACGCCAGCGGTTCCGGTGTCGTCCGGCTGTCGAGCGAATGCCGGCCCGCCGGTCGGGACGGACAGGTCCGTGTAGTGACGCCCCATGCCCGGACAGAACCGGGTGTCGGGAAGATGGTCGCATGCGACCACCGTGTAGGCGTCTCCCAGACTCGCCAGCAACGGCAGGTCCCGGACCTCCAAGGTCGGCTCGGAGGGCGGGGTGAAGTGCCAGAGAAACAGATACTGGCCCGCCTCAGGCGTGTCACCCGGGATGAGGTCCACCGTCATGGAGTGGGCCACCGGGAGGTCGATCTCGCGGAGCGTCATACCGTGGAAGCTCCGGCCGGTGGCCAGATCCTCCTGTGGGATGAGATAGCCGGCAGAGACGATGACGCCGACCTCCACGCCGTAGAGTAGCCCCTGCGTCCGGGTCCCCTCGCCTTCGATGGACCAGACGAGCGGCCCGTCGTAGCCGTGGTAGTGGTTCCCGTCGTGAAGGCGGGCGGCGGCCTGCCCGCCGGCGGCGAAGAGCACCCCCCGCCCCGCGAGCTCTCCGATCGACGAGTACCCGGCGGGCAACGCCGTCGCTGCAGGCAGTGACACACCCCGCCCAGCCCCTGACGGGGACGCCTCCGCCTGCCGCTGCGACTCGACCGTCCCCGGTTCCGGCGCGGAAGGGCGCTCCCACCGCATGAGCGTGGCCGCGACGAGCACCAGGGCCACGACCCCGAGGAAGATCGTGGCAAGGGCGACGGTCCGGGCGTGGCGAGCAATCATGGGCTGTCCTCTGACGACCACGACGACGCGGGTGCTGAGTTTACCGCTGGCTGGCAGGCGGTTCACTGTGAGAGCTTACGGCTCACGCGGGTGCGCGGCGTCCCACTCGCGGGCGAGGCGTTTGGCGTCGTCGACCTCTCTGCCCGCACCATCTTATCGACCGGCGCGAACACGACGACGACACCCATCCTGACGGCCTTTGAGGGACGGCAGGGCGGGCATCGTGCACACGGCAGTCACTCTCTTCAGAACATGCTAGGGCAATGACAAGCCTGGTCGTACCCGAAGGATATAGCTGGTCTGGGAGCGGATAGAGGTCGCGAACTGTTGCATCAAGTCGCTTGCCTCCTGCTCGCCGTACACCTCGGCCAGCAGCACTGGCAGCGGTTTTTCCGGCGGCGCAAGCCCGCCCCAATTCTCTGCTGGAATAACCAACGTCGCATCAGTGGTGCCTTCTCCGTAGGCCTCCATCAGCCACTGGTAGGACCTCTCCCAATTGCCACGGTCAAGGCCTTCACCGATTTTCGTAATCGCCTCGCGAAACTGACCCGGTAATCTCACGTCGAACGCCGTGACGGCAAAAAGCATGATCGCACTGTAATCGTCAAGTGGGCGCGAAAGCGCATCATCGAGCTGAGCGATCGAACTATCCTCAGTCTCGATGTAAGGGCCCACCGTCGATGCGAAGTGGCGGCCAGCCCCTACGCGGTCCTCCCAGGCGTAACGGACATCAAGGTCCGCCCAACGATGATTCCCAGATCGGACCATGTACCGTATCCCTCCAAGGCCGTCACCATTAACCACTTGGTAGCATGTCCACTCCCAGGGGTCGTTGTTTTGCTTGCGCTACTGAACGTGCTGTTTCACGGCTTCCTCGAATTGAGCGATCATCCCCAGCGGCACTGTGTGGATGTACGCTTGGCGGATATCCTCTGTCTGCCCCTGCGCGGCCTCGGGAAAAGCGACAACCCAGAGCAACAACGTAGTAGCGACTGCGGTTAATTTATTTTTCATCATTGTTCTCTCCTTCTGGAACCAGCAGATACAGGGCCCTTCACCAGCACGCCCGCCGGACCACGGAACGTCATCATCACAGGGCTAGGGTAACCGCGTCGGCCCAGGAAGGCCCGCAAAATCAGATCCCGGCAGGCGGTCAGGCCGCCCACGTCGCACAGCCCAAATCGGACATCCTGAGATTCCAGAGCGAGCGCGACAGAACCGCGCCAGGAGGGGGTGTTGCGCGTGTCCGCGACCTTGGCACAGGGGGCCAAGGGCGTGTCACGCTGTTACCTATACGTTACCTTAAACGCAAAAACAGGCTCCTCTGGGGGAGGAACCTGCCGTATTGCCCTGTAAAATATGGTCGTGATGACTGGATTCGAACCAGTGACCCCCTGACTCCAAGTCAGTGCCCCCACGCTTTCATGCCCGTTCAAAAGCTGTCATAAATACCGTTAAACTGTTATAATATATATAGTTATTTGATATATAGACTTCACCTGATTGCAGCTGATTTCACCCAAGAGCGTGTCGTTTTGTTACCCATGTGTTACCCATAACGCCAGCGCCCCGTGACACCTTGTGGCATCGCCGACACGCGCCCATGCCCACGCTCACCCTCACCGACCGCCACATCAAGACGCTGACACCCACCGGCCAGCGGGTGGATTACTTTGACCGTCGTGTCACCGGCCTGGCCCTGCGCCTCGCGGCCTCCGGCCGCAAGACCTGGTGTGTCTTCTTCCGCGTCAACCGGCGGTTACGCCGGATGACCCTCGGCCACTATCCTGCCGTCACGCTCCACGTGGCGCGCACGAAGGCACGGGAGGTCCGCGCCGAGGTCGCGCTTCACGGCACGGACCCGGCCGCGCATCGCCTCGACACGCGCCATGGGGCCACAGTCGCCGACCTGGCTGATGCCTACCTTGCGCGCCACGCGAAACCCCACAAGAAGAGCTGGCCGGAAGACCACCGAATCATCACCCGCGAGCTCCTTCCGTCCTGGCGCTACCGACTCGTCACGGATCTCACACGGCGCGACGTGCTTGCGTTGATTGAGGCCATCGCCGACCGGGCCCGGTCATGGCAAACCGCGTGCTGGCCCTCGTCCGGGGCATGCTGAATTTCGCGGTGGCGCATGAGTGGGTCGAGACCAACCCCGCCGCGAACATCAAGAAACCGAGCCCCGAGCCGACTCGCGACCGGGTGTTGTATGCCGCCGAGATCCGTGCCCTGTGGGATGCACTTGACGACCTCTCTCCCACCATGGGCCGCGTCTTCAAGACCAGACTCTTGACCGGCCAACGCGGCGGCGAAGTGGTCCGGATGCAATGGTCCGACGTGGAACTGGACACGGGCATGTGGACGATTCCGGGCAACGAGACCAAGAACGGGCATCCGCACCGCGTTCCCTTGACCACACCCGTCGTCGCACTCCTCCGCGAGCAACGTGCCCGCGTCCCAGAGGGCGTCCCGTGGGTCTTCAGTAACGCGCATGGCTCAGGATCCGTGCATCACCGCGCACGGAAGGTCCCCGGCCAGCTGACGCGACGCCTGGGGTTTCATTTCAGAGGGCACGATCTGCGCCGAACCGTTGCCACCGGGATGGCCGAGAGCGGGGTACTGGTGCAGGTCATCGCCCGCGTGCTGAACCACCTCGACGGGGCCCCGCGAGCGACGAAAGCCTACGACCGTCATACCTACGATGCCGAGAAGCTGCAGGCGCTGCAGACCTGGGCGCGGCGGCTCGACCACATCCTCACCGGGACGAAGTCAGCGGTCGTCCCGTTCCGGACGGCAACCCCCTGACGGTGCGGTTCAAGGGAACGGCTGGCATCACTGCACAGAGGCAAGCCCTGGACGGGTGTGGGTCCTAGTACCGTGCGTCCTGGCCGGGTGTTTTGGTTCGGGACGAGGCCCGACGCGCCGAAGCAGCGTTTGGCCCCTCGAATCAAAAAGATGTGACTAAAAGGGGCTGGAGGGCTCCACGACGAACTGCGTGGCCTTGAACGTTTCGGCTAGGTCGGCGAGCTTGTCCAGTTCCGCCTGTGGTCCCTGGAAGAGGACTGTCCCTGGAACCTGGTCGACGAGTGTAAAAAGCTCGTGCAGGGGGCCGCCTTCCTTTAAGCCTTCATTGATGAATGCTTTGAGCGCGTCGGCGTCTTTGTAGACCTCGCTCACCGAGTTCCTCCGGTTCGCCTCGTCGTTACCGAACCTGAGGAGAATCACGCCGTCGAGCGACTGGGCCACCGCCTCAATCTTGGCCGGCGCAAAAAACGCCGGGGTCCGATGGAGCGCCTATCTAGCAATTCCCCACAGACGGGGGTCTCGTGTTCCTCGACACGTTCGACTCTGATGCGAAGCACGAGGCAGGCGGTGGGAACTAGTCTGCAAGTGGTTCCTCGAAACAGATCCCGTCTACCACACCAACTCACGCCTGTGTCGCCTCACCTTGTGCGTTCCCGTCACGTTCGGCATCACATCTTCTCCTCATCGACCAGGCGCTCGTTCGGCCGGCGCCCTCGCCGTGAGCGGGTAATCACAGAGTCGCTCGACAGCCTGCACGGCCAGCGCGAGCGCATCGAAAGCATGCCGGGCGTCCTGCGTCGCCGTTTCGTAGCGCGTCTCGGTGGCTTGTCGCAGCATTAGCGTGTTCCGACACCCATCACTGGTGATGACCAAAGGGGTCGGATCCAACCGCTGCCCGCCGGCCTGGAAAAGCTCGCGGTCATGCAGACAGCTTCGATACTGCTTTTCGTAATCTCTGGGCGTCTCCTTAACCGATGAGAGATCGCCGGTCACTTCGTGGGTCGCGTGACTGGTCAACCACAGCTCATCGAGAGCCGATTCGCAACGGGACCACTGTGCCTCCGTCCCGACGGCCGCGCTCGGGATGCCGGCGGCGACAACAGATGTGCGGACCTGAACAATCATGAGTGCCCCTCCTATCGCCATGGAACCGCGCCGCTTCCCCTTCAAACTGACACCCCTTCGCCGCGCCATTTGTGAGTGGCGTGAACGCGACCGGCCCCGTCAGCCCTTGCGGAGAAAATCGCGCTCGTGGCGGGTCAAAAGGCCTCGCCAGTCATGGAGACAGATTCGCACCGCTCGTTCCAGAAGTCGTAGCTCTGCATGGGCCTGTTTCAACTCCGGCCCAGCGTAACCACCGGCCCTGCCGGCGACCCCTTATCTCAAATATCTGGCACCACCCTCAGGGAGACCGCTCTTCCCACGAGAAAATCCTCACGGAGATCATTCAACCGCACTCCGTATCAGTCCTGTTCAAAATAGGGGGAGCAGCTCAGATTCGATTCCATCGTCACTGTAATCATCCGATCTTGAGGGTTCGCACCGCCGCAGTGGTCTCCCCAGCCGTTGAACTTCGACTCGGACTCCGGTGTCGCAGTCAGGGTCACCATGGATCCAATTAAGTAGAGCTCGTTGCAATCACCAGGGCACTCGATGCCAGCCGGACTCGATGTAACCGTGCCCGACCCGTTCCCAGGCAGGTGAATGTCCAGGAGGGCATGCGACACGTCGAACGTCGCCGTGCAGCTCTTCGGGGCATCCATCGTCACACTCGTGTCATGCGAATTTCCGCTGCAGTCTCCGCCCCAACCGGTGAATGTCGACCCGGGCGCTGGCGTCGCGGTCAGCGTCACCACGGTGCCAATCGCGTACGGTTCGTCGCAATCGCCAGGACACTCGATG
>Ga0310124_10002131_pt1 | contig 13716 bp, 1 predicted proteins | sample CB11b_AW_Bot5_MG_FD_203507 | JGI IMG/M metagenome (GOLD analysis project Ga0310124, IMG submission 203507) | Marine microbial communities from Western Arctic Ocean, Canada - CB11b_AW_Bot5 | ecosystem: Environmental > Aquatic > Marine > Oceanic | place: Canada: Western Arctic Ocean | collected...
GCGGTGATGAATACGGGGTCCACCGAAATTCTCAGCATGGTGACGAACGACCCGTTTGGGAAACCGATCGTAGCTTCCATACCAATGACCGTTTGTCTCGCAGCCAGTCGATTATGGCGCCAGCAGGTGCCTGGATTGAATCAGGACAGACGTTCGTGGTGGGAGACGGTGTCGAGCGACGTACATTCCAATTTGTCGAACGTACCATTGCAGAGGAAAATGATACATTAGATCAGGCGCAGATCATTGATCTGGATGCCAGCCAGCCCGGTCGCTTTGTGGCTATTGGTACGCTTGGAGATAACAGTAACCTTGCCTCTGGGTTAGACGTCGATATCATCGCCTTCAACTTGGTTGAAGATAGCATCGTTACCTTTGATATTGATGCGGACCCGTCTCTCGACAGTTTTCGACTTCCCGCCGAAGGTGCGCTGCTGACCCATTTACGCCTGTTTGACGAGCTTGGCATTGAAGTGGCCAATTCCTTCGGGCAAAGTGCACCCGATGAGCCGGCGAGTCTCGATTCGTTCCTTGTTTTTGATGTATTTTCTACAGGCACGTACTATCTGGGTGTCAGTGGTTGGGACATTCTTTCTGGTTTGCCTAACTTTGATTACGATCCGTTGCTGCCTGGCAGTGGCACCGTGATGGAGGGGCAGTCGGGCAGCTATCAGCTCGAGGTCATTGTGGATAGTGGAAGTACTGACGAGGACCCGGTGCCGATTGTTTTTTCTACTTTTGACGATGCCGCGACCGTAGCCCGCCGCATGGTTCAGGTGATTAATAGCGAAGCGGTTCAGGAAGATCTGGACGTTATCGCCACTACTCAGGATACCAGTAATCGCGTTGATTTAATTGGGCCGACGGTGAACCTGGGAGTCGGGCCTCGTTTGGAAGATACTTTTCTGGATGGTGTCGCTGGGTTTGTGTTGGCTGATCCTTTTGCGGAAGCTGACATTCCAATTTATTCAATCACTAATTTGTCGACCTACGGTGAGTGGATCACCCGGATAACCATGCGTTTGCCAGCCGGGGTGGTCTTTGGCACGATGGAGGGTGATTTACCACCTGGGGTAACGGCTGATACGGAAGTTTTGGGTGAATTCACCGATGCCGTGGAGTTGGATCTTACTTCGACGATGGACGTCAGCTTTACGGATTTTGGCGAGGATCTAAAATTCGTTTTCTTTGTCAACGTCGTTAATGCGGTGGATATGGTGACGACGGCACGTGCTATCGATCTGGCAGGCACGTCCATCAAGGTGGAATTCGATAGTGGACGTACCGTGCGATCCTATTTTTCCGTAGAGCCCGATATCAATAACGAAGTCGCACTGAGGCTGATGCCACTGCAAACAATTGGCCAGAACAAAATTGGCGGTTCTAATCCGATGCGAGAGCAAGGCCAGATCATTATTCATTCCAACCGAATTACCGATGCTCTGGAGAATGGGATACTGGTTGATGCCGGGATGAGGGGTGCTGATGATGGAAATGCGCCACATGTCGGGCCAGTGCGAAACTTGAGTGAATTGAATACCGAGCAATTGGTGCCAGGAGTCACAATCGCGAATAACCTCGTCATTCGAGGGGGTGTAGGTGGTATTCGATTCAATGGTGATCCGAACTCCACTGACGCTGCATTGGCGCCTATGCCTTTCGGAAGAATCATTAATAACACGTTCGTTGGAGCTGGCAATGGCAGTGGAATCATTGTCGAAAATAATGCGAGTCCTACGATTTTGAACAATGTCTTTGCTAACCTGGCAGTGGGATTACAGATTGATGAATCGTCCAGTTCTACCGTTATTGGTGGCTCGCTGTTTCAGAATAATGGTCTCAACTCACAAACAGAGCTGGGAGAGTTCGCCATTGAGCTGGCTGCATTTGATCCTCTCTTTGTTAACGCAGCTTTGGACAACTTCAACTTGGATGAAGGTGCGCTGGCGATCGACAGTTCCATTGATTCATTGGAAGATCGCCCCGTTTTGGTCACAGTCAAGAATCCATTAGGTATTGGGCTGTCTCCGATCCTCGCCCCGGCACGGGACGCAACGGGTCAGTTGCGGATTGATGACCCCGACATTGAATCACCACCGGGTCAAGGAGCCAACGTTTTCAAAGATCGTGGTGGCCTGGATCGAGTCGATTTTATTGGTCCCAGTGTCAAATTAAGCAAACCGGTTGACAATGATGCCGAGGGTGAAGATCTGGAATTTGCAGAGACAATGGTGCGTCTCACTGGAAAGTCACTCAACGAATTTATCTTTCGATTGGAAGACGGAAGCGATCCAGAGCGAAATATTCTGGGAACCGGGATTGACGATGCCACCGTGACTCCCGAAAGAGTGACGGTGCTCAGCGACGGAGTTGCCTTGGAAGAGGGTATTGATTACTCAATGGAATATGACGTTACCAACAACATCATTCGATTGATACCCGCAGCTGGAATTTGGCCAGCCAATCGTGTCTACACCATTGGTTTTCTCAAGGCTGGTAACGTTCTTGTTTTTGTCCCTCCTGCTCCGCAAATCGCCAACGCTTATCCATTCACGATCGAGGATCAATTTGGCGAAGTGGTTAACTTCGAGTTTGGATCTGGATTTTCTGTTCGAGTGCCGGCGGCCGGTGGTATGACCGAGGGCATTACTGACGGCATGTGGTTTGAAATTGGTGATGGGACGCAAATCGTTAGGTTTGAATTTGACAACACAGGCGAGGTGTCTGTTGGAAATGAGGCCGTTGGTTTCCAAGAGGGAGCAGAAGGAAGTTCATCTACAGACATTGCAGAAGCCATTGCCGTGGCGGTTGCCAACGCGGACTTGGGACTTACTCCCGAGATCGTCGCAGGAGGGTTGGTGCATCTCAATGGTGCACTGCGTTATACGGCTGAAACCGGAATGCATCATACGGTAGGCATGGGAACGAGCAATCTTGTTTTAACAAGTGTTCCCAATGTCTCAACCTTTGGTGTGACAGCGGTTGAAATCGTCTCGGATCCATTATTTGAGGTGGGTGGCGCGATCCTAGATGCGATTGCCAATAGTTCGTTGCGGGGAGTTACTGGAACGATTGTCGATAACACTCGAATCCTTTTGGAGGGTGTCGAGGATTTGACCGGGCTTTCCTTTGTTGGCAGTGTGGCTGATCTGGCTGGAAACGGCCTCAAACCGAATCAAGCGGACGGCAGTACACAGTTCACGATATCGTTGGATGTTATTTCCGATTTCGGTGATGCACCGGAAGCAAATTATCCCACATTGCTATCGAGTAATGGTGCCCGTCATAGCATCATTGCAGGATTCTTTTTGGGAAGTTCAATCGATGACGAGTTGGAGGGTCAGCCTTCAGTTGATGCCAATGGTGACGGAGCTGACGAAGACGGTGTCGAATTTAACAGCGAACTGGTTGTTGATGGTGTGACAGATATCACAGTAACGACATCCCTTCCCGGATTGCTGGATGCCTGGATCGATTTCAATGTTGATGGTGACTGGAATGATTCTGACGAACAGGTGTTCTCCAGTAGTTCGTTGACAGCAGGAGCCAATTCTTTAACCGTGACAGTGCCTGACAGTGCTCAGATAGGAACTACCTATGCCCGATTTCGGCTAAGTACGGCTGGTGGTTTATCGCCCTCAGGTGCAGCTTTTGATGGAGAGGTCGAGGATTACCAGGTTACTATCAGGTCGGCCACGCCATGGCAGAACCCAGTCAATCCGTATGACGTTAACACCGACGGATGGGTAACTCCAGCGGATGTTTTCACTGTGGCGTCACGCATCTTTACCATGGGGGCGGGCGAGCTGCCATTTTCGCCCACGGGTTCTGCTCCACCGCCATTTATCGATGTTGTCGGCGATAATGTGCTCAACAGCCAGGACGTGATTGCCGTAGCGAATTATTTGTTTATGAGACGACGTGAGTCGGCCATGGCGATGACCATAGAACAGGATGATTCGAACGTGTCGCGCAAGCCCGGACGATCGCAGTCTGTGAATTCCGCTGCTCCAAGGCCCCGTTCGTCAGATGTGAGCGAGACCTTGCCAGCGTCACACGATACGCCTGTTGAAGATTTGTTTGTGCAATCGCAGCAAACTGCGCGAAATATTACCACCGACGATTCACTCGATTCGGTGTTGATGGATGTAGCCGAAGACATCGCCAATGTCTGGCAACAAGAAGAATTGGTTGTGACCGGATCCAAGATCAGGAAATGAGCACAAGCAAGGAGCGGATCTTCCTGTGGGGATACCAAATCAACCTTATCGATAGACAGTCATCTTAGAAAACAACATCTCTTCAAGGATGTGCTTACAATGGGCTCTAGCCATTGCGGCCAAAGGCGTTGCAGAACGGGTTCTTACCAGGAATCGCTCACTCGTGATCAAGCTAGTTGTAAGTAACCCGTAAGTGTTTTCCTGACAGCCGGATGGATGATCTCGCACCGTGTGACCTGATGGGTTGACATCCCACCGACCCGTTGATGGATGGCTGCAGCAGACAAGCAGCCAGATTCATTGAAATGGCCAAACGGAAATTTTGAACAGCATATGATTTGGAAATTTCCCTGAAGTCATCGTTAAACGGTTTGTAACGGTGCTACCGATCGTGTGGTCCCATCTGGAGTTTCATTAACCGTTCATCCATTTGCCGCCACTGGATTGTCGCCAGAGCGCAAAGAAACGTTCGAGGGTGATCTCGCCGTCTGTGGAGGGTTTGTTGATATCCGCGATGGGTACTGGCGAGTGGTGACTTTCTGAATTGGGACTTTGAGGTGAAACAGGCGTCGTTTCTTTGCGTTTTTCCAGACATTGTCCAATGAAAGACCAACAGCTGACCCGGCGGTGCGACAGGAATGTTCGTTAAAAAGGGAACTAATTGGAATTTAATACTGTCTTACTTGGACCAGGACGCCATAAGTCAATTGACCAACGGTGCTGTGAGGAATATGTGACAGTGTGGTGGATCCTATGCGCATTTATTGGACAGGAAGGTGCTCACGGGGTGAAATTTGTTGGCGATTTATACGTAAGGAATTAAGATAAAAGGTTGAGACCATTTCATCATGAAGACAGCCCCTCACGATTAATGACACATCCGTTCTTCCCATTCACGGGTTATCAGATTGAGCGGTATTGCTTGAAAATTTCTTGGATCCCCTGTTCACAGGGGAGTCACTCTGGTTCATTGACAGACGTACGACAGAAGAAAAAATGATTGCTGCACGTCACAAGTTCCGTCGTTTTTTACAACAATTTCGGGTTGCGGGCGGATCTGTTCGCAATAACCGCGCAGGCTCGTTAATCATGGAGAGCCTGGAAGAGCGACGGCTGTTGGCCGCAACTACGACGGCTTGGCACAACGCCTCGATGCCTGCAGATGTCAATAATGACGGCGTGATTGCTCCCAACGATGCGTTTCTTGTTGCCAGAGACATTCGTAATAACGGATCCCGTCCATTACAAACGGCTTTTGCGTCGTTGGCGTTCAGTAGTACACAACCCAGCAATTACATTGATGTTAATAGCGATGGTTATGCTTCGCCGGTAGACGTGTTTCTGGTTGCCCAGGCCATCAATGAACTTCGCCAAGAAGACGAAGTTCTCCGTTTTCGCCTCGGAATTGCCGATCACGAGGGCCATCCGCTTGCCAGCCAGGAAGTTGACCAGGGACAGCCGTTCCAGCTGCAGGTTTTTGTTGACGATTTGCGAGAGCCGCGAAACGAAGTGCAAACCATATCGTTGACCGGGAGTCCGACAGGGGGAAGCTTCACGCTGAGTTTTCAGGGGGTCAACACGGCAGATCTACCCTACAATGTGAATGCCGAAACGCTCCAAGGTGAATTAGAATCTTTGGTGTCGATTGGAGCCAACAACGTTCAAGTGTCAGACAGTGGTGGTGGTTCATGGGCAGTTGAATTTACTGGGGCTTGGCAACAGAGTGATGTTCAAGGGTTACTTGTAGGCAACGGCACGAATCTTACGGGAGGAACCAACTCGGCCGTCGAGGTAGAGGAAACTCCAGGCTTGAGTTCACAGATTCTAGGTGTTGCTTCGGCAGTACTCGACGTAACCTATGATCCGGCAATGGTATCGACGACTGGCGATATTACGGCTGGTGATCAGTACCTTAATTTTCTTTCTGGTGATCTTAATACACCTGGGCTGATTGATGAGGCGGGTGGAAGCCAATCCGACTTCTTTACACCGGTTGGCGGCAACGAAGTTCTTTTGTTCAGCGTTCCGTTCATCGCCGATGTTGCTGGTTCCGTGACATTTGCAGCCAATGCCGCGGATTTAGTTCCTCAGCACGTCGTATTCTTCTTTAGTGACCCTACGCAAACCATTCAAGAAGACGAGATTGATTTCGCGGGTGTCACGCTGAACGTGCTAGGCGATGATCCACCGTTGAGTGCCATGGACGATGAATTTACGATTGTCGAGGATTCGACCAATGCCATGCTCGATGTGTTGGCAAATGATGAGGGAGCTGGGATTCTCATAACGGAGACCTCTGACCCAGCTCATGGCGCCCTGGCAGTGTCTGTCAGCGGAGACCAGCTGTTTTACACGCCGGATGCAGATTTCTTTGGCACCGACTCATTTACGTACACCATTTCACAGGATGGTGACCAGGACACGGCCACTGTCGTTGTCACTGTCACGGCGGTCAATGATCAGCCAGTGGCTGTTCTCGACAGGTTCACGATCGTTCAAGATTCCACTTTAGAGATGGAATCGAACCAATTGACATCGAACGATGCACCGGGGCCGGCAAATGAAAGTGGTCAAGAACTGATCTTAAGTGCTGTCAGCGCTACGAGTACAGCGGGTGGAAATGTCACTTTAGCTGATGGCACGATCACCTATGCACCGGCTCCCGGATTTATTGGCGAGGACACATTTACGTATACCGTATCGGATGATGCTCAGCCGAACCCGCTCAGTATTACTGGTACGGTGGCAGTGATGGTTGAGAGAAAAGACCATGTCCAGTTACGACTCGTCACCAGCGACTTGGATGGCTCGCCAATTTCGACGGTTTCAATTGGAAATCCGTTTCTTTTACAGGCCTTCGTTCAAGACGTTCGTACCAATACCGACGAGTTGCAGGTTGTATCGCTGACGGGTAATCCGGATGGAGGAACGTTCACGCTTACTTTCGATGGTCAAACGACGGAAGCGATTCCCTTTGATGCCAGTAATCAAGACCTGGTTCTTGCGCTTGAGGCGCTTGCCAACATCGAACCGGGTGATGTGCGAGTCAGCCCTACACAAGGATCGCCGTGGCAGGTTATTTTTCAGGGTAACCTAAGTGGTCAGGATGTACCGGCTTTGGTTGGAGATGGAAGCGGACTGACCGGTGGAACGAATCCCGAAGTTGCCACAGAAACGATCGAAACGTTTGGCGTGGCTCAGGCATCTCTGGACATCTCCTACAATGATGGACTGGCATCGACAACGGGCCCGATTGATTTTGGGGATGCTTTTGAAACGTTGACAGGTGGCCAGTTATTACCCGGGCAAATCGATGAAGCGGGTGCCGTACAAACAAATTTTGGATTGCAGCCACCTTTTGAAGGTCCCTTAGGCAGGGACGAGGTTTTGCTTTTCACGGTGCCATTTGTCGCAGACGCTTCCGGGTCGCTCACGTTTGAAAGTGGACCTGCGGATACTGAAATTCTGTTATTTTTCGAGTCCGTCGTTGTTCCTACTGACAAAGTTGACTATTTGAGTGCCACGATCGACATTCCCATGTTGCAAGCGGTCAATGATGCCTTCACAGTGCTGGAGGACTCGAATGCAACGAACCCGCAAAACTCCTTCGACGTGTTGGCCAACGACATTAATGAAAACACTGATCTGACCATCGATAGCGTTGATCTGGTAATTCATAACACCAAGGGTACGGTTTCGATTAATCGCAGTGGTACGCCGAATGATCCGGCCGATGACAGGATAATTTATCAGCCTCCCACAGATTTCTTTGGAGAAGACAAATTCGTCTATACGATCGTTGCAGGTGAAAGCCAGGCGACGGCAACGGTTGACGTTTCGGTAACCAACACCAATGATCCGCCACGGGCTAATGACGACGAGTTTCGTGTGGTCGTCGATTCGGTCGATAATCGGCTTGACATACTGAGTAACGATGTGTCCGATCCCGATCCAGCCAATGAAAATGTGTTATTGGAAGGGATTGAACAATATCCAGACCATGGCATGGTTGTCATCAAAATGAATGGCACTTTGGAGCGTGATGATGATTTCATTCAGTACACACCGGACACGGGATTTGAAGGTGTCGATACCTTTGTCTATTCCGTTAGTGACGGTAGTTCAACGGGTATCGATCTGGCAACAGTGACTGTGAACGTTGGTGAGGTAGCGCTAGTGCAATTTCGCGTTGACACAGTGAATGCAGACAACGAGTCCATTGCCTGGGCAGGTGTTGATGACGATTTTGCTCTGGAAGTGTATGTTCAGGATTTGCGTGTTCGTGAGGACGTGATCGTTAATGAATTACAGGAAGTTCGCGTAACGGGTGAACCGACGGCAGGTTTCTTCACGCTTGCCTTCAGTCAGAATGGTGTCAGTGAAACAACCGATCCTATTGCTTACGATGCCTCCGCTGAGCAAGTACAGGCTGCCTTAGAAGCATTAACGGCAATTGGGGTTGGCAATGTTGCGGTAAGTGGAACCTCAAGCGGAGCTTATTTGGTCAAGTTTACAGGCACACTAGGACTATCGGATCAGCTTCTCTTAACAGGCGATTCTGATCAGTTGTCTGGAGGTGCGGATCCGATTGTGATCAAGGTGATGGAACGGGTCCTTGGTGTTGGAACCGCGTTTCTGGATGTGTTGTTTGAAACATCATCCATAGCCCTGGTGTCTCCTGCGGGAGAGATTGAATTTGGCAGCGAATTTTCTTCGGACTTTTCGTCGGGAAGCATAACCGCAACAGAGATTGACGAAGTGGGCGCATTCCAAACTGGATTTGGACTGAATACCGGGCCGGTAGGTGCTGACGAAGTGCTTTTGTTCAGGGTTCCGTTTAAAACTCTTGCGATTGGTGAGCAGGTCTTTACGACGAACGCAGCCGACGATGTGCCTGATCATGACACCGTGTTTTTCCATGTTGATGGTCAAACCGTTCCAGCGGCGAATATCCTATACAAGAGTACCGTGCTGGGTATTCTTGCTACTACCGACGATCAATTCACCGTTGACGAAGATTCGGTGCACAATTCACTGGACGTATTTGCCAATGATGCGTTTGCCGCTGGTAGCCGGACAATTGCTATTTCTCAATTGCCAGCCAATGGTGTTGCTGAAGTTGACTTGATGGACGTCAATGATCCAGATGATGATGTCATCCGTTATACGCCAGACGCTGATTATTTCGGCAATGACAGTTTTCGTTATTCTGTCTCCGACGCATCGGGCCTTCCGTTGGAGGCCTTGGTCAGCCTGACCGTTAGCGGAATCAATGATTCGCCCGTTCCATTACCCGATTCGGTTCTTGTCAAAAAAAATGGAAGTGAAGTATTTGGAGTTGCGACATTTTTGGCAAATGATTCTCCAGGTCCTAACGAAGAGACGACACAAACACTGGTGATTTTTGCCGTCGGTTCTCTCAGTCGTGAAGGTGGCGCTTTAGTATTCGATGATCAGGGGACACCCGACCCATCGGATGATGTTATCGGCTATACCCCTCCGACGGACTTCGAGGGGACAGATGAGTTCACCTACATGGTAGAGGATGATGGTACGGCGCCGGACAGGTTGACGGCGACGACGACAGTGACCGTGAATGTTGCCGTGATCAATACCCCGCCTTTGCCCATAGACGACGCAATGCAAACACTCGAGGATATTCCCTTGACGTTCGCTGCCAGTGAACTCCTCGCCAATGACGCAGCCGGTCTTGACGATGAGGTGGATCAGGTTTTGACCGTAACAGATGTGAGTGCTTCCAGTGACCAGGGGGGAACGGTAACGATCTCAGAGGGCACGGTCAGCTACACACCACCGATCAACTTTGTCGGTACTGACACGTTCCAGTACACCGTGACCGATAATGGCCAATCCAATGGCCAGCCTGATCCTCAAAGCGCTGTGGGCATGGTGACGGTGGCGATTGCCAAGGTGAATGATCGACCAGTTGCGACTGACGATGCGGGATTTATCGTTGTCGATAACCAAGTGCTAACGATCGATGTGGATAATTTGACCGATAATGATGTGCCGGGTCCTAGCAATGAAAGTACACAAACCGTGACAATTTTTGATGTGTCGCTTTCAAGTAGTCGTGGAGGTAGTGTCGTAAGGAATCCGGATGGGACGATCACTTATGACCCGCCTGCTACGGATACGGAGGAATTTTTTGGCATCGACGTTTTCGAAGACACATTTATGTACCGGGTCATTGACGATGGAAATAGCTATGCTGAAGACAACGGTCAGTTTGTTGAGATTGTTGATCCCCGGATATCCAGTGAAGCTACCGTTACGGTGACTGTACAGATTGGGAACCGGCCGCCGATTGCTGACGATGATACCTATCGAGTTGATATTGATGGTTCGAACAGTCCGTTGCGGGTTCTGTTGAATGATGCCGATCCAGATCCGCTGGACGCGATACGAATTGACTCTCATAGTGTGCCTAATCAAGGCGGAATGGTCACAATTGATGAAAATGATAGCCTCTTGCTTTACACGCCAGCACCCGGTTTTGAGGGCGTTGAATCATTTCAATACACGATTGTTGATGGATTTGGGCTCTCTGATACGGCCACGGTTACGGTTGCCGTAGCACAGCCATGGGCCGTCCAGTTTAACTTTGTTGTCGACGATCAATCGCGTGTGAAGATCGCTCCGGTTGATGGAGTGGTCACCGTCAATGTGGGAGATACTTTTTGGCTGAACGTTGTCGTTCAGGATGTGCGCCGTGATATCAACGAATTGCAGCAGATTAAATTAAACAGTAGCACCACGGGAGGTACGTTCACACTCTCATTGGGTGGAGAGGTAACGTCAGCGATCTCCTACAATGCAAGTGCTGACGATTTGCAAAGTGCTTTGGAGGCACTCTCCGCGATCGGTAGCAGCAATGTGGCTGTGACAAGAAATACAGACGGAGCATGGATTGTAGAATTTGTAGGTGACTTGTCATTGCAGGACGTGGAACTTATCGAAGCTGATGGAACCGGACTCACAGGCGGAACGGATGCGGGTCTGGTAGTCAACGATCTGCGAGGTGTGAGTGCCGCCTACTTGGACGTGTTATACGATGCCACGTTAATCTCCACTGCAGGCGATATTGTCCATGGTCTGGACTACGGGAATTTTATCCGAGGAAACGTTGATTCGCCGGGAGTAATTTTTGGAGCCGGTGGAGCCCAAAACGATTTCTTCGTCCCAGTCGGTGGTGATCTCATTGTTCTTTTCAGCATTCCTTTGACTGCGGACCTGATTGGTCAACACACAATTGTGGGTGATGAGGGAACTGGCAATGAAATCGTAACATTTGCTCCTTTCGGGATTATTGAAAGGGAAAATGTCGATTTCGGTTCACTCACTTTAAAGATTGATCCTGAAGATGATACAGCAGCTTTCGGTGATAATTATCAAGTTGCTGAAGACTCGCCGCCAACGGTGTTGGACGTGCTGAGTAATGACCGGTTGGGCATTGATGGCGTTGAATTAACGATTGTTGACATCACCGGTCCGGATAGGGGTGGAACGGCGGTTGTTGCTCAGGGTGATCGAAGTCTGTTGTACACACCGGCGCCGGACTTTTTCGGGGCGGAAACGTTCAGCTATACGATTTCGGACGGTGCTGATGGGACGGCAGCCGCTGAGGTGACTGTGAATGTGACTGAGGTGAACGATTCTCCTGTTGCCAGCAACGATGAAGTTGTGACGGTACAAGGCAGTACGCTCAACATCGCACTCAGCGAATTGGTCGCAAATGATTCTGCCGGACCGGACAACGAAAGTACCCAAATCCTGATTTTGGATGTAATCGAAACGATGGCAGACATGTCGGAGGTGCTCACATCCGATACGCTCGGAACGGTTGCAATTGATGACAACGGTACAGCCGATCCTACTGACGATTTCATTGTTTATACGCCGCCGACCGATTACCTGGGAACAGACGAGTTTGTTTATCGTGTGATTGATAATGGTCAAACCAATGGCATTCAGGATGGTCGTGTGTCGAATTGGGCCAAAGTCATTGTGGATATCACCCCCGCTCCACCATCGGTAGTAGGTCGGGTCTACATTGATGGCAATGACAATGGCATGTTTGACGAGGGTGAAATGGCGATCGCCGGGGTGGTTGTCACTCTGGATGGCGTTGATTTGGGTGGCAATCCAGTTTTACAACAGTCAACAATGACCGCTGCAGATGGAGCCTATAGCTTTGATTTTGTGGGGCTCAGCAGTTATACGATTACCCAACAGCAACCACGATTTTTGTTAGATGGACATGAACAAGTGGGTATGCAAGGCGGAAATGTGGATGAAGATGGTCGCATTCACTCGGTTGTCACCGAAAATCAATCAATCGCAACAGGTAATGATTTTCTGGAACGGGGTTTTCATCCTGACTTTTTGAGTATTGCTGACCTTCTCTCATCGACAACCGATGATGGGATGATCGTTGCGTTGGATAGTAATGGGGATGTTCGTTGGTTTACGTTGACTGGCGGTTGGGAAGGTTATTCAGCGGTTGAACTGGATGTTGATGCGGACCGTCGTGTTGCCCACTTGAAGGTCACTCGTGATGACGGTAGCCAGAGTACGCAAAATGTTGGCTATTCTGGATATCCGAGTTTTCGTATCAAGGGCGAAAATGAACAGGGCATGATGGTACGTATTGTGGGAGCTGCCGCGGACTTTGGCATCTCTTTGTCCCAGGGACTTGTGGGCGACAATCAGCCGATAGGTAGTAACCAGCCAACGGAGGAAAACGTCGCAACATCCAACGGCAATGGTACCGACGGTGGATTTGCTAACTTCGCCACGGCGGTTGACCTGATTCTGGCAAGTGGAACTTGATGTTTCAGCTGGCCATGGATGATTTAGAATCGTAATTGCATTCCCAGGTTGATTCCCTGCATCCAAAAATCGGTCGTATGGAAATCGAATTTCGGCCGTTCTTCCCCGGGAAATGGTGTGCTACCTTGCTGATTCAGATTGACCGACATGTCGATCAGATCGGCGGCTTGCACCATACTGCTCCAATAGATGAATGAGTAACCTATTGATAGATCCAGGTTGGGCAGTAGACATCGTACGAGTGTAATTCCGACTTCTGGAACGAAAACAAACTCGTCTTGTGTGAAAGAACCGATATTGGTCGTTTGTGTAAGCAGTCCACCGGTGGTTGTGATCGAGGGTATCCCGGGAGCTGTCACGACCGTTTGACCGCGGATGGTCGCTGCCTGGTTCATATTTCCCAGGCTAATTTTCCCCAACAGCTTGAGCAAGGTTTTGCCTTGTTGCCATTGAGCCAGGATTCCCAGTTCACCACCGTGGAACTCGTTTCGCACGTCGAAGTCGTCGAATAAATCGAGGGTTGTTCCAACGGGTGGGTTGGCCGTATCGATATTCTCATTGAAGCTTTGAATTGATAGATTGCTACCAAGGCGTGAATAATGATAGCCGCCGATCAGGTCGTAACGAAAACCGCATTGTCGAG
>Ga0310124_10002133_pt1 | contig 13705 bp, 11 predicted proteins | sample CB11b_AW_Bot5_MG_FD_203507 | JGI IMG/M metagenome (GOLD analysis project Ga0310124, IMG submission 203507) | Marine microbial communities from Western Arctic Ocean, Canada - CB11b_AW_Bot5 | ecosystem: Environmental > Aquatic > Marine > Oceanic | place: Canada: Western Arctic Ocean | collected...
GTCGGCTGGTCGCGGCTGTGACTGCTGGCGTGGCCCTCGTCGTCCGGGGGGCGCTCCTCGATGTCTCGTCCGACCTGCGGCTGGGCGACGACACTCATGACGCCTCCAGTTTCTTGCCGCCAAAGCGCCAGTTGATCAGGGTGACGGAGAAGATCAGCGCGAACAGGACCATCGAGATGGCTGCCGCGTAGCCGATATCGAGACGCTCATATGCCGTTGTAAAGATGTAGTAGCTCACCGGGGTCGTCGATCCTTCCGGTCCGCCCTGGGTCATCACATAGGCGGCCTCGAAGCCGCCTTGCAGTCCCCCGATCACACTGGTGACGAAGATGAAAAAGGTCGTCGGCGCGAGCATGGGAATGGTGATGTTGCGCAGCACCGGCCACCAACCGGCACCATCCATCTCAGCCGCCTCGTAGAGCTCGAGTGGAATGTTCTGCAGACCCGCCAGGTAGAGGATCATGTTGAATCCTCCCACCGCCCCCCAGACGAACATGATGATGATCGCCGGCTTGGCCCAGTTCCTGTCGATCAGCCACCCCGGTAACAGTTCGATGGCGCGTTCCGGCGGGATACCCAGCAAGCTGTAGAGATTCCACAGGAAGCCGTTGATGATCCCCACATTGGGCTCGTAGGTCAGCAGCATCTTCCAGACCATGAAGATGGCGACACCACTACACAGGTGAGGGATGAAGAACAGGGTGCGGAAGGCGATGCGACCCTTCAGGGGCTTGTTCAATTGCACCGCGAGGATGAGGGCCCCGATCATCGACAGGGGAATATTGAGCATCAGGAACATCGTGTTGCCCAGATATTGCCAGAAATAGGGATCGTTGGCCTCCAGCCCGGTCTCCGGGGTGTGGTGGAAGCCGATGAGGCGAGTGAAATTCTCCAGACCCGTGAACTCCGGCGACACACCGCTGGCCAGTTGATACTTGTAGAAACTCAGACCGGCCGCCACCAGCACCGGACCCAGGGTGAAGAGGGCAAAACCCGCCAGATTCGGGGCCAGGAAACCCACCGCTGCCAGACCCTGGCGCTGCTTCATTACAGGCTCTCCTCGCTGGCGTATAGGCGCTGCAGATACGCCTCGGTCACGCGATGTGCGTCAGCCATGGCCTCTTCCACCGTCTCCCGGCCCGTCAACGCCGCGTCCAACTCGTCCTGCATTTTGCGGAACAGGTCGTCCCACCACAACTCCGCCGGGAAGATGCGCACATCGTATTCCATGGCCTCGATGAACACGTCTTCGTTCCAGTGCGTGTTGGGGTTGGCAAAAGCGTTTTGCGCCACCTCGCGCAATGGCGGCATGTCACTGCCGATTTTGGCCATCTTCGCCGTCGCCTCCGGACCGGTCATGTGCCTGACGAGCCGCCAGGCTTCCTCCGGGCGCCGGGTCCCTTTCCAGATCACCAGGGCCGATCCGGCGTACCGGGTGTTCCGCCCCGCGGGCCCCCTCGGGAACAGCAGCGTGTCCCAGTCAAAGCGGTCGATATACTGATAGTCGGGAATTCGCCATGGACCAGCCAGTTCGATGGCGATCCGCCCAGCCTCGAAGGTAAAGGTGCTCATCGGCGCCTCGGTACGGATACCGGGGCGCGGTGGGCTGACTTTGTGCTTCCAGAACAGATCGACGAAGAACCCCACCGCATCGATCGTGGCCGGGTCGTCGAGATTCGAAACCCAGCGACCCTGCTCCCAGCGCACAAAATGGCCGCCGCCACTCCACACGTAGTTGGCGATGTCGTATGGCGACAGCCCATACACGTCCGGCAAGCCGTCGCCATCCTCGTCGACGGTCAGCAACTTGGCTTTGCGCAGCATCTCCGCCCAGGTCCAGTCGTGGCTGGGGTATTCGACCCCGTACTTGTCGAACAGACTCCGGTTGAAGAACCCGCACACCGTGGCTCCCTTGATCGGCATACCGAACAGCTCGTCACGGTAGCGGTAGGCTTGTAGCCCGATCGGATAGAAAGCCGTCGGGTCGACATGGTCACGCTCAAGCAGGCTGTCGAGGGCGATCAGCTGACCGGTGCTGGCCGCCTGGGGGGTCTGATTCCAATGGAGATTGACGACATCCGGGGCATGGCCGGCGTCGATCCCGGTCAGAAATTTCTGCAGAATTGCCCGTGAAGGGATCACCTCCATACGCCAGTGGGCGTCGTCGTGCTCGGCCAGGTAGTCGTCGAGACTCTGCCGATAGATGGCGGTCTGCTCCGGCGTGCCACGTACCCACATGACGAGCACGTCATCGGGCGGGTGCCATGAGATCTGACGAAATCCGCTTACCCCTCCCACGACGACCACCGCCGCCAGGGCGATGTGCAGACGGTTCACGTTCCCGCCCGGTCGGGGACACGCTCAGGGAACAGAGAGATACCATCGGCCCGATTTGAGCGCAGCTGTCTGATCAGGCCGGTCATGGCTTCGTACTCACGCCGCTGACGCAGCATGCCGAGCACCCTGTGGCGCACCTTGTCGAAGGGCTGCACCTTGCCACCGAGTTTGTCCAGCACGACGAACACTACCCAGCCCTCGGCCATGCGCACCGGCCCGACGAGGTCGCCGACATCAGCAGCGAAGGCGGCCTCTACCAGCTCTGGGAAGTGGCTTCGGTGGATCGGGAACAGCCTGGTGTGGCCCTTCGTCTTGGGGCCCACGTGGTGGGCCACCTCGGGCAGTTCCAGCAACTGGTCGATCGGGACCCCTTCCTCCAGTTGCCGTCGCAAGTCCTTGGCTTTGTCCTGTGAATGCACATAGAGGCGACGAATCACGACCTCCTCGGCGCGCAGGAACAGGTCGGGTTCGGCCTCGTAGAAAGCCAGCACATCCGCATCCGAGACGCCGCCATGACGGTCCACCTCGTCAGCTGCCAGGGCCTTCAGCAGAACCTCGTGGCGCTCACGTCCGTAATAGTCGACGAACTCCTGTTCCTCGTCCCATCCCTCCTCGCTGGCAGCGGTGGCGTATAGGCGCTCGGGGAGCACCATGCGCTTGGTCAGCCAGGCGACGGACGTGCTGTCCTGCAGCTGACCAAGGGCACCGACCCCGCGGAGTTGGGCGACGTAGTCACCCACCGTCAATACATTGCCGCTGTAATGGTATAGGGGGACCTCGGCCTGCGCGGGCGTCACCTTGAGCCACCCTTTCTCGGTCTCGCGGACCGCCGCCAGCAGGATCGCGAGACCTTCCGACGTCAACGCCAGATCGAAACGCCGGGCGAGTGTCTCGTACTCCTTGCGCAGACGGAGGTGCCAGCGTTCCCGCAGCAGGTTGTCGTGGAACCGTTCCCACACCTCCGCCAGTTCTCTCTGGCGAGTGTCGCGGAAACAATAGACCTGCCACATCCCTCCCAGATCGACCGGCTCCGCCACACGACCATCGGCGAGAGAGAAGAATACGTGCTCAGGGATGCGGAAAGCGTTCAGGTCGTCGATCCCGATCCAGGCCAGTTCGCCCTTCTCATGAGCGGACGGATCGTTGCCGGCATAGCGCTGTGCCACGTCGCCGAAGGCGTCGCCAGCCTCTGTGGCCGGGTCGAACTGTGCAGCGACTTGTGCCGCCTCCGCCTGGGAGGGGACCAGGATGCGCGCCAGCAGCCGTTGTCGATCGTGGCCGCGTTCGCGGAAGACACGTTCCACCTCCTCAGTCGACAGATCCTCCGATGACACCAGCTTGCGAGTCAGGTAGAGCTGCGACAGCCGGCTCCGGGCTCGGGTGTCGAGTTCACGACGCACCTCGATCCTGTCGTTGATGCCACGCGCGAAGACCTCTGCCAGCAGAAGCTCCTGATCGACGATCGACGAGAGGTACTCGCGTATCGCCTCCAAGCCTTGCTGCTGGCTACGCATACCCTCTGGTAGACGTTCCACAAATTGCGCCAACCGCGAGGCATGGATCTCGACGACGCCGACCTCTGCGACGACTGGGTCGTCTCCGTCGCCACACGCCGCGAGGACGATCAGACCGGTCAGCAATACAGCGATGGGGCTCACTCTGGCGATAGCAATCATCATACCTCGGAGGGTAACCAAAGTACCTTGGGTTGACAATCATCCGGGGTGTCCCTCAGTCCTCCACCACGGTCAGATAACGATCGACAGCCGGTGACACTACGACCTGCCGCCGACCCGAGGGCCAGCGCACGACCAGACAGTCAACGACGGTCACCTCACCCAGTCCGAAATGGATTCTGGGATCCTCGCTGCCGAGATAGCTGCTGCCACGGATCACGTCCCGCACCTGGACACGGCCTCCGGTCACCACGTGCAGGCGGGCCCCTGCGGCGTCGCGATTGCTGCGTGTTCCGGTGAGTGACACGCCGAGCCAGTGGCCGCGGGCCCAGTCATTTCGCAACAGGCTGGGTCGATCGTTCAGGTTGTGTACGAACAGGTCCAGATCGCCGTCGTTGTCGTAGTCACCGGCCAGTGACCCGCGGCTGACGCGCAGGTCGTCGGCAAGCCCCGAGACGGGACCCAGCAGCTCGAATGTCCCGTCGCCGAGATTCTCGTAGAGTTGGTTCGGCTGTGCGTACGAGGAACCTGTCCCGGCCCGTTCGATCTGCGGGTGCACATGCCCGTTGGCAACAAACAGATCCAGGTCTCCGTCGTGGTCGAAATCCCCCGGGCTGGCGCCGAAGCCAACCATGGGAAAGGCCTCCACGCCGAGTCCTGCCAGCAGCGTGACATCGGCGAAGCTGCCGCCTACCTGGCTGCGATACAGCGTGTTGTAGTCGTTCTCGAAGTGCGTCACCAGCAGGTCGGGCTGCAGGTCGCCATCGAAGTCACCCCACGCAACTCCCATCCCCGCCTGCGCCCGTCCCCTGCCGCCATAGGCTACACCGGCCTCCAGAGAGACGTCGACGAAATGGCCAACCTCATTGCTGAACAGGAAGTTGGGCGTCGAATCGTTGGCGACGAACAGATCCACGTCGCCGTCATCGTCGATGTCTACGAACAGGGCCGCCAGGCCATAACCGGGATCGACACCCGCGACGCCCGCGGTATCAGACGCATCGACGAAGCGACCGTCGTCGTTGCGCAGCAGGGCGTCCGGCGTCGCAGGCAACCCGACGGGACCGACAAACACGTCAGCACCCCGCCACCTGGTGCCCAGAGGCCGTATTCGTTCCACGGAGAACTCGGCATAGCCGGATACGTAGAGGTCGAGGTCACCGTCGCCATCGTAGTCGCCGAAGGCTGCCCCCGTGCTCCAACGCGGCAGGTGTATGCCCGCCTCGGCGGTCACGTCGGCGAAGGCGAGCTTCTCGGCATCGCTGTCATTGCGCAGGAGGATGTCGTCGGTGAGGCAGGTAACGAACAGGTCGGCATCCCCGTCGTTGTCGTAATCGGCACTCGCAGCGCCCATCCCCCACCCACGCCCGCTGGCCCCAGCCGCGGGCGCAACATCAGTGAAACCGGCGTCGCCGTCGTTGCGATACAGAGCGTTGCCGGCGCCTTGGGGATGCGCCAGAGTGGCGCCATTCACCCAGTACAGATCCAGATCACCGTCCCCTTCCAGATCGAGGAATGCGGCGCCCCCGCCCTTGGCTTCGACGATGTATTCCTTCTCCGGGCCGCCACCGGTGTGGACCCTCGTCAAGCCGACGGATTCGGCAACGTCGACGAAAGAGGGAGCCGAGTCTGGTCGCTTGATCTCGGGCTCGGTCTGCGGACTACAGCCAGACAATATCCACATCGCCATCGCGGCAGTCCGGCGGATAGGTCCGGGATGCCGGTCAGCGTGCAGGGATCGAAGCCAGCGCCGCACGAGCTTGCTTGTGGCCCGGGTCCACGTCCAGCGTCCACAGCAGATATCGACGGGCCGACTCCTGGCGCCCCAGTCGCACTGCCGACAGTCCGGCGTGGTAGTTGGCATCGACGTGATCTGAATCCTGCTCAAGGACACGGGTGAATGCTGACAGCGCTTGCTCGGACCGCCCTGCAAGAAAGTGCACCAGGCCGAGCCCGTAACGGGCACGCACGGAGGCAGGACTCAGCGCCAACGCAGTTGTGAAGGCCGTACCTGCGGCTTCGTCCTCGCCAAGCCGCAGAAGAGCATCGCCGGTGAGAATCCAGGGCTTGACGTTGGTGGCGTCGGCGGCGGCCGATCGGCGCCAGGCTTGCACGGCCTGCTCCAGCTTCCCCTGACGCTCGAGCAGGATCCCCTGCCGCAGGTGTCTGGCCGTCTCGCTCAGGCGCCGGAATGTCGCCAGGGCCTGCTCACGACGCTGGTGCAACCCTGTCCTTGTGCTGGTCTCGGACAGCAGATAATAGGCCTGCTGATTGCGTGGAGCGAGGGCCACCGCCTCCTCCAGGATGGTGACGGCGCCGGCGACGTCACCGGTCAACAGCCGGGCCGTGCCCAGACTGACGCGGGCCCCCGCATGGCCGCTGTCCAGATCCGCCGCCCTGCTGAACTGTTGTGCCGCCCTGGCGGCGTCCCCCTGGAGCAGAAGCAATTCCCCCGCCTGGTACACGGGCTCTGCGGCGGAGGAATCCAGCACCGAGGCGAGGACAAATGCCTCCAGGGCCTCCACGACGCGCCCCGAGGCGGCCAGTGCCTGCCCCAGACCCAGCGTGATCTCGGCGTGGCGTGGCGCGGCACGAGCCGCTGCCTGCAGCAGAGGCACAGCCTCCGCATGCCGGTCCGCGGTCTGCAACGTGGTCGCCAGGCCATAGAGCACCTGCGGCGCCTCCGGAGCGATCATCCGTGCTCGCTCAAATGCCCCCAGCGCCTGCTCCAACTGCCCCAACCGTTGCTGCGCGACGCCGCGATTATAGTACAAGGCGACGCCTTTGGCGCCACGACGCTCGGCCTCGTCCAGCCAGAACAACGCCGCCTGGGCGCGGCCTTGCCGCAACAACCCGGCGGCCTTCGAAGTCAGCTGTTGGGCTGAGAACTCATCCGTTGGCGTGGCGCCGTGTACCTGGACGGCAACCATCGCCGGCAGCAGGATCCGGATAAAGAGCCGACCCATCGATCCGCCGAACATCTCAATCACCCGCAAAACAACCGTCAGATGTCAACGGTGTAACGAGCCATCGCCTCCGGGTCCAGACTCAATCCGAGGCCGGGGCTCTCGGGGAGTTCGAGATAACCCTCGGTGGCGACAGGCTCCCCTTTCATGACGTGCCAGAAGAACGCGTTGCCGTCGGTGATCTGCTCCTGGAGCGGGAAATATTCGGCCACGGGCGAGTTGTAACTGGCCGCGATCAGATGGTAGTTGTGTAGTTGCCCCCCGTGGGGGATCACGGGAATTCCTTTGGCTGAAGCCAGGTGGAAGATCCGCTGACACTCGGTGATGCCGCCGGCGCGGTTGGCGTCCGGCTGCCAGATGTCGGCACAACCCATTTGCGCCCAACGCTGGAAGGCGTGCCGGTCGTATTCGAACTCCCCTCCTGAAATCGGCATCGACACTCGCTGTCGCACGTGGACATATCCCTCGTGGTCGTGGGGTAGAACGGGCTCCTCGACCCATACCAGGTCGAATTCCTCCAGGCGCCGAAGCATGCGTACCGCATACTGGGCGTCGAAGGCACGGCAGCAGTCTACCATGAGCTCCACCTCGTCGCCGATCGTGTCGCGCACGGCGGCAACCAGCTCCCGGTTTTTGCGCATACCCTCTGCGCCTGCAGCGGGACCGAAGGCGAGACGCTGCTTCATTGCCGTGAACCCCTGCTCCACGTAACTGGCCGCCTCCTCCCTGAGCAGCCCGGTGTCCGGACCATAAAGCCGGCTGGCATACACCCGTAGGCGCGGTTGGGCGGCCCCACCAAGGAGCCGGTAAACGGGCAGCCCCGCTGCTTTGCCTTTGATGTCCCACAGGGCGATGTCGAGCAGGCTGATGGCGATGCTGACCAGACCCGTCCGACCCAGACCGATGGCGAGACGACTCAGCTTCTCCCAAATCCGCGACGTGTCCGTCGGCTCTTCACCGACGAGAATCGGTCCGAGATAGTCCTCGATCAGGGTGCGCACCGCCAGGCACGCGCAGTTCGTATTCGCCAGCCCCGTGAGCCCCTCGTCGGTTTCCACCTCCACCACGATCAAGTCCGGACTCTCGGCACGACCGCCGCTGACGCCCGTACCTCCGGGGGCGAACTCGGGAAAGATATGCGTCGGGTTGACTGAAAATGTCGGGGGTCGCTCGTAACGTGGGAACCGCAGCAGCGTGGTCTTGACAGACGTAACTTTCATGGGGACTCGATCGGCAAGAGATCAACATTGAGCTCTGCCTGCCAACGCAGTCGTTGCGCACTCGGCTGGCGGAGCATACTCTGAGCGTCGCTTCAAGAAAGGAGAACTGTCCGATGACGACAAAACTGCTGATCACTGGTGCCACTGGTTATGTGGCAGACCAGCTGCTGCCCGCCTTTCGGGACCGGTATGATCTGGTGCTCGTAGATGTAACTGAGAAGAACCGGCGGGGCGAGCGGGTGGAAGGTGTGACCATCGCCGACCTGATCGACACCGACCGCAGTGGCTACAACCACCTGTTCGAGGGTGTGGAGGCGGTAGTGCATCTGGGTCGTGTCCGCCGCTCGGGAGATGTGCTCGACCACTATTATGACGAGAGCAAGAATGTCGTCATGGCCTACAACGTGCTGCGTTGCGCCTACGAGGCCGGCGTGCCGCGGGTCGCGGTTGCCACCTCCAACCATGCCGCGGACTGGTACGAGCACAACCTGCTCCACAGCCGCAAGATGGAGATGCTCGACCCATTCGCGCTGCCCCTGTCAGACAACTTCTACGGCTGGAGCAAGGCTTCCATCGAGCACATGGGTTTTCTCTTCGCCTGCGGCTTCCGCGATGGTCAGGGCGGCTCGGGTCGCCGCAGCCACGCCCTCGAGTCCGGTAGCCTGCGGCAGATGGGCACCGTCATGGTGCGCATTGGCGCACCCCGTGATTTGGAGATCGAGCGCTACCGCGACGACCCCGTCGGTCTGAAGCGAGACCTTGGCGCCTACATCAGTGCCCGCGACCTGACGCAGCTGTTCATGCGGGCCGTCGAAGCTCCGGACATCAACAACGAGCACGGCATCCCGTGGCAGGTCGTCTACGGGATCAGCAACAACACGCGTGCCTTCTGGTCGCTGGCCAATGCCCGCCAGGTGCTCGGTTACCAGCCCGAGGATGATGCGGAGATGAAGTTTGCCTCCCTCGTGCAGACGTTGCTCGTCGACACCGGCGCCGGGGGCCGACTGGGCTCCTAGCGTGCGTGTCCTTACGGATGTAGACCATCTTCGTCGTCTTGGTCTGCGCGCCCGTCTCGACGCGCAGCAGATACGTGCCGCTGGTGACCCAGCGCTGTCCGGGCCAACCTCGACTACCTGCTGTCGATCAAGAAGATCGACGTGCACACCCACATGCGAACCGACGCGCCTCGTGGCTGGGTGAGCCAGTGTTGATGTCGAACCTCGAATCGTCGTAGAGCTCGATGTTCTCCACGATCAGATAGCTGCCGCCAACTCCACCCTCGATTGTGTGATCTGCACCCGCCGTTGGGGATCTGCTCCCCCGAATGAACACGGGCTTCTCGGCGGTGCCAGTCGCCGTCCATCTCGCCGTCGCCGAGAACCGGTAGGGGCCACCGTGGATCTCTACCACACTGCCTGGGGGCAGGTCCGTCAGACGCCCGGGGATCGTCTTCCTCGGTTGGGCGGCTGTGCCATTTGGATTGCCGGCATCCGAAGCCTGAGGATCGCTGCTGTCGATTTAGTGCGTGTAATACCCGACGCCGTAGATATCTGCCACCCTCTCATCGATACCGAAGTCGGGTACCGGAATGCCGATGGGTGGCTCGTAGGTCTGGCCCTGTGCGGGCAGCACGGCGACCAGCAGAACGCTCAGTTGCATCGTGCGAGTTGGAGTCATTCGCCATGCGTCGGTGTGGAGGAGAAGTATGCACGTTCGTACCCAATCTATTCATGTAGAGATGTTGCGCACCATCTACCCATTCGTGATCATTGGCGAAATGACAGCTGAGCAGAACTCGCCCTTCGCCGCTGATGGGCCGATCGAGCCTTCGTCCCGTCGCCATTTCCTGAAGAGTGCCGCACTCTCCGCTACCGGGCTGTGCCTGCCGAGACTCGCCAGGGCGAATCAGCCACCGAACATCATCCTGATCCTGACCGACGATCAGGGCTGGAATCACGTCTCCTACCGCTCGGATCCGGAGATCCCCGAATCCGCCAGCGACTACATCGAGACGCCGCAGATGGCCAGAGCCGCGCAGTCCGGGATGCGCTTCACCGACGCCTATGCCCCCAACCCGATCTGTTCACCGACGCGCCACAGCATGCTCTTCGGCAACAACGCCGCCCGCCATGTCTACGCCAAGACATTGGACTGGATGGCCGAGGCACCAGGTTGGCTCACGATTCCCAAGGCCATCAAACAGGCCGATGCCACGTACCGGACAGCGCACTTCGGCAAGTGGCACGTGGGGATCACACCGCAGGAAGCCGGCTTCGACTTCAGCGACGGGATCACGAACAATTCCCAGGGCGAGTTGCAGGATGGGAAGTTCCGTAATGCCCGTGGTTTCCGCGCACAGCTCGCTGCGTATAACGACGCCCACGAAATCACGGCGCCGGCTCCGGTCTACTCCAAGCAGCCCTTCTCCTACGAGGACGAAGATCCCAAGGCGGCCTTCAGCATAACGCGCAGGGCGGAGGCTTTCATGCGCGAGAGTGTCGCCGACCAACGCCCCTTTTTCGCCTACGTCGCACAGTATGCCACGCACCTGGATCTGGTATCGCGCCGCGAGTCCTACGACTACTTCCGGTCGAAAGCACGGGGCCGGCGGCACGACAATCCCGCCTTTGCCGCGATGTGCAGAGATATGGACACGTCCATCGGACGCATGTTGGATCTGGTGCAGGAGCTGGGGATCGCCGACAACACCTACATCTTCATCACCAGCGACAACGGCGGGGTGCAACGATTCCCGCAGTCCATCCACCTGTCCCGATCCGGCGAGTTCACCGCTAGCCACCAGTCAGCGATCGAGTGGCGCAACCTTCCTCTGCGGCACGGTAAGCACGAGTTCTACGAGGGCGGGATTCGGGTCCCCTTCCTGGCCCTGGGCCCTGGGATCGCCGCCAACTCCGTCAACCGGGAGCCGATCACCGGTCTCGACTTCCTGCCGACCTTCGCCGAACTGGCGGGTGGCCACACACCGCAAGCCGGACTGGACGGCGACAGTCTGGCCACGGCGCTGGCAGGGGCTGGTATCGGCCGCCAACGCGAAGCACTCATCTTCCACCAGGCAGCGAACCGCACGCCGATCAGCGCCATCCGCAAGGGCAAATACAAACTGATCAAACACTGGATGGCAGGGCAGGACTGCAGATACTGCGGCGACAACCTGCTCGAACTCTACGACCTGAACACCGACCTCGGTGAGACGAACGATCTGTCAGCACAGATGCCGGGGCTGACAGATGCGTTGCATGGAGAGCTTCTCGCGTTTCTCGAGCAGTCGGGTGCCGAAACGGAGTTCAAGCCCAGAGACCACGCCTACAACGTGATGCTGAAGGAGGATGGTATTGACGGCACCACCATCCCGGTCGAGCCGCAGTACCGGTCGCCCTTCGCCCAGCAACGAGCAGTACAGAAATAGCCTGCACCGACCCTGAGGGAGGGACGTTATGAAGATCACCAAGATCGACCACATACACGTATTCGTGCCGTGGCAGGACTCCTACAAGGAGGCGATGATCTCGTGGCGCGGCAGCAGTGGCACGACCCCCGAGGAGGAAGACTCCTACGTCATCGTCAAGGTGCACACCGACGAAGGCATCGTCGGTATCGGCGAAGGCGTGCGCTCGGTGCAGGAAAGCGAGCGCCAGGGACAGAAGTTCATCGGCATGAATCCGATGGAGATCGACATCTTCAACCTCGGTCGACCGTGGGCCCACGCCATGGCTGATATCGTCGGCAAAGCCCTGGGCGTGCCGGTCTATCGACTGTTCGGTAATGGCAAGCACCGCGACAAGGTCCCCGTCGACTTCTGGTCACCCTATCTGTCACCGAAGGAGACGGCTGTACACGCAGAGGAAGGGGCCAAACGCGGCTTCATCCTGCACAAGATCAAGGCTCGCCCCTGGGATGCGGTGGAACAGGTCAAGCTCATGACCGCCGCCGGGGGACCAGATTACGGCATCCGCATCGACCCAAATATGAGATTCGATACGCCCATGGCCACGGTCCGTATCGATGACCAGATCGCGGAATACACCAACGTCGAGTGCTTCGAAGATCCCTGCGACAAAACACGACCCGACTGGTGGGCTCTGCTACGCGAAAAGTGCCGTACTCCCATCGCCCTGCACAGCTCCGACCCGAAGCTGATCCTCGAGCACCTGCGCCACGGCGGCGTCGATATCGTCAATGTCGGCGGCACCGCCAACCGCGCCATCCGCGCCGCCGCCATGGCCGAGGCCGGTGGTTGTCCGGTGTGGATCCAGATGGAGGGTCACTGCTACGACATTCAGGCCGCCTACTGCGCCCACCTGGGCGCCGCCATCCCCAACGCCAGTCTGCCCTACGGCATGCGTCCTTTCATTCGCGAAGCATCAATCACCAAGGAGGGCTACGGCTTCCAGGTCAAAGACAGCCACATGCCGGTGCCGGAAGAACCGGGCCTGGGCATCACCCTGGACGACGAGATCTGCGAGAAGTATCGCATCGGTTGACAGACTACCTCATCTGCCTTACAGTGGTCACAATTGGACCACGGAGGCATTTCGGATGACTATGAGACCTCGTTTTTTTCCTTTCCTCGGACTGTTGGCTGGCGCCTGTTTTCTGGCCTCCGCCTGTGGCTACCACCACCACGCCGGGCCCATCGAGCCAGCCGGCGAGCAGGAAGAATCCCTGACGGTAGCCGACGACGGCAGCGTCACGTATGTTCAGGGCCGTCTCGAGGTCAAGCTGCGGCCCGTGAGCGATCAGGAACTCAACCGCCTTTTTGCGGGGGAGTCCGAATCCGGAACAAAGTCGACCAACCCTTTCACCTACGGCGACACCGAGTTCTTTCTCGGCAAGAAGAACCGACAGCGGTTTACGGTCTTCAACCTGAGTGTCAAGAACTACGCGTATCCCAAGGTCCAGATCGAGCCCGCCCACGTGCAATTGGTCGCCGCCAACGGCCGTGAGTACTGGAGTTTGAAGGTCGAGCAGATGGACAACTACTACCGCATCTACGCGACCGGATACCGTGGCAACGAGTACGGCCGCTACAAGTCCCGCCTCGACCTGTTGACACGCACCCTGTTCAAAAATGGTGAGATCTTCAGCGGCCAGGAATCAGAGGGGTATGTCGTGTTTCCGGTCCTGCACCCCGACGTAGAGAAGATAGAGGTCATCGTCCACGATGCCGTGCTGCGCTTCGATTACCGCGGCGAGCCGGTGGAAACCGTGGACATCTCCTACCATTTTCAGCGCAACATCGGCCGACTCTATCACGACGGCACGTTGGAGATTTCAGCGGTAGACTAAGAGTCAAAGTCCGTACTCTCACTCGGGAACAGAGATGCTGATGTTCTGGTAGCGAGCCGAACGGGTGAACATGTGTCGCAGGCCGATGCGCCCTTCGGTGACCGGTGGCAGGTCAGGGTTGCTCATGTGGCAATAGACGACCTGCTCCGGATTTTTGACCCGGATAAAAATATCGCGCGCTCTCTTGATGACAGTGAGT
>Ga0310124_10002135_pt1 | contig 13701 bp, 13 predicted proteins | sample CB11b_AW_Bot5_MG_FD_203507 | JGI IMG/M metagenome (GOLD analysis project Ga0310124, IMG submission 203507) | Marine microbial communities from Western Arctic Ocean, Canada - CB11b_AW_Bot5 | ecosystem: Environmental > Aquatic > Marine > Oceanic | place: Canada: Western Arctic Ocean | collected...
AATTGAGACTCTAATTTGTTTGCCTCGTTACTTGCTCAATAAAGAACGAAGTAGCTTGGCTGTTAGAACTCAATCTGTACGAGTGCCCACACAGATGATTGCTTTATATTGTTAAAGAACGTTTGAGTTGCCTTAGCGACTCAAGGGAAGCGAATCTTACGCTTTCCTGTGTTTTTGTCAACACTTAATTTTAAATTTTATAGAAATCTAAACCTAAGTTTTACTCGACTCACTAAGTGGTTTTCCTGCCTCGCTAAGCGTTGCCTGCTCTGCCGTCTCAGTGGGGTCGCATTATAGGGAGATCCAAAAACAGATCAACCCTTTTTTGAAGAAAACTTGAAAAAACATGTTGTTCGATGAGTATTTGAACTAAACACACTAAAAAAACAACATTACTTTCATTTTATTAACATGCATGATCAATTTTTCATTGATGCAGTAGGCTAGGATCCTATGATCTTCATATACAAACTCACTCCCCACAAGATCACAAGGATCATCAGTGAGAGCGTAACAGCAGCAGAACCCATATCTTTTGCCCTGCCTGATAAGACATGTAGCTCTGTGCTAACACGATCAGTGAGAGCTTCAATGGCTGAATTTAATAGTTCAACAATTAATACCACCAATAGTGAGCACATAAGAATTGCCCAATGAAGTAATGAAGATGCTAGCCAAAATGAAAAAGGAATAAGAATAATACAGATCAGTAACTCTTGTCTGAATGCAGCTTCTTCTTTAAACGCTGCTTTAAAGCCATGATAAGAACAGTAAGTGGCTTTAAAAACACGTTTGAATCCTAAACCATTAGGTTTTAATACATCTTTCATAGATAAGCTCTTTAATATGGTCAAAAGAAAGCCCCGCAATGCGAGGCTTTATGTTTAGGCTACGCCGTATTTATCGCGATACGCTTTAACTGTTGCTAAATGCTCACTCATTGTTCCTTGGTTTTCAAGGTAGCTAATAAGATCAGCAAGTTTAACAATAGAGATTACCTGCGTATTAAAGTCACGTTCGACCTCTTGAATAGCAGAAAGCTCAGCTTTACCTTTTTCTTGACGATCTAAAGCTATTAATACGCCACTTAGGTCTGCACCGTTATTTGCAATAATTTCCATTGACTCACGAATAGCAGTACCGGCAGTAATCACGTCGTCAACTAACATAATTTTGCCATTAAGTTCAGACCCTACTAATGTGCCGCCTTCACCATGCGCTTTCTTCTCTTTTCGGTTAAAGCAATAAGGTACATCTTTGTTGTAATGATCAGCCAACGCAACCGCTGTAGTTGTAGCAATTGGAATACCTTTATATGCTGGACCAAATAGGACGTCGTATTCTATTGCGGCATCTTCTAAAGCCGCAGCATAAAAACGCCCCAAGCGCGCTAAATCACGACCAGTATTAAAAAGTCCTGCATTAAAAAAGTAAGGACTAGTTCGTCCTGACTTTAAAGTAAACTCACCAAATTTTAATACCTGCTTTTCTAGCGCAAATTCAATAAATTCTTTTTGGTAATCTTTCATATGTTTGCCGCCTGCCTATCTATGCTAATGCTTGCTTTTGAACGTCGATGATCTCACGAATAGAGTGCTTCGCTAATGTAAGTAACTCATCAAGTTCATCAAACGAAAACGGTTCGCCCTCAGCAGTCCCCTGAACTTCAATAATTTTACCCGTTTCAGTTAAAATTACATTCATATCGGTTTCAGCAGCTGAGTCTTCAATGTATTCTAAATCACTTATAGCTTGGCCTTTATAAATGCCAACTGAAATAGCAGCGATCATATGTTTGAGTGGGTTTGAATTAATCATTCCTTTTGCGCGCATGTGCGTTAGTGCATCAACAAGTGCAACACAGGCACCACTTATTGATGCTGTGCGTGTTCCGCCGTCGGCCTGAATAACGTCACAGTCAATAGTAATCGTGTTTTCGCCAAGCGCTTTTAAATCAACTGCAGCACGAAGTGCGCGTGCAATCAAACGTTGAATTTCCATTGTGCGGCCGCTTTGCTTGCCACGAGACGCTTCACGAGCATTTCGTGTGTGTGTTGACCTTGGAAGCATCCCGTACTCAGCATTTATCCATCCCTTACCTTGGCCTTTCATGAAACGCGGAACGCCCGATTCAACCGTAGCTGTACAAAGTACTTTGGTGTTACCAAATTCAACAAGTACAGACCCTTCTGCATGCAAAGTATAATTGCGTGTAAATGATACAGGTCTAATTTGGTTTGGTGTTCTTTGGCTTGGACGCATTGACGATCCCCTTAATTCATAATTTGCCACATTATAAGTGTATGTGAGTACAGATACCATGCTGATTTAACAAATACCTGGTTGCAAAACATTCAGCTACTTAAATTTTCCCTAGAGGTTGGAGAGTGTTTCGGTATAATAAAAATTAATTATGTATTATCAAACTTAGGAAACCATCCATGATCCACAGTATGACAGCTTATGCGCGTCGCGAGATAAAAGGCGACTGGGGCACTGGCACTTGGGAAGTTCGATCAGTTAACCAACGTTACCTTGAAACCTTTATTCGCGCACCAGAGCAATTTCGTGGGATGGAGCCTGTTATTCGTGAACGCTTACGTAAACACTTACAGCGCGGTAAAGTAGAAGTATTTTTAAAGTTTGTTGCAAATCCAGCTCATGTTGGTGAGTTATCAATCAATCAAGCACTGGCTGAACAACTTATAAATAGTGCTAAATGGGTTCAACAGCAAAGTAATGGTGATATAAACCCAGTTGATATTTTGCGCTGGCCTGGCGTAATGGAAGCCGAAGAACTGGATATGGACAGCGTAAACACAGCGCTGATTGCAGGGCTAGATGAAGTAATTGAAGACTTTAAATCAGCACGGGGTGATGAGGGCGCAAATTTAGAAGAAATGATAAAAACTCGCCTTGATGCCATCTTAGAGCAAGTAAACACAGTAGAAACTCACATGCCAGAAATTACTAAATGGCAACGTGAGAAGCTCGAACAAAAATTAGAAGATTTAACGACAAATATTGACGAGTCTCGCCTTGAGCAAGAACTAATTTATCTAGCACAAAAACAAGACGTAGCTGAAGAACTAGACCGCTTAAAGTCTCATGTTAAAGAAACTAAAAAAATTCTTAAAAAAGGCGGCGCATGTGGCCGTCGCTTAGATTTCATGATGCAAGAGTTTAACCGCGAAGCAAATACCCTCGCCTCTAAGTCTATTAATAGCGATATTACAAATGCAGCTGTTGAGCTTAAAGTTTTGATCGAGCAAATGCGTGAGCAGATCCAGAATATAGAATAATCCATAATGTGCATTTAGCCCACTTGAGCACAATTAGCTAATTAAAGTACAATAAGGTAATTAAAGGCTTGAGTTATGTTTGTAACTCAAGCCTGTTTATTTTTAGATAGAGAATAAGATGGCTCAAACTCGCGGAAACTTATTTATTTTATCGGCACCATCAGGTGCAGGTAAGTCTAGCTTAATTAATGCGTTACTCAAAAAACATACGGATATGAAAGTATCGGTATCGCATACTACTCGCTCACCTCGTCCAGGAGAGGAGAATAGTGTTCACTATCACTTTGTGACCACCGATGAGTTTAAAGCTCTAATTGAAAAAAATGACTTTTTTGAATGGGCACAAGTTTTCGATAACTATTACGGTACATCAAAACAAGCCATTGAGTCGCAACTTAATGCAGGCATAGATGTATTTTTAGACATAGACTGGCAAGGTGCGCAGCAAGTTCGTAAAATTATGCCAAGCGTACAAACTATTTTTATTCTACCACCTTCTAAAGCAGAGCTTGAACAACGCTTAAATAACCGTGGTCAAGACTCTGCAGAGATTATTGCATCTCGTATGGCCAAAGCACAATCTGAAACATCTCATTTTAACGAGTACGATTTTGTTATTGTTAATGATGATTTTGATACTGCTCTAAATGATATAGAAACGATTGTTATGGCACAGCGTTTAACATTAAGTGTTCAAGAAGTACGTAACAAAAAATTGCTAAATGACCTTTTAAAGTAAATTAAGTTTATTTAATTAGCTCATATCAGTAAAACTGATAAAAATTGACCACTACCTATTGGCGAAAGTCCCTGCGTGCAGTAAACTACGCCTTTGCTTTTAAATTATTTTTGGAGTGCTGAGATGGCTCGCGTAACAGTTGAAGATGCAGTAGATGCAGTTGGTAATCGTTTTGACTTAATTTTAGTTGCGGCTCGTCGTGCCCGCCAAATTGCTGTTGGTGGTAAAACTCCACTAGTAGACCCAGAGAACGATAAACCGACCGTTGTTGCTTTACGTGAAATTGAATTAAACCTTGTTGATAGTTCATCAATGGATTTAATTGATCGCGAAGAACAACAACATCAAGAAGCAGCTGAACTTGCTGCTGTTGCTGCTATTGTTGGTGGCAACCAATAATCGACCTCCCGGTCTGATTTAGCCAACGGCACAGTATTTCTACTATAGCCGTTGGCAATCCTTTCTTTTCATCGTATATTCTTAACTTACCGTTACCTAATTTGCTTCACTAGAACATTGGAGTGTGAATGTATCTTTTTGAAGGTCTAAAAAAGAAAATTTCTGAATACTTACCTGCTGCTGAAGTAGAGCTGGTACAAAAATCTTACGTTGTAGCACGAGAGGCCCATGAAGGACAAACTCGCTCGAGCGGCGAGCCTTACATTACTCATCCTGTTGAAGTAACTCAAATTCTAGCTGGAATGCATCTTGACCATGAAACACTCATGGCAGCATTAATGCACGATGTAATTGAAGACACCGACTTTAGCCAGCAAGATTTGGCTGAGATTTTTGGTGAAACCGTTGCCGAGCTTGTTGAAGGTGTAAGTAAGCTTGATAAACTTAGCTTTAAAGATAAAAAAGAGTTTCAGGCTGAAAACTATCGTAAAATGATCATGGCAATGACCCAGGATATCCGGGTTATTTTAATCAAACTTGCCGATAGAACGCATAATATGCGTACCCTTGGCGCTCTTCGTCCTGATAAACGTCGCCGTATCGCTCGTGAAACACTTGAAATATACGCACCAATTGCAAACCGTTTGGGTATTCACGATATAAAAAATGAACTTGAAGACTTAGGTTTTCAAGCATTATACCCTATGCGCCATCGCGCACTTAAGTCAGAAGTGGCTAAAGCGCGAGGAAATCGCAAAGAAGTTATTTCCAACATTCAAACCGAAGTAGAAGCTCGCCTAGAAGAGTCAGGTATTGTTGCTACGGTATCTGGACGCGAAAAACACCTTTATAGCATTTATAAAAAAATGTTAAATAAGGAGTTACTATTTAACGAAGTAATGGATATTTATGCCTTTAGGATTGCCGTTGATTCAATGGATACGTGTTATCGCGTGTTAGGCGTTGCGCACAATTTATATAAACCTATTGAAACTCGCTTTAAAGATTACATTGCAGTACCTAAAACAAATGGTTACCAATCGTTACATACATCGCTTGTTGGCCCTCATGGTATTCCTGTAGAAATACAAATTCGAACCCATGATATGGATCATATGGCCGACAAAGGCGTTGCAGCACATTGGATGTATAAAAAAGCAGGCGATGGTGCAGGAAATACGTCTCAGCAACGTGCTCGTCAATGGATGCAAAGTTTGCTTGAACTTCAACAAAGTGCGGGCTCGTCGTTTGAATTTATTGAAAACGTTAAAACAGAATTATTCCCTGAAGAAATCTACGTATTTACCCCAGATGGCCGAATTGTTGAACTACCCATGGGTGCCACTGCGGTCGATTTTGCCTATGCAGTACATACCGATGTAGGTAATACCTGTGTAGGTGCGCGTGTTAATCGAAAACCTTATCCGCTAAGTAAACCGTTAGATACTGGCCAAACCATTGAAGTGATCACCAGCTCAGGCGCTCACCCTAATGCAACCTGGCTTAACTTTATAGTAACGGGCAAAGCACGTTTAGGTATTCGTAATTACCTTAAGAGCCAACACCATGAAGAAGCTATGTTACTTGGACGGCGTTTGCTCGACTCTGCATTAGGCGAAAATAAGTTAGATAGTATTCCTGATGAAAATATTGCACGCGTTCTCGAAGAGCATCAGCTCTCAACCTTGCTCGAATTGCTTGTAGAAATTGGCGCTGGAAACTTAATGAGCGTACTTATTGCCAAGCGTTTATTACAAAATGATTCTGACGATTTAACCGATATAACTAAACAAGCCAAAGCGACCATTATTGGCACAGAAGGTATGTTGGTTAATTACTCTAAATGCTGTCGCCCTGTACCTGGTGATGCAATTACTGCTCATATAAGCCAAGGCAAAGGATTAACCGTTCATCGCCAAGAATGTAAAAACATTCGTGGCTGGGAAAGTGAGCGATCTAAATACTTGGTCGTAAAATGGGATGATAACCCTGAAAAAGAATACATAGCAGCCCTAAGAGTAGAGATTATTAATCATCAAGGTGCGCTGGCTAAGTTAACCAATGTGGTTGCTACAACTCAAGCTAACATTGTTGAAATAGCGACCGACGAAAAAGAAAGTAATTTATATGTAATAGACCTTGGAGTCACTGTTAAAAACCGTGTCCATGTTGCCAACATCATGCGTAAAATTCGTGTGATGCCTGATGTGCAAAAAGTCTATCGTAAAAAATAATATAGGAAAAACATGAACAAAGCATTTATATCTACCGAAAAAGCACCGGCAGCAATAGGTACTTACAGCCAAGCAGTTAAAGTAGGCACTGCAGTATACTTGTCTGGTCAAATTCCATTAATCCCTGAGACTATGGAAGTTATATCAGAAGACTTTAGTGAGCAAACACATCAAGTATTTAAAAATATCACAGCAGTATGTGAAGAAGCCGGTGGTAAAATTCAAGACTTAGTTAAAGTAAATATTTATTTAACTGATTTATCTAACTTTGCTGTAGTTAACGACGTGATGAGCCAGTACTTTAAGCAGCCATACCCTGCACGTGCAGCAGTTGGTGTACGCGCTTTACCAAAAGGTGTACAAGTTGAGATTGACGGAATAATGGAACTGCCTTCAACTAACTAATATTTTCCTGAGCTATAGACCCACTCTATAGCTCACACCTGTCCTCTTTTTGTACTATATTGTTATTCTTACTATCTTGACTCCGCCCTAAATTTCTATCACTCTGTAACTATGTCATTAATTTACTATAACTTTAGTGGTTAAAAAGGATTAGCTGTGTTTAAGCTTGCTCATAATGGGAATGTTTTACTCGATATCAGTAAACACCCGCCTCCAAGTGCTACATTTGTTATTGAAGCGATAGAAATGTCTAAATTTTGCGACTGTAAAATTGATTACGAAGCAATTAATGCATTCTTTAAAGATAAAAGTGCTGAGCCAGTACTTGTCGTCGCGACCAAACACAATGCAAAGTTAGAGGTCGTCATCAGTGACGATAAAATGATGGCTACTGGCGAGCTTACCGTCGCGCAAGGCGGTGATTTACTCAGCCTAGATGATGCAAAAAAACAGCTAGTCAAAGCGGGTATAGTTCGTGGTTATAAGCAAGCATACTTAGAACAACTATTACAAAAGCAATTTACAGCTAAAGCAGGTGAGGTGGTACAAGGTATTTTAGCGCAAGGCCGCCTGCCCAGCGATGGCTTGGCAACTAAACTGGTTACTAAAGTAAGAACTTTAAAAGACCATTTAAAAACCCCAAAGCTCAAAGAAGATGGCAGCGTTGATATGCGTGACTTTGGTAAGATGGCAAGTGTTGAGCCTGGCGCAGTTCTAATACGACAACAACCTGCAACACCAGGAAAAGAAGGCTTTACTGTTCTTGGCGATATACTACCGGCAAAACCAGGGGACAATAAACAACTTATTGCCGGTGAAGGTACCGAGATTTCTAAACTTAACCCTCTGGAGTTAGTATCAACCATTTCAGGTGTGCCTATTGAAATTACTAACGGAATGCGCGTAGACGATATTTTTACTATTCCCGATGTAAACGTTAAAAGCGGCCATATTGACTTTGAAGGCAGTGTAATTGTTACCCGTAATATTGATCCTGGTATGAAAGTAACCGCCAAAGGTGATATTACAATATTTGGTACCGTTGAATCTGGTGAGTTAACGGCCGGCGGCAATATTACTGTTAAGCAAGGCGTTATTGGGCATCAAAAGTCTGACGATAAATCGCTTTCGTGTAAACTTATATGTGAAGGTGACATTCATGTATCCCACTCTCAATATTGCTATATAGAAGCCGCAAATATTTTTATCGAACGACAAACTAGCCACTGTATTATGAAGGCACGCCATGCACTAAAGGTAGGCCAACCAGATTTACCTAAAGGTAAGATATTTGGTGGTGAAATTTTAGATGCTACAACGCTTATTGCTGGTGAAATAGGAAACGAATCAGGTGCTAAAATGGTTATTAATTTAGCACGTTCCGGCGGTGATATTACAGCTGAAACTGACGGATGCTTTAAAGAGCTTGCTAAAACAGAGCAGCAATTAGACTCTTTACAACCAGCACTAGAAAAAGCAGATTTGCTTAAAGATCCAGAGAAAAAAAATGAGTTAATTAGTAAAATTGGCGCAACTCAACTACACCTTTGCCAACAAGCAGAACATTATGAAAGGCAGCTTTCATCATTAGAGAACAACCTTCATGAATTACTTACAAATACAAACTTAATCGTAAATACAGTTTTACATTCAGGTGTGGAAATACATATTTTTGATAAAGTTCTTAAAACAAACCGTAACTACCCACCTTGCACAATAAAACTGATGAATAATAAAGTAGAAGTTGAGTTTAAAACATCGTGAATCTAGAGTGCTCATCAGAGCACTCTTATATCTTTTATTAGAGTAGACCCTCAACGCTTGCATGTGTTTGTGTTGACCATACTCCAACTTGAACTTGTCCAATATGTTCCTTTTGCAGCAATAACATAGCCAAACGTGATTGCCCAATACCACCCCCAATAGTTTGTGGGAACTGACTTTTTAATAATGCCTCATGCCACTCCAATTGCAGGCGCTCGTTATCACCTGTAATATTTAGCTGAGTTTTAAGTACTTCAGGGCTTACGCGAATACCCATAGAGGATATCTCAAAAGAGTCTTCTAATATTGGGTTCCATACTAAAATATCACCATTGAGCCCTATGTCGTGTTCGCTTGTTGGCGTAGACCAATCGTCATAATCTGGCGCTCTTACATCGTGAATTTGACCATCGCCTAATTGACCGCCAATTCCAATTAAAAATACAGCGCCGTATTTTTTCGCAATTGCTTTTTCACGACTTTTGGCAGTAAGATCAGGGTACATTTTACGTAGCTCTTCACTATGCACAAATTGAATATCGCTTGGTAAAAAAGGGCTAAGCGAAAAGTGTTCGCTAACAAATTGCTCTGTTTCTTTTATGCCTTCATAAATCGATGCAACTGTGTGCTTAAGGGTCGCTAAAGAACGCTCTGTTGATTCACAAATGACCTTTTCCCAATCCCATTGATCCACATAAACCGAGTGAATAGGACTTAGCGACTCTTCATCTGGACGCAGCGCCTTCATTTGAGTATAAAGCCCTTCACCTAAACTAAACCCATACTTACCCAGCGTTTTACGTTTCCATTTTGCTAGCGAATGAACAACTTCATATTGGCTATCGGTAATCGCTTTTACATTCACTGTCACAGCATTTTCATGACCGCTTAAATCATCTTGTGTGCCATCACCTACCTTTGCAAGAATAGGTGCCTGAACTTCGACTAGCCCTAACTTTTTTTCTAGTTGCCGTGAAAAAAATTGCTTAACGCTACTTATTTGCAACTGCTGCTGAACATAGTGTGAACTCATAATAATTGGCCTCATTCCCAGTTATTGTTACCTAGTTTATTTTTACTAACACACCTAAAGCGCGCCATTAATGAGGTTACTGTAACGATTCAAACTTTTAATTCAATAACCCATAATAAAAATAGCTTTAATATATAAAATCGATTAATTTACACGGTATAAAAATGTAGATTCCCTAATTTAAGTAAGCAAAAATAATGGAAAATTATCAAATCGATAATCTCGATAAACAGATACTTCACGCTCTAATGGCCAATGCCCGTACAGCCTACGCAGAATTAGCTAAACGGTTTGCTGTAAGTGCCGGCACAATTCACGTACGCGTAGAAAAAATGAAACAAGCGGGCATCATTACCGGCACCCAATTAAGCATTAGTACAAAGCAACTAGGTTACGATGTATGTTGCTTTATTGGTATTAACTTAAACAACGCTCGCGACTACCCAGAAACACTGATTAAACTAGAAGCATTAGAAGAAGTAGTTGAAGCTTATTACACCACGGGTAACTACAGCATTTTTATAAAGGTAATGGCCAAGTCTATCGACCATCTGCAAGACGTGCTCATTAATAAAATACAAGCTATAGAGGCTATTCAATCAACCGAGACCCTAATCTCTTTGCAAAATCCAATTAGCCGCACAGTAATGCCTTAATAGATAAAATTACGTATAATTATCAAAAAAGAGGATCACCATGCAGCAAAATCGCTACCAACGAATAAAAGACGTGCTCTCACGTCGCCAAACAGACCTAACAGTCTGCCTAGAAGACGTACATAAACATCATAATCTCTCAGCTATTGTAAGAAGTGCTGATGCAGTAGGTTGCCATCATGTGCATGCTGTATGGCCAGAAAACCAAAAATGGCTGACCAATAATACTTCTGGCGGCAGTAAAAACTGGCTAGAAACACACCTGCATAAAAATATTGATGATGCTGTTGCGATGATGCGAAAGCACAACCCAGATGTACAAATATTAGCAACACATTTGAGCGAAGATGCTGTAGATTTTAGAGAAATCGATTACACAAAACCCACAGCTATAATCGTTGGCCAAGAAAAAACGGGAATTTCTGAGCACGCGCTAAAGCACGCCGATCAAAATATTATTATTCCTATGCAAGGCATGGTGCAGTCACTTAATGTATCAGTAGCTGCTGCGCTTATTTTATTTGAAGCACAACATCAACGCGAAAAGGCAGGGTTATATAGCCGTAACATGTTGAGCGAAGATATAAAACACCCTATGTATTTTGAAGGCTACCACCCGGTTATAGCCAAGCAATGCCGTATAAAAAAACTCCCCTATCCGCCACTTGATGAGGAAGGTGAAATAGTTGCTGATGATGAATTTTGGCATGCTTTAAAACATGCTTGATGCTTAGCAAGCCTGTGAGTACACTTAACTCATTCACAAATAAAAAGATTTGAGCCTACATTGTCTAAACCTAGCTTAAGCCAATACCCCATTACAGAACTTAAAGGGGTAGGACCCAAAATGGCCGAGCGCCTTTTAAAGCTAGGTATTAAAAGCGTGCAAGATATGCTCTTTCACCTACCACTTAGGTACGAAGATAGAACCCGTATTTATTCTATCAACGAACTATCATTACATAGCCACGTCAGCATTGAAGCCACAATAGAAACAAGCCAAATCACATTTGGTAAAAGACGGATGCTAGTTGTACAAGTAAACGACGGGACTGCTAGGCTCACACTTCGGTTTTTTAACTTCAGTGCAGCTCAGAAAAGTGCATTAAGCCCTGGCAAAATAATACGCTGCTTCGGCGAAGTTCGCCGCGGGCGAGTTGGCTTTGAAATGAGCCACCCAGAATACAGTATTAGCGATACCCCAAACGAGCAACCAACCGCCGCAACACTAACCCCTGTGTATTCAACCACCGAAGGCTTAAAACAATTATCAATTAGAGCGTTAAGTGAACAAGCCATCGATTTATTACATAAGTATTCTGTTGAAGAGCTTATCCCTGAAAAATGGCAACCCTCACATATGCAATTAAGTGACGCTTTATTACTACTTCATCGCCCTGCGAATGATGTTGATATTATTTCGCTTGAACAAGGCATGCACCCGGCACAACAACGCTTAGTGTTTGAAGAGCTACTTGCCCAAAACTTAAGCTTATTAAAAGTACGCGAGCAAGGGCAGCAAGTAAGTGCAGTTTCCCTAAGCCCTACAAATATATTAGAGAGCCAATTTTTATCACAACTACCTTTTGCTCCAACAAACGCACAAAATCGTGTCGTATCAGAAATTAAATCTGACCTACAACACCCTTACCCTATGATGCGTTTAGTTCAAGGCGATGTAGGCTCGGGTAAAACCTTAGTTGCTGCACTAAGTGCATTAACTGCAATAGCTCAAGGATTTCAAGTCGCCTTGATGGCTCCCACTGAAATACTGGCAGAACAACATGGCATTAGTTTTACCTCATGGTTTGAGCCATTGGGGATAGATGTAGCATGGCTTGGTGGCAAAACAAAAGGTAAAGAGCGCGTAGAAACACTAGAAAAGATAGCCTCTGGCAAAGCACAAATGATTGTGGGTACACATGCGTTATTTCAAGATGAAGTGAAGTTTAACAACCTAGTACTCATAATTATTGATGAACAACACCGATTCGGTGTTCAACAACGTTTAACACTAAGAGAAAAGGGCCAGTTTAATGGCTGTTACCCACATCAACTCGTAATGACTGCAACTCCAATTCCGCGCACTCTAGCGATGACAGCTTATGCCGACTTAGAAGTATCTATTATTGATGAGTTACCACCAGGGCGTACACCTATCACAACAGTAGCACTTCCAGACACACGTCGAGACGATATTATTGCTCGCGTTAAATTAGCTTACCAAGAACAAGGCCGCCAAGTTTATTGGGTCTGTACACTGATTGATGAATCAGAGGCACTACAATGCCAAGCTGCTGAAGATAGCGCCCTACAACTGAAAGATGCCCTGCCAAGTTTAAATATTGGCTTAGTGCATGGGCGAATGAAGCCCGCTGAAAAACAAGCTATTATGAATGATTTTAAAAAGGGCTTAATACATGTTTTAGTTGCAACAACAGTAATTGAAGTAGGTGTAGACGTGCCTAATGCAAGCCTAATTATTATTGAAAACCCAGAACGCTTAGGTTTAGCACAATTACACCAGTTACGCGGGCGTGTAGGGCGAGGTAGTGTTGCCTCTCATTGTGTACTTTTATACCACGCACCATTATCTCATACCGCTCAAAAGCGCTTAGGTGTTCTCAGAGATAGTAACGATGGCTTTGTTATAGCCGAGCGTGATTTAGAAATACGCGGTCCAGGTGAAGTACTTGGAACTAAGCAAACAGGATTAGCAGAATTTAAGATTGCTGATTTAACCCGGGATAAACAAACTCTGAATCAAGTAAGACCCATTGCACAACAGATGTTAAATCAATACCCGCAGTATATAGAGCCACTCATTCAACGCTGGTTGGGCAACAAGTCAAACTATGCACAAGCATAACCCCACTATATATTCATAAGTAGAAGCTCATCTTCTAGCTTTAAACACTTTGGTACTAATGGGTATACGTTAGTTACCTTTTGTCTTAAAAATAAAAAATAACAGCCTTTGATGAATAGCGCTTTCTTGTATTAGAAGCCTGCGGCCTTGCAATGCCGTAGTGCCCACCGCGGTGGAGAGTCACAGTGAAATGCTGCACTATCATGGCCAATGCATTGGATAGCCAAAACACTGTTCACAAAGAGGCGCTTCGCATAAGAGACGCTGCGCTTTAGCGAAGAAAGTGCTGAATATTATACT